>Ga0207693_10003473_pt1 | contig 13446 bp, 9 predicted proteins | sample LARL81metaG_FD_184347 | JGI IMG/M metagenome (GOLD analysis project Ga0207693, IMG submission 184347) | Corn, switchgrass and miscanthus rhizosphere microbial communities from Kellogg Biological Station, Michigan, USA - LAR L8-1 metaG... | ecosystem: Host-associated > Plants > Roots >...
TCAGGGTGTTGTTCTGGTTCAGCAGAGCGTAAGCGCTGTTGCCATCGCTTGAGAGCGCGACGCCGCCGGGATAAGAAGTACCCGGACTATAGAAGGTGCCGCACGGTCTGCCATAATCGCCAATCGGGCTGTTCGGAAAGCAGGTGATGAAGGAGTTGTCCGGAGGGACGCTGATCTGCGCATCGTCTTCCAACAAGCCTTGCGGGTTAACGTCAACGTAGGCGACATTGCTGCTGTCCTGACTGAATACCAGGTGCTTGCCGTCCGCGGTATAGGCAATGCCGTTATAGCTGCCACTGGAATCGCGGCCGAGAGTGATGAAGTTCTGCAGTACAACGCCGGTGTTAGTGTCGAATACCTCGACAGCCTGCGACGCGCCCAAGGTGAGGACGGCTGCGGTGTGAGTCCTGAGATTAGGGTTCAGGGCGATGGCCTTCGCGCGAACTCGGACGCCAAGGTCGACTTGCATGCCGGCTGGGTTGATGATCTGACCGTTGCCGACGACCCACGAGCCGTTTGGCTGCGGACCCGTGACATAGGTCGGGTACAGTTTGGAGGGCGACTGAGCAGCGGCGAGACCCGGGAGGCTCAACCCTGCCGCCAGCAGGCCTGCCAGCGGACGCAGTCGCCTTTTCCGAGAATTTCGAGAGTGATATCGGGACGCTTTGCGAGACATGTACCGTTCTCCTCTTTGGATTTTTCAACACGTAGACGGGGATAGGCGGTGGGACATCAGGGTAGAACTATGATCAGTGATCATTGTCGCGAACCTTAACAGACCACTTGTGACGCCTGTATGAAGATGATGTGAAATTTCCGTTACAAGGGCTGACTTGTTTCTTGAGCATTGTGCCGCACAGATTTCCACCTGAAGCACTTCCACTCGTGGAGGATGCTTTGTGTATTTCTGGTGAGCGTGTTACTTCAGCTTGATTGGGATGTCAGGGATAGAGCGCCGGCTATGATCTCTCATCGATGAGAGCGCGCAAGGTCCCAAGCCACGGTTCGTACCGTCGCCAACGCGCTACGGATGTGCTGTAGATCGGCTGCCGGGTCTGCCACTTACTGGGAGTCTTTACAGTGCGTGGATTGCGTTCATGGCGCAGGCAAGCGTCGTCCCACGGCAGGCCGCAGCCTTCGATAATGCGGCGAATGATTGATTCGGGTGCGCGTGTCAGTTCTTCATAGTCGACTTCTATGAACCGATCCGCAGGCAAAACGGTCCGCCAATGGTCGGTGAGCCGCTGGTAGCAGCGGAAATACTCTACGAGTTCGGTGCCGCCGGTTGGAAACGCCAGTCCCAGATGAAAGTGAGTTTGATGGATTGAGAGAGCGGTGTCGACAGGCGCGCGGCGGCAGTGGATAAAAGTCGCGCGCGGGAAAGCCAGGTGGATCAGCCCGGCCCAGAGAAAGTTAAAGGGCATCTTATCGGTCACTCGCGCCGCGTTCGGGTTGATCGCGCGCAGCACGCCGAGATAGTCTTTCGTCGCCTTGGTGAGGAACGCCTTATCGATCGCAGCCGCACCGGAGCGGTGCCACGCCGCCCCACGCTCGTTCCAGAAATTCAATTCTCCTCCGGCCGCGACCTCGGGATGACTGGAAACGATCTGCTCGACGAGAGTAGTGCCAGAGCGCGGCATTCCAATGATCAACACGGGCGTTGCCTCGGAACTGCCGAGTTCAGCCGCACGCGCGATCAACTCGCGTGAGCAGCGGGTAATTATTTGGCCGCTCTCGACTGCGAAGGCGGCTTCATCGAATGTTGCGGTGCCTCGGCGTACGCCATCTGCGGCGTCGAAATGTTTCATCGCGAGTGCGTATTCACCAAGATCGTCCGCCGCTTTGCCAATGGCCAGGTGAAGCCGCAGGCGTTGAACGGCTTCCAGTCCCGGGGTTGACAAGGCGGCTTCCATCCGATCAACGATACCGTTGTCATCCCTCGTGATCGGGCGGCACCGCACTAGGTCGTAGTAGCTTCCCGCCAAAAGCGGCGCAATTCCGATCGCCCGTTCGAAACACGCGCGCGCCTCGTCGAAACGGCCATACTCGGAAAGCAGATTGCCAAGCAAATCATAGGCCATGGCATTCGTGGGTTCCGCAACCAGCGTCTCTCGTAACACTTGTTCGGCTTCCTGATTGCGATCCTCGGTCAGCAGTGCCCTCGCCTTACCCAAGCGTCCGAACCTGGTTCTGCCTCCGGTCGCCGCTGCGCGCTGGAAACAGCCAATCGCTTCCTCTCGATGTCCCAGTTCATAAACCAGGGCGCCGGCGCGGAACCACGCTTCGGTCAGCGATGGCAGCAGCCGAGTAGCACGGTCGTAAGCGACAATTGCTCCACCAATATCGCCAACCTTCTCCAACGCGATTCCTAGGCGGAAATGTGCATCACCGTAGCGCGGGTTGCTGCTGACGGCCCACTGCAATGCCGCGATGGCATCCGAAACGCGGCCGACCTCGAGGCAGGCCAGACCGAGATCGTGATGGATGAGGGGATTGAGCGGCTCTAGCAGCGCCGCGTCGCGCAAGGGAGCAATCGCGTCGGCTGGTCGTCCAGCCTTCAGAAACTTAGTGGCTAAGGCAAGCAAAGGCGCCGTTTGCCGCGAAGAGACGGGGTTTGGAGACTCGGACATAAGCGCGAACCCGCCCCGCTCAGGGCACAAGCCGTTCGGTAAGCGAGTGGACCCAGACCAACGCAGGTCCAAGCTTCACCGCTAACCCGAAGAAGGCGATCAATACAACAGCTGCGACATAGCGCGTGCGGTACGAAGTCAAAGCAGAAGATTCCTTCCAGGCCAAAAGGCGCTCAACTCGACTGCTCACCGACGCGACCCCACTCATCAGGCCTGTCGCCAGATCGGGCATCGCCGGGCACGGAAAATGGCGTGCGAGCTTGATCAACGCCGACGCGAGATCCAGCGCCTCAGTGCGGCTCGAGACTGCGCTGTCGTCAGCTGCCAGTTCAGACGCTTCTTGCCAAGCTTCTTTCAGGCTTGTCATCCCCGGGAAAGAAAGACAATTGAGAATTGCTTTTTTCAGGTTGTCCCGAGACCGAAAGTGCGCCTTCTCGTGACGCACGGCAGCCTGTAGTTCTCCATCGGTCAAAACTTTACATGCTGATGCGGAAATCAGGATTCGAGGCTCGCGAATTCCAACCAGCATCAGCGGAGTGATGCTTTGAGCTGAAATAATTTCGGGAGTGACCTCATCGTCTTGCAGACCGACTGCACTTTCCAGGAACGCAGAAACAACCCGGCGAGTGCGTGCTTCCGCTGCTAACACGCGATAGAGGCCGGTCCCGAGGATCAGGACTGCGCATCCACAGAGCACGAACGTGCCCAGGTCCTCATCCAGAGAGTGCCTTTCAAACAGTAGAAAAGATGGCAAAGTCAGAAAAAGAGAAACCGCCGCTGATATCACAAAAGGGATCACACGCAATGTAAAGAGACCGCGCACGCCAATGTATTTCTGTAAGTGACACAAACGCAGGCCGCGCCACATAGCCACCAGCAACACAGACAGGAAACTGTACAGCAACGCGAAAAATGCGAGGGAAACCAGAATTGCACGCAAAACAAAGGTCACGGCTTCTCCTTTTTGAGCGCAGCTCTTTGCCGCTCCACCAGAGAGTGCAATTCATCGAGCAATCGCGCATCCTGAGCGCTAACTTCCTGCACGAGGTAGGAAAGGTGCAAGGATGCGTTCTGTGAACCCAGCAGCCGTCGGATTCCGCCGAGTGCCTCTGCGCGTTCCAATTCTTCAGGGCTGTATCGCGGAGAATAGCGGAACGCTCTTCCCTCCGCGGCTCGCGTCAGAAGTCCTTTCTTGAAGAGACGGTCCATGGTCGTCATGATCGTGGGATAGGTTTGCCAAAGCTTTCCATCGCGGACGATTTCACGCACTGTGGCCGTTCCCAATGACCAGACAACCTCGAGAACCTTTTGTTCGAGAGGCCCAAGCTGAGCCCGCAGAGAGGCGTCGGTAAATGAGAGAATTTCTTCCATGATCTGAATCGACGTGACAGTTTTGTAGGCCCTCCAAATTTATGACCGCAGAGGTTCTCGGTCAACCATCCGGACGTAGATTTAACAAGATATTAAAACTGGGTGTACATCGCTGCTGTAACTATCACCACTAATACTAGCGATCTAGTAGTAATTCTAATAGTGTTTCGCCTCGTCCTCAAATTTTACTTATAGTTTAATGCAACGCTTACGCGCCCTTAACAGCGGTCGAGCTATGCTGACATCGATCCCCGCATCGCTTTTGCGTTGGCGCCGGCAAAGTTCAGCTCAAAGACTCTGGTTCAACATCGGTCCCGTCGGCACCGGAACGGCACGCCAAGTGCAGTTTGCGCTGCATCTTGGGTTTTAGCCGGAGACCCATCAATGACCGCCGCGAATAACAATTAAGTGTCGCCCTTTAAATTCTCGAGTTCAAGAAACATAGCAACTCGTTACTGCAGTGGCGAGATCCTTGATCTCACGCGGCTATCCCTGCGATCGTCGCCGCTTGCTCGAGTGGAACACGTAAAACCACGTGTTCCGTGTACCAGCTCCGACTTAATGGATTGCTCTTCACTGACCAATCTCAACCGCTAATCGAACGCCTTCCATTAGTTTTTCGAGTATCGTCCCGTTGCTTTCATAAGCTGGTGGAGGATACTAGCGTTGACCCGAAATGCCAGCCGTGCGAATACTCGTCGATAACGGGATCTTAGACAGTGTGAAAAGCCCTTAATTTCCTCACTTGTTGCGGCGAGGCTGCCAGGCAGAGAACAATTGCTGCTTCTCAACTGATGAAATATCGCGACAACATTTAAACAGGCAATGGAATAACAGAGTAGATTGGCCTTCGATGAGATGCCGGAAAGTTGATGCCGGCCACGACAACCGGAGTTGACCTCATTATGCGCCAGATCAATTCAGTATCATGCGTTTTCCTCCTTCTACTCTCTCCCATCGCCTGGACTCAGGCCACCAAAACGCCGGTCAGCCCGCATGGACCGAGCGTCGCCACTGGAACCCAAGGCGTAGTTGTTTCTGGTAAGCCGGCCGCAACTGCGGCCGGCATCAAGATTCTGCAACAGGGCGGAAACGCCGCTGACGCAGGCGCCGCCACTCTGCTCGCACTGTCGGTGACCTATGTGGGCGCGTTCTGCGTCGGAGGAGAAATTCCCATTCTCGTTTATAGCGCCGATCAGAAAAACGTGAAGCTGCTCGAGGGACAAGGCGAGGCTCCTCGCGACCCCAAAGCTATCGCGTGGTACATGGAACACGGAATCCCGGACGGTGACGTTAAGGCAGCCGCCGTGCCCGGCACCATCGATGCGGTCGTCACGCTTCTGAAACTTTACGGAACCAAAAGCTTCGAGGAAGTGGTGCAGCCGACGCTGGCCATACTCGATGCCGGCGGCCCCACTTGGTACATCGATACCGGCAGCGAGCAGAAAATTGAAACCGGCGTGAACTGGCAAGCGGATTTGGCCGTGACCTTTCGCAAATTGGTCGAGTCGGAAAAGGCCGCGAAGGGTTCGCGGCAGCAGAAACTGCAAGCTGTCTCGGACCGCTTTTATCGCGGCGACATCGCCGACGCCCTCGAAGCCTGGTATATCGAAAAGGGTGGGTTCCTTCGCAAGACAGATTTGGCGGCACACAAGACTCCCGTCGTGGATCCGCTAACCAACACCTACCGCGGTTACACTGTCTATAAGACCGGTCCGCTCACTCAGGGTCCATACCTTTTACAGACGCTGCGCCTGTTGGAAGGCTTCGACTTGAAGAAGATGGGCTTCAACTCGGCAGATTACATCCACACGGTCATTGAAGCTGAGAAACTGGCATTGGCGGACCGCGATGAGTATTACGGTGATCCGACCTTTGCAAAAGTGCCGATGCAGCAGTTGCTCTCCGATCAGTACACAAAAGTGCGGCGACATCTGATCGATTCGAAGAAGGCGTCTCTCGAGCTACGACCTGGCGATCCTTACAATATGAAACCGACCAAGCCACCCACGATCACCGGCCCATGGCATGGCGGAACCACCGTCATGTGTGTGACGGATAAGTTTGGAAACGTTATCGCCGCCACTCCCAGCGGCCTGTCGAGCACAGCGGGCGTTGCCGGACACACCGGCATTATTCACGGTGCCCGGCTCACCAGCCTGAACACATTTGCGGGAACTCCCGACGTCATTCAGCCCGGTAAGCGGCCACGAATCACGCTGAGCCCCACACTGCTGTTCCATGACAACCATCCTGTGATGGCGATCTCGGTAGCGGGCGGGGACATGCAGGATCAAGCAGCTATCCAGGTTATCCTGAACTATGTGGAATTCGGCATGAGTCCCGAGGAGGCGTTTAAGGCACCGCGTTTCTCCACCGAGCATTTCATCAGCTCGTTCGGCCAGGACCGCGCCAAGCTGGGCAGCCTCTCTGTGCCCAAGACCCTGCCCGAAGAAGTACAGGCTGGCCTGAGAGCTCGGGGCCACGTGTTGAGCATCGTGCACGGCGGAGTAGGCGGAGTTGCGCTGATCGGTATTGACCCGAAGACAAAGCAAGCCATCGCTGTAGGTCCAGCCGCCGCCAAAATGGAATAGTCCTTCAAGGGTTCTTTACGACTGACCCCGGTAAAGCCAGAACTAGCAAATCCCGCGATACTGTAACCCGCAGAAAAAATGGCTCCTCAGCTAGGACTCGGATCTGCCAGTTAGCACTAAACAAGGCACTTAACCGAGCACAGCACTCAAGTCCCGACATCACAGCTAGACCATTCATCTCGTGCGATCTTCGAGGGGATCCAAGGGAGTTCGGCTGAAATCTCAGTCAGCCTAGACCCGGGTGGCATAACTCCGTGGACACTTCGACGCGACGCCAGGCTGATTGAGGATGTATTTGCGAACCTCGAGCCGATCTTCTTCTCCAACCGTCTTCGGCCCAACGGCATCGCAAGCACGGTGACACGTAGTTCCATGAGCGAGTCAGTGCTCAGTACCGGTCAGCAACTGCAGTCCTTGTGGGCTCTCGGCGGATTGACTTGGAAGGAGTTGCTAAAACGTGTCTGGAGTGGCATCAACCGAAATGATCTGATCAACCGGGCGTACGAACTTGCTTACAATTTTTTGCTCGCTGTTTTCCCAATGCTTTTGTTCCTGCTCGGACTGCTTGGGATACTTGCGGCGGAGGGCAGCGAGATTCGAACGGATCTCTTCCACTACTTCCAACTCGTGCTTCCCCCAGCAGCCTACGATTTGGTCACCCACACGTTGCAAGAGGTTACTCCAAACTCTGGTGGCGGAAAACTGACATTTGGTTTGTTGTTCGCATTGTATTCAGGATCTGGCGGCATGACGCAACTCATGTCGACTCTCAACGCTGCCTACGAAGTGAAAGAGAGCCGATCGTGGCTGCGGGTCCACCTCATCTCCCTCGCATTGACGCTCGCGATGTCGATCCTGCTGGTCCTGGCAATCTTTCTCGTTCTCACCAGTGGGCAAGTGGCCCAGTCCGCCGCTCAGGCAACCGGATTCAGTAAAGTAGTTCTCGTACTGGTGAGAACCTTGCAGTGGGTGATTGCGCTCGCGTTTGTGGTATTCGCATTCGCTGTTATCTATTATTTTGCGCCGAACGTCCATGAGCAGCACTGGTATTGGCTTACACCTGGTTCGGTCGTGGGAGTGGCGGCTTGGGGCCTCACGTCAGTGGTTCTGCGTCTCTATCTACACTTTTTCGATACTTACAGTAAAACCTACGGGTCGCTTGGAGCGGTGATCATTCTCATGCTGTGGTTCTACGTCACCGGCCTCTCATTCCTAATCGGCAGTCAAATCAACGCAACGATTGAGCATGCCGCGGCCGAGCATGGGCACATTGAGGCCAAAGCTCCTGGTCAAAAGGTTGCCTAGCAGTGAAGTATCCATCGGGCGACTGTAACGATGCAGAACAACAGCAACCACTAGTCATATGCATTGATTCCGGGCACATAGTTGCCTAAACCGTGCTGATACCGTGTGAATTGATCCAGCGGCATGGTCGCGGCAACGTCCAACTTTTGGATCGCGGCCTCAGCCCGTCGGATCGGTTCTGATCGGACGAGCTGCCTGCGGCTGCTAGAATCCCATCGGGGAAGTTCGCAATCGTTCGGTCTTAACACATAATGAAACATCGGATTGTCCATACACTTCAGAAGTACGTACTCAACCCTCCGATCAAGTTCGCGCTCGGGATTGGTCTGCCGCTACCGGGATATGCGTTGCTCGAAACGAAAGGTCGGAAGACCGGAAAGCCGCGGCGCACGCCAGTGGGAGATGGACATATCGGAAACCAGTTCTGGCTCGTTGCAGAACATGGGATGAAGGCAGGATACGTCCGCAACATTGAGCGTGATCCACGTGTGCGTTTGAAACTGCGTGACGGGTTTAGGTTTTACTGGTACATCGGCACTGCACATCTGCTCACGGACGATGATCCGCGTGAGCGCCAACGCTGGCTGGCAATTCAATTGCCGAAAAGTGCCGGGAACGCGAGGGCGGTTCGCCTCTTCGGGACCGAACTCCTCACCATTCGGATTGATTTGCAAGAATCGACGTGAGGTGCATGAACCTGGATATTGGCATTCGTGAGACTATGGCGCACCCTGGGTAGTGCGCGATCTCGTGTTCCCCTGGCCGCCAATTCACGGGCAGCGTATGCATTGGCGTGTCAATGTGTGTTCGCGCACGTGTCGGGTTTATTAAGGTGACGAATCAGTGAAAGAATCATTTCCATTGCCGATTCACTTCATTAGTAAGTTCGAGAAATAGGCTTCAGTGTCCGATCCAGTCCATAAAGCAATCCGGCCGTGGCTTTCTCCAAGTTTAAGGTCGTTCACGAGGAGGCAAGGCTGATCGGCGCCGTTCACGTACAACCTGGATTTCGTCCCTGAAACGACGACCCTGATCCTCGTCCAGGCCTTTTCCTCGATGTCGACATAGGATTCATATACTCCTGGAGTTTCCTGCCGCAAACGGGACCACGGAAAATCTGGGAATGAAACGTACTGTGCGGAATGGTTGCGACGGAGCTGGTCGTCAGCACGTCCATTGGTGAAGCGCAGATAGAAATTCTCAAACTTGTCAACGTCGCCTTGAATGCGAAATGCGATTCCAACGAAACCGCGGCTCTGGCTATTCGATCCCTGGCGCGGCATCCCAACCACTTCAAGTTCGATGCTTCCGTCCTTGAAGTCAGAACCTTTGACGATGGCCAGCGATTCCCCGCCGGAAGGTCCGGCGGGGCCCATTGTCGAATCGTCGTTGAGCATGTGGAGGGCCCGCCGGCCGTTGTAATTTGCAATGTCGGCTCTGACTCTCACCGGCTCCGCACCCGGCTCAGAAACGGCCTTGATCTCTAATCCGTCGAGGGAATCGAGAGACAGAGACTGAACCGGAGTGGGCTTCGCTGGTGTCTCCGCTTTAGCTTCGCCGACGCGCACTCCCGTTAAACCGATACAGACCACGACTGTCGCAGTAGTCATCTTTAGTCGGGTTTTCGCATTCATGGTTTGATTTCTCCGCTTACTGGGCAGTCGCCAGCTTTTCCTTCGCGAGCCGTATTCCATAGTCGAGCCAGCCGGCCTCAACGCGGTTCTGCGTGTGCTGCTGCAAATATTCCATCGCCTTGATACGGGCTTTTAGTGCGGAAGCACTCTTCTGATCGTAGGCAAGGATCACATCAGTCAAGTGAAGCGCCTCAACTGGCTTACCTCCGTCGATCTTTTCTTGCGCCAGGCGCGCGAGAGGCTCAGGCCCTCCGGCCATTTTGACCAGATCCGGATAGACCGAGGATGACGGGATCTCGTACATGGACGTGGGATTTCCATCATACCAACCCGCGTATCCGTCATAGATTCCGCGCACGGACCAGATCACTTTGCCGAATATCTCGGTCAAATCGTACTGTTGCGGGAGCTTGATCTCTTGCATCAGGGTGAATACATCCCTGCCCGCGTTCATTCCTTTCACAGTCTCATCATGGACGTACTGGATCGCATCGCGATAACGCGTGAGACGATGCGTGATTTCTGCGTTGCCTACAATGGGATCTCCATGGCCGTTCAGCACGATTTCAGGTTTGAGGGAAAGAACGGTGTCAAGTGAATGAATCCAATCCAGGGCCCACCGCGGCTTCGTACCACGGATCGCGTAGAGGTTGGGGAACGAGTTGGGTTCCGCAGTGGTAATGCCGAAATAGTTGTCTCCGATGAAAGCGGCCTTGTATGCGGGAATCCAAACCGTCAAATGGTCCGGTGTTTCTCCCGGTGTGCTGAAGAGCTGGAATTCGATTCCTCCCAGAGTGAATTTGTAGGTCTCATCAAACAGGATGTTCGGTTCAATTTTTCCAGCGAAGTTTCCCTGCCATGCTCCCACTGGATTTGCCGCACGGTTGAACGCTGCGGCATTGCGTGGTGCGAAGAATCCTTCCAGCCGGGTGACGTAATGTACGAACTCGACGTAATTCCTCTGCGCGACGACCTGCGTGCCCTGCTCTTTCCAAAGTGAGATCCCACCGATATGATCTGCGTGCGCGTGCGTGAGAATGATGTACTTGATCGACCCGTGAGGCTCTTTGTCGAAGATCTTCTTGACCTCTCCCGCTATTTCCGCGATAGCGGTATCAATCACAACATCTCCGGCGGGAGTCTTTATCAGATACACGTTGCCGGTCGCCGGCACCATGGAAATAGCGTCATTGATTTTGACCGGCTTTTCGTCATCCTGGCCGAGGCAGCATGCGGCCAGAACTGTTCCAACGACAATGTGCAGTACAGCCCGAACGATTCGATTCATCGATTTCTCCGTGGCATTGATGAGACGAGCCTCGGAGAAACTCGATAGCACGGTAGTCGCGACTAATGTCCAGTTGGAGAAATCGACGACACGTAATTGCAATTGACAGCGGCTGTTGAGCTGTTACGATGCCGACTCCAATGTAAGGTATTCGCCAAACGTTCATGCCGCGCGGACCCGTGCTTCCGACTGTGGACTGGGGAACCGTGAGAATCCTGGCTGCCTCAACACACTGGTAACAAAATCTCTCTTATAAGGTATCCGTTACACAAACAGCAACCATGGTGATGTCGTCGTCTAGGTCTTCGTCTTCACCCCGGGCTGACCATCGTGCTAGTTCCTGAAGGAGGTCATCGACCAGGTGATTGGCTGATCCGTTCTTCTCCCCTGCGAGAAACTGCCGGAAGCGCTCGCTTCCGAACTCCACTCCTTGAGGATTGTTGGTCTCAGAAACTCCATCGGTGTATAGCAAACACCTATCACCCGCGGAGAGCGGGATCTCCACTGACGAATAGGTCGCGAAGTCGAACTTGCCGAGAAACAAACCGTTCTCGGTGATGTCCCGCACGCCGCCCGAGTTAGCCCCCCATAGCAGCAATGGCGGGTGTCCGGCACCAGAATAGGTCAAGGTCCGCTTGTTTGTATCTATGAACAGATACGCGGCTGTGACGTAGTGGTGCTGGAACTTGCCACATAGTGCCTGATTGAGCCCCTGAAGTACCTGCGCCGGATTGTCAGCGTGCGCTGCTTGGGCCGCCAATGCGATTTTCAGCATCGAAGCAATCAGCGCCGCAGGCATGCCGTGACCAGAAACGTCGGCTACAAGAATGCCGACACGATGGTCGTCGACAACGATGAAGTCGTAAAAATCGCCCGCGACCGCGGTCATCGGAACATAACGGGCTGCTATGTCGAGTCCATCGATTCGCGGCACTGTCTCCGGCAGAATTGAGTGCTGGATCAACCGTGCCGTTTCAAGCTCCTTCTGGATAGCAAGCAATTGCTGTGCTAACTTTTCGCGGGTTTCACGCAAAACAAGATGAGTGTGAACCCGCGCTTTCACTACTGCCGAAGAGAACGGCTTGTGAACGTAATCGACCGCCCCTACCTGGAATCCGCGCGTTTCATCTTCGGCCTCAGTCTGCGCTGTCAGGAAGATCACAGGAATCTCGCGCGTCACCGGATCGGTCTTCAGGCGACGGCACACTTCATAACCATCCATTTCGGGCATCATCACATCGAGCAGAATGAGGTCGGGCTTCTCGTCGGCCCCAGCGATCGACAGAGCTTTTGCACCGCTGGTGGCGACCTTCGTCCTATAGGTGTCCTTCAATGCGCCCGTAATGACACTAATATTGACCGGTGTATCATCCACCACCAAAATGAGCTTCTGTTCAGGCGGCATGATTCCTTACTCCAGTTTTAAGGAGAGTCGATCGGCGATTCCGGAGACGGTACGTAATGCGCTCTCGTAGTCGAAGTTACCGACTGCTCGTATGAGGGTTTCGATTTCCGTTCCGCGCAACACTGACGAGAAGCTACTTTGCACCTGGAGGATGAACTCGGCAGCTTCACTGTCATCCGCTTCCAGAAGCTTTTTCAATCGTGACAACGGCTGCAGGACTACTGCCGGATCTCCGTTACCTCTCGGTGTCGACTCAGATTCTTCTGTTGACGGAATTGTCTTTTGAATTACGGCCACGGACGCAAGGAGCGCTTGCTCCATCTGAACCAGCGCGGACTCAACGCCGGTCTGCGTCTTGATTGCGAGTTCGGCGCTGCTGGCCGCACTGGCCAAGGAGTTCGCTCCCAAGTTCGCCGCGGCTCCCTTCAACGAGTGCGCGATGCGTTGTGCAGTGGCCGAGTCCTGTGCCGTGAGCGCGGTACGTATTTCTCCCACCGCACTCGCCTGCGAGTCCGCAAATCTCCGCAACAGTGACTCATACCTTTGGCGGTTTCCCCCAGTTCGCTTCAGAGCCGATTGCGTGTCTATCCCGGGAATTTTCAAGGGAGCCGAGTCGGCTGGAGGTCTCTGTACCGTTACGGCCGGAGCTGCGGCGACGGTCAACGTCGTATTGCGCTTAGGAATCCAGCGCAGCAACACTTCGAATAGTTTGTCAGGTTCAATCGGCTTGGCCAAGTAATCATTCATACCGGCTTCAAGGCACTTTTCGCGATCGCCGGCCATTACATTGGCGGTCATCGCGATGATCGGCAAATCCTTGAACTCTGAGTTTTGCCGTATAGCATGTGTGGCCGCCAAGCCGTCCATGACCGGCATCTGCATGTCCATCAAGACGAGGTCATAACTGTTCTCGTTGAGCATCCGGATTGCGATTTCGCCGTTGTCGGCGACACTGACCATCACAGGAGCGCCTTCCAGCAACCCAGTGGCGACTTCTTGGTTGAACTCATTGTCCTCGACGAGTAATACACGTGCTCCGCGGATACTCTCGAAGTTGAAGCCTCTGGACGTACCGACATCAGCTCTGGCTCCGGTGCGCTCCTCCATACCTAGAGCCTGCACCACCGAATCGAAAAGCATCGACGGCGTCACCGGTTTGATGAGCACGTTCTCGAACGATGTCTCCTCTGCCTGCTTCATCACTTCTTCCCTGCCATAG
>Ga0207693_10003476_pt1 | contig 13440 bp, 9 predicted proteins | sample LARL81metaG_FD_184347 | JGI IMG/M metagenome (GOLD analysis project Ga0207693, IMG submission 184347) | Corn, switchgrass and miscanthus rhizosphere microbial communities from Kellogg Biological Station, Michigan, USA - LAR L8-1 metaG... | ecosystem: Host-associated > Plants > Roots >...
GGATCTACAACGGCTCTCGCCATACCGCTCACGTCGAGTACGTGATCGTGCGCCGATAGCTAACCTGGCCAGTTGGCTACGGCATCTGAGGTTGCTTAGTGGATGGTCGACCAGATCAAATCGAGCAAGTTCGAATCGCTGCCGCCATGTCGGCGACGGCACGGCGTACGCCCGCGCCGCCGACGGCGAGGCCTCACCAGGCCAGTTATTGCGGTTTTTTCGGTTTGTCGTCGACCGCGATACCGAAGTTGACGGTCGTGCCTTTGACGCTGGTGACCGTTACCGTCACGCCGTAGGTGTCATTGCCGGCCACGAGCTCGCACCGCAGCTGGGTGCCTACGACACCCTCCAAGTCCTCCGGGCAGGTCACCGAATCAGGGGGACGCCCCACCTGTTTGGCGAGTTGATCGCTCACCGCGCTGGCGACCGCCTCCTTGTCGACGGTCACGGTCTGGGCGACCGCCGTGGGACACCCCGCGAGGCCGACCACCAGCGGCGCGAGCGCCAATGAAACGAATGCGGCCGGCGCGGCTAAGTGCGGCATGTGCCACCCCCCGAGTGTCGGGACAATGGTCGTGGGCCGAAGCGTGGCATGAAATCGGCCAACGCAACACAACATCTGCCGAACTACAGTCGCGAAATTCTCTGGTCGAAAGTGGTATGGCTGCTGTGAGCAGCGCCATAACCTGACCTCTCGGTGTAATCGAGAACAAACGAGTATGCCATCGGCACGATCGGGGCCTGCCGCAACGGCACCTGACACCGCTACTACCATTGCCGCAACCACGACCCCATCTGCGCCGGCGGCGAATCCCGCCGCTGCCCCGAACGCAACATCCGCGCCGACGCCCTCGACGCCTTCGTATTCGACCACCTCCGCACCGCCATCACGGCCCCGGGCCTACTGCTGGCCGGCGAACAAGCAGTCACGCTGACAACCCCGACCCCCGATGACGAACTCCTCGCCGCCGAACTGGCCCGGCTGGACCGCAAACTCGACGCCACCGATGCCGAACGGCGCCCCCTCATCGACCTCTCAATGCCTCACGCGGTAACGACCGGGAATGCTATTCCGCGGAAACCGCTACAGCGGGATGTTTTTGTGTCGGCCACGCCGGGGCGGGCCTTCGGCCAGCGCTTGGGTCAGCTTGCTACGGGTGTGTGCCGGATCGATTGTCTCGTCGACCACGCCGATCTCGATGGCGGAGTCCACCCCGCCGGCCAGCTTCTCGTGTTCGGCGGCGAGCTGCTCGTGCAGCTCATCGCGTTCGTGCTCCGGGGCGGCGGCTAGTTTCCTTTTGTGCAGGATGCCGACGGCGGCCTTGGCGCCCATCACCGCGACCTTCGAATCGGGCCAGGCGAACACCTTGGTCGCGCCCAGCGAGCGGGAGTTCATCGCGATGTAGGCCCCGCCGTAGATCTTTCGGGTGACCAGGGTGACGCGCGGAACGGTGGCTTCGCCGAAGGCGTGCAGCAGTTTGGCGCCGCGGCGCACCACCCCGCCCCATTCCTGGCCGACGCCGGGCAGGTAGCCGGGCACGTCAACGATGACTACCAATGGGATGCCGAACGCATCGCACAGCCGCACGAAACGGGCTGCTTTCTCGGCACTTTCGGAGTTCAGACAGCCACCCAGCCGCAGAGGGTTGTTGGCCAGCACCCCGACGGTACGACCCGACAGCCGGCCCAGGCCCACCACGATCGACGGGGCCCACTTGGCCTGGAACTCCTCGAACGGAGCATCCTGATCGAGCAGCGTGGTGACCAGCGGGTGCACGTCGTAGGCTCGACGCGCCGACTCGGGCAGCAGTGCATGCAGATCGGTGTCGCCGGCCGCGGCCTTGGCGCGGTCGAAATGGCCCTGCTGGCAGAATAATCCGACCAGCCGGCGACCGCGCTGGTAGGCGTCCAGTTCGTCGTCGGCGACGATGTGGCACACGCCTGACTTCTTGTGGTGGGTGTCCGGTCCGCCCAGTGTGGCCATGTCGACGTCCTCGCCGGTTACGCTGCGCACCACGTCGGGGCCGGTGACGAACACCCGGCTCTGAGGGGCCATCACGATGACGTCGGTCAGCGCCGGCCCGTAGGCGGCGCCGCCGGCGGCGAAGCCAACCACCACCGAGATCTGCGGGATGTAGCCCGACGCCCGGATCATGGCCTCGAACACCAGCCCGACAGCGTGCAGTGCCCGCACGCCCTCGGCCAGCCGGGCACCGCCGGAATGCCAGATGCTCACGATCGGGCTCTGCTCGGCAATGGCGGTGTCGTAGGCATCCACGATGTGGCGGCACCCCTCCACGCCCATGGCCCCGCCCATGACGGTGCCGTCGGTGCAAAACGCGATGGTGCGCACTCCGTTGACGGTGCCCGCGGCCGCCAACACTCCCGAGCGGTCGCGCGGGTGCAGCGGTTCGACGCTGCCCTCGTCGAAGAACGTACCAAGGCGCAAAACCGGATCACGTGGGTCAACCGATCCACCGACCGCCTCGGGGGCGGCCGCACTGACCGATGCCGGCGGCTGGGCGAGTGCGGACGGCCGCGCGAAGCCGGCCAGAGCGCCCATCACTTCACCGCCGCGATCTGGCCGAAGTCGAGCTTGACGAGCTGGTCGGCACAACCGAAATAGCGATCGTCGTGGGTGATCACGATGACGGTCTTCCCTCGCCGCTTGAGGCCGGGGAGCAGTTCCTTGTAGAACACCTCGCGGAACCGTGGCTCCTGGTCGGCGGCCCATTCGTCGAACAGATAGATCGGCCGGTCTTCGAGTAGGGCGGTCAACAGGGCCAGCCGTTTGCGTTGGCCCTGCGACAGCGCAACCGTGGACAGCCGCCCGTCCTGCACGGTCACCTTGTGCGCGATCTGCAACTGGTGGAGGTAGTGGCGCACCTCGTCGTCTATTCCGGCCCGGTCGAATCCCAGGTAGTCATCGAACAGATGAAAGTCGGTGAAGATGGCCGAGCAATTCTGCCGGAACCACTCGATGTTGCCGTGGTCGATCTTTTCGCCGTTGAGAACGAGGAACCCGCTCTCCGGCGCGTACAAACCGGTGATCAGCTTGGCCAGAGTGGATTTCCCGCTTCCGTTGCCACCAACGATGAAGGTGATCCGCCCCGGCTCAAAGGTCAGGTCCACCGGGCCGAGCCGGAACCCAGATCCGCCACCTTGCACATGTGGACGCGGTCCCGGCGGCAGCGGCCGGCCCGTCTTGCCGTCGCCGCGGTTGCGCCGAGGATGGGGGCCATCGATCGGCGGTTCCCCCGGGGGCGCGCCCGGACCTTGCGGGACCGACGGGCCCATCTCCGTCTGATAGGCATAGCTGACTCTGCTCAGCTCCAGCCGGGCATAGCTTGCAGCCGGACGCTCGATGTAGGGCAGCCGCTCTTCATCCTGCGGGGTCTCCATCGACAGGTTCAGCGCGCGGATCTTGGCCAGCGCCACGTCACCGCGCAGCAGGTCCGGGAGTCGGTGCATGAAGTTCTGCATCGGCATCGACAGGAACATCGTCACCAGGAGATAGCTGACCATGATATCCCTCGGCAGCTGAAGCGCCGCGGCGATGACGAACAGGATGACACCCATGGTGGCGAGCTGAAGAAGCTGCCCGAATCCCTGAGCGGCCGAGAACCAGGATCCCGCTGTTACGTTCTGGCTCCGCAGCGTGCGGGCCGACTCGAGCAGGTGCCGATCCATGAAGTCGCGACGCCGGCTGCGATGCAGCTTGAGTTCCTTGATACCCAGCGTCATGGCCGAGAACGACCGCAATAATGCGTCCTCGTTCTCGCGCGCCTGGCGGTAGATGCGTCGCACCCGCCGCAGAATCGTCTCGACGCTGGCGATACCCATCAATGTCCCCGCAATCGTCACGGCGAAAAGCGGGCCGGATACCGCGGCGAGGAAGACGAGCGACCCCACGATCGTGGTCAGATCGATGCAGATGTTCGGGATGGCCGTCACCGCTTGCGATAGGGAGCGCACATCTTCGGTCAAGGTCGCGATCAGCCGGTGCATACCCAGCCGTTCCAGGTGCTCCAGCGGGGCCGAGACGACCCTGGAGCTCAACCCTTCCCGCAGTTGGTAGATCGCGGTCTGAGTGAGGCGGATCAGCAGCACCTGTGACAGCACAGCACCGACCAGCGCGACCGACCCCGTCAGGGCAAAGCGCTGGAGGGTCGCGCCATGCTGGGCCTCCGGTGACACCACACCGCTGATCAGTGTCAGCAGGTAGGTGTTGGCGACGCCGCAGATGAGGCCGGTGGCGAAGACGGCCACGATCCGCGTCCATGAGATCGAGAATAAGAACCTGGTGAGTTGCATTGTTGTGAGCCTTCCTAATTCGTCGTGATGTTCGTTGTGATGTTGGTCGTGATGGTGTTTGTGATCAGCCGTGGACGATGTCGAAGACCATTCCTTCGACCGCGACGCCGGGTGCGAACGAGAACGCCACACCTGTCGAGATGTCCTTCGTCGTCTCTGCCTGCTCCCCCATGAGTTGCAGGACAAAGATCAGCGACACGCTCAGCATGTTTCCGAACCGGGCAAGCACGTCCCAGCTCGGCGCCGCCGCCTCCACGGGGATCCCCAGTGATCGCGCCGATTCGAGGATGATCTTGGGTCCACCGGGATGGATCGCCCACAGATCGACGTCTGATTTCTGTAATCCGTTTTCCCGCAACACCCCTGTTATCGCGGGATCGACGCCGTCGTAGATGTACTTGGGGAGATTCTCGGACAGCTCGCAGGTGATGCCGTTGTGATTGACGCCGAGCACGATGCCGTCTTCGGCGTCATCGAGCAGCTGGCTGAAACTATTGCGGATCACCACCTTGCCGGCCTCCAGCGGGTGCTGGCTCTGGCTGGCCCCGATGACGACCGCCCCGCATCCATCGCCGAAGAGGCTGTGAATGATGACGTCGTTGATATCCTCGGCGAAAACGGCGTTCACCGAGCACAGCTCGATGCACACCACCATGGCCTTTTTGGCGGGGTTGGCACGAACAAAATCCGTGGCAGTGCGGATGCCGTTCATCGCGGCCGCACATCCCATGAAGTTCACCACGACACGCGAAACCGACGGCGACAGGCCGAGTTGCTTGACGATCGCCACATCGACGCCTGGAGCGATGAAACCGGTACTGGTGACAAAGACCAGCAGTCCGATTTCCGTGGCCGGATCTTCGATGGGGGCCAGGGCGCGCCCGGCCACGTCGACCGCCAGCGGAACCGCGTGGCGGTAGAACAGGTTCATCCGATCCCGGATCGTTCCCGCCTTGCGCCTCAGCGCATCGAATTCGGGATCGAGCGGATCAACCGCCATCCGGCGGGTGCCAATCATCGTCTTCCGGTACAACCGCGAAATACGCTCCCGCTGTTCGGGATTACTGAACAGGGCAGCGATCTGATCGGCAGCCTCGGACTGATCCACGACCCGGCTCGGCGTGCCCGTCGCGATGCTCTCGATCACCGCCACCGTGGTCGGCGGCGCGGGTGGCATCTGGGCAAGGCCGAGCGCTTGGCCGCCGCCGCCTTGGCTCCCAATCTGCACCTCATCAGTGTTGACAAACATGGCAGGTCTCCTTTCAAAATGGTTTGGCGGCACTGCTGATCGGTATTCGATCATCGAGCTGTCCGCAGCCTTCCTTCAGCTGCTTTCACTGTCGGTGTGCGCCCTTGGCGAATCCTCAATGGATTCTTGGCAGTGGAAATGTATTTAGTTGTCTGAAACCCACTGCGCCCCAGGCGCTACGAGGCAGTAGAGACCTCTCGAAACGTCGACGCGGCGCCTGATCGGAGCGCACCTGAGGGAAGGACAGCCGCCCGTCCTTGCACGATCCGAATTTCCTTGCCGACTAGGTCAAATCGCCCAGCGGCTGCAAGAGCTACACAGAACCGAGTCCGGCGAATCCGGAAGCCGCGTAGGTGATGCTGGCTTTCCAAGCCTTCGGTGAGCTGTGTTCGCGGATGAACCCCCACTGTTGCTCCTCCGCTTGTCGGGAGGGCGACAGGAGATAGGTGCGGCAGAGCTTCGGAAGTCGATCGGTGACGAAACTCTTTGCGGGAAGCCACTCGAGACCGAATCTCGCCGCCTCTTCGCGCAGCACGTCTTCGGTCGCAATGTTGGCGAATCCGCTCCGCTGATACGGCAGCACATGGTGCGCGCGGTGCGAACTCAGGCCGGCCGACAGGAAGCAGTCGACGTAGCGATTTCCGACCACCTTCAGGTCGTGAGCCTCCGTCAGTTGATGTATGCCCCAGTCGTCGTTGTCGGTGGCAAGTTCCTCGTCGCTGTCGTCCTCGAAGTCATGGCTCGAGACGATCAAAAATGTGCTGACCCACAGCGTCGCCACGAATTGCAGCGCCCAGGCCCAGAACTCACCGGCCAGTAAGAAGGCCACCAGTTCGCCGATGAGCAGCACGCGCAGGCCGGCCGACCCGATGATGTGCGCGATGGCGTTGCGCCAGGTTCCGTAGACCTCCTTGACGCCGATCTTGCGCGTGATCCTGACGACATCGAGTATCCGGACGGGCATGCCCGTGACCATGTGCCCAAACTTGTGAATGGTGTGAACCGGTATCCGAAGCAAGCGGGGCAGCCGCATCATCATCGTGAAGACGTTCTTCTTGATGTCGACTTCACTCTGGGTGTGGGGATGGTGCAGCAGGGTGTGTCCGTCGGCGGTCACCAAGCCCAGTGCGACATAGTTGATGTCGAAGGCGTTCGCGAAGAGCCTGGTGAGGCCCTTTTGCCTGCGGTGGATCGCATAATGACCGAACCCGGCCAGGGAACAGCGCAGCAGCACCATCGCGATCACGAAGAGCGGCAGCGGCATCCAACCCGGTTCGGCCAGCCGCAGACCCTGAACCGCGACATACGCGACGGCCAAACCCACGACCACCATGTTGAAGATCTTGTCCATCTTCTTGATGCGCGCGGCCAGCGCAGGATCCTTCAGTCGCGCCTTCACCCGATGGAGCAGATCGTCCTTGTTGTCGAACCGGTACCTCGGGGTGTCCCGCCAGCTGTTGAAGTCTTCCTTGAATAGGAATTCCGGTGCGTTGCACTTCGGGTGAACGTCCTCGGGACGTGCTTCGCGGTCCAGGGCGTACCGCTCGAGCACCCTTTCGATTGCCTCCGGGTTTTTGTGGTACGCCTGGATAATCGAGGTGATGTCGCGATTTTTCGTTCGCCCAATGAAGAAGGCCCCGCCCGGGTGCTTGGAGATCCAGTCGCTCAGGTCGTAGGCGCGGCCCTTGTAAACCCACACATCGGGCGGCGGTCCAGCCGGAGGCCCAGGCGGTCGATGGGAGTCGCGCTCCCCATCCTCCGGCCCAACACGGGGAACAAGAGGTCGACGAGAGTCGCGCACCTCGGGAGGGCCAAGAGGCCGATGAGAGGCGCGCTCCTCGACTGCTGGCAGTTCGATGGTCATTTCTTTTCCTCCGGAGCTGGTCGGGTTCGGGCTGGCGATAGCCGCCTTGTGAGCTGACGCCAGCCTCGGAAAATCGCCTTGACGGATTCTCGAAAAGTTCTTGGAGTCATCCAGCCAGCCCGCATAGGTCACCGGCGGCCTCGAGGTGTTCACCGAGATCATCGCCAGCGTGAGGACGTGCGGGTGGATCGCGCGCTCGCGTTCCGTTCGGTGAGGCCATCCGGCACGACGGCGGATTTCGCCATGTCGGGCGATCTCGCGTCTCCTCGCCGGTTAGGCGTCAAAATAAAGCCGATGGCGGAGAAAGCGCTCGACTTCGGTGTGCTGGGGCCGTTGCAGGTGACGGTCGACGGCATACCCCTGATCTTGGGCACGCCCAAACAAAGGGCGGTGTTGGCCATGCTGGTGATCAACCGCAACAGGCCGGTCGCCACCCAGGCCTTGATCGAGGCGGCCTGGGAGCAATGGCCACCGGCGGCGGCGCAGGCAAGCCTGCACTCCTATATCTCCAACTTGCGCAAAATCCTCGACAACGCAGGTGTCGACCCTAGCAAGCACCTGGTCAGAATGCCGCCGGGATATCGGCTCACGGTTTACGAAATGGGCTGTGATATCGCGAGATTCGTCGTCGAGAAGACCGCGGGGGTACAGGCCGCCGCGGCCGGCCGATTCGAAAAGGCCAGTCGCCACATGTCAGCAGCACTCGCCGAGTGGCGCGGACCGGTCCTCGACGACCTGCGGAGGGACTTTCAGTTCGCCTACGCGTACGCCGCCGCGCTCATCGAGGACAAGTTGGTTGCGCATACCGCCAGGGCGGAAGCCGAAATCGCTTGTGGGCGAAGCTATGCCGTCATTGGTGAGCTCGAGGCGTTGACCGCCGAACACGTATACCACGAACCACTGTGGACGCAGCTGATCACCGCCTACTATCTGGCGGAACGACAATCCGATGCCCTCGACGCCTACCGGCGATTGAAAGCCACGCTCGCCGACGATCTCGGGATCGATCCCGGGCCTACCGTACGGGCACTCTACGAGCGGATCCTGCGCCAGGAGTCCTTGGACGTCAAGCAGGCGGCCCAAACCACCGCCGTCGGCACTGTAACGCGCATCGACCAGCGCACCGCGGTCAACGCCAACTCCGCCGTCGCCCAGCTGCGTGATACCGCAGGGCGGGCGCACCCGCTGCGGGCAGCCGCAACGCACATTGGGCGGGTTAGCGATAACGACATCGTTCTGGACGACCCCAATGTCAGCCGCCACCACGCCGCCATCATTGATACCGGCATCAATTTCGTGATGTTCGATACCCGATCGGCCAACGGAGTTTACGTGCAACACCAGCGGATTCGCGGTCCCGTCGCGCTGAACGATGGTGACCACATCCGCATCTGCAATCACGAGTTCACCTTCGAAATCCAACCCCGGGGCTAGTACTTCTGTCGCCCTCCTGTGCGGGGACTGGGCCGAGTTAGCCAACATAGCGGGCTCGGCCGTAGGTGAACCGATCGTCGATCCCTGACTAGGGCACGCCAAGACGGCGTCAAGGATTTATCCAGATTCCGAAAAGGGCCGCCTCCGAACCTGAGCTCATCCCCTCCACGCCGCCACGGCGGCCCCACGTAAGGAAGAAGATGAGCATCACCCTCGGCACCCGGATCAAGAAGACCGCCAGCAGGACCGCGCTCGCCGCGATGGTCGGAGCAGCAGCGCTGGCGGGGTCGATTGGCTTGGCCAGCACGGCCAGCGCGGAGTTGTACGGCGATCCCGACGCGGCGGCGCAGTACTGGCTGCCGCAACACTACGACGACTGCGGGCTGATGGCGGTCGCCGACGTGGTCGGCCAGCTCAGCGGTGAAATGGTGTCCGAGCGGAAGATCATCAACGTGGCGGAGAACACCCCCAGCCAGACTCATCCCGGCTCGATCTACATCAAGCCCGCCGACGTTACTGATCCCAATTCCGGGCTGGGCACCGATCCGCGTGACATCGTGGTGTTGCTGGACCAGTTCGGCATCACCGCTGTCATCACCGATGAGGAGCTCGCGGATCAGCCCGGCGGCACCCCCACCGGTCTGGACGCACTGGGCGGCTACCTCGATGGCGGGCACAAGGTGATCGTCGGCGTCAACGCCGAAACCATCTGGGACGTAGCCGGCGACCGCACGCATGCCGACCACGCGGTCGTCGTTACCGGCATCGACACGACCGAAGGCGTGGTGCACCTCAACGACAGTGGCATCAAGGACGGCAGGGACGAGCAGGTGACAATCGAAACCTTCGCCGCGGCGTGGGCCACGAGCGACAACACGATGGTCGTCACGGTTGAAACCTCCTGATCCATTGCGTCGTCGCCATAACCCGATGCTGGCGAACAGTTTCCCCTTTGGCCGACCTGCGAAGGCATTAGGGTATTAGCTGCCAGCGTCGGAGGAGTGGGCGATGAGCGAACCCGAGCGGGAATCACGTGTGGGTTCCCGCATCGGCCGCTATCACCTGATGCGGTTGCTAGGCAAGGGCGGCATGGGCGAGGTCTACGAGGCCGAGGACACCGTCAAGGACCGCATCGTGGCGTTGAAACTGCTGCCCGAATCGGTGTCTCACGACCCCGTGTTCCGCAAGCGCCTGCAGCGGGAGGCCCATTCCGCCGGGAGGCTGCAGGAACCGCACGTGGTGCCGATCCACGACTACGGCGAGATCGACGGGCTGCTCTATGTCGACATGCGGATGATCAACGGCACCGATCTCCGCAAGATGCTGAAGCGGTTCGGCCCGATTGCGCCCGCCCGAGCGGTGGCAATCGTGCGCCAGGTCGCCTCGGCGCTGGATGCCGCGCACGAAGCCGGTGTGATACACCGCGACGTCAAGCCGGAGAACATCCTGATCACCCGCGACGACTTCGTCTACCTCGTGGACTTCGGCATCGCCAATGCGGCCACCGACGAAAGGCTCACCGAACTCGGCACCGCGGTTGGGACCTACGCCTACATGGCCCCGGAGCGGTTCACCAACGCCGAGGTGACATACCGCGCCGACATCTACGCGTTGGCCTGCGTGCTGCACGAGTGCCTGGTCGGGTCGCAGCCCTATCCCGGCGACAGTGTCAGCGTGATCATCACAGCCCACCTGATGGAGCCCACTCCGCGGCCCAGCGAAATGCGCCCGGGCATTCCTAAGGCGTTCGACGACGTCATCGCGCGGGGCATGGCCAAGAAACCCGACGATCGCTATGCCAGCGCCGGTGATCTGGCCCAGGCTGCCAACGACGCGCTGACCTCCCGCGATCAGGACCAGGCGGCGACCATCCTGGAGCGCAGCGCGGCAGCTACACTTCCGGGTCAGATTGCGACCGCCGTCAGTCCGAGCAGCGGTCCAGCGCCCCCCACCCCGGCCCCCACCCCCCGTCCAGCGCCGCCCACCCCGCCGCACGTCGCGGCGCATACCCCGCCGTCAGGGGCGAGACCGGTGGCAGCCTTCTACACGCCACCACCCGGCAGGCCCGGCGGAGCGGCCTGGACCGCCCCGCCATCCGGCCCGCTGCCCAAAGCCGCTCCGCGCAAACGCAACCTGTGGATCCCAGTGGCCGCCGCGGGCGGGGTGTTCGCCGTCGCGCTGGGCGGTCTCGGCATCTGGTGGGCCGTCAAACCGGAGCCGTCGACACCGGCCATGCCGACCACCACAACCACAACCGAACCCACCGAGACCACGACACGGACCACAGGGACCTCGCCCACACTGGATCCCGATTCGTCAGACGCGAAGTTGCTCGGGCTGCTGCCCAAGGACTACAGCGAGACGGCATGCGAGCCAGTGCATCCACCAGTCACCGGCGCGCTGGCCACCGTGGCTTGCGGGTCAACCAAAACGACCGGCGGCCCGACGGCGGCGCGCTACACGCTGTTCGCCGACCTAGCCAGTCTGAATAAGCAATTCCAACAGAACGTCGAGGCGGACTCGCAGTTGCTGCAATGCCCGGGCGGCACGGTGGACTCGCCGACCACTTGGCATTACAACGCCACACCGGACAAGGTCGAGGGTCAACTTGCGTGCGGCACCTACGACAACAAACCTAATCTAGCGTGGACCCACGAATCCGCCCTGCTGCTCGGCGATGTGCAGGGGCCGAACCACGACGACCTGCACAAATGGTGGTCGAAGTACGCCTGAAAGCCGCCTCCTATGGGCCGCTGTGGGCGCCAAGAATCACGCAAGATTCCAGCAAGGCGCCCATCGGATTCTGATGTCACCCGGAACAACAGCCGGACCACACCGACATCACGAAGGAATCCACAATGTTTGCTCACCGCATCACCAAGATTGCCGCCACCGCCGTCACCGGTGCCACCCTCGGCCTCGCCGCGCTGGCCACCTCCGGCACCGCCAGCGCGCTCACTACGGCGGACGACGCATTCCTCACCGACATCCAGAGTGCCGGCATCACGTACGACGACGCGAGCGTGGCGGTGTCGAACGCCCACGCCGTGTGCGAAGCCCTGGACGCGGGCTACGCGCCGGAGGACATCGCCATCGAGCTCCTGTCCCTCAACGACCTCTCCGTCAACCAGGCGGCCACCATAGTGGTGGCCTCGGTGGAGGCCTACTGCCCTAGCTACGAGGTGCTGTTCGCCTAGGACCACCTCCGCACGCGGGGGCTCGCTGCCGCGGCGGGCCCCCGCACCCCTTTCCGGCGGTATGTTTCTCGTGGCTCAGTGCGGCGAAGGGATTGGGTCTGGCGAACAAGGGTTACGTCATCGGCCTGGGGATGACGAAGTTCGAAAAGCCGGGCCTGAACTAGTACTGCAGCCGTAGATAGAGATTGCTGATGCTGGCGTGTCTGCGCTGGTCAGAGCGGTGACCGCGGCATTGTTCGGAGTTTGTGAATACTTCTGAATATGTCGCGGCCGCCGCGGCTCATAGCGTAGACCCTGATCGTTGGCAGGCGGAGTTCTCGGCGGTACTGGATCGGATCGCGCCGCGATTTCGTCGGTTCGAACCTCTTCGGCATGCTGGTGCGCTGATGGCTGGGATGGTTTCGGGCCTGGACCGAAAGAATTGCTGGACCATCGCTGAGCACCGCGGCGCCGCCACTCCCGACGCGCTGCAGCATCTGCTAGCGCGGGCCAGTTGGGACGCCGATGCCGTGCGCGATGACCTGCGCAACTACGTCATCGACGCGTTCGGCGACCCGGGTGCGATCCTGGTGGTCGACGAGACCGGCGATGTGAAGAAGGGCGTGCATTCGGTGGGGGTGCAACGCCAATACAGCGGCACCGCGGGGCGTGTCGAGAACTCCCAAGTCGCGGTGTATCTGACCTACGCTGCCTCGCGCGGGCACGCCCTGATCGACCGCGCCCTGTATCTGCCGAGGTCGTGGACCGAGGATTCCGATCGCTGCGATGAGGCGGGAATCCCGCTGAGCAACAGAGGCTTTGCGACCAAGCCCACCCTGGCCATGGCGTTAATCGACCGCGCCGTACACGCCGAGGTTCCCGCGGCGTGGGTGGCCGGCGACGAGGTCTATGGCGCCGACCCGAAACTACGGGCCGCGGTTCGCGGTCACGGCCTGGGGTATGTGATGGCCGTCTCGGCCAACCGGCGTGTACCCACTCACGCAGGCCCGATCCGCGTCGACGCGCTGCCCGCGCTGCTTCCCCTACGGGCGTGGCAGAAGCACTCTGCTGGTGCCGGTGCACACGGCCCGCGTCTGTACTCGTGGGCCTGGTTTCGGCTGCTGGCCGAAGACGACACCGACACCGGCGTTCATCATTTGCTGATCCGCCGCAACGATGCCACCGGCGAGCACGCCTACCTGCGCTGCTACAGCCCGCGCCCGGTGCCGCTGCGCACGCTGATCGCGGTCGCCGGCCAGCGTTGGCGCATCGAGGAATCCTTCCAAGCCGCCAAAGGCCTGGCAGGAATCGATCAGCATCAGGTCCGGCGCTGGCGATCCTGGCATCGCTGGACCACCCTGGCCATGCTCGCCCATGCCTTCCTGGCGGTGGCCACCGCGATC
>Ga0207693_10003477_pt1 | contig 13437 bp, 14 predicted proteins | sample LARL81metaG_FD_184347 | JGI IMG/M metagenome (GOLD analysis project Ga0207693, IMG submission 184347) | Corn, switchgrass and miscanthus rhizosphere microbial communities from Kellogg Biological Station, Michigan, USA - LAR L8-1 metaG... | ecosystem: Host-associated > Plants > Roots >...
CGAACGGGTTCGCCGGGATCAGTGCCGCGGCCGCGATCATTTTCTTCAGCTATATCGGATTCGACGCCGTTTCCACGGCCGCTGAGGAGACCAAGGATCCACCAAAGGACATGCCGTTCGGCATCATTATGAGTTTGGTCATCACTACCGTGTTGTACATCGCGATCTCGGTCGTGATGACCGGCATGGCTCCGTGGAAACAGCTCGGGACGGCTGAACCGATGATCACGGCGCTGCAGTACGCGTCGGGGCCGCCGGCGCTCCTCAACGCGTCGCGGTTCATCATCGCCCTCGGTGCCGTGGTCGCGATGGGCAGCGTGCTGCTCGTGTTCCAGCTCGGGCAGCCGCGCATCTTTTTTTCGATGGCGCGCGATGGCCTTCTGCCGCCGGTGCTCGCCAAAGTCCATCCGAAATACAAGACGCCGTACGTCGGCACGATCCTGACGGGCGTGTTCGTCGCCGCGTTCGCGGCGTTCGCCAACATCGCCGAAGTGGTGGACCTCACGAACATCGGGACGTTGTTTGCATTCATCCTGGTTTGCGCCGGCATAATTGTCTTGCGAGTGAGAGAGCCTGAGCGGCATCGTCCGTTTCGTGTGCCGTTTGGCATGGTCATTCCGATACTCGGCATAATTTCTTGTCTATACCTGATCTACTATTTGCCGCCGACTTCATGGTTGCGCCCGGCCTCGCCCTGATCCTCTATCACCCCGACGTCATGCCGCTGTTCGCCGGTCGCCCGGCTCTGGAGCTCGTCGACCGGCTGCTGCCCGATCCGGCCGGCGCGAGCCTCTCAGCCTTCGCCGACGGCCGCTAGCGCCACGATCGCGGCGGCTGGACGCCCCCGACTCTTGCTCTGCCGCGGGACCTGAGCGGGGAGCGGCGCCGTACTCGGAGTGTGCGCGGCACTCGACTGCTGTTGGTGTTGGTCCCGTTCGGGATCGCCGCCTTGGTCCCGGGGTCGGTGGGTCAGGCGACGCAGGTGTGCCCCGGTCAGCGCCCCTGCGCGACCGTGCGCCTTCCGGCATCGATCACGATCGCTGCCGGCCGTGTCACGTATCGGATCGGGGTCGACGGCCGCGTGCGCCGGACGCCGGCGCCGGCAACCCCCTACCCGCGCGGCGCAAGCTGGTTCCCCGGCACCGACACCTGGTACTTGCTGCGCGCCCACCAGCTTGTCGTCGGGAGCGCACGCAAGGCGCTGTGGCGCTCGCGTTTGCGGATCCCTTCGCGCTGGCGGCTCGGGGTGATCGCGGCCGGCTCGCGGGCGGTGGCGTTCCAGTTCGAGCACAGGCTCTATGTCGCCTCGCTTGGCGGGGCGGAGCATCCCGTGGCGCACCGCGAGCTGCCGCTCGGCTGGACCGCCGCCGGTCTCTACAGCTACGCGTACCAGGGCAGACGGCTGCTACTGCGCAGCGACACCGGGCGGCTGGAGAAGGTGATCGCCCGGCTCGCCACCGACTACATCGTCGCCAACGGCAACCTGTACTTCTTCAAGCGCGGAGTGCTGTGGAGCGCTCACGGAGTGCGGACCGAGCGGCTGGCCTCGCTGAGGCGCCTGGGTTTGTCGGCGAACTCATGGCTGCAGCCGCTCGGCCGGTTCCTCGAGCTGGAGGACGCCCATCGCTTGGTGGTGCTGCGTGACGACGGCGCCGCGTTCGCCTCGGCGCGGCTACCGGACGGTCGCGACACCGACGTGAACCTTGTCGGGTCCCCGGCGGTCTCCCCGCGCGCTGGTCTGCTCGCGTTCGCCACGGTCACCGGCCAGTCGCCGGCAAGCTCGAGCATCGGGGCCGAGACCGTGTATGTGCTGCGGTCCGGCACGCAGACGGCGATCCCGGTCCACACCGAGACCGGATCGTTCGGCGGATGCGCGCGTTGGGTCACCCTTGAGTGGCAGGGCAAATGGCTGCTCTACAGCTCTAACCAGGGCAATCTGGCGCTGATCGACAGCACGCGTGCTTCGCACACGATCGAGCTGACGCGGTTCGTTGGCCGGTTTCCGGGAACGGGGGAGGGGTTCGACGCGTACTGGACCGGTCACAGCCCTCAGTGATCGTTACGGTCAGCCGCCGGTGCCGTTTCGCAGCAGTGCCTCCATCTCGGCCCTGTCGAGCGGCAGGCAGGTGTCGCAGAAGTCCTCGCCGAACGGCGTCAAGCGGACGCTGCGATGCACAGACTTGGCGCGACTGGCGCGCTTGATGCTCTCGAGCACCTCGGGCTGGGCCTCGAGCACCTGATACTTGCTGAGCTCCTCGAGCGGGGCGTCGGAGAAGCGGATCAGGCCGAGGCGCTCGAGGTTGTTCAGGTATGTGGCGCCGCGTTCGCGGTGTCGGCATCCGGCCTCCCGTCCGACCATCGTGAGGTTGGAGGCGATCGGGTGGGAGGTGGCGCCGAGCAGATTCACGGCGCACACGTCGACCACCGGCTGCGGACCGTCGACCGCGAGCAGCCGCAGGATCCGGGCCTCGTCGGGTGCGAGCTCGTCGAGCACGCGCGCGTGCGCGGGGTGGGCGCCGTCCACGGCTGCGACGTCCGCCGACTCTCGCAGCAGCTGCGCGCCCCTTGCTCGCAGCAAGTTGTCTGGGGCGGCGCCGTTTTGCCCGCGACGATCGGGCCCCTCGGTTCCCGACAGACCGAGCTTCCCGATCCGCTCGTCGAGATCCGCGACGCCCAGGAAGTCGCGCGCTCTGCCGCGCACGCCAGTCGCCGCGCCGTGCAGGAGTTCGACCGCGGCATCGCGGTCGGTGGCGGCCACTCGAAATCCTCTGGCCGCGCGCAGCGATGTCCGGGTGCCCCACACCATCGTCTGCACCCACGTGCGCGCGGCGCCGCGCGCAATGCCGGTCGCCGCATCGACGGCGCCGGAGCCGGGCGGCGGTGGGCGCTTCGAGGTCATCCGAACAGAGCCAGGTGCAGGAGTCCGCCGGCCAAGCCTAGTACCGCGCCGTGCAGCAGGAGCAGCCACTCGTCCTCGCGGGTCGCGGTCCGCAGCATCTCCCCGAAGTCGTGGGACGACATCGCGCGCATTCGCTCTGCAATCAGCTCGCGCATCGTGTCGGCCTGCCTGCGGCTGAACTCCGGATCCGACAGCGGCGTCATCATCGCTTCCACGGGCTCGGCCGCGAACGACTCACGGATCGCTTCATAGTCACGCGACCCGATCGCGACGCGAACCGGCGCGCGCGCGGGCCCGAGCGCCCGGTCGATCGCGGGGCGCATCGACGACTCGATCAGCGCGCGGGTGCGGTCTGACTGGGGGCCGTGCAGGAGCTCTTGGCCGAACTCGGACACGGTCAGAATCTCGTCGGCGACGATCCGCGCGTATACGTCCGACACCTCGGGCTGGCGGCGGATGAACAGACCCTGGAGCCGGAAAGGTCCGACCCGCTCGGGCTCGGCCGGCTCGTAGATCATCCACAGCGCTACCCAGTTGGTGACGTAGCCGACGATCACGCCGAGGATCGGCAACAGCCACCAGGCATCGACGAAGTACATCAGCGCGGCGACCGGGATCCCGAGCGCGAAACCGAAGAAGAAGCCGAAGTTCTGGATGAACTTGAGCTCGCGCCGCCCCATCTCGAGGAACACACGGTTGGCGAGCTCGGGATCGAAGCGCTTGACCACCATCAGCTTGACGTCGACGAGCGCGTCGATGTGCTCGGCCACCTGGTTGGTGACGTTGCGAACGATGTCGGGCAGCTGTTCCTCGACCCGCTGATACACGAGCTCCTTGACGGACGCGGGCAGTCCGCCCCACAGCGTCGGCTGCTCGCGTTGCAGGACCGAGTCGACCGTGTCGCGGACGTCTCCTCGGGTACTCGCGACGATCTGCTCGGCGATGTCCTCCGGGCCGAGCTGCTTGAAGAACTCGCTCGGCGTGCCGAGCTTGGCGATGCCGCTGTCGACCGCGAGGCTGCCCATCTTCGCCGCTCGCGACGGAACGATCCCCTGCCACCCGATGCCGCCGATCATCAGCCCGGGCATCTGTCGCACCTTGTAGGGCAACATGCGCGCCACGTTGCGAAGCCACGGCGCGCGGATGCCCTTGAAGTGCACGGGGTAGAAGAGCATCAATACGCCCGTCCAGTTCGTCACGTAGCCGATCACCCCGGTGACGACGGGGACCGTGGCGATCGCGAGAACTCTGCTGTTCACACGGCGCAAACTACCCCGCAAGGCCGGGGATTAGGCCGGGGAACCGTTCAGCGGGTCCCCGTTCGTGCCGGCTGCAACTGCAGCTCGTACTCACGCAGGGTGCCGTGACTCGGGAGCGGGCCGAAGCCGGTGCGCCGCAGCATCGCGATCGAGCGTTTGTTGGTCGCCAGCACGCTGGCTCGCAAAGCCGAGAATCCGTCGTCGCGCGCCTGCTCGATCAGCTGCGTGACCATCGCGCTGCCGAGCCCGCGACCCTGCCAGTCATCGGACACCGTTACCGCGATCTCGGCGACGGCGGGCTCGTCCCGAAGCTGGACGTAGCGAACGACGCCGACGCCCCAGCCCGTCGCTGGGTCGACGGCGACCAGCGCGCGGTGCTCGCGGCGGCCCACGTCGACCAGGAAGTCGAGCTCGCGCGCGCTCATGTGCGGTTTCGCATTGGCAAAGCGGAGATAGCGGCTCTGCGGCGACAGCCGGCCGATCGCGTCGGCAAGTCCCTCGCGGTCACGTCGCTGCAGCGGGCGGACGTCGACGACGCGGTGATCGTTGAGCTCCAGTTGCATTCCACCTCCGACCTCTGGCAAGAGTTCTATGAAAGAACGCAGGCTACAGAATTGCGTTCTGTCATGCAACTCACTATCGTCGAAACGCGTGGAACGCAAGAGCTTCGCCAAGATGCACTGCTCGGTCGCGCAATGCCTCGAGGTCGTCGGCGAGTGGTGGTCGCTGCTGATCATCCGCGACGTGTTCCTCGGCGTCACGCGCTTTGACGAGATGCAGGAACGCCTCGGGATCTCGCGCAACGTCCTGAACCAGCGCCTCGCGAGCCTGGTGTCGGCGGGCGTCCTGGTCAAGGTTCCCTACAGCGAGCATCCGCCGCGGTTCGACTACAGGCTGACCGACAAGGGACGCGACCTGTGGCCCGTGATCACGTCCATGCGCCAATGGGGCGACCGGTACGCGGCGCCCGGCGGACCGCCGATGGAGCTCATTCACAAGACCTGCGGGCAGGTGTCCGAAGCCACCGTGGTGTGCTCTGAATGCGGCGAGCCGATGGGGGCGAGGGACGTGCGGGCGCTGCCCGGCCCCGGCACGGTCGAGCCGCTGGTTCCGACGCCGTCGCGATGACGCGGTTCGCCGGCTTCAGCCCCGACGTGCACGAGTGGTTCCGGGGCCTCGAGGCCGACAACAGCAAGGAGTACTTCGCGGCGCACCGGCAGTTCTTCGAGGACGAGATTCGCGGCCAGATGGAGGCCCTGTTGACCGAGCTCGGCGAGCGGTTCGGCGGCGAGGTCAAGATGTTTCGCCAGAACCGCGACATCCGCTTCTCGGCCGACAAGTCGCCGTACAAAACCAACACCTACGGGGTCCTGCGCGGTGCCGAGGTCGCCGCTCAGGGGCTTTACGCGTCGATCTCCGCCAGAGGCTTGGTGGCCGGAAGCGGCTACCACGCGATGGCACGCGACCAGCTCGATCGCTACCGGGACGCCGTCGCCGACGATCGGCGCGGGGCGCAGCTGAGCAAGCTAGTCGCCAAGGCCGAGAAGGCTGGCGTCGAGGTGTGGGGCCAGAGTCTCGCCACGGCGCCGCGCGGCTATCCCAAGGAACACGAGCGGATCGCGCTGCTGCGCCGCAAGAGCCTGTCACTCGGCGCGACGACGAGTTCCGAACGCGGAATCAGCCGCGTTGACGGGCTTCGTTTCGTGACACGGACGTGGCGCGCGGCGGCCCCCGTTACCGGCTGGCTCGACGAACACGTCGGCGCGACGACGATGCCCGACGCCGGTCGCTACCGCCGCTAGACGAGCGCGCGAGCTGACCACGCGCGCGCCGAGACCGTGAACGGCGCCGGCGGCAGCCGCTCTCTGCACCGTTCCTTCAGCCGCTCTCGGCTCTGTGGGTCGAGACCCATGACGTAGCCACCGGCGGGACCGACACCGAGCGTGAACGGCTCCCACCACTCATCGAAGGTCGGGTGCTGCACCTCGACCTCCAGCACGCCGTCGTAGATCACGTGCAGCCCGGCGGCCTCGAACAGCTCGGCGAGATGGCCATGGCGCGCACCCGCCAGAAACGATTCGCCCTCGACGCCGCTGTCGAGCTCGCGCGCGGCATCCCATAACGGGCTCAGCGGTCCGCGACCGCCAGCGTGGTCCCACACGCACGCGGCGACGGTACCGCCGGGCCGGGTCACACGGCGCATCTCGCGTAGCCCGGCGCCCGGGTCCGACATGAAGTGCACGACGAGCTGTGCCAGCGCGGTATCGAAGCGCCCATCCTGGAACGGCAGATGCTCGGCCGCCGCTCGTCGAACGTCCACGCCCGGCAAGCGCTCCGTGGCCGCCGCGACGAACGACTCGGACGGGTCGACCGCGGTAACCGCATCAGCTCCTAGCCGGTCGACGAGCTCGCGGGTCAGCGCACCCGGACCGCAGCCGACGTCGAGCGCCGTCCCGCCGGTCGCCACACCGGCAAAGTTGGCGAACCGCTCGGCCAGCGGAACCGAGTACCGGCCCATGAACCGGTCGTAGTCGTCGGCCGCCACGCTGAAGCTCATTGGGCGAATCTACGCCTCCGGTCGCACGCCAGGGATCGGATAGGTTGTCGCCGATGGAGCGACGTCGGTTCGGACGTACGGGGTGGGAGGTGCCGGTCGTCGGTCTTGGCACGTGGCAGACTTTCGACGTGGGTCGCAGCGGAGAGGGCGCGGCTCGGGAGGTCGTCGAGGCCGTGTGGGCCGGTGGCACCCGGTTCTTCGATTCCTCGCCGATGTACGGCCGCGCGGAGGGCGTGCTCGGACGGGCGCTCGCCGATCGTCGCGCCGATGCGCTCGTAGCGACGAAGATCTGGACGAGCTCGATGAGCGAGGCGAGGAGCCAGTACGACGCCCAGCTCGAGTACTTCGGCGGTCGCGTCGACCTCGAGCAGGTGCACAACCTCGTCGGCTGGCGAGAGCATCTGGACTGGCTCGAGGAAGAACGCGACGCGGGCCGGATCGGGTTTCTCGGCGCCACCCACTACGCGGCCGGCGCATTTGACGCACTCGAGAACGTGATGCGCACGGGGCGCATCGACGCGATCCAAATCCCCTACAACCCCCTCGAGCGCGATGCCGAGCGGCGAATCCTGCCGCTCGCGGCCGAGCTCGACCTCGGCGTGATAGCGATGCGGCCCCTGGGCGGCGGGTCGCTGGTCAGACGGTTCGATCCGGCCGAGCTTCTGAAGTGGACGCTGGCCGACGAACGAGTGCACGTTGCGATCCCGGCGACCTCGAATACCGCCCACGCGACCGTCAACACCCGGGCGGGCGAGCCGCCTTGGCCCGCGGAAGCGCAACGGGACGCGCTGCTGCGCCGCGCGGGCGGAATTTAATGCCGGCCTCGCATGGCCGCGAACACCAGCGCGTAGCTCAGCGAGTCCTCGAACACGGCCGCCGCGAACTGAGCCTCGCGGCCACGCACCAGCACCCGCAGGTGTGACCCAGCGAACGCAGACGCCAGCGCCGCGGCGCCGGCGACGGCGGCACCAGTCCAGCCGTCAAGCTCGTGGCCGCCGGTGCTCGAGAAGCCCAGGCGCAGGCTCAACCCGCGCGGCGACCAGCGGCTGGGCATCTGCGGCAGCTTGTCGGCGATCACCTCGCCGACAGCGGCGCCATAGGCGATGTACCGAGCCGAGCCGGCCAGCGGTCCGAGTCCGTGGGCGGCCATCGCAACGGGTGAGGCAAACGAGCGCAGCCCGCCGCCAAGGCCCAGCAGCGCGGCCGCGCCCAGGTCGCGAGCCTGTGTCGACACGACCGCATCCTAATCGCGCGTCACCGCGTCACCGCGACGCGCTCGTACGAGCTGTCACCCGAGACGGTCACCGGGAGACGCTTTTAGACTGCGCAGCTTGGGAACGACAGCCGAGCATCCGGAGATGGAGCAACAGCTCGAGCGACGGCGCCGCGCGGTCGCGAGTCAGTGGGGCTTGACCGACGAGGTCGTGCTGATCGGCGCCGGAGAGCCGATCACGGTGCCCGGTCGCGGGGATCCCACCTACCCGTTCTACGCGCACTCCGAGTACTTCTATCTCACCGATCGGAACTTGCCGGGCGGCGTCCTCGCGTTCGACCCCGGAGAGGGCTGGTTTGACTTCGTCACGCCGATCACAGAGGACGACCGCCTGTGGTCGGGGGCGCCGGCACAGGTACAGCAGGGACTGACGACCGACGCGCTCGCCGAGTGGCTGGCCGCGCGCTCGGCTCGCACCACGGCGTGGCTGGGCGCCGCGCCGGCCCCCGCGCCATCCGACGCCTCGCTCGTCGACGACCTCCGGGCCGGGCTGGACCGCGTTCGCCGCCCCAAGGATGCGCTGGAGCTAGAGCGCATGCGCATTGCCGCACTGGCGTCGCGCGCTGCGTTCGCGGCCGCGGTTCCGTTCCTGCGCGACGGAGTCAGCGAGCGAGAGGTGCAGATCGAGCTCGAGACGGCGGCGTTTCGCGGCGGCGGGGACGCAATGGCCTACGACACGATCATCGGCAGCGGGACGAACTCCGCGGTGCTCCATTTCGCCCCGACCGCGCGCGTCCTGCGCAGCGGTGAGCTGGTGCTGATCGACGCAGGCGCGGAGTATCGCTGCTACGCGAGCGACATCACGCGCACGTATCCCGTCGACGGTCGGTTCGGATCGGAGCAGCAGGCCGAGCTTCACGCCGTCGTCCGCGCCGCCGAGCTGGCCTCGATCGAGCGGTGCGGCCCCGGCACCGAATGGCGCGACGTGCACCTGACCGCCGCGCTGGTCATCGCCGAGGGACTGACCGCCGCGGGCGTCCTGCGCGGCACCCCTGATTCGCTTGTCGAGAGTGGCGCGCTGTGGATGTTCTTCCCTCACGGCGTCGGGCACCTGGTCGGGCTCGGCGTCCGCGATGCCGGCGGCATGCTTCCCGAGCGCCGGGACGATCCGCCGCCGTTCCCGCACCTACGGATCGATCTGCCGCTCGAGCCCGGCATGGTCGTCACGGTGGAGCCAGGGCTCTACTTCGTGCGGGCGATCCTGCAGGACGCCGAGCGGCGACGCCGGCACCGCGACGAGGTCGATTGGGACCTCGTCGACCGCATGCTCGACTTCGGCGGGATCCGGATCGAGGACAACGTCCTAGTCACCGACGACGGCTACGAGGTCATCACCGACGTGCCGCTGCTGGGCTGAACGCCCGCCCTCAGCGTGAGAAGACCGCCTCGGGCAGCAGCGCGCTGACGATGTACTGGCCGGCGTCGACGATCTCGGAGATTTTGAGGTCGACCGCCAGGCTGCAGAGCAGGTAGGCGTCTTCGCGTCGAAGGTCGTAGTTCGACGCCAGGTGATCGACCATCGCGCGGATGGCGTCCTGCGCGGCGACGTACAGATCTCCACCGACGCCGGTCGTCGCGTAGAACGGCGCCGAATCCACGCGCGGGGTCAGCGGCCCGGGGGTTCTGTATTGAGGGCCCGGGATCGAATGGCCCTTGTACAGAGAGAACCGAAGCGATGCGAACATCGGCGCCTCGAGGCCGGTGACGCATACCTCGCCGTCTCCCTGGGCTCCGTGCGCATCGCCGCATGAGAACAAAGCATGCTCGACCTGGACCGGCAGATACAGCGTGGCGCCGCGGACGAGCTGGCGGATGTCCATGTTGCCGCCGAAGCTGCCGGGCGGCATCACCGGCACCGCCGAGGCGCCGCCTGGGCAGACGCCCATCGTTCCGAAGAACGGCTCCAGCGGGATCGCGATGTCGTCGCGCAGGTAAGCGACGTCGCCGTGCGAGAGGTCGAAGACCCGCAGGTATGCGTCGGGGAAGTCCTCGGGCAGGAGTCCCAGCCCCGGGAGGATGGCGGTCCAGCCCCAGCCCTGCGTGTGGATGTCGAGGATCTCGATCGCGAGCGTGTCGCCGGGCTGCGCGCCGTGGACGGCGATCGGCCCCGCGAGCGGGTAGACGCGGTCCCAGTCAAGGCTCGCGATCACGCTCCTGTCGGAGTCCGGTCCGATCTGGTTGTCTGAGACGTCGCGCGTCCAGACCACCACGGTGTCGCCGGAATCGATGCCGAGGACGGGCTCGTTGCCCGTATCCCACATGAAATGGACGCGTTCGTCCGGCAGGTGATGCGTGCGCGGCATCGGACAACCTCCGAGATCGGTTACGCGCGCAACGCTATGGGATCGCCACGAGCCGGGGCAACCGTCCCGGCCGTCGGCTCAGGCGGGCTGCTCGACGGACTCGCGCAGCGGTCGCAGGGTCGCCTCGACGCGCAGCAGCTCGTCGAGCATCACGTCCGCCGCCTGCTCCATCACCTCGTTGGCCTGGATGCGGCCGTCGTCGTCGAGGAACTGCGTGTGAAACGGGATGTTCACCGCGTCGGTCAGCGGAAGCATCCGCAGCGCGGTCACGACCTGCTTGAGCTGCTGCATCGCGCGGGTGCCGGCGGCGACGCCCCCGTAGGAGACGAACCCAACCGGCTTGTAGTGCCATTCGTGATGCAGGTAGTCGATCGCGTTCTTGAGCGCCGCCGAATAGCCGTGGTTGTACTCCGGCGTGACGATCACGAAGGCGTCGGATCCGGCGACGCGGGCGCTCCAGTCCTTGGTGTGCTGGTGCGTGTACTGGCGCAGGCGCGGGTGGTTGGGCTCGTCGAGCATCGGCAGGTTGAGCTCTGCGAGGTCGACGACGTCGATCTCGAAGCCACCGTGCTGCCGAGCCCGGTCGCTGAACCAATCTGCGATCGGCAGCCCCGCGCGGCCCGGTCGCGTGGAACCGATGATGATGCTTAGACGAGGCATAGTTGCGCCAACAACAATACCCGTTTCACGGCTGAGGCGAACCCTGATGTCCCGGCACGACCGTCTCGCGATCGCGACGAGACGAGTCGATGGCGGCTCGCCTGGGTAGGGGAAGCGGGATGGGAACCACCGATCAAGCGCCGCGGTATCGCGAGATCGAGCGCCTCGGCGCCGGCGGCATGGCCACGGTGACGCTCGCCGAGGACACGCTCCTGGGCCGCGAGGTCGCGCTCAAGCGCGTTTACGGCACCGGCGATCGGCAAGGCGCGCTGCGGCTCAAGCGCGAGGCACTCGTCGGCGCTTCGCTTAATCACCCCAATCTCGTGTCCGTCTACGACGCCGAGACAGAGGACGACGGCGACGTGGTGATCGTCATGGAGTACGTCGAAGGGGAGACCCTGTCCGACCTCCTGAAATCCCGGGGCCCGATGCGCCCGGGCGAGGCTCTGCGCGTTCTCGAAGGGGTCGCGGCGGCCTTGGATGCGATTCACGCGCGCGGGATCGTGCACCGCGACGTCAAGCCGGCCAACATCCTGCTGGGACGCGAGGGCGCCGTGAAGCTGGCCGACCTTGGTGTGGCCGACGTCGCTGACCGGACCCGGATCACGAGTTCCGGCGCCGTCGTCGGCAGCTTTTCCTACATGGCTCCCGAGCAACTGAACGGCGCGTCGCCGTCACCGGGTATGGACGTCTACGCGCTGGCCGCGGTGGCCTTCGAGATGCTCGCCGGCCAGAAGGCTCGCCCCGAGTCCAACCCGCTCGCCCTCGCCCATGCGATCTCCACCCAGGCTCCCCCCGATCTGCGTGACTTCTGGCCCCAGGCTCCCAGGGCGGCTGCAGCCATCCTGCAGCGAGGGATGTCCGCCGATCCGCAAGACCGTCCCGCCACGCCGGGGGAGCTCGTCGGCCGCCTGCGTGAAGCGCTCGCTCCCGGCAAGACCCAGCCGGCCCCGCGCCGGGCGCGACCGGCGCCGTCGGGCGGACCGCGACAGGCGCCGCCGAGCCGAGCCCGCCGCCCGGTGCCTCCGCCGAGCCGCCCGCCGCGCCGATCGACGGGGATGGTGCCGGTGCTGCTTCTGCTCGCCGCGCTGGCGATCGGCGTGTTGATCGCGGTCCTGCTCTCGAGCGGTGGATCGGGCAACTCGTCCCCAAAGAAGGCCAAGCAGCACAAGGCGGGGTCGGGCACCAAGACGCACGGCGCGGGCAAGAGCGCTTCCGCCGGCCCGAGCTCGAGGAGCACATCGACGCCCGCGTCGAGCACCCCGACCGCGTCGACGCCGACGACCTCGAGCTCGACTCCGTCGACGTCAACGGCGACCACACCTTCGAGCTCGAGCGGCGGCGCCGGCGCGTCCCCGAGCCCCGGATCCGGGGCGTCGACGCCGACCAACGCCGTGCAGTCCTTCTATGAGGCAGCGGCGGCTCACCGATACTCGGACGCCTGGGCACTCGCCGACCCGAACCTGCGAAACCAACTCGGCGGGTACGCGGCCTTCCAGAGGCAGATGAGCTCGGTTCGCTCAATCACGTTCCATAAGGCGCAGACCGTCGGTGGATCGAGCTCGGACTCGGCGACGGTCGCGCTGCAAACCACGTCGGTGCAGACGAGCGGCACACAGCAGTGCGCCGGCACCGCTCGTTCTGTCCGAAGCGGTCAGGGCTGGCTGGTCGACCGCGTGTCGATCAACTGCTCGTAGTCCGCGCGGCTCGCGCGGGCCCGATGGGCCATCACGGTTCGGCCTTGACCGTACAAACCGTACAAACCGAGGAAATTTCCTTTCGCCGCGGGGTGCGGCGCAATAGGATGCCGCGCCGAGTGCCTTATGTGAGGAGGAGGCGACTGGCAACATCCGCTCGTTGAGACATGCGTGGACGGGACCCGGTGGGGTGGGTTCTGTGCCTTGGCGTCCGGGCGTTGCGTCTGTAAACGGTGGAGGAGATTGCCGCCTTCAGAGCGGCAGGGAGAAGGCGGTCCCTCGGTGATCGAAGGGACGGTTGAATGAAGCGATTTAGTCCATTGTGGATTACCGTGGCAAGCGTCGTCGCATTGGCGGCCTATGCGATGCCTGTCGCTGCCGCGCAGGGCGCAGCGGGTGCTGGCCTCGGAGCGTTCCTGGGCTACGGGGACCCGCTCTGCCAGAGCCACAACTCGCTGTGCGCAGACGTTTGGAAGAACCCGAGCGACGACTACGTCGGCCATGACGAGCCGTCGGTCCTGTTCAAGTCAAACAAGCCGGGCTCGGGTAACGACGTCACCTACACGGTCACGCTCCCGAGCGACCCTCCCAGCCAGCCGAACGCGTCGGGTGCGGGCGGTACGACCTGGAACTTCGAGCTGCGGTCGACCTTCTGGTTCGGGATGACGATGTGCGACACGGAGTCCGCCCCCAATTACACGAAGCAGTGCAAGCCCGACTCCGATCAGAACGACCTCGTCGGCACCAACCCCAAGTCGAACAACTACATCGGCAAGCACCCCGGCAACG
>Ga0207693_10003479_pt1 | contig 13436 bp, 12 predicted proteins | sample LARL81metaG_FD_184347 | JGI IMG/M metagenome (GOLD analysis project Ga0207693, IMG submission 184347) | Corn, switchgrass and miscanthus rhizosphere microbial communities from Kellogg Biological Station, Michigan, USA - LAR L8-1 metaG... | ecosystem: Host-associated > Plants > Roots >...
CGGGTTCACGATCGTCGAGGTGCTGGTCGCGGCGCTCATTCTCACCCTCACCGCGCTGGCGATCGCGACCCTGATGAACAGCGCCACCCACAACACCTTTCGCTCGGAGCAGGACCAGGTGGTTGTGAACCGCCTACAGGACGAGATGGAGCGCATACGCCAGCTCCCGTTCAATCAGGTGGCACTCACGGCAAAGCCGACGAGCTCCGATCAGGCAAGCGACCCGGGCGCGAGGGTATCGGCGGACCGCACGCATTTCGACCTCAACCGCAACGGAACCAACACGAAGCTGCTCGCATACGCGGGGGGGTTGACGCCGGACGGCAAGCCGATGGGATGCGGGGGGACCGGGCAGCCGGTATGTGGGGTCAATCCCGGGCCCGAGCCGTTCCAGAGCGGTGATGTCACCGGGAAGATCTACCGGTACATCGCATATCCGGGTGTTCCCGCCAACTGCCCGGGGTGCAGCGCCGATTATCTCAAGCGGATCATCGTGATCATCCGGGTAGACACCACGCCCGCCGGCGGTACGCACGTCTACCAAGAGATCCAATCGAACGTCTCGAATCCCGATGCCGTCCCGAGCTCCAACCCGGTCAATCCGACGCAGACGACGGATGAGCAACCGGCGACGTTCTGGCTCACGGACACACCGTGCAACAACACCGCTCGGGTTCCGCCCACCAGTGACCACGCAACCCACAACACGCGCGGAGATTGCACAGACGGCGTCCATACGGGAACGACACGAGGCGCGCCGGACCTCATGTTCACGGAGGGCCCGTCCGGATCAAGCTCGGATCCCACCTACAACTACTCCACCGACGTCGACCGAAATGAGACGCCCCGGCTGGGGTTGACCATGTTGAGGACGCAATCGGTGGCCGGATGCGCGCTGCAGGTCGCGGCTGGCACCGGACTTAGCCAGACACTCGACCTCCCCTTGACCGAGACCACCCCGCAGGTCAAGACGCACACCTGGCTCAGTCCACCGCTCGAAACCCCGTTCGCCCCCCTGACGAGCGCGGACGCGACGCTTGAGTTGTGGACCAAGTCGGTTGCAGGGGCCGCGTACCAGGGCGACCTGTGCGTCTACGTCTTCAAGCGCATCACGGTCAAGCAGCAGCTTCCCGGAAACATCACCAACACGTTCGTCTTCGACTCGCCGGCCACGCTCGCCAACGCCCACCCCTATCTCGAGATTCAGAAGGCGACCTGGCCGCAGGACTGGACGAAGCTCTCAACCGGAAGTTTCGGCGTGACCATGCTGAGCGTTGACAGCGTTCTCACCTACCTGAGCAGCCATGGAATTCCGGGAACGCTGACATCGCCCAGTCAGCGCCTCGGCCTTGCCCTGACCGTCAACGGCTCCGGGACCAGCGGGGACGCGTTGGACGTGATGTACGACCACCCGACGTTCGACAGCAGGTTCGAATTCGACACAACCCAGGGGACCTGCATCATCCCGTGCTCTTAACCCGGGGCGGAATGCAGCCGATGAGGGTTAGCGGAATGACTCAAGTGGTTCGAATCGGGAGTAGCGCGTGGTAGCGGCCCTTGCAGTTCCAGCCGGACTGATCTTCGGAAGCTTCGCGACCGTCGTCGCCCATCGCGTGCCCCGACGCGAGTCGTTCGTGGCGGGCCGTTCGCGGTGCCCTCACTGTGGCTCGACGATCGCCGCCTACGACAACATCCCCGTGGTCTCATGGTTGCTCCTGAGGGGCCGCTGCCGCAACTGTCGCGAGGCGATACCCGCGCGGTATCCGCTGACAGAGCTGACAATGGCTGCGCTGTTCGTCGCGACCGTCCTGATCCTGGGCACGGATGACGCGACCGAACTCGCGTTGGGCCTGACGTTCTGCGCGCTCCTGGTCGTGGTCACGCTCACGGATCTCGAGCGGCGCGTGATCCCCAACGCGGTGCTGGCCGCGGGCGCAGTGGCGGCGGTCGCGATAGCCGCGATCGGCGATCCGAGCAGCCTTCCAGACCGCGCGATCGCGGCCGCCGCAGCTGGGGGCTTCCTGCTCCTGGTCGCGCTGGTTTACCCGCGCGGCATGGGGATGGGCGACGTCAAGCTGGCCGCCGTCATGGGCCTGTATCTCGGCCGCTCGGTGGCGCCCGCCCTCCTGATCGGGTTTGCCGTCGGCGCCCTTGTCGGGATCGTGATGATGGCCCGGCGCGGTGCTTCAGCACGCAAGCAGGCCGTTCCCTTCGGGCCCTTCCTGGCGCTGGGCGGATTAGTCGCGCTGTGGTGGGGAAACGCGCTTGTCGACTGGTATCTGACGACTTTCATCAACGGCTGATGGCCAATCGGCCAGGCACCTCGCAGCCCGCTTAAGCATTCGCTTATTCGGTCGATTCAGGGCTTGGAAGCCCAAGCGGACGAATGGACGATGCCAAGGATGCTCTCGACACCGAAGAACAAGCGATTGGTGGGCCTGGACATCCAGGCGGGCAGCGTCGCCGCCACCGAGGTGTCGTCCAACGGGCATACGGCGGTTACGAGGTTCGGGACGATGCCGCTCCCCCCCGGTGTGGTGCGTGAGGGCGAGGTCGCCGATGCGGAGCAGCTCACTGCCGTTCTGAAGGAGCTGTTCGCACACAACAAGCTCGCCAAGTACGTCCGCCTCGGTCTCGCGAGCCAGCGGGTCGCGGTGCGCCTGCTGCGGCTTCCGGCGATCGACGATCACAAGGAGCTCGAGACGGCGGTCCGCTTCCAGGCCCAAGACCTCGTGCCCATGCCCCTCGACCAGGCCGTGCTGGACTGGCAGGTGGTAGGCCACACAAGCGGGGACGATGGCGAGCGCCGGCTCGACGTGGTGGTCGTCGCCGCTCGGCGCGAAGCCGTTCGAGGCATGGTCTCGGCACTTCGCGGAGCCGGCCTCCGACCGACCGGGGTGGACCTCTCGGCCTTCGGAATGATTCGGGCTCTCGCGAACGGCGACCGCGCGCCCGTCGGACCGGGCACGCACGTTGACGCTCCGGTGGCCACCTCTGGCGCCAACGACCAGGGCGTCGCGGAGCATATGGGCGGGGACAGCTCGGCGGCCGTCGTCGCCGTGGGGGAGGACGGGCCGGCCGTTCTCTACTGCGACATCGGCGACATCACCAACGTCGCGGTGGCCCGCAGATCGGCCTGTCTCTTCACTCGAGCCTGTCCATTCGGCATCGAAGGGATTGCGCAGCGACTCGCGGAGCGGAGGCAGCTCGCGCTCGAGCACGCACGCCAATGGATCGTTCACGTTGGACTCGAGGCTCCGGTCGAGACGATCGACGGCGATCCGGAGATCGTGTCGGCAGCGCGCGACGTGCTTGCCGAGGGCGCGAGCCGCCTGATCGACGAGCTTCGCCTGACGCTCGACTACTACGCGGCCCAGGATGGGGCCATCGAGGTCGAGGGTGTCGTCGCGTGTGGATCGGGAACGACCATCCCGGGGCTCGTGGAGCGCCTCCAGCGCGACCTCGCCCAACGATTCGAGATCGGACGTCCACCCGAGCTGGCCCATCTGGACGACGCAACCGCCGCCCGTCTGACCGTGTCGTTCGGCCTGGGGGTGGAGGGATAACCGTGCGTCCCGTCAACCTGATCCCGCAGGAGGACCGACGCGGCGGCAAGGCTCCGCTCCGCACGGGTCCCCTGTCCTACGCGATCGTGGCGTTCTTGCTGCTGGCGGTGGGCGTCGTCACGCTCCTGGCGCTGACCGGCAACAAGATCGCCGATCGCAAGGCGGAGGTGGCAAGCCTCCAGTCCCAGGTCGACGCTACCCAGGCCAGGGCCGACCAACTGAGCACGTACACGAACTTCGCGGACCTCCAGCAGGCCCGCCAGGAGACCGTCGCGAGCCTGGCGACCAGTCGGTTCGACTGGGAGCGAGCCCTGCATGAGCTGGCACTCGTGCTGCCGGACGACGTCTGGCTCATCAGCATGACCGCGACCGCAGCGACGGATCCGTCGTCCAGCACCTCGAGCTCGACCACGGCCGTCGACGGCGTGACCGGGCCGTCGCTTGACATCAACGGCTGCGCCTCGGGACATGAGGCCGTTGCGAAGTTCCTGGCCGCGCTGCGAGACGTCGACGGCGTAACGCGTGTGACCGTGCTCAGCTCGGACCGGCCCGGCGCTGAATCCAGTTCGAACAGCTCGACGAGCTCGAGCTCGGCGTCCTCCGGTCAGAGCACCGTCGAATGCGCGTCGCGCGACTTCATCGCAACCTTCGAGGTCGTCGCGGCGTTCGACGGCGCGCAGCCGGCCGCCACGGCGGCCCCGGCTTCCCCGGAAGCGCCGGTCACGTCCACGACGACGACCACGGGTGCAGACCAGGCAACGACGCAGACGGAGACTCAGCCGACGGGAGCCGGCGGCGGAAGCTCCAGCGGTGGCGCCTCGGCGAGCGCGGTGGTCTCGAACAACGGGGGCGCACCGTGAAGCGCAACGAGCAGGTCGTCCTCGGGTGCCTCGCGTTCGTGGGGTTGCTCGTTGGCTTCTGGCTCGTGATCGTGAGCCCGAAGCGGGATGAGGCATCGAGCCTCGGAGACCAGGTGTCCCAGCTTCAATCGTCGCTGAGCGACGCGCAGCAGCAGGTGGCCGCCGGGGAGAAGGCGCGCCGATCGTTCGGGATCGACTATCGCCGCCTGGTGGTGCTTGGGAAGGCCGTCCCGGCCGACAGCGAGCAGGCGAGCCTCCTGGTCCAGCTCCAGCGCATGGCAGCGAGCTCCGGGGTCCAGTTCCAGGCAATCAACCTGTCCCAGTCCGGCGACTCGAGCTCCGCGGCTCTCACCACCCCAACCCCGCCACCCACGGATTCGTCGAGCTCCGGGAGCTCGTCCACTGTCGGCGACTCCTCGTCATCGACGACCTCCTCCGACACCTCGACCGCCGTGGCCGCTCCCGCAACGGAGGCCGCCGCGTCCACCCTTCCCATCGGGGCCACGGTGGGTCCCGCGGGGCTGCCTGTCATGGACTACGACCTCAACTTCACCGGCGAGTTCTTCCAGATGGCCGACTTCATGCAGCGCGTGGACGGCATGGTCCATACGCGCGGCGGGCTGGTCGACGTGCGGGGACGGCTCCTGACCGTGAACGGGTTCACGCTCCAGCCGTCCGAAAAGACGGGGTCGCTCACCAATCCCGTCCTCACCGCCCAGCTCCACGTCACGACCTATCTGACGCCGGCCGACCAGGGCTTGACGGCCGGGGCAACTCCCACCGGCCCCGCATCCGAGACGCCGACGCTCACCTCCACCGGCTCCCCGACGAGCACAACGTCCACCACTTCCACTGCGACCACCACGAGCGCACCATGAAGAACGTACGCCCGCCGCAATTCCTCGGAAACCTCTATCGCGACATGCGCGATCGGCACCTCCTGATCCCGGCGGTCGCGCTGGTCGTGGCCCTGCTGGCGGTCCCGGTGCTGCTGAAGAGCCATTCGTCTGCGACCACTCCGGCCGTCGCTGTAGGCAACGCGAGCAAGTCCGACAGCGCGGCGGTCCCGGCGGTCGTGACGCAGCAGCTCGCCGGGACGCAGTACCAAAAGCGCCTGGACCATCTGACCAGCAAGAACCCGTTTCACCAGCAGTTCACGACGCCTCCGGCCAGCGCGCGGGTACATGTGACCTCGAGCGGGACCGGCGCGTCCACATCCACGTCGTCGACTGCCACGTCCACATCCACCGGTACCGGGAGTCTCCCCACCAGCTCGCCGACCTCCTCGACGCCTTCGACCGGAGGAACCTCATCGCCACCGGTCGGCGCGACGTCGCCATCCACGGGCTCGAGCCCATCGGCGACGGACACCAAGCCCACCTCCCACCTGTACACCTACCGGGTCTCGGTCAAGGTGGGGGAGCCGGGCCAACTCGCCGCACGGCCCGAGGTCGACAGCCTCGCGCTCCTGCCCAGCAAGTCGAGGCCGATCCTGTCGTTCCTCGAGGCGAACGGGAAGCAGGCGCTCTTCCTGGTCTCGACCGACGTGGACTCCGTCAAGGGCGACGGGCGCTGCGTCCCCAGGCCTGCCGACTGTCAGTACATCGTGATGCGAGCCGGAGACAAGGCGAGCTTCCACTATGCGCCGAGTAACAAGCGCTTCAACCTGGTGCTCAAGGACATCCACGCGGTCGAGATCGGCCACAAGTTGCCGGCCAAGGTTTCCAAGGGCAACGCGGACCTGAAGCCCAAGCTTCCGCTCCTCGGACAGGGCTGAGACTGCCACGGGGCGACCGTCTGAGCTGCCCGCCCGTCGCTAGGGTTGGCGGCCGTGGCGACGCTTCGCTTCACAACCGCCGGTGAGTCGCACGGGCCCGGGCTCGTGGCGATAGTCGAGGGGCTGCCCGCGGGGCTCGAGCTCGATCGCGGGCGGATTGACGCTGACATGGCGCGGCGCCAGCTCGGGCATGGTCGCGGCGGGCGGATGAAGATCGAGAGCGATTCGGTCGAGATTCGATCCGGCCTCCGCCACGGGAGAACGCTCGGCAGCCCGGTTGCAGTGCTGGTCGCGAATCGCGACTACGCCAACTGGGAGGAACGGATGAACCCCTGGCCGGTCGACGCCGAGGTCGAGGAGGTTCACACCCCGCGGCCCGGCCACGCCGACCTCGCGGGCCTCCTGAAGTTCGGCCACGACGACGTCCGCAACGTCCTGGAGCGCGCGAGCGCGCGCGAGACCGCGGCGCGAGTGGCTGCCGGGGCGCTCGCCAAGGAGCTTCTGCGCGCGTTCGGCGTGAGCGTCCACAGCCACGTGGTGCGGATCGGGTCGGTCTCGGCGCCGGAGCGCGACGACCTCACACCCGAGGACTTCGCGGGCGTGGACGAGTCGCCGGTCCGCTGTCTGGACCCAGAGGCCGGCGAGGCGATGGTCGAGGAGATCAACCGGTTGCGCAAGGCCAACGAGAGCCTCGGCGGGATCTTCGAGGTCCGGGCCTTCGGGCTCGTTCCCGGCATCGGCTCGCACACGAGCTGGGACGAGCGGCTCGACGGGCGGCTCGCCCAGGCGCTCGTCTCGATCCAGGCCGTGAAGGGTGTGTCGGTCGGCGAGGCGTGGGAGGTCGCCGCCAAGCCGGGCTCCGAGTCACATGACGAGATCTTCTGGTCGGAGGAGGAGGGCTGGCGGCGCGAGACCAATCGCGCGGGCGGCGTCGAGGGCGGGATGACGAATGGTGAGCCGCTGATCGTCCGTGGGGCGCTCAAGCCGATCTCCACCCTGACCAAGCCGCTGCGCTCGGTCGACACAGAGACCAAGGAGCCCGCGCAGGCGCTTCGGGAGCGCACCGACTCCACGGTCGTGCCCGCCGCGGGCGTGGTGGGTGAGGCCATGACCGCGCTGACGCTGGCGCAGGGCTACCGCGAGAAGTTCGGCGGCGATCACATCGACGACGCGATCGCGGCCTACACCGCCTACAGGGAGCGAATCGATTGGCGGCGGTAGAGGGCCGCCGTGCCCACGGCGATAGCGCCCCGGCGCGCACCCCGGCGCTCGTCTTCATCGGCTTCATGGGGGCCGGCAAGACCACCGCCGCGAAGGCGGCTCAGGCAGCGGGCCTGGAGGCGGTGGATGCGGACGACATGCTCGAGGAGGAGCTCGGCATGCCGATCATCACCTTCTTCGGCAAGCGCGGGGAGGAGGAGTTTCGGGCGCTCGAGGCGTCGGAGGTCGAGCGTCTGCTCCAGGACGCCGACGGCGGCGTGGTCGCGCTGGGCGGCGGCGCCGTTTATTCGGAGCGGGTCCGGAAGGCCCTCGACCGCCACATCGTCGTCTGGCTCCAGGTGTCCGCCGAGGAGGCGTGGCGGCGGGTCGAGGGGAGCGGCCGGCCGCTCGCGAAGGACCGCAAGCGCTTCGAAGAGCTTCATCGCGAGCGCGAGCCGATCTACGCGCGGCTCGCCGACGCCGTCCTGCCCTCCGCCGACCAGGGGCTGGTCAGCCGGGCGCTGCCGTCGCTCCTCGGTCTCCGCGAGCTTCCGCACGGCACGCGGATGGCGTGGGGGATCAGCGCCTCGGGCCAGTACCCGGCCTACGTGGGGCCTGGCATCCTCGCGGAGGGGTGGTGGCCGCTCGCCAGCCGCCGCTTCCGCGTCGCCGATGCGACGGTCGCGGGCCTTTACGGCCGCGTGATCGAGCCGGTGGCCGGGCAGGTCACCGTGGAGCCCGGGGAACGGACGAAGACGCTGGCCGAGGCCGAAGGCGTGCTGCGCGAGCTGGCGCAGCAGGGGATGGCCCGCGACGACCACCTGGTCGCCCTCGGTGGCGGCGTGGTGGGCGATCTCGGCGGCTTCTGCGCGGCCACCTATCAGCGCGGGGTGGAGGTGGTGCAGGTGCCGACGACGCTCGTGGCGCAGGTGGACTCCGCCTACGGCGGCAAGACCGGCGTCGACCTCCCCGAGGCCAAGAACTACGTTGGCGCATACCACCTGCCGAGCGCCGTGCTGGCCGACACGTCCACGCTTGCGACGCTCCCGCCGGAGGAGATGGCGGCCGGCTTCGCGGAGGTCGTCAAGACCGCGCTCATCGCCGGCGGCGACCTCTGGAAGCGCGTTCGCGGGCTCGGGGACCTTGACCCGGCGGACCTCACTGCCATCGTCTTCGAGTGCGCGCGCACGAAGCTCGAGGTGGTCGCGGCCGACGAGCGCGACGCGGGGCGCCGGGCGGTGCTCAACCTGGGGCACACGGTCGGGCACGCGATCGAGGCCGCCACCGGATACGAGCGCTACCGCCACGGCGAGGCCGTCGCGCTCGGCCTGCTCGCGGCGCTCCGGTTGTCCGACGCCGCCGAGCTGCGCGACGAGGTCGCCGGGCTCCTCTCGAGCCAGGGCCTGCCGACGAGCCTCGACGACTCGGTCGACGTCGACGCGGTGATCGAGGCGGTGGAGAGAGACAAGAAGCGGACCGCGGAAGGCGTCGGCTTCGTGCTTCTCCCCGAGCCAGGCGATCCGCGCACAGCCCAGCGCGTCGAGCCGGACGCGCTGCGGGCCGTCGTGGAGGAGCTTCGATGAAGAACCGCGTGGAGGTGCTCCACGGCGTCAACTTCGACGTCCTCGACCGGCGAGACCCGGAGCAGTACGGCGGCATGTCGCTGCAGGAGCTCGAGGTGCAGATCAAGCGCTACGCCGTCGACCTCGATCTCGGGGTGACCTTCTTCCAGTCCAACTTCGAGGGCGAGTTCGTGGAGTACCTGCACCGCCTGCCCGAGCTCGCCGACGCGGCGATCATCAACGCCGGGGCCTGGACCCACTACAGCTATGCGATCCGCGACGCGCTCGAGATCGCGGAGGTTCCCTTCGTGGAGGTCCACCTGTCCGACATCCAGTCCAGAGAGGATTGGCGCCGTCATTCGGTCTTCAAGGGCCTGGCGCTCGGGGTCGTGTCCGGGAAGGGCGCCGACGGCTACCGCGAGGCGCTGGAGCTGCTGAAGGAGGAGTTCGAGGAATGAACGGGGAGCCGCGATCGGACCGGCTGGCCACGCTCGTCGCCGACGCCGGCCTCGACCAGCTGCTGGTCGGCGACCTCGTGCACCCCAGCGAGACGGGTCGCGAGGACGGCGCGAACCTGCGCTGGCTGACCGGGTTTACGGGCAGCAGCGGGCTGGCGCTCATCGGCGCCGAGGAGCGCCTCTTCTTCACGGACTTCCGTTACACGGAGCGGGCCGAGCGTGAGGTCGCCCCCGAGTTCGAGCGCGTGGTGATCGATCGGGGCCTGATACCCGACTCCGCGAAGCGCCTCCGCGGCCGCGTCGGCTACGACGATGCGAAGACGAGTGTCAAGAACCACGCGAAGCTGCTCGAGATCGCTCCCGACGGGGTGGAGCTCGTCGCCGTGACGGGCCTCGTCGAGAGGCTCCGCCGCCACAAGGACGCCTGGGAGCTCGAGGCGATCGCGAAGGCGGCACGGATCACCGACCAGGTCTACGAATGGATCTACGACCGCGGCGTGGTCGGGCGGACCGAGCGGGCGATCATGCTCGATGCCCACCAGCGCATGCGTGAGCTCGGGGCCGAGGACCCGTCGTTTCCGGCCATCGTCGCGGCGGGCGAGAACAGCGCCCTGCCGCACCACGACTCCTCCGACCGAGAGGTGAAGAAGGACGAGTTCCTGCTCATCGACATGGGGGCGATCGTCAACGGCTACTGCTCGGACTGCACCCGCACCGTCGCCACGGGCGAGCTGGACGACGAGGCGCGCAAGGTCTACGAGGTCGTGCGCTCCGCCCAGGTCGCCGCCCTCGAGGCGATCCGTGCCGGAACGCCCGGGACCGAGGCCGACGCCGTCGCCCGCGACGCGATCATCGCCGACGGCTACGGCGACGAGTTCGGCCACGGGCTGGGGCATGGGGTGGGGATCGAGGTCCACGAGGCGCCGCGCCTCTCCAAGCGCTCCGAGGAGACGCTCGATGCAGGCGACGTGGTGACGGTCGAGCCGGGCGTGTATCTCGCGGGCCGCTTCGGCGTCCGCATCGAGGACCTGGTGATGGTCACCGACGACGGCTGCCGCAACCTCAGCGGCGTTGCCAAGGACCTGCGAGTCGTCGACTAGCGATCCTGTGGCGGAGCTTGCGATCAGGGTGCCGTCGGTCGAGGCCCTGTTCGACGCGTGGAGCGCCGAGCCGATGAAGCGGCGGCCGCTGAGCGACGAGGCGCGCGAGCGGATCCTCGAGGCATGGACGCGGGCCCGCAAGCACGCGACCGGGTCTCCGACCGTCGCGCTCAGCCTGCCGGCCTCGGAGCGACGTGAGGGCCTCGAGGAGACGATCGCGGCCGCCGTTCACCACGACATGGAGACGATGACCGTCGACTCCCGGCGCCACTGGATCCGGCGCAGCCTCCGCCCGCGCGAGAGCCGGATCGGGATCGTGCTCTTCTTCGTGGCGCTGGCGATCGGTGCCCTGATCGATTGGGGAGACGAGTCCTTCCTCGGGCAGGTCTTCGTGGTCTTCGCCTGGGTGGCGCTCTGGGCGCCGGCCTACCGTGTCATCACGGCGGCGTCGTTTCGCCTCGCCCGCAAGTACTTCATCGAGCTCGCCGAGGCCGACGTCAGGATCGACTGGGACTAACGGCTGAGGTCGAGGTCGGGCCCGAGCGTGCTCGCGAAGGCCGCGAGGAGCTCGATCGTCGCCTCGACGTCGCCCAGGTCGACGACCTCGACCGGGGAGTGCATGTAGCGCAGGGGGATCGAAACGAGCCCGGCCGGGATGCCGGCGCGGGCGATCTCGATCGCGTCGGCGTCGGTGTGGGTCGCGCGACCCGACGCCTCGATCGTGTACGAAATGTCGTTCTTCTCGGCTGTCTCGGCGAGCATCTCGAAGATGTGCGGCGAGAGCGTGGCGCCGCGACCGATCACGGGCCCGGAGCCCAGGTGGTGGCGGCCCTGCTCCTTCTCGTCGATGCCGGGGGCGTCGGTCGCGTGGGTGACGTCCACGGCGATCGCGAGATCGGGCTGGAGCGAGAATGAGGTCGTCAGCGCGCCCTTGGAGCCGATCTCCTCCTGGACCGCGGCGACGGCCGCCATCCCACCCTTGAGCCCCCCGCTCTCGTGCACCTGACGGGTCGCCTCGAGGGCCACGTAGACCCCGAGCCGGTTGTCCAGGCTGCGCGAGGCCAGCTTTCGCCCCTCGAGCGGGAGCGGGTCGGCCGCGATCACAGCGGAGTCTCCGATGCGGACGCGGTCGAGCGCCTCGTCGTCGTCGGTGGCGCCGATGTCGATGTGCATGTCTCGTAGCTCCGCGACCTTCTTGCGCTGCTCGTCGCGCAGGAGGTGGATGGGCTTGCGCCCGATGACCCCGCTGACGGGGCCGTCCTTGGTCTGTACGCGCACACGCTGGCCGAGCAGGATCTGAGGGTCCCAGCCGCCGATCGGCGCGAAGTACAGAAAGCCCTTCTCGTCCACGTGAGTGACGACGAGGCCGATCTCGTCGATGTGGCCGACGATCGCGAAGAGTGGCTTTGCGTCGGCATCGCCGATCCTCGCGACGGAGGAGCCGAGCGCGTCGCTCGTGCTCACGTCCGCGAACGATGCGGCATCGCGCCAGACGTCGTTCGCGGGGCCCTCATAGCCGGAGGGCCCCGGGGCACCGAGAAGGTCGCTCAGTAGCTGTGGTGTCTTGCTCATCTCTTTACGAAACCTATACGGACACCGCGTGATTCTCCGCGCCGCCTTAACGCGGGGCGACCCAAGATGGTCGTATGCCCAATCCCGTCGCAATCGGGGGACGCGCTCCCAGACTCTCTACCCGGAGCGTTCGGTCGCACACTCCCTCGAACGTCCTCCTTCGCCTCAGCACCTGGGTTCGCCGTCCGGGCCTTGACGCGGCGATCGCTCGCGGCGACCGCCGACCCGGGGATCCCGCCCTTGCGCTGCGCGAGGCCCAGCTGGTCGAGGCGCGCCGGCGTCGGCGCCTAGCTGCGCGACTCGAGGAAGTCGTCGCGCCACCGTCGCGCTCCCAGGCGACCAGCAGCAAGGCACCGGTCGACCGCCGGGCGGTGAGCGTCGCAAGCCCCCTCCTGACGGACGTCATCCTCCTCCTGCGCTCGCCGGAGGACGTCGAGCCCAGGGGTGTGGCCCTTGGCTGGCGGCTGCTCACCGATCCCGGGAGCCCCCTCTACGAGTTGGAGGAGCACGGATCGTCCAAGGGCGAGCGCCTGTGGCGGGAGTCCTTTGGAGTCCTGGAGGCGTTGAGGCCGGCATGAGCACCACGCCATCCACTCGGGCGGACAAGTTGGTTCTGCACGAGGCGGCGCACAAGGTCGGCCACTGGGTCCCGCCCGATCCCGACCCCAGGGAGGAGGCCGCGGAGGCTGTCAAGCGGCGCTTCGAGGCCCTCCAGGAGCCCGATCGCGACGTCATCGCGCACGCCGGCAAGGCCGTGCTGGCGCTCGGCGCTCTCGGCGTCGTGTACGGGGACATCGGCACCAGCCCGCTCTACACGGAGCAGGTGATTTTCACCAGTCACAGGGCGGCCGCGACGGCGACCGTGGCCGGGGTCTACGGGGTCGTCTCGCTGATCTTCTGGGCGCTGATGATCGTCGTCTCGATCAAGTACGCCGGGTTCATCATGCGCGCCCACAACCGCGGCGACGGCGGAATCATGGCGCTGGCAGCGCTGCTGCAGCGAAACCGGGTGGTGCACGGCGTGGCCCTCGTGACCCTGGGGATCTTCGGCGCCGCGCTGTTCTTCGGCGACGGGATCATCACGCCCTCGATCTCGGTCCTGGGGTCGCTCCAGGGCCTCAAGGTGGTGGCGCCCGGCCTCTCCCATTTAGTGGTTCCCCTATCGGTCGGAATCCTCGTCGCTCTGTTCTTCCTCCAGCGACGCGGGTCCGGGGCGATCGGATGGCTGTTCGGGCCGGTGATCCTCGTCTGGTTCGGCGCGATCGGGCTCCTGGGGCTCAGCCAGGTCGCAAAGGACCCGGCGGTCCTCCAGGCGCTGTCGCCCACCTGGGGCACGCAGTT
>Ga0207693_10003480_pt1 | contig 13435 bp, 9 predicted proteins | sample LARL81metaG_FD_184347 | JGI IMG/M metagenome (GOLD analysis project Ga0207693, IMG submission 184347) | Corn, switchgrass and miscanthus rhizosphere microbial communities from Kellogg Biological Station, Michigan, USA - LAR L8-1 metaG... | ecosystem: Host-associated > Plants > Roots >...
CTGCCTGATTGGCATAAAGGGCTGTCCCATCCGGGCGCAACACGTAAATATAACTGGCGATGGCGTCGGTCATCCGCCGAAGCTCTGTTTCCTCCGCCTTTATTTGCTCAAACGCAGTCTGCAGAGCCGCTCTCGATTTGTGCTGCTCGGTGACATCTACGGTGGTTCCGAAGAACTCTATGAGATCCCCTGATTTGTTCAAGATCGGGTGGCCTGTGGCATGGATATACTTAACGGTTCTATCGAGTAAAACGATCGGAAAATCCGCCTGGTAATCGGTTTTTTCAACCACGCACGTTTGAAAGACTTCCCGAATGCGCTCGCGGTGGTCAGGATGAATCCTTTGGAAGTAGACCTCTGGTGCTGCACTGTCCTCATTTGGCTGAAAGTCGTAAATTCGAGCGTTTTCCGGTGAGCTCACGACTCTTCCTGATAGGACGTCCCACGACCAGGAACCTGTACGCGCCAGCCGCTGTGCTTCGTGTAATAGCGCTTCGCTCTTACGCAAAGCCTCCTCGGCACGTTTGCGCTGTGTGATGTCCTCGGACAGCGCCATCATGAATCGCGGTACCCTCTCGGTGCCCGGCACAAGAGAAACGATGTTGCTTACCCAAATCGAACTGCCGTCCTTGCGCAGATACTTTTTCTCAATCTGAAACTGTCGTCGTTTTCCCTCCAGCAGCTCGGTGATGAGCGCCCAGTTGGCTTCGCGGTAGTCCTCATGCGTTACATCCAGAAAATAAAGTGCACGCAGTTCCTCCTCCGTGTAACCCACGATTGTCTGGTAGACATGATTGGTGGCTAGAAAGCGGCCGTTCAGGTCAGTCAGCGCAACGCCGATAGCCGAATTCTCAAAGACGGATCTCCAGCGCTCCTCGCTTTTTCGAAGGGCTTGCTCAGCCCGCTTGCGATCTTCGACGTCGATCGCGGTTCCATACCATCTGACGAGCTTTCCGTTTTCATCGCGCAGCGGTACATTGCGAATAAACCACCAGCAATATTCTCCGTCTGCCCGCCGAACCCGCGCTTCACTCTCCATGGCTTGCCCGTTCTTAGCGGCGGTGTGCCAATCGGCGACGAGCCTCGTCCGGTCATCGGGATGAACAACCGCTTCCCACTTCCACCCGAAGGCCTCGTCCAAAGCTAAACCTGTGAACTGCAACCAACGATCATTAACGAAGTCAACCTGACCCTCGGGCGAAGTGCTCCAGACATGCGCCGGAACCGTATTGACCACGTCGCGAAGCTCTCTCTCGCTCCGGCGGGCAGCTTCCGTCCGCTGCTTAATTTCCTCAAAAGCTTTCTCCAACTCGGTTCTGGCCTTCCACTGTTCGGTGACATCCATCGAAGTTCCGACAAATTCCACCAATTCACCCGACTGGTTCAGGACCGGATGGCCGACAGAGAAGATGTGTTTGATCGACCCGCCCGGGAGAACAATACGGTAGGAGGCGTCGTAATCGGTCTTGTCGAATTGGGCTCTTCTGAAAATTTCCTCAACTACCGGTCGATCTTCAGGGTGAACCCTGTCAAGAAAGAAATCAGCCGCCCATAAGTCCTGATCGGACTTGATATCGTATATTCGTTTCACTTCCGGCGAGAACGTCACCATTCCGGATGACGGGTCGTACGCCCAACTGCACATATGCACCAATCTTTGACTTTCAAGCAGATTCGCTTCGCTCCGTTCAAGTTTCCTTTCTGCTTTTTTGCGCTCGGTAATGTCTCGATAAATGAGGTAGACGCCTACCTGCTCGAAGCCAAGCGAAATACCCTTTCCCACTACGGAAACGTCAAGGCGAACACCGCCTTTGCGTTGTCGAATGGCCTCCAATTCAACTCTCTTCCCCGAAATGAGCGCATCCCAGTTCTTGAGAGCTTCAGCGCGCAACTCCTCGGGCATTATTAATTCCGGAAGCCGCCGTCCCGCAACCTCTTCTGCTGTGTACCCGAAGATTCGTGTGAACTCCTTGTTGACCCGCAACACGTGAAAGTCTTCGTCCGTCAGGATCACCGCGTCGGGTGACAGCTCGAACAATCCATCGAGTTGCTCTCTCTCCCTGTGCAATTCCTCATTCGCCGCAGTCAGGCTTGCCGTTCGGTCCGCCACCTCGACCTCGAGAGCATCCCTTGACCGTCTTACCCAGATCATGAGTATGGCGAAGATCAAGAACACCAGCTCATAAAGAACGCGGGAGAGGCTGCTGGTTTCGGCCTCGAAGATATACCCGCGGATCAGCGACGAAAGCAAAACTGCGACAATACCAGGCTTCGTGCCGCCGTACCAAAACGTGATCGCGATTGCGGACAGTGCAAATGCGGCAAACGGATGAGGCAGATTGAAATGCTGAAACAGAAGCTCCAGCAATAGAGCGCCGCTGACCGAAACGAAAGCCAATCCATAGCGGCGCGCGAAGGGCGCACCTGGCCGCGCCATCTTTTTTGCTGTAGTTGAATCAGCCATGGCTCAGCCCTTCTCTCACCCTCAGATCAAGGCTACGATGGTTTCCGTACTGGTTATTACTGTAGCTTCGTTCCAATGGCGGCACAACGCGCGGCGTACAACTTAGAGTCGCTCGAAAGATCGTCCATGCGGTTCAAGCTCAGCACCTTGATGCGCTCAGAAACGCAAAGCGAGAAAGGTCCTGGGAGCGTCGGCGTGGGTGGAGACGCTAGTTTCTCGCCAGCTCCACGCCCGACGCGTCGTTCCGGCCTGGCGATGCCGTCAAGCTCAGTCGGCGTTTCAAAGTTTCACGGAGGCTAGTTATGGGGCCCGACAGCCTGCCAACCTGCGGGGAGTGCAGGACCCACGTCGAAATGCGAGGCCGAAAGTCGCTCACCGAGATTACGCGAACCTCCTTCCGGAAAGGAGATGCTTGAAGGATCTTGGGATGGACGAGGCCGAGTCCGAGCCCCTTGGCCACAAGCGCCAGTTTCAATTCTACGCCATACGCTTCGACTCCAATTTTGAAAGGCAACCGGTTCCCGCTTAGCGTTCCCCGAAGGAGCTCGCGGCCACCGCATCCGGCCGGATTGACGATCCACGGGTGCACAGACAGGTCCTTCAGGGTGCAGGTCCTCTCGAAAGGGATCTTTTTCGAGGCGATGACGAGGAACTGGTCAGTGCTGATGACGTCTCCGGCCACATGTTCGGGAAGAACGATCTCCCGGGGCAGTAGCGCGACCGCGACGTCGAGCTGACGTAAATTTACTCGCTTTAGGAGTTCATTCGACCATTCCGCGATTGCTTGAAGTTTGAGGCGCGGGTATTCACTTTGTAGCCGGTCAATCGGGTAGGTCAGCGTCAGATCCCCAAGCTCTCTGGTAATACCAAAGCGAAACTCGCCCGAAAGTTCGGCCCCTTCGGCGAAGGCGGACCTCAGATCGTTCATCGAAGACAGCACTCGCCGGGCGTGTTCGTAAATCTCCAGTCCGGCTTTCGTCGGTTGCAGCGGCCGGGTGTCGCGACGCAGCAGAGGAATGTTCAGCTCGCTTTCGACATTCTGAATGCGCCGCGTGATCGCCGACTGGCTCAGGTGCAGACGCGCACTGGCGGCGACAACCGATCCGGTTTCAACGACGGAGGCAAACGCTTCGAGGTCAAACAAATTCATAATGGGTCGATCATACGCCATCGGATGACCACGCAGGAGTTGGCGTCTCCCTGCAAAGGCACGGTGTCCATTGCACCCTGCGCATACTTTATATGAAAATAATGCACGTATCGCAATCTAGTCGTGGCGCGTCCAACCGCTGACGAGGGTTTCCGAGTTTAAAAAGTCCGGGCGACACATAGGAAAGAGGTGGCGACATGAGGAGCGATCTATTCTCTCGCAGGTGTGGCATGATGCTCGCGCTGCTTTTACTGTTATTCCCTTATACCGCAAAAGCTCAGGCCGCGAATTCAGACCGTCCCGTAACGGATGCTGAGAAGATGACGGATGCGCTGAGAGCAGGCCCCAAGTTCATTACTAAAGATGCGACGATTCTTGATTGGCCGGCGAAAGCCGGCGGTGAATATCGTGTGTTGAGGAAGGGAACCAATGAATGGACCTGCCTCCCTGGCGTCCCTGGCTATTCGCATGACGAGCCGGGCTGCTTTGACCCCGTTTTCATGCAATGGATCAAAGACAGCTTGGCGGGTCGCGAGCCTCACATCGCCAGCGTTGGGATTGCCTACATGTATGTGGGCGCCTGGGTTCCGACTAGGTCGGGGAAATACACCGGGTCGAAGAGTGACGAATTTCACGTGGGACCGCACATCATGATCGTAAGTCCTCACGAAAATCAGAACGAGCTACAGTCGTTTAGCCGTGACGGATCCAGCGGAATGCCGTACGTCGCGCACCTGCCAAACGGAACCGATCTTTATCTGGTAATGCCGTTTCGCCAGTGGGATGAGAAATGAAGCTGTCCTGCCGTTGAGGGTGGTACCGAGTGAAACACAAATGAGAGGACATACAAATGAAAAACACATACAAAGCGGTCGAAGTCTCCGCGCCCGGCTCGCTTCGAGTTGTGGAACGGCGAGTCTCTGAGCCCGGACCGGATCAAGTTCGGATTCGCGTAGAAGCCTGCGGAATCTGTCACACCGATGCAGCAACGGTCATGGGCGTCTACCCGGGCCTGACTCTACCGCGTGTTCCGGGGCATGAAGTCGTTGGCCGCATAGAAGCGTTGGGTGCAGGCGTGACTCGGTGGAAAATCGGTCAACGGGTCGGTGTCGGCCTCATCGCCGGAGAAGATGGGGTGTGCGAACCGTGCAGGCGTGGGGACCTTGTGAACTGTCAGAACCCGGTGGTGTTGGGAGTGAACGTGGACGGAGGATATGCGGAAGTGATGATCGCTGAGGCACGCGGCCTCGCTTCCGTTCCCGAGGAACTCAGTTCCGCGGAAGCCGCGCCTCTTCTCTGTGCGGGTATCACGACGTACAACGCTCTTCGCAACGCCGGCTTGCGTGGTGGAGATTTGGTCGCCGTACAGGGGATTGGCGGCCTTGGGCATCTGGGCGTCCAGTTTGCGCGGCACATGGGTTTCCGCACTGTCGCAATCGGTCGAGGGCGCGAGAAAGAAAAGCTTGCAAAAGATTTGGGTGCACACGTGTACATCGACACGGGCGTCGACGATGCCGCCGCAGTACTGCAACGCATGGGCGGCGCCAGAGCGATTCTCGCTACAGCCACCAGTGGCGATGCAATGGGGCCGCTCGTGTCCGGTCTTGCAGTCCGCGGGAAATTCATCGTAGTCGGGGTACCGCAGGAGCCGATCCAATTGAACGCGTTCCCGCTCGTCTTTGGAGGGCGCTCGGTCTACGGAAGCCTGACCGGCACTCCGATTGATAGTGAGGACACTCTTGCTTTCAGCGTGCTAGAGAATATCCGCCCGATGATCGAGACAGTTCCTCTCGAACAAGCTGCCGATGGATACGCTCGCATGATGCAAGGCAAGGCACGGTTCCGCATGGTGCTGGTTACCAAGGATGGGGCCGCTTAGAGTGCGCTGGATTTCGCACGACACGAGAGTCATGACGCAGCTCAGAACAGCAGTGGAGAACTCCTGTTGCGAAACGAATATCTGGCGGCGGAGAACCGGATCCTGAGGGGTCAGATCAACGGTCGGCTGCTGCCGGAGTGAGAAAAGTCGACACTGGCCGAGGTCGCTCAGCGCCTGGGTCGAATGGTGCTGGAAGACCTAGCAAAACGTCTCCCACTGTCTAATTCGCGCCCAAACAATTCAGATTCAATGCATAAATATTTTGCGTAAAGAGGTAGCGGGCGCGCGTGTATATTGGCCAAGTCCGGAAGGTCAAAAGGAGCATCCCGCTAAAACACCTGATCAGGAAGGGCAGCTCTAGCTGTGGTGGTGTTATGCAGGAGTTCCCAGGAGTTCAGCCATGCCTAGGCAAACGATCAGGTTGTGGATCATCGGGGCAATCATGGTGATGGTTGCATCCGGAGGGTTGCTTGGTAATGCGGCCGCCCAAAAAGCATCGGTCCCGAAACCGCAGGATAACCTGGCACTCGGAGAGGACGAGGTCAAGAAACTACTCCTGATTATGGAACCCGACAAGAAGGGCCAAATCTCCAGGCAAGAGTACATGAAATTTATGGAAGCCGAATTCGAAAGATTGGATAAGGACAAAAACGGAGAGTTGGACGTCAAGAAATTGACGCAATCGAGTGTGACAGCAAACCGCTATGTCGGGAAGTAGTGACCCGCTCGCACCGGCCCCTTCCACGGTTGCAGCAATTTTCTTGAGTGCCTGGCTCCTGCACGGTAACGAATGTTATGCCGATCGGTATCCCGTTGCAGAGCTGGCTCATCAAGAAGCTTGTATGCGGCTTCGATCCGCGACGACCGTAACCTGCAGATCGCTGGCAATGCGGACAATTTCCTCGGCGTAGTTTCTGCCAACTAAGCGCTCTAGCAGGCGACCTTGCACACGTGCCACGAATATCTGGCTAACCTGATTCCGGCGCGCGAAATCCATGACAGTTCGCGGCACATCCTGACCAGCAAGGACTTGCGTTTCGATCCGAAGATTTCGCGCGAAGCGAAGATGTTTCTCCACGGCCTCGCGTTCCGTGGGCGTGAGATCAGTAAAGTCTGGGGTCCTGTACACGAACAGGGCCAGGCAGTCAGCGTGAAGAAAGTCGGCCACCCGGCGCCCGCGGCGAATGAGCATGGCGGTGGCGGAGTCAGCTGTAATGTGGATTAGGATCCGTTCCTTGGACTGATCCACTGCAGTCTCACCAGCGCGCCGTTCAGAAATTCTGGGGACTTCATTTCCCCTCGTCTCATCGTAAACCGATTGCCTGATATCAACTTCATGAGCGGCTTGGCGAAGCGCCAACTCGCGGAGCGCGCCGAGGTTGGAACCCTTGAAAAATCCAGTAAGCGCCTTCTCGACCATTTCTGGTTTGTAAATCGCTCCCCGCTTTAGCCGGTTGAGTAGCGCGTCGGGTGTTACATCGACTGCTACAATCTCCGCCGCTTGCCGTATAATCCCATCTGGTACCGTTTCGCGGACCCGGATACCGGTAATCTGCCAAATCTGGTCATTGAGGCTCTCGATGTGTTGGACATTCATCGTAGTCCACACTTCGATGCCAGCGTCCAGCAGGACTTGAACGTCTTCCCAACGCTTAGTATGAACCGAGCCAGGGACGTTCGTATGAGCCAATTCATCGACCAACGCGATGCTTGGCCTGCGCCGCAACACGGCCTCCGTGTCCATCTCTTCAAAGGTCTTGCGGCGGTATTCGATCTTGCCATGCGGCACAGTCTCGAGTCCCTGAGCCTGTCCAATCGTGTCGGGCCGCGCGTGGGGTTCAAAGTATGCAACGACGACATCGGCTCCGCGTTGCGCGGCAGCGTGGCCATCCGCAAGCATCTGGAAAGTCTTTCCGACACCCGCCGCATAGCCCAAATAGACCTTTAGCTTGCCGCGTTGCGTGTCGTCGGCGGTAGTCATGTCGGCCTAATGAGGGAAGACTCGGACGTCGATACCTTCCGTTGCGCGAATGAGGCGGAGCACCGGATCACCGAAAAAGCGATCGCGCCAAGTGTTGTGGGCGCTGTGTCCGATGAAGATCTGCGTGATGCGTTTCTGACGTGCATATTCGACAATCGCGGATATCGGATCGTCGCTTTCCAGCACCTTGGTGGCGGCGCCGGCTTTTTTCGCTGCATCGAAATACTTTCGAATCGTGGCTCTCTCTCTTCTCGACCGGCCAGGCTCGCACACGTACACCGCGTACAGCTCACCTTGAAAACGCTCTTTGTTGCGCTCCCCGCTTTCAATCATTGCTGGAGCATTGGAATGGGGCGTTAGGCAGACAAGAAAACGCTCGTGGGCCCCGAACACTGGCTCGATCCCGTGCGCATGAACGTAGGACTCCAGTTGCGCATCTACCACTTCGGCGGTCAACAGCAGGGCGAGTTCACGGAGTTCTGAAAGCTGACGTTCCTGGAAATTGCTGATCCCCGTCGGCGTGAGTTTTTCGCCGAGACGCCACAAACAAAGGTCGGTTGGAACGTCCACGATGACGATGTCATCGGCCGCGAGGAGAAATGACTTGGGAATCGTTTCCGTAGTGTCTTTGCCAGTGATAGCTTGAACCTTTTCCTTGTACTCCTCGACATGCAGTAGGTTGACGCTAGTTAGGACGGAAATGCCATTCCTGAGAAGGTCCTGGACATCTTGCCAGCGATGAGGATTGCGACTTCCCGTCGGATTTCGCGCAGCCAGAGGGTCGATCACGCACACTTGGGGTATGCGCCGCAGTACGGCTTCCACGTCTATCGCCTGCCTCTCGGATGTCTGCAGCGGCGGAACTAGCTCCAACTTTCGGACGAGTGCCAGAAGATCACCCGATTGTTGGGCCTGCATCGCCGCCACAACTACGTCTTCACCGCGCTCGTGTCGGCGTCGGGCTTCATCCAACATGCGATATGACTTACCTACGCCGGGTGCGTAGCCGAGAAAAATCTTGAGTCGCGCACCCCACCGCTTGTTCTCTTCCGCTTGTGCTTGCCGAAGGAGACGTTCGGGGCTGGGTCTGGGGAGATCGGAGACGCGCATTTCGTAAATCTTCCAGGGACAGTGTAGACCTCAATGTCGGGTCCCGCAATTGCAAGTGCCAGCAGCTTATCCTGACGCGCCTCTATTTTGATTGAAAACCCGACGGCGACTAGGTCCTGGATGTTGATTTAGAATTCAAGCCGGAGGCCGAACTGACCTGTGGGGTTTCCGCTGTTCTCCGCAGTCTGGACGCTTTGGACTATGCCAAGAGACGACGGTGTGACATTCGTGGGAGGCGGAGCAAAGTTCGGATGGTTCAGTAGATTGGTAAGGTGCCTTCAAAGCGGAGACGCGACTCCGCCGTTTCCAACGGGACCCGATGGAATCGGACTGAAGGCACTGAAATAGAAGAACCTCAATAAGAAAGTCATGAGCGTTTTCGCCAAAGAGCCGATAACTCGTATCGGTTTCTTGCATTGCGCAGCAAAACATCGCGTGCACAAATGCCATGCCAAGTGCTGCCTTTCCTTCCCGATATCTCGTGGACTCACAAAATCCTTATGAAACTCTCAGGACTTCCTGAGGAGCGACTCGCTATTTTGGGTGGTTGTGGGGGGGCAATTGCGCTCGCTGAACTGGTTGATTTGAGCCGAGAGAATTGAATCTCGTACCTGATCCCCTGTGTCCCATGACTCTCGCGGTCTTGATAGCGATTTGTTTGTTGCGTGTGCCTTCTACCTGTACGTCCTGTTTCAATGGATGAGAGACAGAAAAGCGCGGCCTCATGAGGCGGCCGGCAATTGGCGGTGAATCGGACAAGGAAAGGTGTCGAGAAGCAACCACACTTCGTCAGTTCCCCAAAGGCCATCGGAGTAAATGATCGACGCACGCTCAATCGCGCGGGGCATGCCGGATCTTGACGCGACGGTCGAGAAGGAGTAATTCCGGCAAGGGTCGTCCCTAAGGATTGCATACCGGGTCGCGAGATCGTGTGGGACGCCGGAAAGCAGTTAGGAGAAAATATGCGAATTTTACAAGGGCGGAACTGTCTGGCTGAATTTGGGATGCTCATGCTTCTGAGTCTTGGATTCTGCGGAACTGGACGCGCAGACGATGATGCGAAGCCCAGTAGGATTTCCACCACGTCGGTAACAAAGCCAGCCCCGAACTCGCCCGTGCCGGGCTTGAGCGAACGCGAGCAGTGGCTTCTGAATCGCGTGGAGCAGTTGGAGAAACGCGTGGAAGAGTTAGAAGCGAAGGGGCATGGCGGAAGTCCTGGTGTAGCGCCTGCGCCTTCGAATGCGACGAAGGAGGTTGCTGGGGGCGCGCACACTGGAAATCCCCCGAGTACGGGGGGCAGTTCCACTGCTCCAGCCATCACCGCTGAGGGAAGCACGAACGTTGGATTCGCCTCCAGTTTGGGTGGCGTTCAACCCGGTGGGGCACCCTCCGTGCAGCCAAAGCAGGATCCAACCTCGGGCGCGGCTGCAGCGACTGCCGCAACGAACGATCCGCAGAAGCCAATCGAGCCTTTTTCGGATGCGGACTGGACCTGGCTGAACGGCAATCCCCGCACGAAAGAGATTTACTGGGACACCAAATTTTTCACCCCGGAGATTAGAGCGGACACCCACTATGTTGCCGACTTCAACCATCCCACGGATCACTCCATGGGAGGGTCGAGCGAACTGTTTCGAACGTATGAAGTCCAGTTGGAGCAGTTTGGTGTCGGTGGCGACTTTCACTACGACAACGTGCGCGCACGGCTTATGACCCAGTTCGGCATGTATTCCGCGACGACTCCTCGGAATGATCCGAGTCCTGGGCACGGTCAATGGACGCTTGACACGGCGTACCGCTATGTCTCCGAGGCATACGGCGGCTATCACTTCAACGTGCTGCACGGTATTAACGTGGACGCGGGCATCTTCATGTCCTACATCGGCTTGTTCAGCTTCTACAACTTCGACAATTGGGCCTACCAGCCTTCGTATGTTTCTTCTAACACGCCCTGGTTTTTCAATGGCGTTCGCGTGCAGATTTTCCCAACGGCACATTTGAAGATTGAGCCCTGGTTCATCAACGGTTGGCAGGCTTACGGCTCGGCCAATCACTCACCAGGCATCGGCGGCCAGATCAAATGGACTCCGAAGCCCTGGCTCAACATCATTTCGAATAATTATGGCGTAGGCCAGGACGACCTGTTCATCCAGGGACGCCGCCGCATCCATACCGATAACAGTATTGAGGTCAAGTACTACGACAAGCCGGAAAAAACCCTCGACAAGATGGCATTTTCGCTGACGGGCGACCTGGGTTGTGAATACGGCGCCGGTGTGAGTTGCTACACCAACAAGAGCGGCGGGCCCAAGCAGAGCTTTGTCGGCTACATGGCGTACAACCGCTTCTGGTTCCACAGAGATCTGTTCGCGGTGACGGTGGGAGGCGGCCAGATCAACAATCCGGGACGCTATCTCGTGCTGATTCCACCGATCAATGGAGAGACTGCCATCACGGCAGCCACAAATTCGCCGTATTTTACAGGCAATCCGGGCAATCCCTTTAAAGCGTGGGATACGTCCATCACCTTTGACTATATGCCGAAGCAATACATCACGTTTCGCGCGGAGTACGACTATCGCCACGCGAGCGTACCCTATTGGAGCGGCGCCGGTGGCATCACGCCTCCGGGCGGAAACAACGGTTCTCCTCAATTTTTCACCTGCAGCAACGGTACCTCTTCGGGGCAAACGAGCCTCGGCCCTGCGGAAACTGCGTGCGGTGGCGGACTCAGCAGCGTGTGGTTCCCAGATCTCCGCAAAAACGAGTCCTTTATCGACCTGGCTATTATGGTCAAGTTCTGAACCGGGCCCCGGTATTTCGATTGTTGATTGACCACTCGTGACGCAAAGGAAAGATTGTGGCAGAGCGGCAGGTTGCAACCGACAAGTGGAAAGGTGGGAGCCATGCTGGACATTATTTTCATCGCAGCGACGACGCTGTTTTTCGCGGTTGGGGTTCTCTACATTCGCGGCTGCGAACGGTTGAAATAGGAGCGAGGCTATGACGGCAGGTGACGCAGCACTTTTGGTGATTTGCGTGTTTCTCTTTGGCTATTTGCTATACGCCCTTTTGAAGGCGGAGGAGTTCTAGTTCATGACCCAGAATGGCTGGTTTCAAATTGGACTATACCTCTTCATCGTCCTTCTGATAACAAAACCCCTCGGGGTTTTCATGACGAAGGTCTTTAATCGTGATAGGACGTTTCTCGATCCTATACTTCGGCCAGTCGAGAGGCTCGTGTATCGACTGACCGGCATCCATGAGAAGCACGAAATGCGCTGGACGGAGTACGCCGTCGCCATGCTTCTGTTTAGCGGCGTTTCTATGACCCTTCTGTATCTTCTTGAACGCACCCAGAAATGGCTGCCGTTCAATCCGCAAAAATTCCCGAATGTTGAGCCAGGCTTGGCCTTTGGCACCGCGGCTTCTTTCACAACGAATACCAACTGGCAGGTATATAGCGGCGAGTCGACAATGAGCTATCTCACGCAGATGGCCGGGCTGGCATATCACAACTTTGTCTCGGCGGCTGTGGGCATCGTCCTTGCAGTTGTTGTGATTCGGGGCATCGCCCGGAAGGAAACGGACAAATTAGGGAACTTCTGGGTGGATACCACACGCTGTCTCCTGTGGGTCTTGCTGCCGGTTTGCTTAATAGGTTCTCTGATTCTGGTGTCCCAAGGTGTCGTGCAGAATTTGAAACCATATACAACTGCTGAATTGATCCAACCGTTCCCCACACAAGTCACAGGGCCAGATGGCAAGGTCACCACACAAACGGTGACTCAGCAAGTCATTGCGCAAGGACCTGTCGCGTCACAGGAAGTAATCAAGGAATTCGGCACAAATGGAGGTGGATTCTTCAACGCCAACAGCGCTCATCCTTTTGAAAATCCCACGCCCTTTTCGAATTTCTTCGAGATGGTGCTGATTTTTGCTATTCCGTCCGGACTGACCTACACGCTCGGCCGCATGACCGGCTCGCAACGCCATGGCTGGGCGGTTTGGGCGGCCATGGCTTTCCTATTTCTCGCCGGTGTGACGACGGCCTATTGGGCAGAGGCCAGAGGCAATCCGCTTTTGGCCGGCACCGACCAGCGTGCAAATGCCCTGCAGCCCGGCGGAAATATGGAAGGCAAAGAGGTGCGGTTCGGAATCGCGAACTCCACGCTGTTCGCTACGGTGACGACCGACGCGAGTTGCGGCGCAGTGAACGGCATGCACGACTCGTTCACACCCCTCGGAGGCATGGTTCCGTTGATAAACATCATGCTGGGCGAGGTTGTGTTTGGTGGAGTTGGCGCAGGTCTCTACGGCATTTTCGTTTTCGTGGTGCTGGCAGTGTTTATCGCTGGACTCATGGTAGGCCGAACGCCCGAATACCTTGGCAAAAAGATCGAATCGTATGACGTCAAGATGGCCATGCTCGCGGTTCTCATTCTGACGTTCACGATTCTCGGGTTTTCGGCTGTTTCGGTGGTTAAGCCATACGGTACCGCGGGCATTACCAACCCAGGGCCACACGGTTTGTCGCAGGTGCTTTACGCGTACGTTTCCTCGACCGGCAACAACGGCTCGGCGTTCGCCGGAATCAACGCGAACACGATGTGGTACAACACGACGACTGCCGCTGCGCAACTCCTCGGCCGATTCTTCATGATCATTCCGGTGCTTGCCATCGCCGGAAACCTCGCAAAGAAGAAGATCGTGCCGGAATCCGCAGGGACATTTCCGGTGACCGGCGGACTGTTCGCAGGCCTTCTTGTTTCTACGATTCTGATCGTGGGTGCCCTCACGTTCTTCCCGGCTCTGAGTCTGGGGCCGATTCTCGAACACCTATTGATGAAC
>Ga0207693_10003482_pt1 | contig 13432 bp, 15 predicted proteins | sample LARL81metaG_FD_184347 | JGI IMG/M metagenome (GOLD analysis project Ga0207693, IMG submission 184347) | Corn, switchgrass and miscanthus rhizosphere microbial communities from Kellogg Biological Station, Michigan, USA - LAR L8-1 metaG... | ecosystem: Host-associated > Plants > Roots >...
CTCATACACCTATCCTCGCGCGCGCGCATGTCCCACGAATCTCTCCCTGACCTCTGACTTCTCTACAGAAACATCCGGACGTCGCGCTCAGATTTTTTTCTTTTACCGCCACGCCGGCAACATTGCTACCGACGGCTTCACTAATCGGTTCACCAATCAAGTTCGGAACCTCCGTCGCTTTTGTGTCGATGTTTTTACTATTCCCATGGTCGCCTCGTAGATCTCGATCAATTGCGCTCGAATTTCTGCGTCGAGCCTAAATTGCGCTTTGGCTGGAAACCACTAACGAATATATTACTCCGAAAGCATGAGTTTTCTGAATCTCGAGCAATTGCCTTTTGTTGGAATGTCGCATGAGTTCATCGGCGAAACGCAAGGTGCACCTTTCTCCGCTTACATCGTCACCGCCAAACCCGGGCAGGGTCCGCCATTGCATAAACATCCGTACGTCGAGGTTGCGTTTGTCATCGAAGGCTCTGCCAGGATCACGGTCGGCGATGAAGAGCGTGACGTTCAGGCCGGCGGCATTGCCGTAATTCCCGCGAATACACCCCACCAATTCGTTAACTCTGGCGACGGCATCCTTCGGCAAATCGACATTCATGCGAGTCCAAATTTCATTCAGACGGATTTGTAATGATCGCACCGCGCTATGTAGTTGCAGGGCGTCTCTGCGAGACGCCAGTATTCTAAATGGCGACTGACACCGTCGCCCTACAATTCCCTTTCGCGTGCTTTCGTTAATGGCAGTTGCTTCATATACTGTTAGAGCATGAGTGTCGTCGGCACGGTTGAAAGCCTTTGGCGGTATCCGGTCAAGAGCATGCGCGGCGAAGAGCTGGACGAAATCTTCGCGGGCTTTGCCGGCGTTTACGGGGATCGTCTCTTCGCTTTCGAAAGCTCGACCAGCTCAAAAGGATTTCCTTTTTTCACCGGCCGCGACCAACGCCAGATGATTCGATACCGGCCACGATTTCGTGATCCAAAAAAAGCGGCGCAACCGATCAACCGGGCGGAGGCAGAACAATCGAACGCAAATCCAATCTCGGCCAAACCCGAAGAGTTAATGATTGATGTGGAAACACCGGATGGAAAAACTTTCGCCATCAGCGATGCGGCATTGATCGATAATTTGCGTGCCGGAATTGACGCAAAACACAAATTGACATTGCTTCGTTCCGACAAAGCCATCACTGACTCTCGCCCGATCTCGATCTTTGCCGTGCAATCGGCAAAAAAACTCGGTGAAGAAACCGGGATAGAAGTCGATAAGCGACGTTTTCGGGCAAACGTCTATCTGGATTTAGAATCTGCGAAGGGTTTTAAGGAAAACGAATTTGTCGGCCGTTCCTTGCGTATCGGATCAAAAGTTGTCGTGTCGATTTTGGAGCGTGATCCGCGCTGCATGATGATCACGCTCGATCCCGAAACCGCGGAGAAAACGCCGGCAATCTTGAAGAAAGTCGCGCAAGCTCACGACGGCTTCGCTGGAGTTTACGGCGCTATCCTTGCGGAAGGGATGATTCGAAAGGGCGACTCGGTCGAGTTGCTTGACTAGATCCATCCGCCGAGTTTCTCACAAACCAAAGCCGGATCGTCTAACAATGCTCAACCTACTCTTGCAAACCCTGCAAACTCGGGGAACGAGAACCATATGACAGAAAAGAATCGCTTGATCGAACGCAGGTTCTCCAATAGTCCTCTACTCCAATCCTACACAACTCCATGCCATGACGCCAGACATTCTGATCATCTTTCCCGCCGTCGCTTCGTCGTTTTGGCCGGCGTTATGACGGTCGGGACCTGGTTGTCTCCACGGGGGCTCTTCGCTGAGGCCGAAAATATTGTCGTTACTGCGCGCAAACGTGCAGAGACGACAACCATCACCGTTCAACCATTACGTGGCAATGTTAGTGCGCTTATTGGTTCGGGCGGAAATATTGCGGTGCTAACCGGATCGGACGGCAAGCTGATCATTGATTCGGGCTATGCAACTTCGCGCGCAAAAATCACCGACGCTCTGGCAAATCTAAGTCCCGACCCCATTAAACATCTCGTTAATACGCACTGGCATTTCGACCATTGCGACGGCAACGAATGGATGCATGAGGACGGCGCGCACATTCTCGCCCACGAAAATACCAGGAAGCATCTCGCAACATCGACGCGAGTGGAAGGGTGGGACTTTACCTTTCCGCCGTCCCCCACAGGCGCGATTCCGGAAGAAGTTTTTGCCGACGAAAAGACATTGCACGTCAATGGCGCCACCATTGCGCTCAAGTATTACGGCCCGAGCCATACGGATGGCGATGTCTCGGCCTACTTCGCAGAAGCAGATGTCCTTCATTGCGGCGACACCTGGTGGGACGGTCATTATCCATTCATCGATTATTCCACCGGCGGGAACATCAAAGGTATGATCAGGGCGGCGGAATCAAACCTGGCTAAAGTAACTGACAAAACGATCGTCATTCCGGGCCACGGCAAAATCGCTGGCAAAGCGGAGCTGACCGATTACCGCGACATGCTGATAACGATTTACGACCGAGTTGCCGCGCTGAAGAAGAACGGCAAATCGCTCGACGAAATCATCGCTGCCAAACCAACTGCCGCCTACGACAGCAAATGGGCCGGCTCCTTTATCACGGGAGATGTCTTCACCAAATTAGTCTACGCGGGGGCGTGACTGCCGGACCTCTGCGTAGCGCCTTATTCTTAGGGTGCAAGCGAAGCGACGATTTTCTCGAAGCGCGGCTCGCCGCGGAGCAGGCCCCACTGGGTCAGGAGATTCAATTGTCCGTTGTAAACAATCCAGAACCGGAAAGGCCCGTCGCCTTTTCCATGCGTTCGCCGGCAAGTTCGTTCTCGCCCATCCAAGCGGTGGCGAGGGCGAAATACTCGATCTACCGTAGCGGCTTCCTGGTCAGCGCCGTGCGCGACTACCGCAGCGCGGGTCTGCCCGCGAAGGAACGGACGCTGCTCGACTACGTGTGGAAACTGAGCAGGGCGCCTGGCGACATGACGGAGGCGGACCTCGACGGCCTGCGCGCGGAAGGTTGGACCGATCCGCAGATCGTCGCGACGGTGCGCGTGACGGGCATCTTCGCGTACATGAATCGGGTGGCGGAGGCGTTCGGGCTTACGCCGATTCCGCCGCCAAAATCCGGGAGGGCGGGAGAACGAAAGCGTATTGTCACACATTGACGATAGAACGGGCGGGGCGATAGAGTGTCCTTGCACGGGAAATAGTGTTAAAGATCCGTATGCTTCTGCGTGACCTGGGTCATGACGCCGCGGAGGCCACCGTCCTCGCCGACGTCATTGGGATCCGACGATACCCGCGACAGGAGCACGTGCATGTCGCCACTGTCGGCTTCCCTTTTGCCGCTGCCGTTCGCGATGCCGTGAGAGCGTTCGCGACCACTTTGACGCAATTATGGTCCACCGTTAGCGTCGTTCAGTATGCGCGGTTTTTCCCGAAGAGCCATCAACAAGCTCGTCCGCCGGCTGGGTCCGTCGGCAGGCCGGGTGTGGCGACGGGCCTACTTTTCGCGATGGACGAGGCCTGTGTGGCGCATGATGAGTCCCGATTCCCCACCCCGGGTCATTTACTTTTACCATCTTCCCAAGTGCGCCGGCTCGTATATGAATGCCCTGCTCCTCGATATCGCAATCGACCGGGGCGCTGACTATGCGCCTTTTCGTCGGACCGACAACACTCGAACCCGGGAATCAGATCGCGAGTTGATCTGTTTTCTGGAGACGGTCCACCGCGGTGGTCTCACGATTGTCTATCACCACCACGGCTACATGGGGATGGACGAGCTCTTCGAGCCCCTGGCCGCAGCGCGGGAGCGCATCCGTCAGGCGGGCGGCACGCTTTACGCCTTCATGTGTCTGCGCGACCCCGTCAGTCACTTCATTTCGCGCGTCAACTTCATGGGGCTCGATCTGAACAAGGCAATTCACGACGAGCGTAACCACAATATCCTTTACAAATATTATCTCTACAACCATCACGCGAATCACAAAGAAATTCGCTACGACAAGGAGTTCTTCCGCTCGCGGCTCGTCGCGATGGACGACATCTTCTTCCAGGAGGACCTGGATCCAGCGATTCGGACTCTGAACCAGCAGGCCGGGACGGACCGCTTGTTGACTATCGAGAAGCGCATCAAGCCGCCTCCGCCACCGGGTGTTTCCTCAAACGAAACGAAGTACCGAGTGCGACCAAACGACGAACAGCGACGCCTCATCAAGGAGCTCAATTCCTGGGACCAGTGGTTTTACGCCGAGGTCGCCGGGGGCAACTGGCGGCACTGGCATGATGCCGGCTGCGCAACTGCGTCTGCGCCACCGGTGACCCCTGTCGCCGGGTCGAATTCTTACCAAACCTGAAATCGAGATTGGCCCTTTTTGCACTCGTGTTCGGAGTCCGGGAATTGGGCGAGGAATCGACCACGGAGAAAATGGCTAGGCTCAAATCTCCCGCAGCCGCCGGCCTTGGCGAGTAGCGCGGGGTGGATCCACCGAGGAGAGGAATGTCTAAGAAAACTACTCGAACCGCGTGCCCGCTACCTTGAGCTCCTTGCTTATCTTCGGTGGGACGATGAACACAGTGGAAGTGCAGACGTGGGTTCAGTCATCACTGTGGACTGTTTTCGCGCGCGGGATCATTCTTTCGGCACCCGCGAGGCGACGATTTTTTCGAAGCTGGGATCCGCCGCGGAGCGGGCGCCAGACACTCGCCGACCGTTCTTCTACTTCATTCTTGCCATTAATCGGTGGGGCGAAACTCAGCCTGCCCTACGCTAGTCGGACGCACTTAAGAAATCAGGCAAAGCTTTGGAAGAAACTATCACTGCCAAACCAACTGCGGCCTACGACAGCAAATGAGCCGGCTCCTTTATTAATGGCGATGTCTTTACGAAACCAGTCTACGACGGCGCGTGACAATACGAATGTCCAGTCGGCATCGTTGACGCGGGTGCCGGGACACCGATCCCGGCTGCAACGGAAAATTGTTGTGCGTCTCTTCGTCCTACGCGGTAGCTGCCAGTGAAGGCAGATGGGACGCCTCACTCTGAAATAGGCGACTGGCAGAGTTACCCTACAACTTTTAGCTCAGAAATTCGGCCAGCGGTTCCATCGGTTTGATGTGAGCGCAAAAGATTTTGAACGCGGCGAGGATCGGGACCGCGAGGATGACACCCGGGATCCCCCACATCCAGCCCCAGAAAACCAATGAAAGAAGGTTAAGAACTGGGTTTAGGGTAAGAGAACGACCCATCACCCATGGCGTGATGAAGTTACCTTCGAGCGCGCCAAAACCGAGATAAACAGCAGGAAAGATGAGCGCGTAGCCCAGACTATCGAAGCTTAAAATGGCCCCTATGGTCATGCAGATAATGCCGGTGAGGGCACCGAGGTAAGGCACAAAATTCAAAATCGCGACCATTACTCCCCACATCACCGGGTTAGGAAGACCAAGCAGACCGACAGTAGTTCCCACCGCGATCCCGAGACAACAATTAATTATCGTAACAGTGAAAAGATATCGCGACACCTGTGACTCAATGTCTTGCGCGATGGAGACTGCTCGTTTCTTGTCAGAAAAACTAGGAAGTAGCTTGATTAACTTGCCGATGAAGACGCCATCGTAGGCGAGAAGAAAAAAAAGCAGGATGACAAGCAAAATCATGCTGCTGATAAATTCCGGAGTGCGCATGTAGAGGGCTTCGGTAATGGGATGACGCTGCACTTCCACTGCCGCCTTGGAACTGGAATCAGGCGTAGCCAGTTTTTCAATTTCACCGCCCGCTTTGGCCATTTCCGCGATCGATCGCTTCATTGGCATCAATTTATGTTGCAGCTCCTGTAAACCTGATGGTGCTTTCGCCAGCCAACCACTGGCCGGGACTGCCAACGCTGAAACACCCAGCGTGACGATGGAAAGCAGCGCCAACAGAATGAGCGCGGCGCCCAACAGCGGTGGAATTTTGATCCGCGAAAGCGTGCGCACAATCGGACGGAGCAAATAGCTCAACAGCCAGGCCAGGACGATGGGAAGCAGGACAGCGCGGAGGAAATAAACTGTATAGAAGATAGCAAGAATAAAGAGGCCGGTGAGCGCAACCGATCGCACATCAAAGGGTTGTCGCATCAGGTCGGCCATGCGCAATCGCGCTCGAGATGTCACCTGGTCGGCGTCGCCATTATCGTCAGCCTCATTCCTGAGTTCTGGTTTCTTCTCGCGCCATTCCATTTCCTTTCATGAATCGGTTGGCGCCATCCCTTCACGTGTTTTTCAAATTTTTATCCCTGACATTGGGTGTTGAACGCCTTCGGTCTTTTGTTCTCTACTCGCTCGCGCTTGCGGCTCCTGTGCACGCCACCATCATATCCCATGAAAGCCGTACTCTTCGTATTGTTCGCTTTGACGATTGCATTCTGGTGCACATTTGCGGACGACCTGCCGCGAAAAATTCAAACACCACGCGAAGGCTATGCAAACGTAGAGGTGATCTACGATTCAGTTACAACACCGCATGGGGAACGTTTGCGCACCATCGTCACCAAGCCGCGGGAACCAAAAGGCAAGCTTCCAGTCATTTTCGTCGCTGGCTGGTTGAGCTGCGACAGCGTTGAAGCGCCGGAGAACACCAGAGACGAAACCGGCATGCTCTTTCGACAGCTCGCACAGTTGTCCGGGTTCTGCCTTTTTCGCGTCGATAAACAGGGCGTCGGCGATAGCGAAGGAAATTGTGCGAAAAATGATTTCGATTCCGAGCTTGCCGGCTATCGCGCGGCCTTTCGCGCCCTTAAAAACTACCAGTTTATCGATACCGATCGCATCTACCTCCTGGGCATCAGCAACGGCGGAGGCTTCGCGCCAGTTGTTCCGGAGACTTCTGCTGAACAGGGACAAGTGCGCGGATTCATCGTTGTCGGTGGCTGGGTAAAGACATGGTTCGAACATATGTTGGAGATCGAGCGTCGACGTTTCGGGTTAATGGGCAAAACGCCTGCGGAAGTAACCGAACGAATGAAAGGTGCGACCACACTTTACTACGAATGGCTGATGAAAAAACGCAAGGTCGCTGATGTGGTGTCTGAAAACGCGACGCTCACTGATCTGTGGCCCGAAGGGAAAGATCGCGATCATCTCTACGGCCGGCCCCTCGCGTTTTACGAGCAACTTCAGAACCTGAACCTCGCTGCTGCGTGGTCAAAGGTAAAAGTGCCGACGTTGGTTCTTCATGGTCAATACGACTGGATCATGAGCCGCGACGACCACGAGCTGATTGCACAATATGTAAACGCAAACAGTCCGGGAGCCGCACGCTTTGTTGAAGTCCCCGAGATGGGTCACACTCTCCAGAGCTATTCCAACTGGGCCAACGCTTTTGCCGGTAAGAGCAGCGGATTAAATCAGAACGGCGCCAAGTTGATCATCGACTGGCTCAAAGATCAGCAGCGCGTCCGTTAATCCGCGAATCAGAGAGCAGACATGCCTGACTTCTGATGTTGGATGTTGAGCGTTCAGTGTTGGGCGCTGTCTGAAGTCCTTCGCGCTCTCCAGCGAAGCAAGTGGATCTTTCTTCTTCTTTCTGCCTTCTCCCATTCTGCCGCGGATTTTGAAAAGGGGTGTCGCGAAGTAGGCTTCAAGCGCTTTGAAGTTATCCACCCGACGGGACCATCCAGCGCCGCTATCGCATATAAGTAGAGCGAAGCGAGAACGGCACTTTTCGTAGAGTGATTTTGTTTCTTTGGATAGGGCTCCGGTGTAGACAAGAAAAGGGTTGTGGCGCTTGCACTTCCCACCGCACTCCAAAAGACCGCCCGATTCGCGTCTATTGGCACGCTTTACTGTGGTAGTTTCAACGCCGGCACGGCCGCGACATCGATCTGGTAGATATCGCCAATTCCGTTGCCCGGCGAGTGCAGATCTTGCAGCACTTGCGCAGTCGTACGCCGGTCCGGCTTTAGGGGCAACGCCGGGCTGCGCGTACTCATCCAGACCACATACTTGCCATTGGGTGTTAACTTGGGCGACAACTCGCGCACGGAGGAATTGATTTCCGGCCCGAGATTAGTTGGTTCGCTCCATTTGCCATCAGCTTGTTTGCGCGAGAAATAAAGATCAAAATCACCGACCGAGTCTGGCCGTTTGGTGACGGCTAAGAGCATGAGCTGCTCGTCTTCGGTAACGAAAGCTTCATATTCTCCCGCCGCAGTATTGATCGGCGGACCGATATTTTCGACCGTATAGCTGCCGCCCTTCTGCGGCACGGCGCGATAAATGTCGCAGGGACCATTGCACCCTTTGCGCTCGGACCCAAAGTACAAGGTTCCATTCTTTAGAGCCATTGGATAATACTCGTCTGCATCGCTATTGACCGGGGCTGGCAGATGACGCGGCGCGCTCCATCTCGCCAGTCGGGCGGACTCGTCCGGTGGCGAGCCCGATTCGATCTTGTCCATGACCCAGATATCATGATGCGACTGGCGTTCGTCGCCCGGCTTAATAGGGCGATCGGAAATGAAGTAAAAATGTCGTCCGTCAGCGGTAATGTAGGGATCGGCGTCCTGATATTGGCCCGAGAACGGCGCAACTTCGGGCTGCGACCAGCCACCGTTCCGATAGCGCGAAACGAAGATGGACCAGCGCGAGAAATTCGGCGCCATTTTGAGAAAATAAATTTCCCGGCCATCGGGCGTCAACGTGGCGTGCGACTCGTAATCGCCGGTCGAAATTACGCCCGGCGCGAACAGCGTCGCATGCGGAAGAGGCTTTGCAGAATCGTACGGAGCGTCCCCGGCGGCCAATGGCGAACTGATAAGAATCGTAACTGCACTAACACATGCGAAATTCAGCAGCGTTTCTCGCATATCATAGTTCACACCGATACAAAAACTCGACGGAATCGGGCTTACCACAAGAGCGAAATCACGACGGATTTGTTGTGCATCAGGATGGATGTTCGCGAATGTTTACCCGATGCCGCGCTGTACCTGGGCGATCTCCGAGCCAAACCTCACTTATCACGATGAAGAATGGGGCGTGCCGGTGCACGACGACCGCAAGCTTTTTGAGTTTCTAATTCTCGAAGGCGCGCAGGCAGGCCTGAGCTGGACTACGATCCTTAACAAACGAAGGAACTATCGAAAGGCGTTTGATGGATTTCGCGCCGCGAGGATCGCAGCCTACGGCCCCCGCGATGTAAAACGGCTACTCAACGATCCCGGGATCGTGCGAAACCGGCTCAAGATTGCTGCGGCTATCCAGAATGCGAAAGCATTTCTCGCGGTTCGAAAGGAGTTCGGGAGCTTTGACAGTTATCTTTGGAGTTTTGTCGGCGGCAAGCCGAAGCAAAATCGCTGGCGTAGAATGGATCAGGTGCCCGCACGCACATTTGAATCCGACGCAATGAGTCGCGATCTCTCACGGCGCGGATTCAAATTTGTCGGTTCGACCATTTGCTACGCGCTGATGCAGGCTACCGGAATGGTGAACGATCATCTGGTTTCGTGTGCGCGACACGCACAACTCGGTGGACTTAAGAAGTAATCCGTCCGACTCGGACTGAACTCGGGAAATTCTTCAGCATGCAAAATGCCGGCGAGAAACTCCAGACTGTCGACGATGCGTGGACCGGGTCGTGCAAAATACGCGCTCGCATCAACAATGTGGATTCGGTTGTTTTGTGCCGCTGGAAGCGAATCGAATCCCGGGAATTTCCTCAGCAATTCGTAATCGCGCCGGGCACGATCGACATCATACCCGCAAAGGGCCAACACGATGATCTCCGGCCGCGCCTCCAGCACGGCTTCCCACTTGATCTCGACCGACCGTTGATGCTTTCGGCCTAACGGATCGTGTCCGCCCGCGATCTCGACCAGCTCCGGTCCCCAATGACCGGAACAGAATGGCGGATCAACCCATTCCATCAGAAAACAGCGCGGACGATTTGGAATTCGCATCGCCCGTTCACGCACTGCCTCTACACGCATCGTTAGTTCTGCGACAACCTTCGCCCAGCGATCACTTACCCCGCATGCCTTCGCGACTCTACAGATGTCGTCGAAGATATCGGACAAACGTGATGGCTCGAGATTCACGACCTGCGGCGGCCCAGGCAACGTCCCCGCGAGTCGCGCGACTGTCCCATAACCGACCGCGCAAACGTCGCACAACTTTTGCGTGAGGATCACGTCCGGGCGCAGCTGGCGCAGGAGCGTCTCGTCGATCGTGTAGATCGTCCCGTTTTCGCGCAGCGTGCGGCGCACCCAATCATCAACTTCACGGCTACTTAACCCGGCCTTGTGAACCGGACAACGGGTCACTCGTGGCCTCGTCTTCGTTTCTTCCGGAAAATCACACTCGTGCGAAACGCCAACCACGTCATCCATCAATCCCAACGCCGCCGCGATCTCAGTCGCCGCCGGTAACAAAGAAACGATCCGTGGCACGTTCTAATCTGGCCTTTCTGCATTCTACTTTCTACCTTCTGCTTGTGCCTTCAGTGGTCTTTCTTCGAGCAGTGAACGTTGGTGGAGCGAATCGATGCCAACCCGCGCTAATCGCGAAACAGTTGGCCAAGTTCGGTATCGTCAACATCGGCGCCGTCGGCACATTCGTCGTGCGCAAAGATGTGAGCGAATCGACTCTCCGCACCGCGATCGCGAAGGAGTTGCCGTTTAAATCCGAGATCATGATTTGTCCGGCACGCGACGTCCTCAGGCTGGCAGCGAAAAAGGATCCATTCGCGCGACAACCCTCGGGTCCGGACATCACCCGGTTCGTGAATGTGTTAGCCAGGCGCCTTCGCGCGCCGCCTTCTCTTCCTCTCAGCCTTCCCTCGGACGACGACTGGCTGCTGAAGATCATCGCCATTGAAAACAGATTCGTCCTCGGTGTGTATCGTCGGCAGATGAAAGCGATCAGCTACCTCGGCAAAATAGAGAAACTTCTCGGCGTGCCGGCCACGACCCGCAATTGGAACACGATCGAGAAAGTCGTGAAGCTTCTTTCTCAAGGTTAACCAGAAAGACAAGACGCAAATGCCACGCTGACCTCGCGGAGGCAAACGTCAAATGTTAAGGGCCCGTTGCCCAAATCAACGACAACAATTCACTTGCGGGTTCTGCAACATCGACCCTGGCGAGGCGTTTACCTGGCCGTTATGTCCGCCGGCCTCGGGAACACACCCTCCCGGGGCGGCCTCGTGTCCTTGTCATTCCACAGAATCAAGTTTCCTGAACCATTTCCCATCACGGTAAACCTGTAGGTTCGGCCGGCTCGCACCTCGACGACTGTTGGCGGACGTTCCCACCATTTGGGACGCGGAGTTGCCAGCGCCGATAAGACGTGCTGCCCGGGTGTCAGGACGCCCTCATAAGTCCGACCATATCCGATCGCGCCAACGATCACATCATCGACATATAACTGGGCGATGACATTCTTGCCAATGTCCGGGATCCGGTAGACGATTAATCGCGCAGTGCCTGTGCTCGAGCGCGCGTCGAAGCTGGCTCGCTCACTCGCTCCTGCATATCCGGCGACACACAAAAGGCACGCCATGGCCAAGAAAAGCGTGCGGCGGTAATTGTAGTTCATATAGTTTTGTCCCTCCATTCAGAAATTTTCGTTGTACCAACATACTCGACAGAGTTTTGGTCGGGCCATCAAGCATTAGCAGGATTTTCTCCTCCCACTCGCGATGGAGCTGTGAGTCTCTCTCGCGAGGTAGAGCCGACCGCGCGAAAAAGTAAAATCACCCCTTCTTCCTTTGTTTTGTCCCGGCTTCCACCATCCGCTCTCAACTCTCAACCACCAACTATCAACTTCTTTGATACTCCTCCTCGCTCACCTTCTCCATCCACTCGATTACTTTGCCGTCGAACGCTTCTTGAAGAGCAATGTGCATCATCGCGGTCGTCGGTGCCGCGCCCGCGCCAGTGTTTCTCGTTAGGCGCAAACCAGACGACATCGCCGGACCCAATCTCCTCGATGGGTCCGCCGTCGCGCTGCGTCCACTAACCCCGATGTAACAATCAACGTCTGACCGAGTGTATGCATATGCCAGGGGGTGCGGGCCCCCGCCTCGGGGGTAACACTTACGCCACGGACACGCGACGGCTCACCCGTTACGCCGGAGCTTTGCGAAGGCAAACCGCGTATCACTCAGTTCTGCCTATGCGAACTCCGCAACCTTTGTGGTTACCCAGGCAAATTTCGATCGTCATTCGCTTTGCATCGCGATAATCGGATCCACCCGCGAGGCGCGCCAAGCCGGAAGAAGGGATGCGCCAATCGATACGAGCGCCAGCAGCAAAAGTGCGGCCGAGAAGCTCAATACATCAAGCGGACTTACTTCGAACAAGAGACTGGAAAGTAAACGGCTCAAAAATAGCGCTCCGACGACACCGACCAACGAACCAACAGTCGTAAGCCCTACGCTGCCACGCAAGACATACGAGATGACGCGTCCGCGCGTTGCCCCGAGCGCGATCCGGATTCCGAACTCCCGCGCCCTTTGCGAAGTCGCGTAGGAAATAACCCCGTAAACTCCAACTGCCGCGAGCAGCAGCCCGACTGCGGCGAAGGCGCTAACAAGAATTAGGGTATACCGTCGGGTTGCCACTGACTGCGAAACCAGGTCGGCCACATCCTGAATGTTCTGGACCGGCTGATTCGGGTCCACGGCGTGAATTCGATTGCGCACGCTATCGGCCAAAGCCATCCCGTTTCCGTCGGTCCGCAAAAAAAGGCTCATCGTCGCCATGTCGTGGTTCGTCTCGTCCTGCAAATACGGCAGGTAAACCGCCGGCGCGGCGGGCGCATCCAGCGCGTCGTGTCGAATATTTCCGACGATACCAACAATTTCGCGGAGCCGTGGTGCGGCGTCGGTTCTTCTTCCAGGTCCGGTGTAATTAACACCGATACGTTTGCCAATTGGATCCTGTCCCGGCCAAAACTGATGCGCAGCTTCCGTATTGATGATTACGACCGGCGGCGTGTTCTCGTCGTCATGTTCAGTAAAAAATCTGCCCGCCATCAATGGAGTCTCAACCGTCCGGAAAAAATCGGCACTGACCCAGGAACCTTCGCCGGAAGGCAGGCGAGTTGGCTCGTTCGGTCGGTCTTCAAAAACAAACGTTGTAATGGCGGCGTCTCGACCGGGCTGCCAATCCGACAATGCAGCGTGGCGCACGCCCGGCAATGATGCCGTTTCGGTGAGCACGCCTTTCCAAAAAACGCGACCTTTTTCGCTGTAGTAATTCGTCCGCAAATAAACTCGGAGCAGCGACTGGGCTTGAAAACCAGGATCGACATGGATCACCCGCCAGAAACTGTGCACGAGCAAACCCACGCTCACCGTGAGCACGACCGAGCACGCAATCTCAGTTACAACGAGCAGAGAAAGCG
>Ga0207693_10003486_pt1 | contig 13421 bp, 8 predicted proteins | sample LARL81metaG_FD_184347 | JGI IMG/M metagenome (GOLD analysis project Ga0207693, IMG submission 184347) | Corn, switchgrass and miscanthus rhizosphere microbial communities from Kellogg Biological Station, Michigan, USA - LAR L8-1 metaG... | ecosystem: Host-associated > Plants > Roots >...
TATGATGATTTGCTCAGGAGTCCGGAAAGGTTTGCCGAGGGGCTGTATGGACGTGCTTTCCGAAGTGTTGAAGGTGGTGAAGCTCCAGGGAGCCATGTTCTACAACGGAGAATTTTCGTCTCCGTGGAGTCTTTGTTCGCCGGCCTCCCGGATGGTTGCGCCCTATGTAGCACCGACCGCAGGACACGTGATCATTTATCACCTGTTGACTGAGGGCCGCGCCTCTGCCCGGTTAATGGATGGCGAGCGCATCATTCTTGAGGCCGGCGACATTGTGATCTTTCCCCATGGCGACTCCCACATCCTCGAAAACGGCCCGCCGACCAAGCCTGTGGACATGGTGAAGGAACTAGCCCACATTTTTTCCCAGGGGTTAAAACTGGCCCGCCTGGGCGGTGGAGGGGAAGTTACGAGATTCGTTTGTGGCTACATGGCGTGCGAACCGCGGCTCAGCCAGGTTTTTCTGAGCGGCCTGCCGCCGGTGTTCAAAGTCAGCATTCGTAACGATGCGTCGGGCAGATGGCTGGAGAACTCAATTCGATTTTCGGTGAATGAGGCCGACCCATCCCGCGCCGGCGGAGAAGCGGTCTTGGCCAAATTGTCAGAGGTTGTATTTGTCGAAACACTGCGCGCCTACATTGCGCAGCTTCCGGCGGAGCAAACCGGTTGGTTGGCTGGCGCCCGCGATTCGGAAGTCGGAAAGACGCTGGCGCTAATGCACCGGAATCCCGCGCACCCGTGGACTATTGCTTCGCTGGCTAAAGAAGCGGGGCTGTCACGCTCGGTGCTGGCAGAGCGCTTCCGCCACTATCTCGGCGAACCTCCGATGGCGTACCTCACGCGCTGGCGACTTCAGTTGGGGGCGCAGATGCTTGCCTCGACCAGTTATTCGGTGGCACAGATCGCATCCGAAGTGGGATACGAATCGGAACCTGCTTTCAACCGCGCATTCAAACGCGAGTTCACAGTTCCTCCCGCGCGTTTCCGCACCCAATCGAGGTCGACTCATGCGAAGCTTCCTCGGCAAGTTTAAATTGGCGAACAAAAGGAGAATGTGCTATCCTCACGGCCTTGGTTCTGCCAGCCGGTGAAGTCTCTGGCGGGATTCCGTGATGTTGAGCACACGGTCGACTTCACGGCAGGAACCATTAAAGTTCAAATTTCACAAACCGAAGGGAGATTTATGGCAAAGAAGAAGATTGATCCACTAAACCGAAAACAATACGGCGCTGTTTCGGCCGCCCTCACCGTCTCGAACGTTCCGGCCGCCGTGAGCTTTTACCAAAAAGCGTTTGGCTTTTCGAAGCGTGGGATCATGAAGGGTCCTGACGGTGAACCGGCCCATGCTGAACTTACTCTGCGCGGAACCACCCTGATGCTCGGTCCTGAGAATCTCGCGATGGGCAGACGCACCGCTAAAAGCGTCGGTGCCTCTCCGGCTAGCCTCTACATTTACGTAGAAAACGTGGACAAGGTTGTCGATAAAGCCACCAAACTCGGTGCAACTCCTCAAGGTCCAGTTATGAACATGTTCTGGGGCGACCGCTGCGGCACAGTCGTGGACCCGGATGGCTACACCTGGATGGTCGGAACGCACAAAGCCGAACCGACGGTCAAAGAAATGAAGAAAGGTATGGCGGAAATGATGAAGCAGCAGCCAGCCGGGACAATGGCCGCTGACTGACTCGTTCATTCATATCATCCGAACACATCATTCGAAAAAAAGACCGGCTGTGCCATGATCTCATCCGGGTCGCAGAGATTGTTTAGCCTCAGACACCAACGAGACGATAGCGTTGTCGCGGGCTAAGCCGACTCTGACGTGCGGTTGCGAGTGAGATCGTGAACTCGCTGGTCTTCAACTTGAGAATTACCGTTCGCGCAATTCGCGATTCCTCGCCGGATGCCGTCCAAAACTTCTTTGCCTGACGCGGAATTACGGGCTCAAGTTCTGGCGGCAGGACATCTTGATGCAAGTCTCCTCGACGGATATCGACCTGCCGACAAATGGGTTGCGGACTAAGTATGTCGTCGAAAGCATGGGGTGGGAGACGGGAATCGAATCCGGCCCTACAGGAAAACTATGGGTCGCAGCCATGAGCCCCGCACTCATTTTTTAGACCTGCGAGATCCGTCAAGATGAAGCGTTCAGGTGTGTAGGACCAAGCTTTTTGGCGACATCCACTGTCACATGCTCGCGTGAGGGCGCGCGGTCCAGTCGATGACGCCAACCCGCTGACCTGACGACTCCGGTCGGCGAATCGATCTTTGCGATGTAATGGTCGCTATTCTCAATGGCGTCGATGGCGACGCCTTGCTGATGAGGCCAAGCGCCGGTCAGCCTTCCGACCTTTCGAACCGCCAACAATGAAACACAACGTTCCGACAGTCGCAATATGTCAAACGCGCCGGCTGACCGACGTCAGTCGCTAGTTTCTACTCGATCTCCGTTTGGCCCGCGGATTCGCATCCCCGGTTGACGCAGGTGTCACTAGCGTACGTAGCCTCTTGGAGATTTTGTCCAGGACATCAATGCATCACTTGGTTCCGATGAGATTGAGGAATACGCCTTTGTGGTTGTACTTCAGGTCGGTCAGGTCGTCGGAGAAGTCGGTGAAGTTGTAGCCGACGCCAGCCTTCAGGTTCTGGCCGATGTGATGATAGATCGCGGCCAGCGCGCCACGGCGCCGTTGACTGACATTCGGGAGGTTAAGCGTGCGCACCTCGGCCAGGCTGTCCCATTGGCGGAGGAACCGCCAGTCCACGCGCAAAACCGTGAGCTGCGCCGGGTTGTCGAAGAAATTCGGATGCACGCGATCCAGGCTCTCCTGTCCCAGGCGGTAGGCGTACTTGCTCCCGATGGACCAATTCGCCGTGAGGTCGTAGGTCAAATCGAGAGCCGCGATGTGGCTCTTCTGAAGGAACTCGGCCGCGGTGTTCTCGAACCCCACTTGATCTGTGGTCGGGACGTTATAGAAGTACGTGTACTTGGCCAGGGCGTTCAGCCGGTCGTTCCGCACCGGACGGTATGCGTAGCCGACCACGGCCTCGGTGTAGCCGCCACCATAGAACTCGCCGAGCGAGCTATCACTGACCGAATGGTCCAGCTTGCCGATTACGCGCCAGTCGGGCGTCAGTTGGAACTTGAAGTTGTTACGGAACAGCCAAAGGTCCCTTTTGGTATGCGTCCGGTCGAGTTGTTCGGCGTCGTCCCGGCGATACTCGATCCCGCTCGAGAACTGCACTTTATCCAAGCCGTAGCCCAGGCGGATTCCGGCTGCCTTGCGATCGGTGTCGGCGCCGGTCTGCGCGTCGCGCAGCTTGCCGAACTCCGCGCTGCCGCCGAAATTCCAGCCATCTTTCGGTGTGAGATTGATTCCGGTGGCGTGGGTGAGGCCGGCGAACGACGCACCATTTTGATAACGCTCCTCGACGTAGACGCTGGAGCTGTCGGAGAGCCGCGTCTTCGCGCCCGAGATCAAATTGCCCTGGCTGCCCCGGAGGAGCTGGCCGTTGTCCGTCCGCTCGTTTTCCAGCGAATAGTTCAGGTAGAGATTGGTCCGCTCGGAATATAGAAAGCTGGTGCCGACCTTTCCGCCGGGCCCGAGTTGACCGTCGGAAGCCTCCCCGTCGATCCGAAAGCGCTTCGTCACCCGATAGGAGCCGCCCGCGCCGATGCGACCGTTGTCTTCACGGCCTCCGCTTGCCACGACCGTGTCCTGGACAAAGGCATAGGTGCTCCAGGAGTCGCCGGGAGCGAATTTTACCTGCGCGACCGCGTCCGTGCGCTCGCCCTGCTCCTGGGTCAGCGGAACAATCAGGGAACGATCCTTGCGCAGATCATCGCGCACGCCGGTGCTGAGGCTCCACCTATCGGTCAGCTTATAGCCTAGGTCCAATTCCATCGCCCGGTTCTCGAGCCCCTGGTCCTGGATCTTCTGATCGCCTTTGGCCGCCAGACTGAGGCGGCTGGTCACCGGCATCCTGAACGTGCCGCCGTATTGCTGGGTGTCGCTAATGGTCGCCTGTCCCGGCGCCGAATAACCGGCGTCGAGGTTCTGCGTATAGAAAGTTAAGCGACCGTCGCGACCCTCGAAGAAGTCGCCGAGCCCAACGCTCATGTCGGCTCGGTACGCCCCCGCCTTCTTGCCGGTGAACGACTGGTCGCCAGGGCTCTGGAACCCAAAGCCGCCATCATTAGATTGCAGCGAGGGGGAGACGAGACCGTTGCTGCGGCCCGTCTGCACCTTGAACCAGGACTGGGCGCTCTTCCGCACGGTCAGGTCTGCGGCACCGAGATTGCTGGCGGCGTCCCCTTCGTTGGAATCGGCCGTCAAGCCGAGCCGCACGTGGTCGTTGAACCAGTAATCGCCCTGACCGCCGACCGCGACTTGGTCCAGCTTGTCGAAACCTGGCGTGTACTCATAACGCGCCACCAGATAGGCTTCGTCACCGCTCAAACCGCTGTTGCGCACCAGAAGGTTGTCGTTAGCGGTCGAAGAGAGCGGTTCGGAAAGCAGCAGCCGACCCTGCAGGTAGTCGATGTCGTAGTCCACGTTGGGCCGCAGGTTGACCACTCCGGTGACAATGCCCGAGGCCTTGTCGTGGATTTCGATGCGCACGCTCTCGGAGCCTGTCAGGATGTCCTGGTGGCGCAAGAAGTAGATCGATCCGCCCGTCCCGCGGAATTCCTCATAGCTTGGCATCGTTCCCGGTTGGGCGGCGAACCCGTCCACGTTGATTCGTCGCTCGCCGAAGCTGGTGGTGAGTTCGGACCCGTAGTGCGCGTTGGCTCCATACAGGCCGCGGTCGACCTGAGCCAGCTCGTTGTCCCGGTAGCCAACCTTGAAATTGCCCCACATCCCGGAATCCTCACCATGGCTCGCTCTGACAAAGAACTTGCCCATGGTCGGCGCCATTTCCTCCACTACACCGTCATCGCCGAACGACGGGTAATAGTAGTCGGGATCGATGCGCCGGAATAACGAATCAGGCGACTTGTCCAGGAAATTGCTGAACAGGTCTTTCACCGGGCCCTCGCGGGTATCGGCGCTCGCCGTCAAATGCCAGTCCTGACGCACCTTGCCGTTCACGTAGAACGCCAGCCGGCCGTCCAGTGACGAATCGTAGGGCTGCTGAGCGTTTTCGCCTTGGAGAAGTTTTGCCGGCCCGCTCGCACTGTTCTTGGATACGGTCAAATCGGCAAGAGCGACATAGAACAGGTCCGTGCGCTTGAACTCAAGATCGCGAAGATACAACGAGCCGTTGCCTGCATCGTCGAGAACGCCGACTTCTACTGTATGGGTACCTGTCGGAAGTATCTCCTCCGCCGCGAAGTTGCCCTGCGGGTCGACAGGAATCTGGTGTCCGGCGACCCAAACGGTGTGGCCAGCCGGTATGCCGTTGCCCTGCACTTTGACGGTGCCGCTGCCGAGCGGAATCTGCTGGCGCGCCAGGTGGTTCTCACCGTAGGCGGCCAGCAGCTCGTGCGGCGACGCCTCCTCAGACTTTGCGACGTCTTTAGGCGATTGCTCACGGTAGAGCCGCAGCGGCCGCGCATCGGTTTCGTCGAAATTACCCTTTGAGTCATAGGCGCGCAAAAGATACTTGAGTTCGCGTGCCGGGCCCGGGAGAATTTCTTTTTCTGGACGCCATTGCGCAAGGCCCGCGTCGTCGATCGCTATGATCTTGAGCGGCACGTCTTGCAACGACTGCTGCTGATCGAATATTCGGATTTCAGCACGCTTGATGAAGCTCGAATAGTTGTCGTACATCCGGAAATGCACGACCGATGTGTCAGGACCGCCGCCCAGGTCGCTGACGGCGACGGCAACTGGATGCGCCGCGACTCCCAGCCGTCGACGCGCCTCGAGATTATCGAAGTGGAAGTGGATGTTGGCGTTGTCGAGTGCGACGTCAGTGCAGCGCTGGACGTCGGAGGAGCTGCGGCCTGGATCATCGATCGGCTTGCCGTCGACGGTGATATGCATCACATTCAGCTCGTACGGACTCTTCGGATGAAGCTCTTGGGTGACACGTGTGATATCCACACCCTCATAGTTGTCCAACGGCAACCGTTCGTCGTACACGACCTGCACGCGCACGAACGAGTCTTCGCCTTGGACGAAGCCGAGGTTTACGACATCATCGGACTGAACGTAGCCTCGTCCCTCGTGCTCGGATCGAGCGCCCGACAAAAGCGAATCCCGCATGAGGATGTCCATGGCGCGGCGAGCCCGCGTCGCGGAAAGTCCGATGTCATCGCCGTACACCGTCGCGGTGCGGCGGTCGAGTCGCTCGTTCTTCGTATAACCGATAAACCGCAGTCGCGCGTTAGTCCGATCCGCTATGTCGGTGAGCGCGCGATGCAGGTTCGCCGCGTAGCCGGCTGGAATGATCGGCTGGCCGTCTGCGAGCTCGAGGGGCGGAATGCTGCCCCACGGGGGATCGTAAACCCTAGTCACCGTTTCTTCGACATTGTCCGGGCACAGTTGTGGCTCGTCCGATAACTCCTGGAGAGGATCGTCGTACCAGAATTCCACTTCGATGCGACGATTTAACGCGCGTCCCTGCGCGGTTTCGTTGGGGGCAACTGGGCGGGATGCCCCGCGACCCTCGCTTTCGATTGCCGACGCGGGCAATCCCAGGACTTGCTGCATAGCCAGTGCGACGCGTTTCGCCCTTGCCTTGGACAATGACAGTTGGTTTCCGTAAATGTTCTCGTCGCGGCCAGTCAGCGGTGCGTCATCGGTGTAACCAATGAACCGGACCGTCACGCCTTGCTTGTTCCGAAAGTTCTCGAGCGCCTGCCGCACCTGTCTGGTGAAGGCGTCGGAAATCGGAACGGTCTCGTCCTCGTACCGGAGTGGCAGGACGAGGTTCCTCACGCGCGTGCGCGGCGTTTGGCCTTCCTTGTATCGCATTTTGCAGACGGTCTCCACACGGCAGACCTTAATGCGCTTGACGTCACCAGTCGGATTCGAGTCGTGCGACCATTCCTGGAAGGTCTGGTCGCTGGACAGATGCCGCTCCACCGGCTCGCCCGGCTTCACCATGTTGACCTGGCTGATGCCCGCGGTGACGGCCATTATCAAGGACGCAATAATCAGCAGTAGATGGCGTTGCATGCTCATACCGTTCACCTGCTCTCCGGTAAATGCACGTTGAGCCGCTTCGGCGGGGCACCAAGCCGCCAGAAAACCTCAGGCTCAATGGACAGCACATAGCTGTCTTTGCCCGCATGCCATTCGTCGGCCAACTGCCGCTTGAGCGCTTGCACGCGCCGTTCGACTAATGCCGCATCCTCAGTATCGGCGACGTAAGACAGGCGTAGCACCGACGGCGCTTTGCGCAGTTCTTCGAGCAGGAGGTTGACGCGTGGCCGCCACTGGGCGCGGATTTCCGTCTTACCCGGCTCGAACGCCGCATCTGACAAGTCGATGGCGACTACTCGGTAAATTGACGCCCCGAAATCGAATTTCAGGGCCTTGCCGCGCGTGGCGCGCTTGATCTGCAGCTGGTCTGTCGACATCCGGAAGCCGCTAGGAAGGGTTCGGTCGTCGAGCTTCAGCACGAAATTGCTGCCACGGTTCTCATCCGCCGTGATCGCGCAGGTGATGTGGAACCGCCCATACGGATCTGTCACCGCTTCCAGACCTTGTGTTGTTACCACCCGTACACCGGCCAAGCCCTTCTCGCCGAGATCCTGCCGGCCGTTCCGATTGACGTCGTCGAAGACCTTGCCAAACACGTCTGTGCAGTCGAAGGTCTGGTCGGGGACGACACGAACAGTTACGCTCGCTTCACCGGACAGGGGCTTGCCGGTCGCGCCTTCGATGACCTGCGCGCGGTTGACGAACTCGCCTTCGCCAACACCAGCGCCCACGGCGAGCAACAGGACGATGGTGCGATGATCGGAGGTTCCGAAGTTCAGGCCGTTCCACACGAGCTGGCGGCCGGCCAGCGTGGGCTCTGCGGGCCCACCATCCAGGCGCGCGGATCCTGGGACGTAGCGGAATCCCGCTGGATAGCTATCCACAATCCGCACCCCTTGCATGGACGCACCTATCACGTTGTTGATCGTGATGGTGTACGGGATGAGCTGCCCACGAGTGACGTAACGCAACGGCGTCGTCTTTGTGATCGAAAATGCGCCCGCGAGCTGGGGGTCAAGCGGAATGTGGTTGTTGTAAATCTGGCTCGATCCGGGCACCGCGGTGCCGTCCAGGATGAGATTCAGGTAGTACCGAGTCCCAGTGCTGCCCGCGGGCACGGAGGCTGGCGGCGCGAACTCCGACACTTGGGCCTCGCAATAGGGGATGGTGGGAAGCGCATCGGATGCGCTTCCCGCGCATGTCGGCACCGAGAAGGAAGCGGTCGCCGCACCCGAAGTGGCCGGAATGAGCTTCGACTCACCGGCCACAAAGCTTGACCCCGGCGCGGTTACCTCGATGAGGTAGCTGCCACCGCCGGAGCAGGACAGATCCGAAAAATTGATATCGAAGCGGTAATAGCCGCCCGCCTGGGTGATCTGGCCCTGCTGAGCGGGGTCGTCGAAGCAGGTTGCCGGCAATTGCGTGCGGCTGCCGGCGCTCACCAGGTTCAGGCTCCCGCCCGTAATCGGAGCGCGCGTCAACGAGTTGTAGACGACGCCATTCGGCCCGATCGGTAGATTCAGATTCTGGAGGTTGCTGCCGGAGGGCACGGCGATCTCGGTGATGCGCTGCAGCCAGTTGGTAAAGACCGAGTCGGCTTTGCCGAGCTTGGCAGTCTTCGCACCCGCACCGGGCGCGGTGAACTGCAGTTCGTACCGTTCTGTGGTCCCATCGGTCGGCGGTACGCTAGCGAAGCGATAAACACCACTGGCATCCGTAACAACGGACTGCACCAACACCCCATTGCGATAGAGCCCAACTCTCCAACCCTGCAGCCGCGGCTCGCCGACGTCGGCTATCTTGTTAAAGTTGGCGTCTAGCCACGCGGTGCCGTTCAAACTGCCAGCACCGGGGACTCCTCCGATATCGATCGAAACGGTGGCGATCGCCGTCTGCGGGGGAGTGTTCCACGTTACGACGGCGGTGTTCGTAAGAGTCGTGCCGGCGGGAAGGCCCGAAGCAATCTTCACCCGGAATCGCACGTCGATGGATTGTCCGGGCTGCAACGGCCCATACACAGAAGAGTAGTCCGCGGTCAGCAACGGGCCCACAATGCTGATACCCGCCGCAGAGCCGTTCATCGTTGGCGCCGGGTTGACGAACGTGAGCCGCCCCGCGCCGGCTGTGCTCAGGTCATCGGTGATTACGACTGGAGAGACCGGGTTCGCCGAGACATTGGTCACATGTACCAGGTAGTCGAGCTGCCCGCCCGGCAACGCAGCGCCGCCACCCACCACGCTGACTTGCTTTGTGATGGTTAGTGGATTGACCACCACCGTGACCGTGTGTGCATCCTGGAAATCGAGGACGCCCGGAGTGCCGTCGGTCAATGTGCGTGTGGATGCTTTGCGAGTCGAGACGCTGCTGTCGGCATCGAACCACTGGGTCGCGCCCGCTACGTTCGTGAGCTGGGCGCCGGTTTGGCTGTTGGCATCGAGCTGGGTCCGGTAGGTGATGATCAGACGCTGATTCTGGCCAATCGCGCCGGCAGCGGTGAGCATGGTCAGCGTGAGCTGGCAGGTGGGCAAACCGCTATAGCTGATAGAGAAGTCGGTGCTCGCAGCCAGAGGCCCCTTGCCTGCAACCGGCGTGACGCCGTCCGCCTGGAAAACCTGCGCACTGAGTATCTGCGGTGCCGTGGAGCACGTGCCGCCGCTATTGCCTTTGGGGAACCGATCAAGGAGCGTGACGTTCCACGCATCAGTCGACCCGGTATTCTGGATATTGAGGCCGAACTGCCCCGGCTGCCCCAGGCTCATCGTCGCAGGTCCCGTCTTCGTGAGCACGAGATTGGGGGCGGCGATGGTCATGGGCGGGGTCACGCCTTTCTCACCCGGCAGGGGTTCGAAGAACACGCCATTGATAAGTCGGCCGAACTGCCAGTTGGCCGTGTTGAAAAACTGCTTTCCCGGCACGTTCGTCGCCGAGTCGTTGAGTACGACGGTGATCTCGATCACGAACTGCTGCCCGGCCGGGATGATGGGAAAGTTGCTGAAAGTGAGCACCCCGCCGACATTGGAAAACGTATGCGGAATCGGGGTGCCGTTACTAACCCAAAACGCAGTGTGGCTCACATAGGTCAGATCCGCCCCCGTTGCGTTGAGGTCGTCCGTGATCGTGATGTCGTGCAGGTCGTTCGGCGACCCTTGGGTGTTGATCACGACGCCCGATAATGGATCGAACATGACCGGGATCGTCAGCTTGTAGGTGAAGGGGACGCCGATGGCAGCCGTGGTCTGGCCCGCCGGATTCTGCTTGTCGATTTTCTCGACGGGAATAAAGAGATTCTGACAGTTGGGTCGGACCGTCGTGGTGGAGCCGTTGACGAACCAGATCGCATCCCCCTGCGGCTTGTCGCAGGAGATATTGCCGATGAAGTCGACGTTGTCGAAGGTGACCAGAAAGCTCGTGGCGTTGTTGCCGAAGAAGCTGATGTTGGAGGTCAGTGGGTTGGACGCGGGGAAGTTCCGGATGGTGCAGTTACCGACGATATTGATCTGGGAAGGGGGAACAGGGTTGACAAAGCCATCGATCACGCCGTTGTTCTGTGGCGATGGGCAAGTGTCCGCCGCATGCGCCGGGACGACGCTCAGCAGCAACAGTGCCAGGGCGAACAGCAGGATTTTGATCCAGCTGCCGCGCGGCGTCGCATTGTTGATGTCGTTAGAAATCATCTACGCCCTCGTTCGACTCACAAGCGATTCGTCGTTATCGGGACCGAGGCAGCACGCTGTGCGCTGGATTTCGGCGGTCCCGCCGTCATGGGGCTCGAGGCCCGTTAGACCGGTGACTTTGCGTCGCCATCTTTCAATGGCTTTGCCTTTGTCAAAATCGCGTCAGAACTAATTGATCAGATTCGCAGCTTCTCCAACCTCCTGTATCCGTGCCATGCCACTTCGGCCCGCCGGCTTTACGCCGCCGGTAGGAAGTCGATCGGGTAAACGATGGTTACGGTCTGCACCCCTTCTTTGGCGCCGAAATTGATCGTCCGGACGCGGTTCACCACCTGAGTGGCGAGATCGGGCGCATTCATGTCAGTTGACTGCAGCGCACACATCGACACACTGCCGTCCGGCTCGATCGTCAGGCGCAGCACCATCTTGCCTTGCAAAGCTGGGTTGTTGCGCAGTTCCCGGTTGTAAAGCCGATAAAACGACGCCTTGTAGCGATCGAACACGATCTGTATTTCTTCGTCGGTGCGGGAAGGCCCCAGCCCGCCACGGGCCTTGGGTCGGTCGCCGCCGCCGCCGATCGAGGCGATTGCGCTGGTTGCGCGGGCTATCGCGATCCCGCCTCCGGCACCGCCGCTGCCAGTGCCTCCGGCTCCACCTCCTCCGCCACCACCTCTGCCGCCACCACCTCCCACGCTCCGGTTGAGAGAGCCGACATCGATGCCGCCGCTTGATCCCGGCGTATTGGTCGCCAATGTGGACAGTGACGATGGCCGGCCAGCGTCATCGGCGGCGCCGTACCGCGCATCGGCTCCGAGACGCGGCGCGATCTTGTCCTGTGCCAGACTCGCGAGCTTGTCCTTGAACGCCAAGATGCCAGCCCTCCCCACGTTTGGCTGTGGCTGGGGCGGTTGTGCCTCCGCGGAAAAACTTTCATGCGGACCTGATGGGAGTTCCGGTTTCCCCGGCCCATCCGGACCTTCCCGAGCATTCAGTCTCGGTTTAGGTGCGGGTGCTGGCTGCCCGGGTGGAACCGCTGTCTTCCCTCCTGCAAGAGGGACTGCGCGCGCGGGAACCGGAACCTCCGATGGACGATAGAAGACGATGTCCACCTCTTTTTTCTTGGGGGCGACATTGTGAAGCAGCAATGACGCCGACACGATCATCAGTAAGCTCAGCACGAGGGCATGGAGCACCACGCTCTCCACCATGCTGCGGGTGGAGGGAGCCCCGGATTCTTTGAACATGTGCCTGCCGATTTCCATGGTTGTCACCAAAGCAGCCACCTTAATTGCTCGTAATAAATTCGACCTGCAAATCCTCAACGCTCGATTTCGCGAGATCGAGAATGCGCAGAACGCCTTCGTAGTTCAGGCGGTCATCAGCGGCCAAAAAGAGCACGCGCTTTTCGGGCGGCCGGCTAGCCAGGATCGCTGCCACTCGCGCGGGCAATTCGGCTGCAGGAATCTTTTGATCAGCCAGGGTCACGCGACAATCCGCGGGAAGTCCTTCCCCAGCCGGGGGCCCTAGGATGTGGCAGGCCGTGGGCTCAATGCTCAGAATCAGCCGCGATTCTTGGGCCTGCGCGGCACCCGCGGAGCTTCGAGGGATGTCGACGTCGTAGCCGTGCATGAGCAGGGGAACGACGACCATGAAGATGATTAGCAGTACGAGCACCACGTCCACGAGCGGCGTGATGTTAATCTCGGACTGCAAAGTGGAGCTGGAATCGCCTGTGTTGAAATTCATGACGTCATTCTCCCCTGGCCCCAGCGGGCTTGGCGATCAACCCCACCCCGCGGAAGCCGGACTGCTCGATCGCGGCCATGGCCTGCCGGACCTCGCGGAAGTTGAGCTTTGCGTCGCCCCGGATCACGACTTTGGGATCCGTCTCCGCACCCACTGCAGTGCGCAGGGCTTCGCCGAAATGGTCGGCTGCGACCTGCCGGTCATCGATCCACAGCCTGCCGGCATCGTCGATGGAGACCAGAATCCGGCCTCTCTCGTCACCCTGGTTGCTCGGCTTCGCAGTGTTCGGCAGGTTCACGTCCGGCCCCTTCCGCATCTGCGGCGCCATCACCATGAAGATGATCAGCAGCACGAGCACTACGTCGACGAGCGGTGTAATGTTGATGGCCGCCTGCATCTTGGCTGGTTCACCGAGCCGCATGGGCTTTCGCCTCCATCGCTACCTTGACCTTCGGCTCCGCAACCTGCGGGTCCCGGAGATCCCGCTCCATGACCTGCGGCACTTTGAACAGGCAGTTCACGAGCTGGGATGACGCCCGATTCATCTGGACCTGAAAAGTCTCTATCGTGCCGGTGAAGTGGTTAAAAGCGACTACGGCCGGGATCGCGACAAAGATGCCCAGGGCCGTCGTGACCAGGGCCTCGGCGATGCCGCCCGAGACCACAGACATTCCGCCAGAGCCCGTGGCTGCGATGTTCCGGAAAGCGTTGATGATTCCGGCCACCGTGCCAAAGAGGCCGATGAACGGGCCGGTCGAGCCGATCGTGGCCAGGAACCCGAGACCTCGCTTCAACTGGATCAGCGTCTCAGAAATCGAGTCTCTGAGCGCACTGGTGACGAGCTCGA
>Ga0207693_10003488_pt1 | contig 13418 bp, 14 predicted proteins | sample LARL81metaG_FD_184347 | JGI IMG/M metagenome (GOLD analysis project Ga0207693, IMG submission 184347) | Corn, switchgrass and miscanthus rhizosphere microbial communities from Kellogg Biological Station, Michigan, USA - LAR L8-1 metaG... | ecosystem: Host-associated > Plants > Roots >...
GAGATCGGCGCCGGGGCAATGCACAGCGCGGTGTACTTCTTCCCCGACCATAACGTCGGGTCGATCGAGAACGTCTCTGGCGTCGCGGTGCTCAACACGAGCAAGCACCCCGCGCTGGCGGATCGGTTCGCAAGTTTCCTCGTCAGCCGGGCGGGGCAGCGGATCATCGGCCAGGGCGACGATTTCGAGTATCCCGCCCGTCCGGGCGTCGCGGCCACCCCACAGCTGCCGTCGCTTTCGAGCCTCGCTCCGGCGACGCTGGGCGTGGTCAAGCTCGGAAACGATCAGGCCGCGGCGAAGCTGATCCAGCAGTCCGGGCTCGCGTAGCCCCCCGGGCTGCAGCGGGCGCTCGGCGCCGTCAGCCTCGCCAATTCGCTGCCTAGCCGCGCGCCCTGAACACCACGATCGCCGCCAGGTACGCCAGGCCGGCGATCGCACCGAGCCACGTGAACGGCGACCCGTCGTGACCGCGGGCGAGCTCGATCACAACGGCGATGATGATCGCGACGATCACGGCCAGGCCCGAGATCGCCGTCGCGTGGATGTCGATCATCTTGAACCGCTCGTCTCGCCCATCGCCGCGCAGGCCGCGGATCGTCTCGCTGCGGCCGCCGAACAGGACGAGCGCACCGAACGCGCTCATGATGCCCAGTGACACTAGGCCGCTTCCTGCATTGCCGCCGACCCACTGCGCGCCGAAGATCACGAGACCGAGCGCGACGCAGAACAACGGCAAGAACCACTTGGTTTCAGTTACTCGCATCGAACAACTCCTCTACCGAAGTCGCGAAGAACCGCGCCAGCGAGATCGCAAGGCCGAGCGACGGGGTGTAGCGCTCCTGCTCGATCGAGTTAATCGTCTGACGCGAGACGCTCATGGCCGCCGCCAGCTCGCCCTGGGAAAGGCCTCTCTCGGTTCGTTGCTGGCGCACGTTGTTCCGCATCCCTGTCAAGTGTGCTTGACAGCTGACAAGATAACTCGACAGCGACTCCTTGTCAAGCGTGCTTTACACGCGCCGGCGGGCGCCCGTCCAAGAATCGGACAGGCGCCCGCGGGGCGTGGCTCGCCTCACGCGCAACGCGCTACGCGCGCGCGGGCTCGTGCTCGAGTCGCGGCAGCCATCCCAACCGCTTGGGCAGGTACCAGTTGGCGTCGCCGAGCAGCTTCATGACCGCCGGCAGCAGGACCGCACGGATCAGGGTTGCGTCGAGCAGGATCGCCACGGCCAGGCCCACTCCGAGCTGCTTGAACTCGAGCGCGCCGAGCGACGCGAAGATCGCGAACACCGCGACCATCACGATCGCCGCGCTCGTGACCGGGCCCGCCGTGGACTTGATCGCGTGAGCGACCGCGTCCGACGTCGACATGCCCTTGTCGTGAGCCTCCCGGACCCGGCTCAGGATGAACACGTGGTAATCCATCGAGAGGCCGAACAGGATCACGAACAGGAACAGGGGGAGCCACGAGGTAATCGCGCCGGTTGACTTGAAGCCGAGCAGACCCTCCGCCCAGGAGTGCTGGAAGACCAGAGCCAGCACGCCGTACGCGGCGCCGACCGACAGCAAGTTCAGGACGATCGCCGTCAGCGGGATGACGATCGAGCGGAACGTGATCAGCAGCAGCAGGAACGTCATCGTCAGCACGAACGCGAACACGGCCGGCAGGTGGGACTTCATCGAGTCGTTGAAGTCCTTGGCGCCCGCGGTCGCGCCGGCGACCGGCGCCTTAGTGCCGGGCACGCGGCCGATCGTGGCCGGGATCACCTGGCCCCGCAGCGTGTCCAGCGCGCGGTAGGAGGTCGAATCCGTGCCCTGCCCGCTGAGCGGGATCGCCACGTCGGCGACCGTGTGGTCACGGCTGACCTGCACGTCGAACGGCTGGTGCATCTGGCCCGTGGCCAGCGCCTGGCGCTCGAGCTGCCCAATCGCGGCCCGAACCTGCGGCGCGCGCACATCACCAGCCTGCACGACCACGTGCGCCGGCTGTGCTCCACCCGGGAACGCGGCCTGCATGCGGTCGAGCGTCTTGACGATCGGCAGCCCCTTCGGCAGTCCCTGCAGGCCTGGGTCCGAGGTGTGAATGCCGATCGCAGGGATCGCCAGCGCGACCACGATCCCGCCCGAGATGACGGCCGCCAAGCCGGGGTGCCGCAGCACGCGGTCCACGATCGCGCCCCAGATCCTCGCCTCGCCACCGCGCTCGCGACGGCGCGCCACGAACGGCACGCCACCCTTCATCACCTTGTCGCCGAGCTTGGACAGCAGTGCCGGAAGCACGGTCAGCGATCCGAGCACCGCGACCGCGACCACCAGGATCGTGCCGGTCGCCATCGAGGCGAACGTCTTGTTGCCGGCCAGGTACATCCCGGCCATCGCCGCCATCACGGTGAGGCCCGAGATCAGGACCGAGCGGCCCGAGGTCGCCGCGGCGGCTTCGAGCGCGGCCTGCTCGCCGCGTCCGGCAGCTCGCTCCTCGCGCTCGCGGCGCATGTAGAACAACGAATAGTCGACGCCGACCGCCATCCCGATCAGCAGTACCACCTCGGACACCGACGGGTCGACGGGCGCGATGTGACTGACCAGCCCAACCAGGCCGAGCGTCGCGGCGACGCCGGTGATCGCCAGGAGCACCGGGATCCCGGCCGCCACGAGTGCCCCGAAGGCGAAGATCAGGATCAGCAGCGTGATCGGCAGCGACAGCGTGCGCGCCTTGGCGAAGTCATCGCTGAAGCTCTTATTCAGCGCCTTATCGGCACTGGCATCGCCCGCCTGCTCGATGCGCAGGCTGGGGTGAGCTTTCTGAGCGGCTGCGGTCGCGGCCAGCGAGGCGCCGACCGTATCGTCGGCGTGCGACTGATCGCCGGCGATCTGGAAGCTGACCAGCGCCGAGTGCCCGTCCTTTGAGATCTCGCCACGGTTGGCGGGCGCCAGCGGCGAGCGCAGGTCCTGCACGGTGCCCGTCGCCGCGACGCGCTTGACGACATCGCGCACGGCGGCCTGGAACCGTGGATCTCGAACGGTCAGCTTGTTGCTCTGGATCAGGACTTGCTCGCCTGAGTACTGCGGGAACTTCGCGTTGATGATCTGGTCCGCGCGAGCGGACTCGCCGACGCCGTTGTTGTTGCTGTCGATGTGCTTGGTGCCGATGACGCTTCCGAGCACGACCGCCGCCACGACGAACGCCATCCAGCCGAGGATCGCGATCCGCCGATGGCGGGCGCTCCACGTTGCCGCACGCGCAGTGAGGTTCCTACGTTGCATTGCGCTCCCTCCTCTGGGACGAATTTGAGCCACGCAGGCAGAGTCCCAGCGGGGGTTCCGTTTGCAGATACGGGCCGCTGGCGTCTCGGCGGCGGCCTTCCGACCGCCGATGGTGCGGTTATCCACACCCCCACGACACGCGGCATCCGTATTCCCGCAGCCGCCCGCCGGATCGATCATGATGGCCATGAACGAGGCAGAGACCGTCTACATGCCCGCCGCAGCATCCACCGCAAGCCCATGGCGCATCTCGACGCTCGCGGCCACCGCGGGCCGCGACTTCGTCTACCTGCTCGCGACCTTCTGTCTGAGCATCATCGAGTTCGTCGTCTGGGTTACCGGTTTGTCGCTGACGCTCGGGTTGCTGGTCCTGATCGTCGGTGTGTTCGTGTGGGTCGCCACGGCCTACACGTTCCGCGGCATGGCGACGATCGACCGGCGCTTGGCCGGCTGGGTACGCGGCAAACCGGTCGCGGGTGTTTATCAGCCCCCACGCGACCGCTCGCGCGTACGCACGGTCACGGCCGACCCGCAGACGTGGAAGGACTTCGGATGGATGGTGCTCAACTCGATCTTCGGGTTCGCGTTTGCCCTGATCGGAGTCGTCGCAACGTCGGTGGTCATCTCTTACATCCTGATGCCCCTGTGGTGGTGGGCGATCTCGGATCCCCACACTCAGTATGGGACGCTCAACCTCGGCATCTACACCGTGACTTCCACCGGCAAGGCGTTTGTAACGACGGCGATCGGGCTCGCACTCGCGCCCGTGGCATTCCTGCTCAACCGCGGCATCGCCACCGGCCACGCCGCGGCCGCAGCGTTCATCCTCGGACCGTCCGAGCGACAGCGACTCAACGCGCGCGTCAGGGAGCTGGCGACCACGCGCGCGGACGTGGTCGTGGCTGCCAACGAGCAGCTCGAGCGAATCGAGCGCGACCTGCACGACGGCGCCCAGGCGCGACTTGTGGCGCTGGCGATGGAGCTGGGCATGGCAGAGGAGGAGATGTCAAACGATCCCGACGCGGCGCGCGAGACGGTTCGCAAGGCGCGCGACGAAGCACTGAACGCGCTGGGAGAGCTACGCGACCTGTCCCGTGGACTGCGACCGGCGCTGCTCCAGGATCGGGGGCTTGGCACGGCAATCGAGGATCTCGCGCAGCGCTCACGGCTCCCCGTCGCGGTGACACTCACCGGGACCATCGAGCGAACCCCCGAGACGGTTCAGACCGCCGCGTACTTCGTCATCGCCGAGGCGCTCACCAACGCGGCCAAGCACAGCGAGGCCGGGAGCGCGCGCGTCTCCGTTGAGCGCACCGACACGGCACTCGCCGCGACGATCGTCGACGACGGCAAGGGCGGCGCAAACCCGCAGGGCTCCGGGCTCGCGGGCCTGCACAAGCGCGTGCGCGCGCTCGACGGCCGACTCGACGTGATCAGCCCGCCGGGTGGTCCCACGGTCGTCCGCGCCGAGATCCCATGCGCGTGATCATCTGCGAGGACCACGCGCTCGTGCGCGACGGGCTCGAGCGCCTGCTCGGCAATCACGGCTTCGACGTGGCTGCGTCGGTCGACAGCCCCGGGGCGTTCCTGGCGGCCGTCAAGCGCGAGCGCCCCGACGTGTGCGTGGTCGACGTTCGCCTTCCGCCGAGCTTCACCGACGAGGGCGTGCGCGCCGCGATCGAGGCGCGGCGCCAGGTCCCCGGGCTTCCGATCCTGATCCTCTCGCAGTACGTCGAGCAGACCTACGCGCGCGAGCTGCTGACCAGCGGCGAAGGCGGCGTCGGCTACCTGCTCAAGGATCGCGTCGCCGACCCCAAGCAGTTCGTCGACGCAGTGCGCAGGGTCGCGGATGGTGGCACCGCGCTCGACCCCGAGGCGGTGGCACGACTGCTGGGGCGACCGGAGAGCGAGGGTCGCCTGGAGCTGCTGACCCCGCGCGAGCGAGAGGTGCTGTCGCTGATGGCCGAGGGGCGCTCCAACAACGCGATCGCGGAGCACCTCGTGGTCTCAGAGCGCGCCGTCGAGAAGCACGTCTCAAACATCTTCTGGAAGCTGGACCTCCCGGCGACGGGCAAGGATCACCGGCGCGTGCTCGCTGTGCTGGCCTGGCTTGAGGCCTCCGACTAGAGCTCGCCGGAGGCGATCTCGGCGCCCTCGGACAACGACTTGAGCTTCAGCCAGGCGACGTCGGGGTCCACGAGCGAGAAGCGAATGAACGTGTCAAAGCCACAGTCGGTCCCCGCGATCACCCGTTCCTTGCCGACGATCTTGGCGAGCTGGATGAGGCGGTCGGCGACAAGCCGCGGATGTTCGACGTGGTTTGACTTGACGTCGATCACACCGAGGATCACAGAGCGGTCGCCGAGGTCGACGTCCTCGAACACACGCCACTCGTGCGCGTGACGCGGGTTGGCCCCCTCGACGTAGATCGAGCCGGCGTTCACGCGCAGCGCTTCGCCGATGATCTCCGACAGCGGCACGTCTTTGTGGTGGGGCCCGCCGTAGTTGCCCCAGCAGACGTGGAGCCGGACCTGCTCGGGCGGGATGCCATCGAGCGCGGCGTTGAGCGCGTCGACTGCCAGTGGAAGGTGCTTGTGCCAGTCGCCGACGCTGCTGCCCACCGACCGGCAATGAGCCGCCATTGCCATGTCGGGCGAGTCGATCTGCAGGTTCATTCCCGCGTCGGTGATCGTGCGGTATTCGTACGACAACTCGTCGGCGAGCGCCGAGAGGTAGGCCTCGTGCGAGCCGTAGTGCTGGTCTGGATAGTTGAAGGCGATCTGTCCGGGACTGATCGCGCCCGCGAAAGCCGTTCTGGGGTCGGCGTCGCCGAGCGCGCGCTTGAGCCGCTCGACGTCGTGCACCACGGCTTCCTTGTCCTTGAGCTTGGCCGGGCCGACGCAGTTGGAGAACACCAGGTGCGCCATCGCCGGCGTGTTGAACAGCCGCATGGCGAGATTCGGGAAGTCGGCGACATCGTCGGCCTGGAACTCGGCATGGCCGTCGAAGCCGGAGAATCGCTCGTTGACATACGTGCTGAACCCGGTCTTGCTCATCTCGCCGTCGCTGATCAGGTCGATGCCGGCCTCGCGCTGCTTGGCCACGACCTCGGCGACGGCGGACTCGATACAGCTCTCGAGCTCGGCGGGGTCGACCTCGCGCCCCTCCTGCTGCGCCCAGATCAGATCTACGAGGTCGTCGGGTCGCGGCAAGCTGCCCGCGTGTGTGGTGAGGATTCGATCAGCGGACATGGCCGCACTCTAACCGAGGCGACCGCGAGCTCGTTATCCGACCGGCGACCCCTAGCCGATCGCGTGCAGTTCGGCGCTTGCCTCCTGCGAGGCCGCGCTGATCGCGTCCCATTGACCTTCAAGTTGGCGGCGGATCGCCTTCGGCGTGGTCCTCATCGCCTCCAGCGTCTGCACGGCGCCGTTGCGCGAGTCGGTCAGCAACGCGAGCAGGATGTGCTCGACGCCGATGTAGCTCTCGTGTCGCTTGGCGGCCTCGCGCAGCGAGCCCTCGAGGATGCGTCGCGCCTGCGCTGTGACGCCTTGGCGCTGATCGCCCTCGCCGTTGATGCCTGCGGGCTCGGGGGCCAGACCGGGCATGGTTGGCTGCACACACAGCCGCGCCGCCTCGTGGGTGACGCCCATCGAGTTGAGCGCCTCGACCGCCTGGCTGCCACGACAGCGGAGGATTCCCAGCAGGATGTGCTCAGTTCCGACCGCGGGCTGGCCCAGTTGCTTGGCCTCGTCGCGCGCGAACTGGATGCTCCGGCGGGCTTCGGGCGTGACCAGGACCTTCGGGCCGCCGCCGGGGGAGCTGAGCTGGAGGGTTCGCGCGAGGTCTCGGTGCTTGCGGTGGGCCGCCTGCTTGCTGACGCCCAGGGCGCGCGCGACATCACTCCACGTTGCTCCTGCCTGGAGCGCTCGCGCGACGAGCTCGGGTTCGATCTGATCGAGCTCGAGGCGAAGCGCGCTGAGCGCCCGCAGCGCCGTCTCCGGGTCCGGGATGTGGACGGCGTCGTGGGCCAACTGCTCGATCATGGCGGGTATTGCGACCACAATGAGGCGCTACCCGCGTTATACGTCAGAGATGCATATCAGCTGAAGCTGGGGAACAGCGCGGGCGTCGGCTTGTGTACGGCGAGCAGCAGCCAGGCGCCGGCGGCGGCAGCGGGCCACACGTGGAACTCGGCTCCGTACGCGGGAGATGTCACGGTGCGGTCGGCCTGCAACGGTGCGCCTCCGGGGGTCACGGCAGCGATCGAGTTCAGCGACTGGGTGAGGCTCGTCGTCGATTGGCCGACCGTCGCCTCGGCCAGCAACATCTCGGCTGAGCCCTCTGGCCACAGGACGTTCGGCGCGTTGACGCCCGCGAACGGCTCAAACCCGGAGAACGGGCCCTTCGCGGAGTACGTCATGTTGTACGTCGACGTATCGCTCGACGTGGAGATCGACCGGCCGCTGACCGCCAGCGCGCTCTGGGTGTAGGCGAGCACCTGGTCGGCGGTGCTGGTCTGGCCCAGGCTAGGCATGCAAGCGCGGCACAGACCATTCTCGCACGACGCATCAGCCCACCAATGCTCCGCATGAGTGTGCACCTATACCCACGCGACCTGCAGATAAATCCCCTGGCTCCGGCTACGCCCAGATAGCGTGTTTGCCAGAAGCCAGAGGGTGACAGTGATGGTTAACCATGGGGAGGAATGATGCTCGCTAGTGCACCCGTTGCAGTCGTGTTGCCGAGCACCGATCTAGAGCGATCGAAGGACTTCTACGAGAGCAAGCTCGGTCTCAAGCTGCGCGACGGCTCCGGGCCGCTGATCTTCGAGGCCGGGGCTGGCACACTCGTCCAGATCTACTACCGCCCCGAGGGCGTCAAGCCCGAGCACACCGTCGCCGCATTCAGGGTCACCGGGATCGAGGACATCATCGCCGGCCTCGAGGCCAATGGCGTGGTGTTCGAGGACTACGGCGGGATGACCAATCACATCATGGAGAACGGGCCCTCCAAGCTCGCCTGGCTGCGCGATCCCGACGGGAACACGATCGCGCTGGACCAGTACACGGCCTGAAGCCGCAGCCGTTGTAACGGTGACTCGTGCGTCACCGGTGACGCACGATTGCAAATGTCAGTGTGACCACGCGGGACCTGTTACCTGCCGCGTCGCGTGCCTGCAGGTGTGCCTGGTAGAGGCCCGGACCAAGCATCAAACATCCGCCGGCGCCGAGATCGGCGCGCCTGACAGCCAGCCTGCGGCAAGGGCTGGTGTCGCCGCGGCGAGGGGGAATGCCGCGGCGACAACCAGAGCGGGGAGGATGCGGAGTGCAATGACTCGCATGCCGCGATGACACCACCGCACGCTGCTCCCCACAATCGGGGCGGCACTCTGAACTTAGGGCGGGCGGACCCCGGCATTTGGGCCCAGGGTCAAGTGGAGATGATGCGCGCCTTCGCTTGCGCGAACTCCTGGTCGGTCAATATTCCCTGCGCCTTCAGATCGGCCAGATGCTTGAACTGCTGCACGCTCGTCGGCTGTGCGGCCGGCGCGGGCGCCGGCGCCGCGGCGGGCTGCTGGTAGTACTGCGGCGGCGGTTGCTGATACTGGGGCGGCGGCTGCTGGTACTGCGGCTGCTGCTGGTAGTACTGCTGCTGGTCCTGGGCGGCCCACTTGTTCGCCTGCCGTCGGCTCACGCGGTTTGAGACCGCCGTCCAAGTTCCGGCGGCGACGGCGGTGCGGGCGATTCCCCCAATCAGTCCCATCCGTTCCCCTTTGTGATCAAGCGGCGGCTTCGGCCGCGTCGAGTGCGTCGATTACTTGCTGCACGCCGACGCGCTGCTGGGCGATCAGCTCGCCCCCATTGCGGCGGACGGCGGCGATGAAGTGGGCCGCCCATCTGTTCTCGTAGACGATCATCACCGCCGCGCTGCCGGGCTCGATCTCGGCAGCCGTGGCCGCGACGTCGTCGTCATCGAGCAAGCCGGACGTTGCGCCCGCGAACACCGTCAGGTCACCGGCCGTCGCCTCGTCAAGATCGGCGAGGTCGATCCCCGAGAACGTCCCGTCAGGCTCCTTGCGGACAAACAGCGCGTCTAGCACGCGGATGATCCCGCGGTCGACGAGGTCGAGCAGGATCGGGATCGCTTCGCCCGTCGCCGGCGCGCCCGGGGGGTAGCCGATCACGACGACATCGACGGGACCGGGTTGCAGTTCGTCTGCTGCCATCTCTGTACCTCAGCTTCGTTCCGGGTCGATTCGGTGGCCACCGACCACCGACGCAAGTCGATCAGGCGGTGGAATCGAGCGCATCACCCCTTGCGGATGATCTCGGCCGCTCGTGCCCGACATCGCACGACCCGTCGGCACACACCTCGAACTCCGGGTCATCGCCGGCCCAGCCGCGGCGAACCAGCAGACCGTGGATCTTGCAGCCCAGGCAGAATCCGAGCGCCGACTCCAGCCACATCAACGTCAGGCAGATCAGGCAGATCGTCCGCGGCAGGTAGCCGCGGATGCCGCTGTTGGTGATCACGGTCATCGCGAACGCCATGCCGAGCCCGAGCGACCACGCAAAGCGCTTGGGCTTGGCCGAGACCCAATCCGGCGGGCGCCCGAACGTGACCGCGCGCGCGACCAGTCCGAACGGGCTGTAGTGAATCCCGATCGTGACCCGGAGCAGGAACTCCACGAAGAACAGGGTCGCGACGACCTGCAGTGGCACGTACTGCTTGTCGAAGTACGCGTAGCTGAAGGCCACCGCACCGGTGACCATCGTCAGCCCGGCGGCCGCACGCACCTCGTTCTCGTTGAAGACGGCGGCGCGGAGCTGCCTGCCGTTGGCGGTTAGGCCGGGGATCCGTTGCCCGAAGCTCATTACTTACCCCTGTTCGTGTGCGGCGGCGATGATTCGCCGCGCGGTCGCCAGCTGACCTGGCAGCACGCTTTCGGGAGCCGACGACGGTCGTTGTGGCGATCCGGTCAGGGCGTCGCGCAGGCTTGGTGTCTCCTCGTGCCCGCCAGACCGGTGCTGCCACAGGCCGGTGACTGGATCGAAGCGGTACAGCGGCAGGAGCCTGGAGCCCTCGCGGGCGAGCAGGTGCACCGCATCGATGATGTAGTGAAACACCGTCTGTGAGATGAAGTAGTTGAACGTGATCCTCGTAAATGCAAGCTTTGCGCCCGCGTTGCCCTTGGCCACCTCGGCCTCCATGCGCGTCGACCAGGCCTCGTCGATCGCGCACAGCCGATGGAGATACGGGCCGGCACAGAAGCATCCGCTGCGCGCCTGGATCCCGAACAGGTCGCTGAGCACGGCGACGACGAAGTTCGCGTGCAGATGCCCGGCGCCGTGACGCAGGCCGAACGACACGATCGCGAGGCGCTCGAGCTCGGTGTTCCCGAGGATCTCGATGTTCGGGTCGGCGCCCCACGAGCGCAGCGCGCGGCGGGCGAAATGGTGCTCGCGGCGGCGGATCTCGTCGCTGCCGACGGCGTCCTTCAGCGTGAACGCGATCCCGGCGCGGATCGACTCGACGATTCCCGGCGTGCCTCCCTCCTCGCGGATCTCGGGCTCGGGGTGGTAGGTGTGCCGAGAGGGACCGACGAACAGGACGGTCCCGCCGCCGGGTACAGATGCAACCGTGTTTCGCAACAGCGAGCGCTTGACCACGAGCACGCCGGGCGTCCCGGGACCACCGATGAACTTGTGGGGCGACACGAACACCGCGTCCTTGTACGCGAGCTCTGCGTCGGGACCGTCTGTGGCCGGGTTCATGTCGATCGGCAGGTACGGACCCGCCGCCGCGTAGTCCCAGCAGGACAGCGCGCCGTGCCTGTGCAGCGTGATCGCGACCTCGTCGACGTCGGTGATCACGCCCGTCACGTTCGAAGCCGCCGAGAAGCTGCCGATCTTCAACGGGCTGTCGGCGCGGCGCCGCAGCTCGTAGTCGAGGTGCTCCACGTCGACGCGGCCGTCTCGGTCTTCGCCGATCGTGATCAGCTCGGCCGGCGACTCGCGCCAGGGCAGCTCGTTGGAGTGGTGCTCGTAGGGCCCGATGAACACTACCGGCCGATCGGCGTCGCTCAACGCCAGCAGCCGGATCAGCTTGTCGATCGCGCTCGTCGCGCCAGAGCCGCAGAACAGCACGACGTCTTCGTCGCCGCCGTTGACGGCGCGGTGAATGGCTTTGCGTGCTTCCTCGCGCAACGCCGTCGTCCGGCGCCCGGTCGCCGACGCCTCGGTGTGCGTGTTGCCGTAGAGCGGCAGCACCGTGTCACGGATGAAGTCCTCGACGAACTCCAACGAGCGGCCCGAGGCGGTCGCGTCGGCGTACACCATCCTGCGTGGTCCAAATGGCCCCAAGAGGACCGCGTCGTCGCCGATGACCGAGCACCGGATGCGCTCGATCAGCCCTTCCTGGCGAAAATGGCGCGCAGTTGCAATTGGGTACGACATAGCCATCGGCTCAAGTCGGTGTCGCGTCCGGCGCGCGCTAGCGCGCCGCGCTGAGAACGGGCTCGGCCTCGGGGCGAAAGCCAGCCACCGGTCGGCAATCCGCAAGCGGCACGAAGCGCCTGAGCTTCGCGGGACCCGCGTCGCGCTCCAGACGCTCCACCGCCGTGATCTCGACCGCGGGACGCTCGAGCCCGAGGCACGCGAGCGCGAGCGCGATCTCGCCACGGAGTCCGTCGAGGTCGACGGGCGCGCTGCATCTGACCGCGATTCGCGCTCCTCGCGGCGTCTGCTGCACCCGGTACTCGACGACGCCGGCGCGACGACCGAGCGCCGACCGGAACACGTGCGGATGCACTCGCCGGCCGTCGTACACGAACACGTCATCGAGCCTGCCCTGGATGTCGGCGACGCATCGGTGCGCGGACCCGCACGGGCAGGGCTCCGTCAGGATCGTCACCTCGTCAGTGATCTCGTAGCGGATCAGCGGCAACAGGCGGTTGAAGAGATTCGTCATGTAGATCTTCGCCGCGCGCTCACCCGCGGCCACCGGCTGCCCCTGCTCATCGACGGGCTCGACGATCACCAGGTCCTCGCTCAGGTGCATGCGCCCGTGCTCGCAGGCGACGCCCGCGCAGCCGCCCTCGGACATGCCCCAGATGTTGCCGACGTGCACGCCCCACGCCTCCTCGGCCGCGGCGCGGATCTCCGGCAGCAGCGGCTCCGAGCAACTCAGGACCTGATGGGGCGCGATCCGCAGCCGCCCGGCGAGGGCTTCCACGCTCAACACGTGCAGAGCCGAGGGGTACCCCACGAGAAAGTCGGGCTGGGCCACGTTCAGACCCGCGACCATGTTCTCGGTCGCGAGCGTGACCGGGAAGCGGACGCTGATGAACTCCGGGCTTGCGAACGTCCTGCTCAGCGCGGCCGTCGCATGCGTGAAATGAGCCGCCGCAACCCATGCCATCACGACCGGCCGCGCTGCGAGCTCTGGATCTGCCGACTTGGCGAGCAGCTGGTAGCGAAACGCGCTCAGCCAGAACGCCACCCAGCCATCCCAGTCGTACACGAACACGCCGCGCTCCCCGGTCGAACCACCTGACGTGACGGCGGTGTAGTCGTCCAGCAGGTAGCTGCCGGTCGTGACCGTCTCGAGATGGGTGTTGACGAGCTCGAGCGAGAGGCGGCCGTCGGTGACGATCCGGTCGAAGTTCGCCATCAGGTCGGCCTTGGTCATCGGTGGCAGCTCGCGCAGGCTGATCTCGTCGAGCTGATCGAGATCGACGCCAGCCAGCCGCTCCCGGTGCCAGGGTGACAGCGCGATCGCATCCCGCGCGAGCTCTCGCAGGAGCCGCACGCGGTGGGCTGCCAGTGCATACGCCGGCCAGTCGAGCCGGTCAATCATCTCCGGCGCGATGGCCATCGCGCGATCCAGGTGCTGCTGCCGCTGTGTCTCGTAGTCCCGCATCTGCTTGCCCCCTTACGTTGATGCGCCGGGCCGAGTGTCGTGCCGTTCAGCGTATGGCGCTGATTTCGCGCCGTCTTCGGTAGGGGTACGGATCTGTGTACGGATTCGGTTCACGACAGACCCAGCTCTTGCGCTCTGCGGACCAGCTGGAGCTTTGAGTCCACGCCGAGCTTGGCGTACACGCTGGCGAGGTGGCTCTCGACGGTCCGCTCGCCGACGAACAGCGACTGCGC
>Ga0207693_10003489_pt1 | contig 13418 bp, 10 predicted proteins | sample LARL81metaG_FD_184347 | JGI IMG/M metagenome (GOLD analysis project Ga0207693, IMG submission 184347) | Corn, switchgrass and miscanthus rhizosphere microbial communities from Kellogg Biological Station, Michigan, USA - LAR L8-1 metaG... | ecosystem: Host-associated > Plants > Roots >...
GGCGGATACTCAGGAGGAAGCGCTACTGCGGGCCGGAGAAATCGCTCGAGCCCGCGCATGCTATGTACGTAGCTGCTAGGGAGCCCCTACCGGCATCATCCGAAGCGAAGGCAAGAGGGGTAATGGTACCGCTGTCGGGGTTAGGGACTGCAATGGCCGCGCTTTAAGACGCGATGCGCAACCAGCGTATCGCCGTGCCGAGCTTGCGCGTTTGCAGCGCTGGCATCTGCCGCAAGTCAATCATGTGCTCGACCTGCGTCACGCTTCCCGAATGGAGCAGGTGGAGGCGGCGCTCGCCGCACTCGGGCTGCGCCTTACCGTCGATGTCGCGCGCGGCGTAATCAGGCCAAGTCGTTGTTCCTGTTCGAGAAGACGCAACCGCAGGTTCAAGCACCAATCACTGGCGCAGCGGAATGCCCAAAATTACCACGCGCGAAGCGCGCATCTGTTAGACCCGCTGCATATAATGCGGTAACGAACGCGCTGTAAATAGCTACCGGACTAACGCCTCATGCGGGCCGGGCGACATAGCCGTAAGCGGTATTGCTGCGCCCGGGCCCATCTTCCAGATAAGCCGTCTTCAGCCTGGCGATCCCGTCTTCCTTCAGAGGCGGTAGTTCGGCGCGCAGATCGAGCTTGTAGAAGCGCGCAGCGTTGTAGCCGAAGATCGCACTCTTTACCGGGCCATCGGGCGCGCCGAGCGGAGCGAAGCCGTGCTTCTTTTGCATATCGTCTGGGACCTCGAGCCGGCGGAACGCCTCGATCTGCCATTGGGGCGAGCCATACCAGACCGAGTCGGTGCCCCAAAACACGTGATCATGCCCAAGCCCCTTGACCAAGGTGCCCATCATTGCGGCGCAAAAGCGCGGGTTCGAGACGGCTGATATGGCAAAAGATGTGCCGATGTCGGCATAGACGTTGCTGACGCCCGCTTTCTCGGGAATTGCAGCGAGATCGGATACCCAGCGGATGTAGCCGTTCTTTTCGAACTCGGCGAGTTCACTGTCGGGCGGTTCGAGGAACGCCCGCAGGGCAGAATGGTAGATCACGAAATTGATCTGCGGCCAGTCCTTCGCCGCCTTCGGCAGGTCGTCGACATTGGCGTATTTCCACGCCCCGCCCGGGATCGCGGTCTCGTAGTCCTTGGGCAGCAAACCCTTGTGGATGCATACCGTCGTAATCCCGGCCTTCACCGCCTTTTCATAGAAGGGGTAGACGAGCTTCTCGTCATCGAGCCGCCATGGGTATTTGGTCGTCTGCGGCTGCAGCGGGTCGCCGATCGTGTAGCCTTTCCAGCTGTTGGGTTTCACCTCGGCGATGCAGCGATCGACCTCTTCCATCCACCCCGGCTGGCCCGGCGTGAACAGCGAATGGAACAAGAGGCGCTTCGACCCGGCGATGCTGTTCACAGTCTGGTTCGCGAGCTTGATCTGGTCATTGGACAAAAACCAAGCCGCCGGGTTGTCGAACGGGGCGCCGCTCAACAGCGCGACCTTGGTGTCGCTGTCGAGATAGACCTCCTTGAGGAAATTCTCGAATTTGTAGCGATCGAGCGAGACGCCGAGCGCATCTTTCATTATCGAAGGATTCCAGTGCGCCCCGGCATATTTGGCAAGCCCCAGAATCTCCTCGACCTTGTAGTCGTCACGCACGAAATGGACCTGGTCATCGAGGATGAACTGTCCGGCCAGTCCGTTTGCCCGTGCGGCGGCAGCCTCCGGCTGAGCCGCCTCGGCCGGCGAGACATTAAAGATCGGACCGAACACATCGTTTAGGGCGACGAATGCGGTCGCCATGCCGCAGCTGGTGCGCAAGAAGTGGCGGCGGTCGATTCCGAGCTTGCGCGCCCGAGCCTCGGCCAGATCTTTGAGCCGCTCTTCGAACTGCCGCTGGCGCTGCGTTTGCGGCAGCGGGTTGAATTCCCCATTCGACACGATCCGAGTCGGCACGGGGGATCGAAACGCGACGGTCTCCGCCGGCTCAGTCTGCGCGAGCTCGCGCTTGCTCAGGAAAATTGCCATACCGCTCCTCCCTCGGTTTGTGCGCCGGACGGGTCCACCCAACGGACGCCCGCGGCCGTTCAGGAACGTGCTTCTTCGCCTGGATAAAGCATACTCGCCCTCAGGCGAACCGTGGTCAAGACGATGCCACCACGCACGTCTTATGTATCAAGGCATGTGCAAATTGATGTCTTGATGTCAACGGCCCTCGCGCCGAGTCGTAGTTCCCGTAGGCTGAAATGGGTTAAACTGCGAGAGGCTTTTTTCCGCCAGGCCAGATAATGAGCGAACAGAGGGTAGAGCGTCGGTTGGCGGCGATCCTAGCGGCCGATGTCGTCGGGTATTCCCGGCTAGTGGGGGTCGATGAGGTAGGCACTCTCGAAAGGCTGAGGGTGCTGCGCCGCGAACTCGCCGATCCAATGATCAAGGAGCACCGCGGTCGTATTGTCAGAATTACCGGCGATGGCCTCTTGGTCGAGTTCGCAAGCGTCGTAGACGCGGTGCGCTGCGCGGTCGACATACAGCGCGAGATGGCCCTGCGCAACGCCGAGGTGCCAGTGGATCAGCGGATCGAGTTCCGCATCGGCATCAATCTCGGCGACATCATGAATGACGGGCAGGATATCTACGGCGACGGCGTCAATGTCGCCGCGCGGCTCGAAGCCTTGGCAACCCCCGGCGGAATCTGCGTCAGCCGCGTGGTGCGAGACCAGGTGCGCGACAAGCTGAATTTTAGTTTCGACGACCGGGGTGAGCAGCAGGTCAAGAATATAGCGCGGCCGGTCCGGGTATTCGATGTGAAAATCGCCGGAGAAACCATGACTTTGACCTCGTATTCCACAGCGCCGGCGCCGCTGCCAATACCTGATAAGCCGTCGATCGCGGTCCTGCCGTTCCAGAACATGAGCGGCGATCCCGAGCAGGAATATTTCGCCGACGGCATGGTCGAGGAGATCATCACCGCGCTCAGCCGCATCCGCTGGCTGTTCGTCATCGCGCGCAATTCCAGTTTCACCTACAAGGGACAATCCGTCACTGTGAGGCAGGTCGGGCGCGAACTTGGGGTCCGTTATGTTCTCGAAGGCTCGGTGCGCAAGGGTGGGAATCGAGTGCGTATCACTGCACAGTTGATCGAGGCCGAGACGGGCGCCCATCTCTGGGCGGATCGTTTCGACGGCTCCTTGGAAGACGTTTTCGACCTTCAGGACAAGGTGGCGATCGACGTCGCCGGGGTCATCGAACCTGCATTGCAAGCCGCTGAGGTCCGCCGCGCGGCTGCCCGTCCGACGAACGACCTCACTGCGTACGATCTCTATTTGCGTGCGCTCGCGACCTTTTATCCAATAACAAGAGAGCGGCTTCTCGAGGCTTGGGAATTGCTGCAACAGGCAATAGCGGTCGATCGGCACTGCGGTCCAGCGCTATCTCTGGCGGCGATGTGCCAGATGCGGCTATTCCGAGAGAATTGGACCGAGGAGCCGGAGACTGCCCGCCGAACGGGTATAGATCTTGCTCGGCAGGCACTGCAGGTGGTGCGAGACGACCCGAGCATCCTAGCTAACGCCGCCTTCGTATTAGCCAATTTCGGCGAAGATATCGATGCCATGATGGCGCTGGTCGACCGAGCCCTCACGCTCAACCCGAGCTTCTCCCGCGGCTGGTTTTTGAGTGGCGTCCTCAGGCTCTGGGCAGGTCAACCCGATCTCGCGATCGAGCATGCCGAGACCGCGCTGCGGCTGAGCCCACGCGAGCGAATGGGTACGCCACTGAGCTTGATCGGCGAAGCCCATTTCTTCAAACGCGAATTTGACGAAGCGGCGTCGAAGCTGCTCCTATCCGTTCAGGAAAATCCGGGCTATCCGCACTCATACCGGCTTCTCGCCGCGTGTTGCGCCCATATGGGGCGGCTTGACGACGCGCGCGCGATCATTGCACGGTTGCGCGTCATCACTCCTCAGCTGGTGCCAAGCGCCGCGCAGCTCCGCCGCCCCGCAGACCGCGAGCTGTTTCTGTCAGGACTTCGCGCGGCGGCGGAGGCGGAATGACCTCCACCGGCCGCTTTGCCGCGATCCTGCCGGCGATGACAGATTTCGGGGTCATCAGATAAAGTCATGGAGCACCACTTAACGAGCTGGGATCGGGATATGCCGCAGTACGTTGATAGCCGCGACACGGTTGCCGCATGAGCAGCGACGTGGCCGATCTTAAGGCGCTGCTCGCGCGCGTCGCGCAGGGGCGCAGCTTGAGTGAGAGAGAGGCGGAGGCGGCTTTCGACATCATTATGAGCGGCGATGCCACTCCATCGCAGATGGGCGCCTTCCTGATGGCGCTCAGGGTACGCGGCGAGACGGTCGACGAGATCACCGGCGCCGCCCGGACCATGCGGGCGAAAGCCGTAGCGATCGAGGCGCCGCCCGGCACGATCGACACCTGCGGCACCGGCGGGGATTCCTCGGGCAGCTTCAACATCTCGACCGCGAGCGCTCTGGTGGTGGCCGGTTGCGGCGTGCCGGTCGCCAAGCACGGCAATCGTGCGCTCTCCTCGAAATCGGGCTCGGCGGACGTGTTGACCGCTCTCGGCGTCAATATCGACGCGGATCTCGCCATTGTGCGCCAATGCCTGTGGGAGGTCGGTCTCGGCTTTCTGATGGCGCCGCGTCATCACAGCGCGACCCGGCATGTTGCCCCGACTCGCGTAGAGCTCGGTACACGGACAATCTTCAACCTGCTCGGGCCGCTGTCGAGCCCGGCAATGGCGCGCCGCCAGCTCGTCGGCGTGTTCGCGCTCGAGTGGGTGCGGCCAATGGCCGAGGTGCTTGGGCGCCTTGGGGCGGAACGCGCTTGGGTCGTGCACGGCGAGGGCCTCGACGAGCTGACCACCACGGGCACGACGACAGTCGCCGCGTTCGAGGACGGCAAGGTCCGGTCGTTCGAGGTCGTTCCCGAGGATTTCGGGCTGCCGAGAGCACGGCTCGAAGATATCCGGGGCGGTGAGCCGCAGCACAACGCCCACCTGATGCGCGATCTGCTGGCCGGCGCCGGCGGACCGTTGCGGGACGTCGTGCTGTTGAACAGCGGCGCCGCCCTGCTCGTCGCCGGCCGGGTGCCGACGGTCGAAGCGGGTATCGAGGTCGCAGCCGGGTCGGTCGACTCCGGGGCGGCTTTGCGGGTGCTGGACGCGTTGGTCGCCCGCACCAATGTCTCCGAAGTTGCAGAGGCGATGGCCCGATGAAGGATGTGCTGGCCGAAATCTGCGCCGAGAAGCGAGCCCATATCGCCCGCGCGAGATCGGTACGGTCCGAGGCCGCGCTGCTTGCCGGGATTGCCGAAGCGCCGCCGGTGCGGCCGTTTGCGGCGGCACTCGAGCAGCACCTCGCCGAGGGTCGCTATGGCTTGATCGCCGAGATCAAGAAGGCCTCCCCCAGCGCCGGCCTGATCCGGGAGGATTTCAATCCCCCGGCGCTCGCGTCTGCCTATCAGGCGGGCGGGGCGAGCTGTTTGTCGGTGCTGACCGATGCGCCCTATTTTCAGGGCAGCGATGAGGACCTTGCCGCCGCGCGTGCAGCTGTCGGGTTGCCGGTGCTGCGCAAGGATTTCATTCTCGACCCGTATCAGGTCCTGGAAAGCCGGCGAATTGGGGCCGACTGCATCCTGCTGATCGTGGCGGCGCTGTCCGATCCGGGGGCTGCAGAGCTGGCGGCGGCCGCCGCCGAGCTCGGCATGGATGTGCTCGCCGAAATCCATGACGGCGCCGAGCTCGACCGCGCCCTGCGTCTGGGGGTCCGGCTGATCGGCATCAATAACCGCAATCTGAAGACGCTCGAGACCGATCTGCGCACCACCGAAGCCCTCGCGCCGGAGGTGCCGGCGGACCGCATCGTCGTCGCCGAGAGCGGGATCCGCCGACCCGAGGATCTCGACCGCCTCGCCGCCGTCGGCGCGCGCTGCTTCCTGGTGGGCGAAACCCTCATGCGCGAGCCCGACGTGAGCGCGGCGACCCGCCGTCTCCTGGGCCTTCCTGCCGATCCCGGCTTCACCCATCTCGATGCCGAGGGGCGCGCGCGAATGGTCGACATCTCCGACAAACGGGAGACCGACCGGGTCGCGATCGCCGGCGCCCGCGTCGTGATGCGGCCGGAGACGCTCGAACGGATCCGCTCCGGCGACGTAGCCAAAGGCGATGTGCTCGCCGTCGCCCGGCTCGCCGGCATCATGGCGGCGAAGCGCACCGCGGAATTGATCCCACTGTGCCACCCGCTCGCCCTGACCTCGGTCAAGCTCGATCTCGAATGCGCGCCCGAGCGCTCGGCAGTGGAAATCACCGCGACCTGTAAATTGCGCGGCCGCACCGGGGTCGAGATGGAGGCGCTGACCGCGGCGAGCGTTGCCGCACTCACTGTTTACGATATGTGCAAAGCCGTCGACCGCGGGATGGTCGTGACCGACCTGCGCCTGTTGCGCAAATCGGGCGGCAAGTCGGGGAATTGGGAGGCAGAACCGTGATCTCCGTCGAAGAAGCACTGTCACGTCTGCTGGCGCCTCTAGAGAAGCTGCCGCCCGAGCAGATCTCGATCGTCGACGGGCTCGGCCGCGTTCTGGCCGAGGATGTCGCCGCGCGCCGGACGCAGCCGCCCTTTGCGGTCTCGGCGATGGACGGCTACGCCGTGCGCGCCGAGGATCTCGCGGCGGTTCCGGTCGAGCTGCGCATCGTCGCCGAGGTGCCGGCCGGGGCCGGTTTTGGCGGTCACGTGGGCGCTCGCGAATCCGCCCGCATTTTTACCGGCGCCCCGTTGCCGGCGGGCACCGACACGATCGTCATTCAGGAGGACACGCAGCGCGATGGCGACCGTGTCCAGGTCCGCGAGGGAGCGCCGCGCGGCCGATATGTCCGCCGCGAAGGGCTCGATTTCAGTGAAGGCGAGGTGCTACTGCGGGCCGGGCGGCGGCTCACCGCTCGCGATATTGGCCTGCTCGCCGCGATGAACCGGCCGTGGCTCTTCGTGCATCGCCGGCCGCGGATCGGCATCCTGTCGACCGGTGATGAGATCGTCATGCCCGGGGATCCGATTGGCCCGCACCAGATCGTCAGCTCGAACAGTCTGGCGCTGGCTGCCTTTGTCGCGACGTGCGGCGGAATACCGGTCTCGGTCGGCAACGCCCCCGACGATCCGGCAGCGTTGCGCCAAGTCGCCGCTGCGACGCGCGGCGTCGACCTGCTGGTGACGACCGGCGGAGCGTCGGTTGGCGAGCACGATCTGGTGCGCGACGCCCTCGCCGCCGATGGTTTGGAGCTCGATTTCTGGCAGATCGCGATGCGGCCGGGAAAGCCGCTGATGGTCGGCCGGTACCAAGGCACGCCGATGGTCGGGCTGCCGGGCAACCCGGTTTCGACGATGGTCTGCGCTTTGCTGTTTCTGCGGCCCGCGCTCGACCGGCTGAGCGGCGTCCCAACCGTGGAGGAAGCGGCGCCGACAGCGCGGCTGGGGGTGGCGCTCCCAAAGAATGACAGACGGCAGGATTATTTGCGCTCGCGGCTTGCCCGGGCTGCGGATGGGGCGCTCGAGGTGTTCCCGTACGAAGTTCAGGACAGCTCGATGATGCGCCTTCTTTCGGCGGCGGATTGTCTGGTGGTCCGGCCGCCGCACGCAGCGCCGATCGGCGCGGGCGCCACCGTGCCGATCGTGCCGTTTCCGGGCGGCGTGCTGCCGTTCTGACCACAACAGGCTACTTGCAAATCTTGTCCACACCGGCGAAGGCCGGCGCCCTTAGCTGGTATGGGTCCCGGCCTTCGCCGGGAAGACGAGAACGAACGTCGCGGGTGCGGGCAATGCCGAAGACTTCTCGGCATGTGGAACTATCTCAAGGCCCTGACCACTAGGTCACGTCGACGAGCACGATTTCGGCGTCGTCGATTGCGGTGACTTGCAATGCCGACTCATCCTGGACCGCTGCACCGTCGCGCTCGCCGAGGCGCAGGCCATTGACCTCGACCGTGCCGAGGGCCGCTACCAGATAAGCGCGACGGCCTTTCGGCAAACGATATTCCGCCGTTTCGCCCCGCTTTAGGGTCGCACCGAGCACCCGGGCATCGGCACCGATAGGCAGCGCTTCGGCATCCTCGGCAAAACCGCTCGCCAATGGAACGAACCTGCCGGAGCGGTCGTGCTTCGGAAACGGTTTGGTGTCCCAGCGGGGCCTCTGGCCTCGGGCCGTGGGCTCGATCCAGATTTGGAAGAGCCTTGTGGTCTCGGGCTCCAAATTGTACTCCGAGTGCCGAATACCGGTGCCGGCGCTCATCACTTGCACGTCGCCCGCAGCCGTGCGGCCCTCGTTGCCGAGGCTGTCCTGGTGGGTGATTGCACCCTGTCGCACATAGGTAATGATCTCCATATCCGCGTGCGGATGCGGCGGGAAACCGGTCTCAGACGCGATCTCGTCGTCGTTCCACACCCGGAGCGCACCCCAACCCATTCTCTTGGGGTCGTGGTACCCAGCGAATGAAAAATGATGCTTAGCCGTGAGCCAACCGTGGTTCGCTCCACCCAAGCTTTGGAATGGGCGACGCTCGATCATCTTCAACCTCCGTCAGATCGATGTTTTCCCTTGCTGTCCGCCAAGGTGGTGCCGCATCGTCAGATAAAAAATAGAAACATTCGAAACACACCGTTTCTAGGTTATTGCCATGAACCGACTGCCTGATTTCGAGGCCTGGGCGGTATTCGCCAAGGTCGTCGAAGCCGGCTCCTTTGCCGGCGCGGCAGGCGAACTCGGCCTTTCAAAGCCGACGATTTCGAAGGCGATCAGCCGGCTGGAGCGGCGGCTCGGCGAGCGCCTCTTCAACCGCACTTCGCGTCGGCTGTCGCTGACAGAAACGGGCCGAGTGCTCTCGCTTCGCGCCGCTCAAATCCTGGCGGAAGCCGAAACAATCGAGGCCGATGCGCTCGCGCAGTCGGCAACTCCCAGGGGACGCATCCGCATGGCAGCGCCGATGTCCTTCGGTCTGGAGTATGTCGCGCCTGCGTTGCCCGACTTTCTCGTCGCCTACCCCGAGATCTCGGTGGACCTTCACTTGAGCGACCAAGTCATCGACCTGGTCGGCGGAGGCTTCGATCTGGCGTTGCGGATCGCCGCCCTGTCGGATTCGAGCATGGTCGCGCGGCGGCTCTGTCCCGTCGACCGCCTGCTCGTCGGCGCGCCCGATTATTTTGCAAAAAACGGGCGGCCCGCGCATCCGCGAGAGCTCTCCGAGCACGCCTGCCTCGGCTATTCCTACTCGCCGTCGGGAGAGAGCCTCCGGTTCGCCGGTCCTGCCGGCGAGGAATGCACGGTCAGCCTTTCGGGGCCTTTAAGGGCGAATAATGCAGAGGCGCTGCTGCCCTCGGTCCGCGCGGGTCTCGGCATCGCCCTTCAACCGGAATTCGTCGTGTGGCGCGACCTTCGCGACGGCCGTCTCGAAGCCGTGATGAAGGGCTGGTCGCCACCCCCGATCGCGCTCAACCTGGTGACGCCCTCCGGCGGCCCGAGACCGCCGAAGGTCGCGGTCGCGATCGACTTCTTGGTTCGACGCTTCTCGGAGCGTTCGGTGCCGTGGCGCAATCCTGGCGACGCCCCTTTACCACTTGACCGCTCGCGCGAACTAAACTAGAACGAGCGCCTAATGTTTAGGATTCGTTCTGCAATGCAGAAGGGGGTCTCATGCTGACCAGGAAACAGCGCGAGTTGTTGCTGTTCATCAACCAACGGCTGATTGCAACCGGCGTTTCACCATCCTTCGACGAGATGAAGGACGCCCTGCACCTCAAATCCAAATCCGGCATCCATCGCCTGGTCAGCGGGCTGGAGGAGCGCGGCTTCATCAGGCGGCTGCCACATCGCGCACGAGCCTTGGAAGTCGTCAAATTGCCGGAGGAGAGCGCCGCCCCGCCGGCGTCCCACGAACGTGGCCGCTTCTCCCCGACGGTCATCCGCGGCGATTTCGCGAGTTCGTTGGCGGGCACAGCGGTCGCGAACGACGCCGAGGCCGTCGACCTTCCCCTCTACGGACGAATCGCGGCCGGCACGCCGATCGAGGCGTTGCGCGATCAGAGCACAATGGTCGGCGTACCGACCAGTTTGCTCGGGCGCGGCGACCATTACGCGCTCGAAGTGGCCGGCGACAGCATGATCGACGCCGGCATTCTCGACGGCGATACGGTGATCATCCAGCGCTGCGACACTGCGGAAAACGGCTGTGTCGTCGTCGCGCTGGTCGATGAAGAGGAGGTCACTCTGAAGCGGCTGCGCCGCCGCGGCGCCTCGATCGCCCTCGAACCGGCCAACAAGGGCTATGAGACTCGCATCTTCGGACCCGACCGCGTGAAGGTTCAGGGGCGTCTCGTCGCTTTGATGCGCCGCTTCTGATCTGCGCGTTCTACGACCGCAGGCGGTGGCGGTCGACAAAACCCCAATCGATTTCGAGGCCGAAGCCCGGTTTATCGGCCAAGATCAGATGCCCGTCGCGTAATTGCAGGTGCTCGCGGAAAAGCCCGTAGGCCAGTGGATCGGTTTCGGTTCCGCCGTGCGATTCGACGCCGAACGCGCAGCGCGGCAAGGCGAGGACGAGGTGGCCGTGCAGTTCGGGTGCGGTGTGCGGCGCTACCATAACGCCGTGCTGCTCGGCCAACTCGGCAATGCGCAGCGCCTCGGTAAAACCGGCGGCGCGCGTCGCATCGAACTGAACGTATCGGATGCCGCCCCCGACAATGAAATCCCGGACGGTAAAGCGGGTCAGTTCGCGCTCTCCATGAGCCAGCGGGATCGGTGTCGCTGCCGCCAGCCGGGTAAAGTCGACCGGCTGCAGATACCAGTGCAGCGGCTCTTCAAGCCAGAAGATCCGGTGCGGCTCGACCGCATGGGCGAATTCGATGCAGTCCGGAAGATCGTAGGCTGCATTCATGTCGAGCATCAGCAACGGCTCGTCGCCGATCGCTCGGCGCACAGCCCCGATCCGCTTCGCCTCCTCTGCCACAGTGCCGGCGCCGGCCTTGAGCTTGACCGCGCGGTAGCCGAGGTCGAGGAAGCGCGCCAGCTCCTCGCCGTAATCGGCGTCGGTGGCGTCCGGCCGGTAATAGCCGCCGGTCGCATAGGTGAAGATCGGCCGGTTCTCGCCCCCCAGCAGCCGGTAGACGGGGAGGCCGGCGGCCTTCCCCTTGATGTCCCAGAGGGCAATGTCGATCCCGGCAATCGCCGCCATGACTAGAGCCCGATCGCCGCGCGGGAGCGGCGCGGGCAACCCGTCCCGGCCGTCGATCCCACCGGGCCGCGGCGAGGTCAGCGAGAACAGCTTTTCCCAGACGGCGAGGTGCGCCAGCGCATCCATGCCTTGGATGATCTCGCCAAAACGGCTCACCCACTCGCAGATTCGTGGCATCGGCGCGCCGTGGATCTCGCCGTAGCCGACGAGACCGTCATCGGTGCGCAACTCCGTCAGGATGACATTCCACGCCTTGCTCTCCTCATGCGCCGTCCACACGGGCTGCGGCCGCGGTACCGAGATCATGTGAGTCGTGACCGAGGCGATCCTGCTCATCAGGCGGTCTCCTGCAGAGTGAGCTCGAGTTCTTCGATCGTCTGCTGACGCATCAGGAACTTCTGGATCTTGCCGGTCACCGTCATCGGAAAACCGTCGACGAATTTGATGTAGCGCGGCACCTTGTAGTGGGAGATCTGCCCCTGGCAGAAGCCGCGGATCTCTTCCGCGGTCGCGCGCTCGCCGTCGCGTAGCCGAACCCAGGCGCAGAGTTCTTCGCCGTAGCGCAGGTCAGGGACGCCGATTACCTGGACGTCCTGGATCTTCGGATGGCGGTAGAGGAACTCCTCGATCTCGCGCGGGTAAACATTCTCACCGCCGCGGATCACCATGTCCTTGATACGCCCGACGATATTGCAGTAGCCCTCGGCGTCGATCGTCGCGAGGTCGCCGGTGTGCATCCAGCCGGCCGGGTCGATCGCCTCACGGGTCTTCTCCTCGTCGTCCCAATAGCCGAGCATGACGAGATAGCCGCGCGTCAGCAGTTCGCCGGCGGTGCCGCGCGGCACGATCCGGCCCTCGGTGTCGATGACCTTTGCCTCGACATGCGGCAAGATCCGTCCCACGGTCGACACGCGCCGCTCGAGCGGATCGTCGGTCGCCGACGCAAAGCTCGCCGGGCTGGTCTCGGTCATGCCATAGCCGATCACGACCTCGGAAAGGTGCATCAGCGAAAAGGCCCGCTTCATGACCTCGATCGGGCATGGGCTGCCGGCCATCATGCCGGTGCGCAGCGAACTGAGATCGAACTTCGCGAAGTCGGGATGGTCCATCTCGGCGATGAACATCGTCGGCACCCCGTAGACTGCAGTGCAGCGCTCGGCAGCAATTGTCTCGAGGGTGGCGAGCGGATCGAAGCCTTCGCTGGGATAGACCATTGCCGCCCCATGGGTCAGGCATCCGAGATTGCCGATCACCATGCCGAAACAGTGATAGAGCGGTACGGGTATGCAGACCCGGTCGCGCTCGCTGAGCTTCATCGCCCCGGCGATGAACAATCCGTTATTGACGATATTGTGATGGCTGAGCGTGGCGCCCTTGGGAAAGCCAGTGGTGCCGCTGGTGAACTGGATGTTTATCGGGTCGTCGAATTGCAGCTCTTCGGCGAGCGCCGCCAGGCGCCGATGTTCGGCATCGCGTGCCAGACTGGCGACGACGTCGAACCGCACCATGCCGTGGGCGTCATCGGCGCCGATCGTGATCACCAACCGCAGCTCCGGCAGGCGTGACGCGTGCAAATCGCCCGGCGACGCAGTGGCGAGCTCGGGCGCCAATTCGCGCAGCATCGTGAGATAGTCGCTGCTCTTGAACTCTGCGGCAGTGATCAGCGCGACGCAGCCGGCCTTTTTCAGAGCATATTCCAACTCGCTCAGACGATAGGCCGGGTTGATGTTGATCAGGATCAGGCCGGCTTTGGCAGTGGCAAATTGGGCGATCACCCATTCAGCGTTATTGGGCGACCAGACGCCGATCCGGTCACCGCATTTGAGACCGAGCGCCAGCAGACCCGCGGCAAAACCGTCGACTCGTTCTTTCAGCTCCCGGTACGACCAACGGATCTGCTGATGCCTGACGATCAGGGCATCGCGCCCGGCAAAGCGGTCCGCAATGCGGTCGAAATGCACGCCGATTGTCTCGCCGATAAACGGCGTCTCGCTCGCCCCGTGCACGTAGCTCAGCTGGGTCATAGAAGTCCACTATCCGTTCCCTGTCTTTCCGGCAAAGGCCGGAATCCATACCAGCCATGGCACCGGCCTTCGCCGGCGTGACGAGGCGGCGCGGGATCCCCGATACGATCGTCGCGGCCCCGCATCGTCAATCTCCCTCGCGCTATCGGACTGCCAGCCGAC
>Ga0207693_10003490_pt1 | contig 13418 bp, 12 predicted proteins | sample LARL81metaG_FD_184347 | JGI IMG/M metagenome (GOLD analysis project Ga0207693, IMG submission 184347) | Corn, switchgrass and miscanthus rhizosphere microbial communities from Kellogg Biological Station, Michigan, USA - LAR L8-1 metaG... | ecosystem: Host-associated > Plants > Roots >...
TCCCGTGTAACCTCCACTTCGTGCGGCAGCTCGTACTTATCGAAAAGCGCGTCGATTGAGGTTCCGGCCTCTACCGACGCGCTAGCCCTTCGTGCACCAGCACGAGGGGTTTTTTGTTGCACGTCCGAGCAGTCCGAGTTCCAGCCGCACGAACGGCGAGCACCATGAGGAAGAAGGACATGATGGCCGCACCGAGCAGCGCTCAGCCCGGCGCCACCCTGACCGGCGCTCAAGCGCTCGTCCGGTCCCTCGAGGAAGTCGGGGCGACCGTCGTGTTCGGAATCCCCGGGGGAGCGATCCTCCCCGCGTACGACCCCCTCTATGACTCCACGAGGGTTCGCCACATCCTGGTCCGTCACGAACAGGGCGCAGGGCACGCGGCGGAGGGGTACGCGCAGGCAACCGGCAAGGTCGGTGTCTGCATGGCGACGTCCGGGCCGGGGGCGACCAACCTCGTCACGCCAATCGCCGACGCCTACATGGACTCGGTCCCGATGGTGGCCATCACCGGGCAAGTGGGGCGGGCCTTCATCGGCACGGACGCGTTCCAAGAGGCGGATATCTCCGGTATCACGCTGCCGATCACCAAGCACAACTTCCTCGTGCAATCCGCAGCCGAAGTGCCACAGGCGATCGCCGAGGCGTTCCATCTGGCTGGCACCGGCCGACCCGGGCCGGTGCTGGTCGACCTGCCGAAGGATGTGCTCCAAGAGCGAGCACCGTTTGTCTGGCCACCCAAGATGGATCTGCCTGGATATCGGCCGGTAATCCGTCCGCACGGCAAGCAGGTCCGCGAGGCAGCCCGGCTGATCGCGGAGGCCAAGCGGCCGGTCCTCTACATCGGTGGTGGCGCGATCAAGGCCCACGCCACTGACGAGCTGCGCCAGCTCGCCGAGCTCACCGGAATTCCCGTCGTAACCACGCTGATGGCTCGTGGCGCGTTCCCTGACAGCCATCGCCAGCATTTGGGCATGCCCGGCATGCATGGCAGCGTCACCGCCGTAACGTCGCTACAGAAGGCCGACCTTCTGATTGCACTCGGGACCCGGTTCGACGACCGGGTCACGGGCCGGCTCGAGACGTTCGCTCCGCAGGCGCTGGTGATTCACGCCGACATCGATCCGGCCGAGATCGGCAAGAACCGCGCCGCCGATGTGCCGATCGTTGGCGATGTCCGCGAGGTGATCGCCGAGCTCATCCCGGCCGTGCAGGCGGAATTCGCCGCGGGTCGACGGGCTGACCTCGCGGGCTGGTGGGCATTGCTCGACCAGTGGCGCAAGACGTATCCGCTCGGCTACGACGACCCCGCCGACGGAAGTCTCTCTCCGCAGTACGTGATCGAGCGCATCGGCCAGCTGAGCGGACCGGACGCGATCTACGTCGCCGGCGTTGGGCAACATCAGATGTGGGCGTCGCAGTTCATCTCGTACGAGAAGCCCGCCAAGTGGTTGAACTCGGGCGGCGCCGGAACGATGGGATATGCGGTGCCGGCGGCCATGGGCGCAAAGGTCGGCTGTCCGGACGCACTCGTATGGACCATCGATGGTGACGGGTGCTTCCAGATGACGAACCAGGAGCTGGCGACCTGCGCCATCGAAGGGATCCCGATCAAGGTTGCCGTGATCAACAACGGCAACTTGGGCATGGTTCGGCAGTGGCAGACCCTCTTCTATGAGGAGCGGTACTCCAATACCGATCTCGGCACGCATCGGCCGGCTCCGGCCGCAGAGACCAGCAAGGTCAAGCACCCGGTTCCGGACTTCGTTCGATTGGCCGAAGCGTTGGGGTGCGTCGGTATGCGGTGCGAGACCAAGGCCGAGGTCGACGCGACCATCGAAAAGGCGATGTCTATTGATGATCAGCCGGTCGTCGTCGACTTCACGGTTGGCAAAGACGCGATGGTCTGGCCAATGGTCGCAGCGGGCACGAGCAATGACGACATCATCGCGGCCCGAGGCATCCGTCCAGTCTTCGACAGCGAGGGATGAGCGATGACCAGGCACACCCTGTCCGTTCTCGTCGAGAACAAGCCGGGCGTACTCGCCCGCGTGGCGGGACTGTTCAGCCGGCGGGGATTCAACATCGAGTCGCTCGCCGTCGGTCCGACCGAGCATCCGGGGCTGTCGCGCATGACGATCGTCGTCGGGGTCGAGGGCAGCGCCCTCGAGCAGGTGACGAAACAACTGAACAAGCTCGTCAATGTGCTGAAGATCGTCGAGCTCGAGGAGAACCAGGCGGTGCAGCGCGAGCTGCTCCTCGTGAAAGTGCGTGCTGACGAGCACACGCGGCATGGGGTCATCGAGACCGCCGAGCTGTTCCATGCGAAGGTAGTCGACGTGGGTCCGGAGGCGCTCAGCATCGAGGTCACTGGCCCGCCACCGAAGCTCGAGGCCATGCTCAAGATGCTGGAGCCGTACGGCATTCGCGAAATGGTGCAGTCCGGCATGGTCGCCCTCGGCCGTGGTCCACGGTCGATGACTCAGGCTGCGCTCCGCTCGGTCGAGCGAAGTGCCTAGGGCCACTAGTGTCCTTCGCGGGGTACTAGCCGCAGCTTCGTCCATCTACGAAAGGGAATAGTCCGCTCATGGCCGTTTCGATCTACTACGACGACGACGCCGACCTGTCGATCGTCCAGGGCCGTAAGGTGGCGGTGCTCGGTTACGGCAGCCAGGGTCACGCGCACGCACTGAGCTTGCGCGATTCCGGCGTCGATGTACGGGTGGGGCTGCCGGAGGGCTCCAAGAGCCGCGCCAAAGCCGAGGACGAGGGACTGCGCGTAGTCACTCCGGCGGAGGCATCACGCGAAGCGGACCTGATCATGGTGCTGGCGCCCGATCCGGCCCAGCGCAAGCTCTACTCCGAGTCGATCGAGCCGCATCTTGACGACGGCGACGCTCTTTTCTTCGGGCACGGATTCAACATCCGCTTCGGCTACATCAAGCCACCGGGCAACGTCGATGTGGCCATGGTCGCCCCCAAGGGTCCAGGCCACCTCGTGCGACGCCAGTTCGTCGACGGCAAGGGCGTACCCGTGCTGGTCGCGGTCGAGCAAGACGCATCGGGTCAGGCCTTCGAGCTGGCGCTCTCCTACGCCAAGGCGATTGGTGGAGCCCGGGCGGGGGCGATCAAGACAACGTTCACCGAGGAGACCGAGACTGACCTGTTCGGTGAGCAGGCCGTGCTCTGCGGCGGAACGTCACAGCTCGTGATGTACGGATTCGAGGTGCTCACCGAGGCCGGCTACGCGCCCGAGATCGCCTACTTCGAGTGCCTGCACGAGCTCAAGCTCATCGTCGACCTCATGTACGAGGGCGGCATCGCCAAGCAGCGGTGGTCGGTCTCCGATACGGCCGAGTACGGCGACTACGTATCCGGTCCCCGGGTGATCGACCCGCACGTCAAGGGGAATATGCAGGCGGTGCTGCGCGAGATTCAAGACGGATCGTTCGCAGCTCGGTTCATCGCCGACCAGGACGCCGGCGGGCCGGAATTTGCCGCGCTGCGGACGAAGGCGGAGCAGCACCCGATCGAGGACGTCGGACGGAAGCTGCGCGGGCTGATGAGCTGGGTTGCTACTGACGACGACTACACGGAAGGCACTGCCGCCCGGTGATGCCTGCGCGCCGGTTTAGGCTGGCGCCTGTGAAGCTCGCGGTCATCCCTGGTGATGGCATCGGCGTCGAAGTAACCGACCAGGCGCTGCATGTGTTGAACGCTGTGCTGCCCGACGTCGTGCCGACGCAGTACGACCTAGGCGCGGCCCGATGGCACCGGACGGGTGAGGTTCTACCCGACAGCGTCCTCGAGGAGATCCGTGGCCATGACGCGATCCTGCTCGGCGCGGTTGGCGACCCGTCCGTTCCCTCCGGGATCCTGGAGCGCGGCCTATTGCTGCGGCTGCGCTTCGAGCTCGACCAGTATGTGAACCTGCGCCCAGCCAAGCTGTATGCCGGGATGGCGACTCCGCTCGCGGGCCGGCCTCCGATCGACTTCGTAGTCTTCCGGGAAGGGACTGAGGGTCCGTATGCCGGCAACGGCGGCGTGATCCGGAAAGGCACGCCGCAAGAACTGGCGACCGAGGTCAGCATCAATACCGCGTTCGGCGTGGAGCGTGTCGTCCGGGCCGCGTTCGATCGCGCCCGTTCGCGCCCGCGCAAGCATTTAACCTTGGTGCACAAGAACAACGTCCTCGTCTACGCCGGTGATCTGTGGGTTCGCACCGTGCAGAATGTCGCCGCGGAATATCCCGAGGTAGCAACTGCGTACCACCACGTTGACGCCACGACGATCTACCTGGTGACCGATCCCGGACGGTACGACGTCATCGTCACCGACAATCTGTTCGGCGACATAATTACGGACCTCGCGGCCGCGATATCCGGCGGAATCGGGCTGGCCGCGAGTGGGAATGTCGACCCGTCCCACCGCAATCCGTCGATGTTCGAGCCGGTGCACGGCTCGGCGCCCGACATCGCCGGCCAGGGCATAGCTGACCCGACGGCTGCGGTGCTCTCCGTTTCCATGCTGCTCGATCACCTCGGCGAGACAGAGGCGGCGGCTCGGGTCGAAGCGGCTGTTGCTGCGGACCTGGCCTCCCGCGATCCCAGGTCGCCGGGTGGCACGGCGGAGATCGGCGAGCGGCTGGCCAAGGCGGCGTCGGCCTGACGCCATCAGGTCATTCGATGCGTAAGTGATAGGTGATCAAGTCGGTCGCCTCTGCGTACTTCTCGTAGAACGCCCTCGCGCGAGCGTTGTCGGCGCGGGTGATCCACCTGACCTCTGTCCATCGATGCGATGCGGCAATGTGCTGCAGGGCCTCCATGAGCGCGTCGGCCGCGCCGGTGCCACGCGCGGCCGGTTCGACAAACAGGTCGTCGAGATAGCCGGCTACCGAGCCGTCGAGTGGGCGGGGTACCGCTCGGTAGTGGGCCAATCCAACCGCCCGGCTGTCCCGGAAGGCGATCAAGCCCCGCAGTACGTGACGAGGATCGTTGAGCCAGGACCAGACGATGTCGAGGTCAGGATCTTCTACGCCGTAGTACTTGGCGTACCCCCGATACAGGCGGCGCCAGGCCCGCTTGTCTTCGTGCCGAACCGGGCGCACTGTGGTCGGTTGGGACATGCCGGCGATGCTGCCATGTGAATGCGCAAAGTTGGCATATGAACTCCCGCTGTGTCACACTCATCGACGTGCCTGGCCGAATGATCATTATCGGCTAGCGCGTCGGGCCGAGCTCCAAGCCGACGCGCAGACCCTCCGCACCCGCGGGGGGTCTTTTGTTTGGCCCACGGCGATAAGGACAATCCATGCTGAGCGACACGTTCCACGTCTTCGATACCACGCTGCGCGACGGCGCCCAGCGCGAAGGCATCAGCTACTCGGTGGCCGACAAGCTCGCGGTAGCGCGCCTGCTGGACCAGCTTGGAGTGGGCTTTATCGAGGGAGGCTGGCCGGGCGCGCTACCCAAGGACACCGAGTTCTTCGCCCGTGCCGCCGACGGCGAGCTGGTGTTGAAGAACGCGACGTTGGTGGCCTTCGGTGCGACCCGCAAAGCGGGGGTTCGCGTGCAGGATGACCCGCAGGTACAGGCACTTCTAGAGGCGCGCACATCGGTCATTACCTTGGTCGCCAAGTCAGATGTCGATCATGTCGAGCAGGCCCTGCACACGACCCTTGACGAGAACCTCGCCATGGTGCGCGACACGGTGAGCTACCTCCGCGGCGAGGGACGTCGGGTGTTCGTCGATTGCGAGCATTTCTTCGACGGTTACCGGCGCGATCCCGACTATGGCGTGCGGCTGCTTGATGTCGCGCTGGCGGCGGGCGCGGATGTGGGCGTGCTGTGCGACACCAACGGCGGAATGTTGCCCATGGGCGTGCTCGAGACCGTGACGGCGGTGCGCGGCCGAACCGGCATCCGGTTGGGCATCCATACCCAGGACGACACCGGTTGCGCGGTCGCCAATACCCTTGCCGCCGTCGCCGCCGGAGCTACGCACGCCCAGGGCACCGCCAATGGATACGGAGAGCGCGCCGGCAACGCCGATATCTTCGCCGTGATCGGTGGGCTGGTCACCAAGATGGGCCTGGACGTGCTCCCCGACGGCGCATTGGCCGAGATGGTTCGGGTATCGCATGCCATCGCGGAGACCGCCAACCTGGCGCCGGATTCGCACGCTGCCTACGTCGGCCGGTCGGCGTTCGCGCACAAGGCCGGATTGCATGCTTCGGCGATCAAGGTCTCGCCGCTGTTGTACAACCACCTCGACCCGAAGCTGGTTGGCAACGACCAGCGAATCCTGGTTACCGAGATGGCGGGCCGGGCCTCGGTGGAGCTGAAGTCGCGCGAGCTCGGCCTTGACCTCGGTGCGCGGCCCGATGTGGTGAGCAAGGTGGTCGAGCGGGTCAAGCAGCGAGAGGCCGAAGGCTGGTCCTACGAGGCGGCCGACGCTTCCTTCGAGTTGCTGGTCCGCGACGAGCTGGGCGATGTGCCGACGAAATTCACCGTGGAGTCCTACCGGGTGATCATCGACCGCCGCGAAGATGGGGCGCTCGTCAGCGAGGCAACGGTCAAGGTGAAGGCCAACGGCAATCGGGTCATCTCCACCAAGGAGGGCAACGGACCCGTCAACGCCCTCGACCTCGCGCTGCGGTCCGCCCTCGAAGAGGCTTATCCGCGGCTGCGCGAGTTCGAGCTCACCGACTACAAGGTGCGGATCCTGCCGGGCAAGGGCACGGATGCGGTCACCCGCGTGCTGGTCGAAACGTCTGATCGGCAACGGGAATGGACTACCGTCGGCGTCCACGGCAACGTCGTCGAGGCGTCATGGCTCGCTCTGCATGACGCTGTCCGTTATGGACTCCTGCAGGAGCCACACGGGCCCGGGCAGTCGAGCTAGCGACTCACCGAGACCCGCGGTCCCGGCTGCGGGCGAGCACGCACTCGGCGCACGTGTGATCACACGCGGGGCCGGCGTCACAGGTCGACCCCGCGTCGGTGACATGCACTTCTGCCGGATCGTGGTCGTGTCCGCAGCCGACGGCACCGCCCGCATCGGCGAGAGCATCCATCACCGCCGCGTCAAGCTGCGCCTCCCGGGCATCGAGGCGCAGGCTCCGTAGCAGTCCCCACGTGATGAGCCCGAGGAAGATCGCGCCGACCAACGCCAAGGTGCCGAACAGCCGGATCACGACCGGAGCCGGCCGGAGCCACACCACGATGCACACCGCGAGCATGACGAACGCCAGCAATCCGGCGGACCGCGCGGCGCGGCGCCGGCGCTGCGCGGGCACGGCCGACAACGGCGAAGTCACCCGTCGAGTATGCGCGACGGTGTGCGACCGTCTGCAACGGCACCGGTAACGTTGCCGCACGTGCGCATTGCCCGCTTCGTAACGCCCAGTCCAGCGACCGGAACCGGGATCGCCAACATCCAGTGGGGCGTAGTCGAGGGCGCCGCCGGGGCTGCGCCGAGCGCGCTGACGGTGGCGGCGATTGCCGACCACCCGTTCGGGCCGATCGCGTTCACCGGGGACCGATGGGCTTTGCCCGACGTGCGGCTGCTGCCGCCGATCCTGCCCAGCAAGGTCGTCGCCGTCGGCAAGAATTATGCGAGCCACGTGCGGGAGATGGGCGGCGATGCGCCGCCCGAGACGCCGATCATCTTCCTTAAACCGTCGACCTCGGTCTGTGGACCGGGAGATCCCATCCGGTTGCCGGTCGAGGCCGGCCGAGTCGACCACGAGGCGGAGCTCGCCATCGTGCTCGGGCGCCCACTAAAAGGGGCCTCGGCCGGCGAGGCCCTCGACGCGGTGCTGGGCTACACCTGCGCCAACGATGTGACGGACCGTACGATGCAGAGCGCGGACGGCCAGTGGACCCGGGCCAAAGGCTACGACTCCTACTGCCCGCTGGGCCCGTGGATCGAGACCGCGGTGGACCCGACCGACCTGCGGGTCACCGCATCCGTCAACGGCGAGGTGCGACAGGACTCCCGAACGAGCGCCCTCCTTCGAGACGTCGCCACGTTGCTGGAGTTCATGTCCGGCGTGATGACGCTCCTGCCCGGCGACGTCATCTTGACGGGCACACCGGCCGGCGTCGGGCCGATTATCGACGGTGACACGGTGACGGTCGAGATCGAGGGAATCGGGGCGTTGACGAACCCGGTCCGGGCCGTATGACGGCGGTCCGAGTCCGGTTCTGCCCGTCGCCAACCGGGAATCCGCATGTCGGTCTGATCCGAACGTGCCTGTTCAACTGGGCCTACGCCCGGCACACCGGCGGCACGTTCGTGTTCCGCGTCGAGGACACGGATGCGGCGCGCGACTCGGAACAGTCCTATGACCAGTTGCTCGACGCACTGCGCTGGCTCCGGCTGGACTGGGACGAGGGCCCGGAAGTCGGCGGCCCCTACGCGCCGTACCGGCAGAGTGAGCGGCGCGTGATCTACGCCGACATCGTCGTCCGGCTGCTCGAGGCCGGTCTGGTTTACGAGTCCTATTCCTCGGCTGAGGAGACCGAAGCCCGGCATCGCGCGGCCGGACGGGATCCGAAGCTGGGGTACGACAATCATGACCGCGGGCTGTCCGACGACGAGCGCGCGGCGTTTCGCGCTCAAGGCCGCGAGCCGGTCCTACGCCTGCGCATGCCCGACGAGGATCTCAGCTGGAACGACATCGTCCGCGGCCCGGTCACGTTCGCCGCGGGCAGCGTGCCGGATTTCGTGATCGTCCGGACGAATGGTGATCCGCTCTACCCGCTCGTCAATCCGGTCGATGACGCGCTCATGCGCATCACCCACGTCCTGCGGGGCGAGGACTTGCTGCCGTCGACCCCGCGGCAGATTGCGCTCTATCGCGCTCTGATCGCGATTGGCATCACCGACAACGTGCCGCAGTTCGGGCACCTTCCGTACGTCACGGGGGAAGGCCACAAGAAGCTCTCCAAACGCGATCCGACCTCATCGCTGAATCTTTACCGGCAGCAGGGATATGTGCCGGAAGGATTGCTGAACTACCTCGCGCTGCTCGGCTGGTCGATCGCCGACGACCGTGACGTCTTCAGCCTCGACGAGATGGTCGCCGCTTTCGATGTCGCCGACGTGAATGCCAACCCGGCCCGCTTCGACCCGAAGAAGTGCGAGGCTATCAACGCCGCGCATATCCGGCTGCTGCCGCCGGACGAGTTTGCGGTGCGGCTGCGGTCCTATGCCGATGAAATCGGAACCAAGGCCCCGGCCGGCGTGATCGAGTCGGCGGCGCCGTTGGTGCAGGAGCGAATTCGCACGTTGCGGGAAGGGCTCGACTTGATTCACTTCCTGCTCGTCGCGGAGGCGGACTTCACGGTGGACGAGGACGCGGCCGTGAAACAGCTCGACGGCCCTGGCCACGACGTCGTGTCAGCCGCGTTAGCCACGCTCGAGGCGGTCTCGGAGTGGACTGCCGGTGAGCTCGAACAACACCTGAACGCGGCGCTCGTCCAAGGACACGGACTGAAGCCGAGGCAGGCCTACGGCCCGGTGCGCGTGGCGCTTACCGGCCGGGCGGTGTCGCCCCCGCTGTTCGAGTCACTCGAGCTCCTCGGCCGAGACCGGACGCTGGCTCGGTTGCGGGCGGCGCGGGATCGATAGTCGGCGAGGAGTCGCCAGCCGCCCGGGTCGCCGCTGCCGTGGCCTCGTGCGCATCGGTGGTACCTGAGTGACGGGTGTGACTCCCAGGAGTTCACTGCTGACCCAACTGCGCGCGCGAGGCTGCACCTGACGCCGCCGGGCCGGCGGCGCCGACTGCACCTAGACGGGCTACGGACTCAAATTCGGAGGCAAGCGACCGGTCCGGTAGACTTTGCGCTCGGCTGGTCGGCCACGCCGCGCCGGTCTGATGGGGTATGGGGTAATTGGCAGCCCAACTGATTCTGGTTCAGTTAGTCTAGGTTCGAGTCCTGGTACCCCAGCGGTGCGTTCGTTGCACCATCGGGAAGTCTCTAGGGCCCCGTCGTCTAGTGGCCTAGGACGCCGCCCTCTCAAGGCGGTAGCGGCGGTTCGAATCCGCTCGGGGCTACGGCCTTACAGCCCCCGAATTGGGGGCTGTACTCATTTCCGGGCCACCCGCGGTTCGACCCGATCGAGGCGCGGGTACACAACAGGTGCACACCGGAACCGGCCGCTGGCGGGTTGGTGTCGAGCAGCAGACCTATGCCGCCGGTGCATTGGTGGTCGCGCGGGCGTTCGTGATGTGGCGTCCGCGTTCCGAGTGCGGGAAGCGATCAAGCATGGCGCGCAGCTCGTCGGCTTCGACGTTCGCGCCGAACAGCTCCGAGCCGGGTTCCAGGCGCACGCCTTCGGCGAGGGGTCCGACGACGACGGGATCGAAGCCGAGATCGTCGACGAGCGATGCGGCAGCGGCGACGGCGCCTGGAGCGTTGCCGGCGAGGGCGATGGCCTTGCGTCCTGGCGCGCCGCGCGGCCGCGCTCCGTCCTCGAGGTCGTGGTAGCCCATGTGGTTGAACGCCTTAACCACGTGGGACTCGGGCAGGAACGCCTGGATGATCTCGCTCGACGACGTCCGTGGATCGGTGAGGTCCTCGCGGTGGCCGTCGACCTCCCACCAGTAGTTGGTCGCGTCCACGACGAGCTTGCCGCGCAGGGCGCCGATCGGCAAGGTGCGGTACCGGCCGAGTGGGATGGCGAGGACGACGACGTCGGCCCGCGACGCGGCATCAGCGGCAGTGGTGGCGGTCGCGCCCGGGGTGAGGACCTCGATCGTGAGCGCGATTCGCGCGGGATCGCCGGCCCCGGCGATGAGGACGCGATATCCGGCGGCCAAGGCGAGTCGAGCAAGGACGGTGCCGAGCTTGCCGGCGCCGAGAATACCCAGCGTCACCGCACGATTCGCCGACGCGCCGTTCACGTCGTCTCCCGATCGCGTGACTGGTCGTCGAGGATCTCGCGGACCATAGGGATCACCTTGCTGCCGTACAACTCGACGGCGTGCAGGCGAGCGCTGACCGGCACCGCGCCCACGGTGTAGATCAGGTCGAAGCGTCCAACGCCGAGGCCGTCGACGACGTGCGCGATCTTGCGGGCGATGGTGTCGGGCGAGCCAACGTACATCGAGCCGTGTTCGATTTCAGCGTCGTACTCCGCACGCCGGATTGGCGCCCAGCCGCGTAGCGCGCCAATCCGGTCACGCATGAGCTTGTAATGCGGCCAGAACAGCTCGCGGGCCTGCTCGTCGGTGTCGGCGATGAAGCCGGGCGAGTGCATGCCGACCGGGTGCGCGACGGTGCCGAACTGCGCAGCCGCACGCCGGTACAACTCGATGTAGCCGGCGAATCGTTCGGGTGGACCGCCGATGATGGCGAGCATGAGCGGTAGTCCATAGCGCGCTGTGCGCACCACCGACTGCGGTGTACCGCCGACCCCGACCCAGGTGGTCAGCCGACCCGATTCGGTCTTGGGAAATACGTCCGCGTTCTCGAGCGGAGCGCGCATCGTGCCGTTCCACGTGACGGGCTTCTCGTCGAGGAGCTTCACGAACAGGTCGAGCTTTTCCTCGAACAGCTGGTCGTAGTCACGCAGGTCATAGCCGAACAGCGGGAACGACTCGGTGAACGAGCCCCGACCGAGGATCACCTCGGCGCGTCCGTTCGACAGCGCATCAACGGTGGCGAAGCGCTGGAATACGCGCACCGGGTCATCGGAGCTCAGCACGGTTACGCCGGATCCGAGCCGGATGCGTGCCGTGCGCGTCGCGATCCCGGCCAGGACCGTCTCGGGCGTGGAGATCGAGTATTCGGGCCGGTGGTGCTCGCCAAGGGCGATGGCGTCGATGCCTAGCTGATCGGCCAGCACGGCCTCCTCGACGACCTGCCGGATCGCGGCGGCGTGCGATACCGGCTGGCCGGAATCGTCAAGCGGCACGTCGCCGAATGTGTCGAGTCCGAAAGCGAGTTCAGTCATGGTGGTTCCGTTCTGGGAAGTGCCTGACCCGGCTGTACCGTTGTGACACACTGACAACTGATTGACGTGTCAGTCATATTCCCCGGTATGATTGATGCATCAATCTAAGAGGTTGACTGTGCTGCCTCACGCCACACGAGCGCCATCTCGGCGACTGCCCACGAGGCAGGAGCTGGCAACCTGGCGAGCTTTCATCGAGACCACCGAACATCTCAGATCCGCACTCGCGGCGCGTCTGCAGGCCGAGAGTGACCTGTCCCCAAGTGACTACGCCGTACTACTGGCGTTGCACGACGTCGACGACCACCGCCTGCGCTCGTCGGCACTCGCGGAGCACATCGGCTGGCAGCGCAGCCGACTGTCGCACCACCTCGCTCGCATGGAACGCCGCGGACTGATCGATCGACAAGAGTGCTCGACCGACAGCCGCGGCGCCGAGATCGTGCTCACCGGGGCCGGGCATGCAGCGTTCCGCCGGGCGACCGCGCCGCACCTACGGGCCATCCGCGAGCTCTTCATCGAGGCGCTCACCCCCGACCAACTCGCCACCATTCAGGACGTCACGACCGCGCTCCAAGGCCAACTCACCAGGCGCACCTGACGGCTGCCACGACCTGATCGGGCGATGCGACAGTGCCACCGCTCGTCGCCGTTGCTGCGTGACCAGCAAAGTGCCGCACATGGCAACGCCATCGCGACGGCTCGGCAATCGTTTCCATGCGCGCTATTCGGCGGATCGGTCATGTCGGCGAGCTGGTGGTCCTACGGTCGAATCGTCACTGTCGAGTGCTGGGGCGCCGACCCCAGGGTTCGGGCCTCTGCCCGAACCTGGAGGGCCGAGCACATGCATCGGCCAATTCCCGAACTCTGGGTGATGTTGTTCTGACGGTCAGGTGTCAGCGCGACGATCCGGAGCGCCGCCTTCGAGTTTGAGCACGATGAGTGGGCTGTGCTGGAGCATCGCCGGGATGTCCGTGCGACCCCAGCGGCGCGCCGCGGCGTCGATAAGCGGCTGTCGCTCGTCCGGGTCGGTGACTACTCGCGCGGTGGCCGGAATGTCAGCGACGACGGACTGTTTCAGGTGCACGACGACACGTGGGTCGGCCGCGATGTTATAGATCCAGTCTCTGGTCCGGTTCGCGCGTGGCATCCCGCTGATGAACAGGATGCCATCCTTCTCGTGCAGGAAGATCTCTATCCGCCGCCGCTGTCCCGTCCGTCGTCCGCTCGTCGTCAGATCGATGATCTGACTACGAAACAGCGCGGCGCGGACGCCGTCATCCATCGGTCCTCCAGCATCGCTCACGCCAACATAATTGCCGTCGGCGGACCAGACGCGCCACGCGGGCGCCAGATAGTAGCGACACAAGCACCTGTTCACCATTCGCGAGCCGTCGATCTGCGCGATCACCTGAAGCAGCGACTTCCTGCAGATAAAGTGCTGTGTGCGTCGCACG
>Ga0207693_10003491_pt1 | contig 13418 bp, 10 predicted proteins | sample LARL81metaG_FD_184347 | JGI IMG/M metagenome (GOLD analysis project Ga0207693, IMG submission 184347) | Corn, switchgrass and miscanthus rhizosphere microbial communities from Kellogg Biological Station, Michigan, USA - LAR L8-1 metaG... | ecosystem: Host-associated > Plants > Roots >...
TTCGTCCGCCACCTCCCGCATGACCTGCCGTATCGTCAGTGCGACGCGAGCCTCCCGGTCAGCGGACGCCGTGGGGCCGGAACTGAATGCTGATGCGTGGGCCCACGGCGTTTGTCGTCTTCGGAACCGCGTGCTGCCAGGTCCGCTGCGCGCTCCCGCCCATCACGAGCAAGTCGCCGTGCCCAGGTTCGTACCGGTGACCGTCGCCCCCGCCCAGCGGCCGGAGCGCGAACGTCCGGGGCGCGCCCAGGGACACAATCGCCACGACGGTGTCCTGGAAAGATCCGCGGCCGATGCGGTCGCCGTGCCAAGCGACACTGTCGCGACCGTCCCGGTACAGGCACAGCCCCGCGGTCACGAAGGGTTCAGCGAGTTCGGATGCGTAGTGCTCTTCGAGGACCTGCCGAGCGGCCGCCAACGCCGGGTGGGGAAGCGGCTCGCCCTCGTCGTAGAAGCACAGCAGCCGGGGCACATCGACCACGCGGTCGTACATCGGGCGGCGTTCCGCCCGCCAGGGAACCTCCCGGAACAACCATTCGAACAATGCATCGGCGCCCGTCATCCAGCCCGGGCGAATATCGACCCACGCGCCATGGCTGAGCTCGGTCCGCCGCACGGTGTCGCCCAGCCGGTCAGGGCCAATGCGGTCCGTGACGTCGAGCAACGTCGCCTGGAAGTTCGCCGCCATGCCGCTAGCCTACGCCTGGACCTCGAACATTCGTTCGAGTCGGCAGTTGTAGTACGCACTCGTACGCTGCTGTGGTCGTCAAGCGCGATCTCGGACATATCGCCCTGGCGCGACACCAAGGTCAAGACCTCAGAATGACCCCGGCCGGCGGGTGGATCAGTGCCGGCGCAAAGTGCGACGCAGCCAGCTCACCGATCCCGGCAGTATGCGAGCGCGAACCCGATCGGATCGACTGCGGCGAGCCCGCAACGACGCTTCGACCTCACGGAGGTCGCTGACCAGATCGGCCTCGGCTGCGGGCTGCGAACTCGGGGGCGCGTACCGGGATACCTCGACCGCTGTCGCCAGACTGTGCAACGCCGCCTCGGCGTCCGATCCGGAGACAGCTTCGTCGCGCAGCCAGCCCTCGACCTGGCGCGGCGTGCGCACCGGCGACCAGACATAGCCCAGATCGGTCGCGGTATCGGCTAGTTCAGCCCACAGTGGGTCCGGACCGGCGCGCGCGGCCCGCAGCCGAGCTCGCCGGCGCTGCAACCGCACCGCGGCAGGGGTCAAGAACACAGCGCCGACGAAGAGCACGGCGGCCACCATGGTCCAGAACAACCAGCCCGGGCCACCTGATCCGCCCGAGTTACCCGGCGCCGCCGACGACGCGCCGAGGCCTGCCGTCTGCCCGGCCGAGTTGCTCACCCTGGGAACCTCAGTGCCGGGATCCGACGCGTTCGTCTGTTCCGGATGCGGCGCCCACGCCAGCGCGGCGGCGCGAAGCGGATCCTGCTGCTGTAGCGGCGTCGGGTCGAACGGGACCCACCCGGCGCCGCCGAAGTAAGCCTCGACCCACGCGTGCGCGTCTTGGGTCGAGACGGTGAATTTTCCGTTCTGGTCCGGGTTCCGATGGGTGTAGCCGATGACGACGCGTGCGGGTATCTGCTCGAGCCGGAGCATCACGGCCATGGCCGCCGCGTACTGCTGGCAGAAGCCCACGCGGTTGTTCAAGAAGTCCAGCAAGTCGTTACCCGACGTCCCGGTCTTGGTCGATGTGCTGTATACGAAGTGGTTTGCCGGAGTCACGAAGAACTCGAAGATCGCCCGCGCCTTCTCGTATTCACTGGTGGCCGTACCGACGGCAGTGTTCACGATCTTGTCGACGTCGGGCGGCACTGACGGCGCTTGGGTGAGACGGCTCAACGTTTCCGGCGGCAATGACTCGCCGGCGACGCTAAAGTCCGCGGTCGTCGGTTGGATCTCGGACACGTCCTCGGTATAGGTCGTGTCCTGGTTGACCCGATTAGTGACGACGAGCTGGTTCGTGGGATTCCAGGACGCGCCACTGGGCCCGGAGAGTGACGTGGGATTGGCGAAGATCGGTGCATTGCCGCGCAGCGTGCTGTCGACCGTGATGCTGGCCTGATACGTGACTTGCGGCCCGGCAAGGGGCGGATCCGGCGCGAGGCTGCCGCCGAGCGTGACCAGGCCCTGATTGTCGCCCGAGGGCGTCCATGCCTTCCCGTTGTACTCGTCCAGCACCTCCTGGCGCAGGTAGAACGGGTTGTGCTTCGAATCGCCGATGTACTGGACGGTGAGCAGCTGAATCGGGTTCGTCCGGTTGAGCTCTCCGCGAAGGGTAGCTAGCGGATCCAGCGCAACCCCGCCTCCGTTGCCGTTCCCGAGCCCGCTACCGCCACCGTTGTGAAACGTGTCGGCGAGGACGTTGACGCTCCGGATGGGAAGCAGGAACGGTATGCACAATGCCGCGAGGATTGCGATCACCCCGATGCGGCGGCCGGACAGCGCCTGCACCGGCGTCGGCCGAGGCCCGGCCGAGCGAGGCATGACGCGGCCCCAACGCACCAGCTCGTCCCGGCGGTCGGATGCGAGCAGGAGCAGATAGCCGGCCGCGGCGGCGGCGAACCACACGAGGCCAACCGGTTGGCGGGGCACCGCGCCGGACACAATCAGGATGACGAGGAACGGGATGCCGGCCAGCGCCGGCCGTCGCGCGACAACCGCAATCAGGTCGATGGCGATCGCGAACAGCGCTGCCTGGGCGGCCAGAACCATCTGGATCGCGACCGTGGACTGCAGTGGGGCGACTTGGTCGCGGATCGAATCGCGCACGTCGGCATCCAGGATTGCGACGTCTTTCCAGGCGCCGGGTCCGGGAATCAAGCCGATTATGGCGTGGTCCGGCACGTAGCGGTGCGTGAGGTAACAGACCGCGAGGAGCAGTCCCGGAAGCAAATGCCAGACCTTCGGTTGGGAGTACAACCGAAGAGCGGCCGCCGGGACCAAGACGAGAACCATCACGACCCAGACGTCCGTGAGCCAGCCCCAATCGGTGAACAGCTCACGCAGCGGAAGGACTGCCAGCGCGCAGGCGACGAGGCCGGCCATCGTCCGCCGGAAGTCCGCTGAGGCCGCCAGCGTGCTGGATCCCACGGCGGAGATCACCCGGCTGGTCATGCCGGCTCAGCTCTCGCCACACTCGCGGGCATCGTAAGCGCCCGCTGGCCCATGAGTTGCCGCCACACGAACGGCGTCGTATCGCCTGAGGCAGCTCGAACGACCCACCAACCGGCGGCGCGGAGCGTCTCAACAACCGACGCGTCGAACTCCGGCGACGGGGGTTGCGGCTCGGCGGCACCGGTAGCGCGGCCATGACGCCACGTCGGGGTATCGAGCAAGATCGCAAACGGTGCGCCGCCGGATCCGCGTGCCTGCACGGTGGCGAGTGCCCGGGCGCCGGCGAGGTCGAGCCGGCCAAGCACGGCGATGACCGTGGAGTCACGGCCCGCGTCGCGGATGATGGGCGCCAGATCGTGCAGATCGTTGGCGCCGCTCGCGCGGACCTCGGCCAGATGCTCCACGAGCTCCCAAGCCCCGCCGAGGCGGATACGTTCCGCATCGGATACCGATTCGACGAGGCTGAGCTCTCGGCCCTGGTGGGCGAGGTGACTTCCGATGCTGGCGATCGCGCTGATCGCCCACTCCAGACTGCTGGTTCGGCGGATGTCTGGCGGTGGTTCGTCCGGCTGGGCGAGCTGCGTCAGCGAGGTGTCGATCACCGCGTCATGCGCACCCGCCCGCAGGTCCAGCACCAGGGTGGCATGGCCCTGCCACGGTCGTTCCTCGTGACGCACCATCAGCGTGCCGACCCGGGCGGTGGATCGCCAGTGGATCTTGCGAAGGTCGTCGCCATGCCGGTACTCGCGGGTCGAAGCGTCATCGGCGCCGTGCGATCCGATCGAGTGACTGCCGGCGTTCTCGCCGACATCCACCGAATACGGCGGCTGGGCTTGCGGAAGAGCGTCGACGATCGGCGTAACCACGAACGACGAGGTGGCCGTAAAAGACCGCGAGGTATCGATGAGCCCGAACGGGTCGGTGAGCCGCATCCGCAGCGGTCCGGCGCTGTACCGGCCACGGCCGAGCCTGGGCAGGCGGTAGGCCACGCTGCGGGATTCCCGGCCCGACAGGCCGTCGAGTGAGAAGCGAGCGCGGCCAGTGATCTGGACCGGCAACCGGTCCTCCAGCATGAGCGGACCGGTGGGCAGCACCGAGCGGTTGGTCACGGTGAGTGCTACCGATACGTCGGTACCGAGCGTGGACCGCGGAGGAGTGACCGAGCGTCTGCTGGCGATTGTCAGCTGAGAACGGTTGACCACGAGCGAAGCGACGATCGGAGCGGCGAGCACCAGGGTGCCGGCGCGAGCGAGGTCGACGCTGCCGAACAGCAGCCCGCACACGAGGGCCGTCAGCCCCGCGGCGAGCAGGCAGCGCCCGCGAGTGGTGAATCCGGCGCGCAGCTGTTGGAACCGGGATTGCGCCATGACTGCTAGAGCCGTGCGGTCTGATCGCTGGGAATGGGCACCGAACCGACGATCTTCGCCAACGCGTCCTCGGCGGTGCGTCCGCTGATCTGCGTCTCCGCGGTGAGGAGCAGTCGATGAGCCAGCACCGGGGTGGTGAGACCTTGAATGTCGTCGGGGATGACGTACTCCCGGCCGCCTAACGCCGCCCACGCCTTGGCGGCGCGCAGCAGCTGGAGCGTGGCTCGGGGGGAGGCGCCAAGGCGCAAATCCGGGGACTGCCGGGTCGCCTCGGCCAGGTCGACGGCATACGCCTTGATCGACTCGGCCACATGGACGGCGCGCACGGCTTCGATCAACGCCCGGACTTCGCGAGCGTCCGACACCGGCGGAAGGGTGGCAAGCGGGTCGGCGCTCGCATGCTCGGCCAGCATGGCGATCTCCGCGGCATGGTCCGGATAGCCCATCGAGATCCGGGCCGTGAACCGGTCCCGCTGAGCCTCGGGTAGCGGGTAGGTCCCTTCCATGTCGATCGGATTCTGGGTAGCGAGAACGAGAAACGGCGATCCGACCGGATACGTCACCCCGTCGACGGTGACCTGGCGCTCCTCCATGCACTCCAGCAGCGCGGCCTGAGTCTTCGGCGAGGCCCGATTGATCTCGTCACCGACGACGATGTTCGCGAACACCGGGCCCGGCTTGAACTCGAAGTCCCGTGACTCCGTGTTGTAGATGCTGACGCCCGTGATGTCACTCGGTAGCAGGTCCGGCGTGAATTGGACACGCCGCACGGTGCAGTCGATCGACCGGGCCAGTGCCTTGGCGAATTTTGTCTTGCCGACCCCGGGCACGTCCTCGATCAGTAGATGACCCTCGGCCAGCAGGACGGTAAGTCCGAGGCGGATCGTGTCCGCCTTGCCTTCGATGACCTGCTCGATGTTTGCGGCGATGCGGTGCCCGGCCGCCGCAACATCGCCCGTCGCGCGGAACGTCGCGACACCGTCCGGGTTCCCCTCGTCCACGCGGCCTCCCAGTCGACCCACCACTCCGGCCGCGCTCGTCGGCAACCGTGTGCATATCGAGTATTGCCGAGCGCGCGGATCTAGGCATCCCGCCGATGGACGCCTGAGCAACTCGACGGCGCCCCCCTTGATCAAGTCGGCCGGCTCGCCGCCTGGTGTGTCTTGCGCCAAGTGGAGTGAAGTGGGGTATGGTGGGGCATCGTGGGGGAGATCATCGCTCGGTGGGGCATTCGGGTGGGGAGGCGGCCGGCATGTTTCTCGGCACGCACACCCCCCGTCTCGACGACAAGGGCCGGCTGGCCCTGCCCGCCCGATTCCGGCCCGACCTCGAGGCGGGCCTGGTGATCACCAAAGGTCAGGAACGCTGCCTGTTCGTGTTCCCGGTCACCGAGTTCAGTCGTATCACCGAAGGGCTGCGCACCGCGCCGGTCACCGACCGCCGAGTGCGGGACTACAGCCGGGTGTTCTTCGCCAGTGCCTCGCACGAGATCCCTGACGGGCAGGGGCGGATCACCGTTCCCCCGGCCCTGCGGGAGTACGCCGGGCTGACCAAGGACTGTGTGGTCATCGGTGCGAATAGCCGGGTCGAGGTGTGGGACGCGGTCGGCTGGCGAGAGTACCTCGATCGCACCGAGCAGGCATTCGCCGATGCCGAGGAGGTGGTCATCCCCGGATTGCTCTGACGCCCGCCGACGCCTACGACGTCCGCTCCGGCCTCCCCCCGTCGCGACCGTCCCTTCCTTGGGGCAACTTCCCCGGCCCCAAGCAGGTCGCACGGACGACGGGTGGGGACCCGAGTCGACGTCGCTCGTCGGCCCCGACCGGACTCGTCGCAGACGCGTTGAATTCCGATACGAGACCAGGGACCACCCATGCCGATGGACGTACCACCAGCGCGATCCAGCGGCTCCGTGCGTCCGTCGAACCCGGGAGGCAGTGGTCATGTCCCGGTACTGCTCGATCGGGTCCTCGGGCTGCTCGCGCCCGCCCTCGCCGATCATCCGGCCGTGGTGGTCGACGCGACCATCGGTCTCGGCGGACACGCTGAGGCGCTCCTGTCGGCCCATCCCCGGTTGACGGTGGTCGGCCTGGACCGCGACCCGGTGGCGTTGGCGCGTAGCCGGGAACGATTGCTCCGGTTCCGGACCAGGCTGCACTTGGTGCACACCGGCTATGACCGGCTGGCCGACGTGCTGGCGGACATCGGGCATCCACTCGTGGACGGTGTGCTCTTCGACCTCGGCGTGTCGTCCATGCAACTCGATGACGCGAAGCGCGGTTTCTCCTATGCCAGCGACACCGGCCTCGACATGCGGATGGATCAGGGCCGCGGCCAGTCCGCCGAGGCGATCGTCAACGAATACCCCGTCGGGGAACTCACTCGGGTGCTCCGGGAGTACGGCGAGGAACGTTTTGCGCAGCGCATTGCCCAGGCCATCGTCCGCGCCCGAGCGCAGGAGCGCATCACTTCTAGCGCCCGGCTGGCCGAGCTGATTCGCGACGCTATCCCGGCGGCAACTCGCCGCACCGGGGGCCACCCGGCCAAGCGCACGTTTCAGGCGCTACGCATCGAGGTCAACGACGAGCTCGGTGCGCTACGGGCGGCGCTGCCGGCGGCGGTGTCGGCACTCCTGGTCCATGGGCGGATTGTCGTGCTGTCCTACCACTCCCTCGAAGATCGGCTGGTCAAGCAGCAGCTCGCGCAACTCGCTCGGGACAACACGCCGATCGACTTGCCGGTGGTCCTCGCCGACCGCGGACCGCAGCTGCGGCTGCTCGCCTGGGGAGAAGGCCCGAGCAAGGCGGAAGTCACCGCTAATCCTCGTTCGGCGTCAGTGCGGCTGCGGGCGGCCGAGCGGATTCGGGCAGCCTCGTGACGCGGTTCGCGCGAGCCGAACCAGTTTCGGTCAGCTGGACAAAGCCGACGCTGTCTGCGGCGGCCCAGCGGGCGGTGCCTGCCCGGCCGGCGGGGCGAGCCGGTCCACGGCGGGCGCCGTTCATCGTGCTCATCTGTGGGCTGCTCGCCGGTGGTCTGTGCGTTCTTGTCGTGCTGAACACCGCGTCGGCCGCGGCCGAGCTGCGCCGTCACGACGTCACGGCGGCCAACGCCGGTCTGGCTGAGGACGTGGAGCAGTTGCGCTCCCAGCTCGCGGCGAACGAGGCGCCGGACACGCTGGCTGCTGCCGCCGCCAAGCTCGGCATGGTGCCCAACGGTGCTCCGGGTTTCCTCGTTATTCGGCCGGACGGCAAGGCCACCGTGCTCGGCAGCCCGACCCCGGCCGCACCTGCCGCCGTCCCGGTGCCGGCCACGCCGGTGCCTAGGACAACTCGGCCACCGGCGCGGCCCGGGCCGACCGCGTCCGGGCGCCAGACATCCGCCCGGACCTCGCCGTCTCCGCAGCCGGCACCAACGCCTAAACCGAGCCCTACGCCCGTCACTCAGGCACCGCTGCCCGGAGGGCCTCGATGAGCGAGCGGCCCCCGCCGGCGCCCGGGTCTCGTCGGGCCGGCCCGGGAGCCGGAGCGCCATCACCGCGCCTACCACCGCCACCCGGTGGCACCCGCCGCCGCCCCACAGCCTCGCCTCGCAGTACGACCGCAGGGCCGCACTCGATGCCGGTTCAGCCGCGGTCCACCCCGAGCGGGCCCGGCTACGCCCACCAGCCGACTCGATCCGGGCCGCCACGGCCCGCCGTCCACCACCCACCGAATGCCGCGCGGCCGGCGGCTGCGTCGCGGTCTGCCCCCGGGCGCCGGGAGCCGGCTGGCCAGCGTGCGTCGCGGCCGGCGGCACCGCCAGCAGCTCGCCCCACGCGACGGCCGCCGCCGCGGCGCCGGCGGCCCGTACTTCTCCTCGGCCGGCTGGATCGGCGCTTGTCGATCGCGCTTGTCGTCGTCACGGTCATGCTCCTCGTGATCGGCGGCCGGCTCGTCCAGCTGCAGGCCATCGATCATGCCGACTACGCCAACGCCGCGACGGCCCAGCGGGTCAAGGTCGTCCCGGTTCACGCGCTCCGCGGGACCATCGTGGATCGCGACGGCACGCCGCTGGCGTTCACGTCCGGGGCGCAAGACATCACCGCTGACCCGACTCAAGTGCCGGCGGCGGAACGGCTCAACACCGCCATTGCGCTGGCCCCGCTGCTGTCCAAGCCGGTCTTCTCCGTGATGGCCGAACTTGCGAAGCCGGGTCAGTACGCGCTGCTCGGCACCGCGTTGGACAGCCAGGCCACCCGGCAGATCGAGGAGCTGAATCTGCCAGGTATCTACGCCCAGCCGACGACGCAACGGGAATACCCCGGTCGGACGACCGCCGCCAATGTGATCGGTTTCATGCACTCCGACGGAACCGGTGCTGCCGGCATCGAGGCCGCCTACAACGAGGTGCTGGCCGGGCGCGACGGGACGCTGACCTATGCCGTCGATGGCCGGGGGCGGGTCAACCCGAACGGGCCGAACCTGACTCGAACGGCGGTTGACGGCGGGACCGTCCGGCTGACGCTCGACCAGGATCTGCAGTACACCGTGCAGGGCTATCTCGACGCGGCGGTGGCCCAGTCGCAGGCGCGGGGTGGGCAAGTTGCGGTGCTCGACGCGCACACCGGCCAGGTCCTGGCGCTCGCCACCTCGGCGACATTCAACCCCGCCGATCCCGCGACGATCAGCAACCAGTCGACCCGCGACCCGGCCATTCAGTCGGTGTTCGAGCCGGGCTCGGTCAACAAGGTCGTGACGTTCTCGGCCGCACTGGAGAAGGGCCTGATCAAGCCGTCGACCGTCCTCACCGTGCCGGACACGATCGAGATGGGTGGGATCGCCGTCCACGATGCCTGGTCACACCCCGTGCAACGATTCACGGCCACGGGGGTATTGGCGGCCTCGTCCAACGTCGGCACCTTGGAGATCGCCCAACAGGTCGGGCCGCCGGCCTGGTACGACTACGAGCGCCGGTTCGGCATCGGCAGCCAGACCGGGATCGAGCTCCCGGGCGAAAGCGCCGGGATTCTGCCGCCCATGTCGACCTGGTCGGACGCCACCTTCGCCAACGTTCCGATCGGCCAAGGCGAAGCGATGACCATCCTGCAGCTGGCCTCGATGTATCAGACCATCGCCAACGACGGCGTTCGGGTGCCGCCGCGAATCGTCGAGTCCGTGACCCGATCGGACGGATCCTCCGAGACGGAGGCCACACCCGCGGTCAGCCGCGTCGTGAGCGTCAAGACCGCCCGCACCGTGCGCACGATGCTGGAGTCGACGATTCTTCCCGGCGGCACCGGCGTGAAGGCGGCGATACCCGGTTACCGGATCGCCGGCAAAACCGGCACCGCGCAGCAGCCCGATCCGGCTCGGGGCGGTGCGTACAGCGATTCGATGTACTGGGACACGTTCGCGGGGATCGCACCCGCAGACAACCCCCAGTTCGTGGTCGCCATCATGGTCGACAATCCAGCCCACGGATTGCACGGCGGAGACGTGGCCGCCCCCTTGTACAACCAGATCGGCGCCTACTACGTGCAGCGCGCGCGGATCCCGCCATCGGGTTCTGAGTCCGTACACGTACCGCTACTGATCTGCGACGAATCCACTCGCGACCTGTACGGCAGTAGCGTGTGCTGACGTGCTGGTCGCACGCAACAGCTCCGCCGGAGCGATACCACGTCCATCGGCGCTGCGTCGGACGTCCCTCGCCGCCCTAGGTCGGGTACTCGGCGCCGCCCTGGTGGGTCCGGACGTCGCCGTGACCGGCATCACGGCCAGCAGCCAGCTCATCCGACCCGGTGACATATTCGCCGCGCTGCCTGGTCGGACCGGGCACGGCGCCCAGTTCGCGCCGGATGCGATCGCGGCTGGCGGCGTGGCCGTTCTGACCGATCCGGCCGGTGCGGCGCAGCTGCCGCTTCACGTCTTGGCGCTGGTGGTCCCTGACGTCCGGGCTGTGCTCGGGCGCGCTGCCGCAGCTGTTTACGGTGCACCCAGCAACCGGCTGTCGGTGCTGGGCGTTACCGGCACGAGCGGAAAGACGACGACGACATTCTTGATCCGGGCCGGCCTCGCTGCGGCCGGAGTGTCAACGGCGCTGATCGGCACGGTCGCGACCCTGATCGGAGACGATCAGATCAGCACCGGATTCACCACGCCGGAGGCTCCGGAGCTGCAGGCGCTGCTTGCGGTCATGGCTGAGCGTGAAGTCACCTCAGTCGCCATGGAGGTATCCAGCCACGCCCTGGCCCTGGGCCGAGCCGATGGCGTGGACTTCGCGGTCGGGGCGTTCACGAACCTGTCGCAGGACCATCTCGACTTCCACGCTGATCTCGACGACTACTTCGAGGCCAAGGCGAAGTTGTTCGACGGTCGATCGCGCGAGGCCGCGATCGTCATCGATGACGGGTGGGGCCAGCGGCTCGCCGCCCGCGTCGGGCCTGAAGCGATCACGGTGAACACGACCGGCAACCGCACCGCGACCTGGCGGGCCACCGACATTGCCATTGGCCCGGACGCGAGCACCACTTTTCGGGCGGCGGGCCCTGGTCGAGATTTTGCCGCCGGCACAGCCATCCTCGGGTCGTACAACGTCGCCAATGCGCTGTTGGCGCTCGCTGTCCTGGACGCCGTGGGCGTCGACCCCCGGCTGGCCGCGCCGGCCGTCGCCCAGGCCGGAGTGCCTGGGCGTATGGAACGGGTCGACGCGGGTCAGCCGTTCCTGGTCGTCGTCGACTACAGCCACAAGCCGGCAGCGGTCGAGGGCGCGTTGCGCGCGTTGCGGCCATTCACGTCCCGGCGCCTTGTGATCGTGCTCGGGTGCGGCGGCGATCGTGATCAAGCGAAGCGTCCGATCATGGGCGAAGTGGCCGCCCGCAACGCCGATGTGCTCATCGTCACCGACGACAACCCGCGGAGTGAGAACCCGGCCGCCATCAGGCGCGCCATGCTGGACGGTGTCGGCCGGGTGCCCTTCGGTCAGCGGGCCGAGGTGGTCGAGATCGGCGATCGGGGCGCCGCGATCGCCGAGGCGATCCGGATGGCTCAGCCCGGCGACACGGTGCTTGTAGCCGGCAAGGGCCATGAGCCCGGCCAGGAGGTCGCCGGAACCGTCTACCCGTTCGACGACCGCGACGTCGCCCGCCGAGTGCTCATCGGGACGGCTGACGAGATCGCATGATCGAGTTGACGCTGGGCCAGGTCGCGGCCGTCACCCAAGGGACGCTCCACGGCGCAGACCCCATGGCTCGGGTGACCGGCAGCGTCGAATTCGACTCCCGGCTCATTACGCCGGGCGACCTGTTCGTCGCCTTCGCCGGGGAGCACACGGACGGGCACGAGCATGCCGCGGCGGCGGCCGAGGCGGGCGCCGTCGCGGCTGTCGTCACCCGCCCGGTCCCCGTTCCGCACGTGCTCGTGGGCGACGGGCTGGCCGCCATGGCCGCTCTTGCCACCGAGGTCGCCAGGCACCTCAGCGCCACGGTCATCGGCATCACCGGGTCGTCCGGCAAGACCTCGACGAAGGATCTCGTCGCCGCACTTGTGGAGCGCGCCGGACCGACCATCGCGCCGCCGGGTTCGTTCAACAATGAGCTCGGTCACCCGTACACGGTGCTGCGGGCCGACGCCTCGACCCGGTTCCTGGTGCTCGAAACAAGCGCTCGTGGCGTCGGTCACATCCGGGCGCTCACCCGGATCGCGCCGCCCCGGATCGGGGTCGTGCTGAACGTCGGCAGCGCCCATCTCGGAGAGTTCGGCTCTCGGGAGGCGATCGCGACCGCGAAACGGGAGCTCGTCGAGGCGCTGCCCGCTGCCACGGACGGCGGCGTCGCCGTTCTGAACGGCGACGACCCGTTGGTGGCGAGGATGGCGAACCGGACTCGGGCGCGTGTCGTCACCGTGGGTGAGTCGCCCGGCGTCGACGTGCGAGCCGATCACGTCCGGCTCGATGACCTGGGCCACGCGACATTCCGGCTCAGTGCGCCCGCTGGAACGACGACAGTCGCCCTGCCGCTAGTCGGCGGCCATCACGTCGGCAACGCTCTCGCTGCCGCTGCCGTCGCGATGGAGTGCGGGCTATCCGTGCCCGCCATCGCGGAGACCCTGTCCGCGGCCGGTCCTCGGTCGCGCTGGCGGATGGAGCTGGTCGAGCGCGCCGACGGCGTGGTTGTCATCAACGACGCCTACAACGCCAATCCGGAATCGGTTCGGGCCGCGTTGAAGACCCTGGCCGCGATTGGTCGGGCCCGGCCGGCGCGTACCCTCGCCGTGCTCGGCGAGATGGCCGAGCTCGGGGCGGACGCTGCGGACGAGCACGACGCGATCGGGCGACTGGCCGTGCGACTGGACATATCACGGCTGATAGCCGTCGGCGCGGCCGCCCGGCCGATGGCCCATGGTGCCGCTCTGGAAGGCTCCTGGGATGGTGAGTCGACGTGGGTTGCCGACTCGGATGCTGCGCTGACACTGCTGCAGCACGAGCTTCGGCCCGGAGACGTGGTACTCGTGAAGGCATCCCGCGCCGCGAGCCTCGAGCGGATCGCTATCGCGCTCGGCGACGCCTCGGCGGCAGCCGTTGACTCGGGCGAACGCCCGGAGAGGAGGACGGGCCAGGAGTGAAAACTATCCTGCTCGCCGCCGTCTCCGCTCTGTTGTTCTCCATCCTGTTCACTCCCGTCATCGTCCGGTACTTCCGGCTGCGTGGCTTCGGGCAGGAGATCCGCAACGACGGGCCACCCGGCCATCTGATCAAGCGCGGGACACCGACCATGGGCGGCGTAGCGATCATCGCCTCGACCCTGTTCGGATACATCGTCGCCCACGGGGTGACGGCGATCCGGGGGGAAGGCGGCCCGTCGGCCTCTGGGCTGTTGCTGCTTTTCCTTATGGTGGGCTGCGGTGCTGTCGGTTTCGTCGACG
>Ga0207693_10003493_pt1 | contig 13414 bp, 11 predicted proteins | sample LARL81metaG_FD_184347 | JGI IMG/M metagenome (GOLD analysis project Ga0207693, IMG submission 184347) | Corn, switchgrass and miscanthus rhizosphere microbial communities from Kellogg Biological Station, Michigan, USA - LAR L8-1 metaG... | ecosystem: Host-associated > Plants > Roots >...
TTCTGTTGGATCGCTTGTTTGGGGCCGGCGCGCGCCTGGTCATGTTTGACATGGTTTTCAATAACCCGAATGACGGGGACCCGGCCTTTCGGGCGGCCTTGGATCGCTATCGCGATCGGGTCATCATCGCAATGAATGTGGATATGCAGGATACGGCGGAGATGCGAAGACAGGAAGGAACGGCGCCCACTGTTGTATTTCCAAATTCGCAACTGATTCCCGAGCCCGCGCAAAAGGATGATCGCGTCGGATTCATTAATTATTGGAATGACGTGATTGACGGGAAATTGCGGGCGGCTCGTTTTTTTACGTCCGATCGTCAACTTGCCGGGAATGCGTTATTCGCCGACGATGATCTCTACGTTTCGCTTGCCGCGCGGGCGCTAACGAAACTTGGACACAAGGCCGATATTCCCCAGGACCAGCGAGATCACCTTTTTCGTTTCAGCTCAAATGATGCCTACGTCCCCTTCCCGCTGTGGGAGGTTTTCCACCCGAGCTATTGGAAAGCGAATTATGGTAACGGCGCAAAATTTAAAAACAAAATCGTAGTCGTTGGCGGATCCGCGCAAATCCTGCACGACGTCATCGATACCCCGATGCATCCGGCGACACCGGGACCGTCCGTCCATTTGCAAGTAATCGCAGCCACCGTGGAACACGAGTTTTTGCGCCAAACACCTACCGGAATAATGCTCGGTTTGGTCCCGTTGGCGGGGCTGATTGGATGGGGCGTCATTCCGGTTTTGCGTCGTCCTAGTCTTTCACTGCTTTTCCTAATCACGGTTAGCGTCATTTATTTCACGGCCGCGCGTATTGCCTACGATCAGTCCGGCTTCTTTCTCGCAACTGTTCCCGTGCTTTCCACTTTGCTCCTCTGCGGCGGTAGCACGCTCGGGATCGATTACATCGTCGAGCGCATGGAAAAGCTGCGCACCCGACGCACGCTCGAGCGTTACGTTTCCAAGAATCTGGTCAAAGAAATCCTCGAGAATCCTGGCGGCTACTTCAATTCGCTGAAAGGCTCGCGCATGCCAGCCACGATTCTGTTCTCCGACATTGTTGGATTCACCACTTTGAGTGAAAAAGCCGATCCGGAAGAATTGGTCCGCCATCTCAATGAGTACCTGAGCGCGATGACCAAACTCGTTTTTCAGAACGGCGGCACGCTCGATAAATTCATAGGGGATTCCATCATGGCGGTATGGGGGAACGTAAAAAGTCAGGGTAAAGCGAAGGATGCTAAGGCGGCTGCGCATACGGCTCTGGAGATGCGACGTGAGTTGGCGCGACTAAACAGCGCGTGGCAAGCGGAAGGCCGCATGCCGCTGGGAATGGGCGTCGGCCTTAATCAGGGTGATGTTCTCGCTGGAAATATCGGTTCGCAGGATCGCGCCGATCTCACGGTGATTGGCGATGCCGTCAATCTGGCGTCGCGCCTGGAAGGGTTGACGCGCAGTTTCGGTGTCGACATTCTGGTCGGGGGGACCGTGGCGGGTTTGATTCGCGATGAATTTTATTTGCGCTCGGTGGCGCGTGCGCAGGTGAAAGGCAAAACCGAGCCGGTCGACGTTTTCACCATTGTCGAAGCACGCGATAGCAACCCGGATCAGGAATTATTGATCTGGCTGGAAACCTACGAGGAAGGCATCCGAAAGTTTCGGGATCGCGATTTCACCCAGTCCAAAATCTTGTTCTCACGTTTCCTCGAATTTTACCCGGAGGATCTGCTGGCGAAAATGTATCTCGAGCGCTCCTTGGAATACGAGCAGACCCCGCCCGACGAACAGTGGAATGCGGTGGAGGTGTTCGAGAAGAAGTGAGGCCTCACTGGCCCACCCTAACGATTCTGGGGATCGCCCTATGGCTGTTCACCACGACAGGCGGCGGCGACATTTTCGTCAGCGACATGTTAGGCGAGGCATATGATTCACAGGCCGAGCATTTCTTGCGCGGAGACGCGGATGTCGATGGCGAGGCGATTCGTCATGAGGCCATGGTTGTTCACGGAAAAGCGCGGATGTATTTCGGTCCATTTCCGGCATTGTTGCGCATTCCGTTGAATTTCTTTTATCCCGCAGGGCGCGGCAGGTGGTCACGAATCTCGGTGTTCTGTGCTGCGATCGTTGCACTCTGTGCATTTGCTGGACTGATCCGGAATGCGCTCGCAAAATCCCTTCTCAAGCCGATCGCGCGCGAGTGGCTCGAAATCGTTTGCCTCGTCGCGTTCGCGTTTGCCTCGCCCTTGTTGCTGCTGGTGGGTGAGGCATCAATCTACAATGAGGCAGTCATCTGGGGTTTGGCTGGGTCGCTGGCAGCGCTGTTTTTCGCATTCCGATCTCGGGAAACAAGTGGGTTGCGTCTCACGTATGATCTTCTCGCATTCTCCATCAGCGCCGGCGCAGCACTCCTAGCGCGGGTCAGCTTTGGCTTTCCCCTGCTTATTGTGGTGGTGTTGCTGGCGACGCGAGTACGGCCACGCCACCGTGCTCGCAACCTGACCGCGCTTCTGCTGCCCATATCGGCTGCCGCCGCATTTCATTTGCTTCTCAGCTATCAGCGATTCGGTAGCGCTATCGGGGTGGACTACAATTACTACGTCAACTCGACCCAGCGTGAGTTCGCGCGAACTCACAGCATCTTCAGCCTCAGGCGTGTGCCGTACGCGTTTGGCGATTATTTCGCCTGGCGCCCGCCGTCAGTGCAAGCCAAACCGCCCTTCTTTCATGCCGAACGGCACGGCTACGGAGTCAATGGAACGAGCCGGCTGACGTCAGTACCAACAAGCGAAGCATATATCTCAGTGCCGTGGTGTTCCGCCTGGTTGCTTGCCGGAGCGCTCGCGGGCTGTGCTTTGCTTTTTCGCAAGGGATCAGCCGACGCATTCGAGCGTGTGATGGCGGCGGCGCTGCTGTTGGAATGCGGTGCGATTTTAGCCTACTTTGCCATTGCACAGAGATATGCCGCGGACTTCTATCCCTTACTTGTCGTTAGCTTCGTGGTGTTCCTTAGACGCGGCGGTATGATGCGTTGGCATATGCCTCGCATTATCATCGGGCTGGCGGCCGTTTCGATCTGCGTCAACACTTTAACGACTATCTCGTGGCTGACGGAGTGTGACCAGAACGTGCCGGCACAGACTCGCGATGGCTGGAATCGCTTCCTTCGGCGTTGAGCAGCTACACCCTGATCATTGAGGTCCAAAGAAATTCGTAGGTGGCGATCGCGTTGATCGCGGTAGCGACAACGAAGAGCGACACCTCAATGGCGGAGAGTCCAGCCGGGCCGTTTTCAGTAATGAGAAGAAACATCCATGGCAGCAAAATCACCCCGTAGCGATAGGAGAATTGCCAGCCGCCGGGATTGCCGTGTGCCCACAGCGTGAACGTGAGCACGCCGATTATGATCCAATACATGCAGCGGCGTTGACCGTCTTCGCGGAAGAGCAAAAACAAGAACGGGCTGGCGAGGAAAATTGAGCAGCCGAACCCGTACGGCTTCAAATACGGAAAAGTTGGGAGATCATTTAGCCCGCGAAAAAGCATTTCGTAGGCATTCCACCGGATCGAGTTCAGAGAAAAGATTCCGTGTTGGTACCATGGTTCGTTGAGGACGCCAGGAATGTGCGCGTAGCCGAAGTCAGTGATCGACCCGAACCGCGCCCAGTTATACATCGCAGTGCTAAGGAGAAGGGCTGCCGGAAAAGTAAAAAACAGGGCGAACGTCCTGAGCTGCTCGCCCTTTACGAATTTCGGCAGGGTTGGAGGGTATTTCGCCAATAGGAAGAGGAAGGCTGGTAGCGTCAGCACCAATTCGGTGCGATTACCGACCGCAACGGTGAACCAGATGCCAGCCAGTAATGCGTTGCGTCGAACGAGGGTATGATAAAGGGCTCCGGCTTGGCCAAGCACTGCGAATCCCAGGGCAATCTGCCACGCGCCTGCGAACCCGAGATTGCACCACGTCCAGGTCGCGAAGACGGGGAAGACGGCGAGTAGAACGCGACGTAGCGCTGTGATGTCTTCGCGAACGCAGGTAAGCCGGTAAAAGAAAAATGTGCAGCCCGCTGCGATCGCCGCGGCCAGGCCACGTGCAGGCCACGCACGAACGAGTCCCAGTTTGAAGGCTATTGCCGCCGGAATGTTTGCGAGGACCGCGCCAAGAGGAAACACGGAATAATATCTGCCGTGAACCGGCACGAACTCGTTCAACCATGAGGGCGGTTTGGTCGCCAGGCCCGCGTGTCCGCGCAGTAGCGCGTCAGCGATGCGGAATGTGTAATCGAAGTGGCCCTGGACCGGTTTTGTCGTGCAGTAAAACAAAACGCCTGCGATCACCGCGGTGATCGCGGCTGTCATTTGCTCCATGCGCAAACGTGTGAGGGAGTCTATCACGGCCAGCAGATCAAGCATGGCACAAATCGTTCGAGGCTCGCGAGCAGTTTCGCGCCGGGGGGCGACGCGAAAAATTGGGCGAGATTTTGCAGATGTCTGCGAATCGTCGGTCGCAAAATCACCGCTCTCAGCGTAAAGAATTCGCATGAGCAAAGCCGAGCCCCGCCATTTCCATTTCCTTGGAATATGTGGGACTGCGATGGGATCGGTGGCGGCAGCGTTGAAGGAGCGCGGGTTCACCGTTTCCGGCTCTGACGAAAACATCTACCCGCCAATGTCCACCTTTCTGGAAAAACGCGGCATTTCACTCTCTGCCGGTTATCGCGCGGAAAATATTCCGGCAAATGCTGACGTGGTCGTGATCGGCAATGCGATCAAACGTGGTAATCCCGAAGCGGAAGCGGTCCTGAACCGGAAACTATTTTATCTTTCGTTACCGGAAGTCTTGAAAAATTATTTTCTGCGCGGACGACACAATCTCGTTGTCACCGGCACACACGGGAAAACAACAACCGTGGCCTTGCTGACATGGATTATGGACTTCGCGAAGCGCGCGCCGAGTTACATGATCGGCGGCATTCCGCGCAATTTCGGACAGGGCGCACGATTCAACGACTCCAAATTTTTCGTCATCGAAGGGGATGAATACGACACGGCATTTTTCGACAAGCGCTCAAAATTTATTCACTACTTGCCGGAGCTTCTGGTGATAAACAATGTCGAGTTCGATCATGCCGACATCTTCCCCGATCTCGATGCCATTAAGTTAAGCTTTCGCCGGCTGGTGAACATTGTGCCGCAGAACGGAATGATCGTGCTTAATGGGGATGATAAGAATTGTGTGGAAGTCACGCGCGATTCCCTCGCGCCCGTGGTCGAGGTCGGTTTCTCGAAAAATTGCGCTCAACAGATCCGAGATGTCAGTTATTCGGCAAAAAAATCGCGATTCGTTTTGCGCGATGAGGAATTTGAGATTCCGATGTTCGGCGAGTTCAACGTCCGCAACGCCGCGATGGCGATTTCAGCCGCGAAATTTTATGGCGTGTCGGCCGAAACCATTCGAGCGGCGCTGCCGAGGTTCGAAGGAGTGGCACGACGCCAGGAAATCCGCGGCGAAGTGCGCGGGGTAAAAGTGATTGACGATTTCGGTCATCATCCGACCGCGATCGCGCAGACGCTGACGGCGCTCCGCCGTCGTTATCCGAAGCATCGGCTGTGGGCGATCTTCGAGCCGCGTTCAAACACCACTCGACGCGCGGTTTTTCAAGACGAGTTGCCGAATGCGCTGAAGATTGCCGACGGCGTTTTCATTTCGCAAGTCGCGAGGCTCGAACAAATCCCGGAAACGGAACGATTGAATCCCGAGGGCGTGATGAAAGAAATCAAACGCGCGGGCCGGCTCGCGTTCTACGAGCAAAATGCCGACGCGATCGTTAAGCGTATTACGCCGATGCTGAAGAAGAACGATATCGTGACCGTGTTCAGCAATGGCGGGTTCGACGGGATCCATGAGAAGTTGTTGAAAAGGTTGAAAGGTTAAATCGTTAAAACGTTGAGGGGCTGAAGGGATGAAGCGTCGAAGGGTTGAAACGAAAGAAACTGGCACCCATTGCGCTACCCTGCCGCACGCGTTTTCGATTTAACTTTTGTAACGTTTTAACAAAATCATGACGGCGGCGCGGCCGCCGAGGTATGATCGTGAACGATGCGCCAACCATCGGGGGTGTGGCGGAAGATTAGAGTGAAACGGCCGTGCGGATTATCGTTGGCGCGTTTGAGTTCCCAGCGCCCGAGCGCGATCGCGGAAGCAGGGCCAAGCTGTTCCATTTCGAGATCTGAGAATGTAAGCGTGCCCATTTTGGCGCGATCGCCGTATTTCTTGAAGTAGCGGTCACGCACGGTTTGCCAGCCACGCGTCACTTCATCACCGGAAACGAAAACCGTAGTTTCAGCGCGAGCATAACCATTCATGAAGCCATCGATGTCACCGTGATTCCAAGCCTCCTGTTGCGCGCTCAGAACCCCCCGAATTTCGGCGATCACTCCATCTTTGCTGTTTTCTTTCTCTGTCCCGGATGAGTCAGATGGGGCGAATGGGACGAATAGAAATAATAGGGAGGAGACCAGGAGCCAACGCGATTTCACTTTGTCGACTTACGACTAGTAAGGGCGCGGGTTCAAGAGTTCAGTGTTCAGTATTAGGAATTCAGGATTCAGTCGTTGGGCGTTGAGCGTTTGGAATTTAGGATTGGGCCCCGTGGCCAATCCAACGAGCTATTGACCCGGGGCGCCGCCGCCCTTACTATTGCATCTCTGTGTTGAGATCCCCGCTGGTTGTGTTCCTGCTGCTGGCTTCGGCAGCGGCTAATTTTGCGCAACGCTCTTCGCCAGCGCCAGCCGCTCCGGCGCGTTCGGCCGCGCCCACGCCCAATCTCCAGGAACATGTGAAATTGCAGTTCCCTAACAGTGACGTGCAGGACGTGCTCCGTTATTACGAGCAACTGACGGGCAAGCGCGTGATCACGGATAATTTTGTGAACGGAAAGGTGAATATTTTTCTCACCAAGGATCCGACGCGCGAGGAGGCGATCCAGATCATCCAGATTAGTCTTCTGATGAATGGGTTCTCACTCGTTCCAGAAGAGCCCGATATCGTGAAGGTAATCGGGACGGGCAAAAATCCGCGTACACAAGGTGTGCCGATCATTTCCGATCAAGCTGATATTCCCCCGGGGGATCAGGTAGTCAGCTATTTGTTTAGGTTGCGTTATGCCGATCCGGCCGAGTTACAGCAGGTAATCGGCCAATACCTCTCGCCGCCATCAAGTTACACATCGGTTCTTCCATTGCCGAAATCTTCCAGCATTTTGATCACGGAAAATTCAACTGTCATTCGCGGCCTGGCAAAGATAATCGAACAGATCGACGTCGCTCCGGCGGAAGTGACGAGTGAATTCATCAAGCTGGAACGGGCCGACGCCAGCAAAGTCTGCGACATGTTGAAAGACATTTTCGAGAAGAGCACCGATCAACCAACAAGGGTTGGCGTGCCCGGGGCTGGCGGCCGAGGTGTGCGTGGGGTACCCAATCCGGTGGTGCCGAATCCTATGGGTGAAACTGATTTGGGTACCCTGGCCGCGCTTTCGGAAGATTCGGTGATTGTGGGCAAGATAAAGCTCGCGCCTGATGTGCGAACGAATCGCATTCATGTCATTACCCGGCCCATCAATATGCCGTTCATCCGAAAACTGATCGCGGAGTTCGACGCCAATGTGCAGTTTGCCAAACCGGTGACGCGGTCACTGCGTTATATTTCCGCGAGTGATGTTTTGCCCGTGCTGGTGCAGGCCTTGACCGAACCGGGGGGCGAGCAGCAACAAGGTGGCGCCGGCGGCACCGCCGGGCCGCAAGCTGGACCAACGCCGCAGCGCACGCCTAATCCCACCGTCACTAATCCGTACAATGCCAGTCAAGGCAGTACTGCGACCGGCAGCGAGCTCAATATTTCAGAAGAACTTTCAACCCAACCAGTCGATACTGCGCCCAAGGCGGTCACGGTTGGCAACGCCAAAATCATCGCCGACCAGCGCGCCAATACTATCATCGTTCTAGGTAACCGTGAGGTCGTGGTGAAAGTCATAAAAATTCTCGACGAGATGGACGTGAAATCGCCACAAGTCGCGCTCAGCACGATTATCGGTGAGCTCACTTTGAACAATGACGAAGAATTCGGCGTAGATTGGTTTCTCAGATATAAAAACAAGATTGTCGGGACGAGTCGGAATAATCCGCAAAGCAGCGTGCCGATTCCATTCCCCAGCGGTAGTCCGGCTGCGAGTCCGGGCGGGTCGCCCATAGTTGGATCAATTCTTGATCCAGCAGGATTGGTGAATTTCGGCAACATCCTGCAAAACATTGGAACCGGTACTAATGTTTATATTGCTGCCGGAAATTACCTTAGCGCCATCGTCCACGCGATGGAATCAACCGGACGGTTTCGCGTGATTTCGCGCCCGATGGTCTTTACCAGCAATAACAAGAAGGCAATCATTGCAAATGGACAGGAGATTCCGGTCCCGGTAAGTACTTTGAGCAACGTGAACAGTGGAGCGGTTGTCAACAACGTCGCTTCCGTCCAGTCCAGCATCGAGTTTAAGAAGGTGGCGCTGCAGCTTGAGGTCGTGCCGCTCATCAACTCGGAGAAAGAGGTCTCCCTGGATATTTTACAGAAGATCGACAGCGTTGTTCCCAATAGCAATGTAAATATCGGCGGCAATTCGGTGCCGACGATCGCGACTCGCTATATCCGTACAAATGTATCCGCTCCGAACTGTTCGACCATTGTCCTGGGCGGATTAATTACCGACACCAGGAATACAAGCAAAAATGGGATTCCATATCTAAGTCGATTGCCGGTTGTGGGTTCACTTTTTCGTAGCACTACAAAGAATCGCGACCGCACCGAGCTGATCGTCTTAATGCGTCCGGAAGTTTCGTTGACCAAACTAGACTTGTATCGCCTTCGGCAAAAAAACGAGGATCGCACCCACTTCGGGCCTGAATTGGAGAAGGATGATTGTCCAGACTGCCCGAAACCGGGTGATGGAAAGCAACTGCCTCCCCCGGATGTCCCATCTGCCAAAGATGTAGGAATGCGCTGATGAAACGAATCGGGATTGTTTTTATCGCGATGTTTCTTGCCTGCAGTGGCGCTCGTGGATTCATCCTGGACGAAGAAATTTTTGAATCTGATTCCGTCGACCCGCTGGCGCCAAGCGACGGGCATGGGGTGCTTCATCAAATGCCTACGGTGCGTGCCACTGATTTTGACCGGCGATATAGGTGGCGTTGGGTCTATTACTTCAAAGCGAATGAGCAATTGATGGTGCAGCCGGCTTATGTAGGCGCGCTGCAAAGGGATTTGAAGCGGCTCGGTTATTATTGCGGCCCGATCGACGGAGTGTTTTCTGACGAAGTCAGTGACGCCATTGCGCGCCTCCAGAAAAATTATTCGATGCGTGTGACCGGCACGCTAACCGATACGGTGCGGCGAGCGTTGCATTTGCCCTAACGAGACTTAGATGAGCGCTGCGGTTAACAAATCCATCATCGATCTTTTGATGGCGGGCGGCGTGGCATCGCGCGAGGAAGCGGCCCAGCTCGCCCAAAATCTCAATGGCGGTTCCTGGACGATGCAGGTGCTCGATTCTGGCAAGGTGGATGAGCAGCGGTTTCTTACCGCCATTGGAAATTTTTTCCGCGTGCCGGTGGTCGCCCTGGATGCCAAGGCGATCGATCGCCAGACTCTTTCGATTTTGCCCCCGCGCTTTGTTTTTCAGCATCACATTTTGCCGATCGAGGAGAAGGAGAATTCCGTTGTTCTTGCGACCTACGATCTTTTTAACTCTGCGGGTCGCCAGCTGGTCACTCAACTTTTGAAAAAGCCGGCGGAATGGGTCCTGGTGCCGCGCACACAACTTCTGCGCGCGATGAAGACGCTCTACGGAGTGGGCGCGGAAACGTTCGATGAAATTCTCAAGGCCAATCGCGGGTTCGAGGTCTTGCAGGAAGGCGAGACCGCGACGGACATCAGTGCCGACGACCCCGAGGCATCGGTGGTTAAGTTTGTGAACCAGATCATCCGTGAAGCGATTGCCGAGCGTGCCACTGATATTCACGTTGAGCCGCTGGAGAATGACATTCGTATCCGATATCGCATCGACGGCATCCTGCATGAAGTGGCAGTACCGCCACAATTGCGCGTCCTGCACGCCGCGATCATTTCACGCTTAAAAGTGATGTCGCACATGGACATCGCAGAGCGGCGTCTGCCCCAGGATGGCCGGATGAATTTGCACGCGGCCAATCAGGAAATCGATGTCCGCGTCTCGACCATTCCGACGGTGAACGGCGAGTCCATCAGTTTGCGTTTGCTCGCCCGTGGCGGAAAAGAGTTTGGCTTTCAGCGTCTCGATCTCAGCCAGGAACAGGAGACGGTGATTCGCCATCTCCTGGCCCAGCCCAATGGAATCATCCTGCTCACCGGCCCGACCGGGTGCGGAAAATCGACATCGCTTTATTGCTTCCTCAGCACCATCAACTCGGTCTCGCGCCGCATTATCACGATCGAGGAACCGGTTGAATACAAGCTACCGGGCGTCTTGCAAATGGACGTGAAACCGGAAATCGATTTTACGTTTGCCCGCGGCTTGCGCCACATTTTGCGGCAGGATCCGAACGTCGTGATGGTGGGTGAGATTCGCGACGTGGAAACGGCGGACATCGCGATTCGCGCAGCCATGACGGGGCACCTCGTTTTCAGCACCCTGCACACGAATGACGCAGTCGGCGGGATCACGCGCTTGCTCGACATGGACGTCGAACCATTTCTGCTCGCTTCGGTCGTGAAGTCTTTCATCGCACAGCGGCTCGTCCGAACAATTTGTCAGGAGTGCGCTGAAAAGGTCGCGTATCCGGCCGAATATCTGGCCGAGATCGGGTTTCCGGTGCGAGAACTCGGAACACAGTTCATGCGCGGCAAAGGTTGCGACCATTGCCGGCACACCGGGTATCAGGGTCGCACGGCGATCTACGAAATTTGTGTTGTGACCGAGCCGTTGCGGAAAATGATCATGCGGAAAAAAGATGGCGGTGAACTGAAGCAATGCGCCATCGCCGAAGGCATGGAAACATTGCGGCAGGACGGCTGGCGTCGCGTCGCCCAAGGGACTACGACAATCGAGGAAGTCGTGCGGGTTACCCAAACCGACGAGGTCATGGCCGAGACGACGGAAGAGGCCGAGCCGGTAGTGGCAGGATAGCTACCAGTAGCGCCGGTGCTGCTGTCATCCCGAACCTCGAATGCTTTCGGGGTGAGAGACCTCACAAATGGCGATGGATGGACAAGTTAGCCTGTGTGCTCCGATGGGTGAGGTCCCTCGCTTGCGCTCGGGATTACAAGCATGTGGTGGCGCTCTTCGCGAGACTTGTTTACTCGGAATTTTACTCGCCGCGTAACGCGCGGATTTCGGCAGCGTAGTCTTTCGATTTAAAGATCGACGTGCCGGCAACCAGCACATTGGCGCCGTTTTCGACCGATACCTTGGCGGTCTCGGGATTAATGCCGCCATCGACTTCCAAATCCAGGTTTGGGTTGTTCTTTGTTTTCCAATCATACGCCTGACGAAGCTTTTCCATTTGCTCGGCGCGGAATGATTGTCCTCCGAAACCGGGATGGACCGTCATGATGAGCAACAGGTCGAGCTGGTGAAGAAACGGTTCGAGCGAAGCAAACGGCGTTGCCGGGTTGAGAGTCAGACCCGCGTGGCAACCAGCGTCTCGAATTTGCTGCAAGGTTTCGCCGACATTGTGTTTTGCTTCCGGTTCAACATGAACCGTAATCGAGTTGGCTCCTGCATCGACGAAACGAGCCAAATAGTGATCGGCATGCTGGATCATCAGGTGAACATCAAGCGGCAAACTCGTGAGTTTGCGAACGGTCGCGACCATTCCCGGGCCAAACGAAATGTTATCGACGAAATGACCGTCCATGATGTCGCAATGGATCCAATCGGCTCCGGCCTGTTCGACGTGGCGCACCTCATCGGCCAATCGGGAAAAATCTGCGGCTAGAATAGAAGGAGCAATCAGCACGCTCTGCATGGAGTAATGGAGTAATGGAGTAATGGGAATTGAGCAATCGCAATACTCCAGCACTTCCGCTACTCCAATGGGTTTGCTCGCTGTGAAGTGTCTGAAATCTCTGAGGCGGTGGCACTTTCGGCGTGCGCATGAAAGTTATTCACACTTTCCCTTGACGTGGGAGGGCTCTATTCCAACATTCTACGCGTTTTCGGGCGTTGAAACGACTGGGGAGCAGGAAGCGCAAGAAAGTTGTTTTCCCGTGCGCGCTTTGACTGGCTCGAAACTTGCAGCGTAGTCAAATTTCTAACTCTCTTAAATATAATGTTCGAAGGACTTTTTGGCTGGTTATCCAGTGACATCGGCATCGATCTCGGCACGGCCAACACCCTGGTTTACGTGAAGGACCAGGGCATCGTTTTGCGCGAGCCGTCGGTGGTGGCGGTTCAAGCCGGGACCAACAAAGTCCTGGCTGTGGGCGACGAAGCCAAGCGCATGCTCGGCCGAACCCCGGCGAACATCGTGGCGGTGCGACCATTGAAAGATGGCGTCATCGCGGATTTTGAAGTGACCGAGGCCATGCTGCGGCATTTCATCACCAAAGTGCACGGCCGTCGGATGCGAGCGCGACCGCGCGTGGTGATCGCAGTTCCATCCGGGATCACGGAAGTGGAAAAACGCGCCGTCCGCGAATCGGCTACTCACGCCGGTGCGCGGGAGGTGTATCTCATTGAAGAACCGATGGCCGCGGCGATTGGGGTCGGTCTTCCGGTCCAGGACCCGGCGGGCAACATGATCATTGATATCGGCGGCGGCACCACCGAGGTGGCATTGATTTCTCTTTCCGGCATTGTCTTTAGCCGAAGTGTCCGCGTCGCCGGCGACGAACTGGACGAAGCGATCGTGCAATACATGAAGCGCGCCTACAATCTGATGGTAGGCGAGCGCACAGCGGAAGAAATCAAGATCAAGATTGGCTCGGCTTACCCGAGCGATAAAGAAACGAGTGTGGAAGTGAAAGGACGCGACCTGGTCGCAGGCCTGCCAAAGACTTTGCAAATTACTTCACAGGAAGTGCGTGAAGCATTGCTGGAACCGATTTCGACCATCGTCGATTCAGTGCGAATCACTTTGGAACGTTGTCCCCCGGAACTGTCAGCCGATCTGGTTGATCGCGGCTTGGTGCTGGCGGGTGGCGGCGCGCTTTTGCGCGGGTTCGATAAACTTTTGAGCGAGGAAACTGGTTTGCCTGTCCATGTTGCGGAAGATCCCCTCAGTGCGGTCGCGGAAGGAACAGGCAAATGCCTCAATGAACTTAAATTTTTGCGCCAGGTTGCATCTGCCGATCGGCAGTGGCGCCAATAATCCCAGAGTTCGAA
>Ga0207693_10003494_pt1 | contig 13412 bp, 10 predicted proteins | sample LARL81metaG_FD_184347 | JGI IMG/M metagenome (GOLD analysis project Ga0207693, IMG submission 184347) | Corn, switchgrass and miscanthus rhizosphere microbial communities from Kellogg Biological Station, Michigan, USA - LAR L8-1 metaG... | ecosystem: Host-associated > Plants > Roots >...
ACGGTACCGTTGCGTTTCTAGGAGTGACCGAGTACCGTCCCCACGGTCCTGCGCGAATCACACGTCCTACGAGGAGCACGCTATGCCTGCACTTAGACAGACGGTTTTCGCAGCGGTCGCAGCCGCCGCCATGGTGTGTCTGCCAATCAGGCCAGCCGCTGCCGCCGGCCCTCTGCTCTTTGCCCCATGGGCGTTGGGCCACATTGTGCTGCCCCTGATCGTGGCATCAGTAGCAGCATCCGCCCAAGCGCAGGCGCCATACCCACCAACTCCGGGCTACTACGGGGGAACGCCTGGCTACTATGCGCCGCCCAACTACTACGGCCGGCCACCGAGTTACTACGCACCGTCGCCTGCATACCCACAGAGCTACTACCGGCCGCCAGCGTCCTATGCTCCGTCCATGACCCGCTACTACGCGCAGCCGCGTGGTTACTATCCATCACGCGCGCCTTACTATGGCCCTCATGGGAGGCAGGAATCTTACCGGTCGGGCGGATATCGCCGCTGGTAAGCCACAACGCCGCGAACCGATCCGCAAGGCACGCCGGGGTGGAAGGCCCTCGCATGCTGCCGCGCTGCTGTTGCGCGATCGGATCCTAGAAGTCGCGACCGAGTTGTTCCTGACGGAGGGCTACGGATCGACATCCATCGAAGCGGTGGCCGCGCGGGCCGGCATCTCCAAGAGGACCTTCTATCACCGCTTTGATGACAAAGCGGCGTTGTTCGCTGCCGTCGTCCATCGAATCATCGAGCAGATTCGTCCGCCGCCCGAAGTGCCGCTCCTCGAAGGCGCCAAGCTCGAGGAAATCCTGCGCCGCCTCGCCGGTATCATCCTGCACGCGGCGCTCGCACCTCAGGCGATTGCATTGCACCGCCTCGTCATTGCCGAGTCGGTGCGCTTTCCCAACTTGGTTCGTGCCGTCTACAACGAACCCGGGGCCCAGGAAGCGTTGACCTTGATTGGCGATCTGCTGGCGCGCGAGCTCGGAAATGCGCGCCTGACCGCCGAGCTTCAACGCTTTGCGGCAACGCAGTTCCTGCACATGGTTGTTGCCCTGCCGCAGCGTCGCAGCATGGGCCTGGGCTCACCCATGACGGCCAAAGAGCTCGAGACGTGGGCACACGACACCGTCAGTCTGTTCCTCAACGGCTGTCGAGGGCTGTCTGGCACGTTATCCCGTCAACGATGATAGGCACCTGTGCGGCGGGGAGAACGGCGCACACGCATGCCGGAGCTGAGCGGCGGCGACCTGTCGTTGTTTTTTTCGGCGGAAGCTGACACTGGACTTGGACTGAAGCTGGAACAGCGGCGTGTCCGCGTGTCACGGCGAATTATTCGCGTGGAACTCTGCGGCGTGGTTCTGGTCCTCACAAGAGGCGATCCCCATACGCCGTCTGTTGCATTTATTCCTGCCAGAAGGAGCACACCCATGAGCTATATCGACGGATTCGTCATTGCAGTGCCCAAGGGGAACAAACAGAAATTCATCGAGCACGCCAAGCGTGGTGACTCGGTTTTCATCGAGCATGGCGCGAACCGCGTGCTTGAGTGCTGGGACGATGATGTCCGGGATGGCAAGCTGACCGACTTTCGTCGTGCCGTGCAGGCAAAGGAAGATGAAGCGGTGGTGTTCTCCTGGATCGAGTGGCCGAGCAAGGCAACGCGGGACACGGCGATGGCGAAGGTCATGAATGATCCGCGGCTGAGTCCCCAAAGCAATCCGATGCCGTTCGACGGCAAACGGATGATATTCGGTGGATTCGCCCCGGTATTGGAGCTTGGCAGCCGTACCTGACGGCCGCTCCGTTCCGCGCAGCCTGCCACGGAAGCGCCCTGCCATCCATAGCAGCGGCGAGTCGCAAGCGGAGATGCCCTTGTAGGGAAACAGCTGGGTTTCCCGAGGGTCCTCCGCGTGCGATGCCGCACGTCACGTACTAGCCCTCGCGGTTGCGAAAGGCGGCCTCTCCGGCGTCCGACACCTTTACCCACTTCGGGTCGGGCGCGGCGTCGGGGACGTAACTCTCATGCCAATTCCACCATTTGTACGGTCGGCTCTGGGGATAGCCCTCCGGCGAGTCCTCCCACGTCTCCTGACGTCCGAGAGCGGTCATGTCGAGGTAGCTCCAGATGGTGCCGAGGGCCTCGTCGCCGCGGCCGTTGATGAAGTAGGTGCGGAACAGGCGCTCGCCGTCGCGGATGAACGCGTTGTGGCCGTGCCACTCATTCACCCCGAAGTCGGCGTCGAAGCTATCGGTGATGGTGTACCAGGGCATTTCCCAGCCCATGTGCGCCTTCAGGCGCGCAATGTCGGCCTGTGATGCACGCGAGGCATACACGAGGGTTGTGTCGCGCGCGTTCAGGTGCGCGAGGTGGGAGACCTGGTCGGCTCCCAACGAACAGCCAATGCAGGCGTGCTCCGGCCAGCCGTGCACACCGGGCTCGAAGAAAGCCCGATAGACGATCAGCTGACGGCGGCCCGCAAACAGGTCGAGCAGGCTCGCTTTGCCCTCGGGCCCGTCGAACCGGTATGCCTTCTCCACGGCAACCCACGGCATCCGCCGCCGGTCGGCAGCCAGCGCGTCCCGCGCGCGGGTTAGTGCCTTCTCCTTGATCAGGAGCTGCTCGCGGGCAGCTTCCCATTCTCGCATCGACACAATCGGAGGCGTCTTCATAGCGTGCTCTCCTTCTTTCCGGCCCTTCTCAGATGATGTGGTCGTGCTCATCGCAACCTCCGATTGAAAGCGACCTCTCGTGTGTTCGAGCTGGAGCGCGATACCGTTCACTGCCGAGCGTCACTATTGGTCTTGAGATAGTTTGCCGCCAGACGTCGAACGGTGGGAGTGACAAGTATGGCGGGATTGCTGGTGCCACCGCGTCCGCCGGGTGCACCGGTTGAATGGTCGCGATTACGTCCGCGGTAATCGTGCCAGTCAGCGCAGTCGAGCACCGAAACAGCCGGGACCGGTAACTACGCAATAGGTCGTCTTGAGAGCCGAGCTCTTCTTCAAGCCTCATCGGGACGCGTAATCAGTCAATGCGTCCCTGCGGTGGCGCCGGAGTAAGCTGCCGTGGGTTCACCGATGTGCGTAGTGACGGCTGCCCGGGTGGTCGTCGCAGCGGAAGGAAGGATCGATATGGAGATCGCACCGATGAGCGAACCTGCACCTGTTGACAAGCGAGTCGACGCCCCGCCCAAGGTTGGCCTCTTCTCCGAGATCACGCGGATGGCGTCGGTCTTCTGGCGTTCGAACGAACGCAATCAACTCTTGATGCTGGGCGCGGGCCTGGTCGTTGTCGTCATAGCGACCGCCTACATGCAGATTCGACTCAATGCCTGGAATCGGCCGTTTTACGATGCGCTGACGCGCAAGGATGTGCCGGTTTTCCTCAGACAGCTGGGCGTGTTCACCGGGCTGGCCGCCGTACTGCTGGTCCTCAACGTGGTCCAGGTGTGGATCAGCCAGACAACCAGGGTCACGCTTCGCGAGGGCCTGGTGCACGACCTGTTCAACGAGTGGCTGAAGCCGGTGCGCGCGTTCCGCCTCTCGAAGGCGGGTGCGATCGCGCAACATCCGGACCAGCGTCTGTCGGCGGACGCGAAGCATCTCGCCGATCTGGTGACCGACCTGACATTCGGGCTCCTGTCGGCGACGTTACTGCTATCGTCCTTCATCGGGGTGCTTTGGGTGCTATCGGAACACATGACGCTGCCGTACGCCGGCCGTCAGATCCACGTGCCCGGCTACATGGTGTGGTGTGCGCTGCTCTACTCGGCGATCGCGTCGCTCATCAGCTGGCGCGTCGGTCGGCCGCTCACGGCGCTCAACGCCGAGCGCTACGCGCGCGAGGCGGAGCTGCGCGCAGCCCTGGTGCGCGTCAACGACGAGATCGATGCCATCACGACCTACGGCGGGGAAGGCGACGAGAAGCAGATTCTCAATCGGATATTCGACACCGTTTTGGACATCTCACGGCGCATCGCCGGTGCGCTCACCAGGCTGACCTGGGTCACGGCCGGCTATGGCTGGTTCCTGCTCGTTGCGCCGATCCTGGTGGCAGCGCCAAGCTATCTGTCTGGGGATATGAGCTTCGGCGAGCTGATGATGATCGTCGGTGCGTTCAATCAGGTGCAAAGCTCGCTGCGCTGGTTCGTGGATAATTTCTCCATCCTCGCTGACTGGCGTGCGACCCGACGGCGTGTCGCCACCTTCCATCGTGCCACGGCCACCATGGATACTCTTGGCGCGTCGGCCAACCACATCGGCTTGGAGGAAACGCAGCGGGACTCGATTCGCATCGACGATCTGTGCATCGCCGGCCCGGACAGCTCCCTCAGGCTGAGCGAGGATCACGTCGAGCTCAAGCCCGGCGAGCGCACGCTCATCGTGGGCGAGCGCGGTGCCTCCAGAGCCCTGCTGCTGCGTGCGATCATCGGCATCTGGCCGTGGGGACGCGGTCAGATCAGGCGTCCGCCGCGACAGTCGATGATGTTCTTACCTCAAAGTGCCTACGTCCCGCCCGGCACCCTGCGTGCCGCACTCGCCTATCCGCACCCGGTGGACGAATATGACGAGGCGGCCGTCACGAGTGCACTCACGGCCGTGGGTCTGGAACACCTGCGGCCCTTTCTCGACACCACCGACCGCTGGGACCGGCGGCTGAGTGAAGACGAAAAGCAGAGCCTCACCTTCGGGCGCGTGCTGCTGCAACGGCCACGATGGCTGGTGGTGAATGGTGCGTTCGATGAGCTCGACCCCGGCTCGCGCCCCCAGATCGAGGCGCTGTTCAGCTCGCCACTCGCCGAGATCGGTCTGATCAACATCGGCCAGGATGGCGCCGACGACGGGTTCTTCACGCGCAAGTTGCATCTGGTAGCGGATCCGCACGGCCCGACCTTCAGGCCCGCGGACCACGCCGTGATCGCCGCCGCATGACAGGTGAAATGAGTGCGAAGAGTTACGCGGCGACCTCCACAGCAAGGCAGGCAGCCCTTGGCCTCGACGGCGGCTGGATTGGCGCCTGGCCGGGATCTTGGCTAAGCTTCATCGCCGGCTACAGAACGAGGCATGACAAATGCCAGGCCAGACGGGGGGACTTCGCTCGATAGCGTGCGCCGCGCTCGCCTGCGGTGCGCTCCTTGGCTGCAGCCACAAATCGGAGCCTGCGAGCGCCACGACTACCGGGGCCACACCGCCCCCGCCCTTCGCCAAGTCGCCTCCCGAAGAGAGCTACGAGAAGGAAGACCCGTGCAATCTCCTCGATCCGAAGGAGGTCGAGGCGGTGCTGGGGGCGCCACTCGCCACCCCGCCCTACCGCTCGGGGAACGCGACCTTTGGTCCCTCGGGTTCCGGCAGCGCCTGTGTCTACGAGACGGCGAACTTCCGCTACATCACGCTCGACGTGACGTACGAGGGCGGTGCGCAGGAGTACTCGATGACCGGCATGGTCAAGGGCCTCATGAAAGGCGGCGGCGGCAAGGAGGACATTGCCAACAACGTCAAGAAAAACTTCAGGCTCGATGACGGGACCGAGCTCACCGGGGAATGGGACGAGGCATCGCTTATGCCGATGAACTGCTGCATCTTCTCGGGCCTCAGGGGCGATCAGCTGATCACCATCGACTTCACCGCCTCGCCGGCGACGCTGTCCCAGGCGGCGACCCTGGTCGACAGCGCCTACAAGCGCATGGAGCAGCCGCTCAAGATCGATGGCAGTGCCGGGGTGGCGGCAGCCAAGGCACTCAATGCCACCCGACCCAAGCCGGCGGATGCCTGCTCGCTGCTGACGCGCGCCGAGGTCGAGGCGATCCTCGGCAAGCTCGCAGCCGACCCCGTCGGCCGCGGACCAGACTGCACGTATAACCTGCCCACGCCACCACAGAGCATCCCCCAATCGTACGAAGTCCAGATCCGCTGGGGCGGCGGCTACTACCAGTGGCGCTCGGATCGCTACGTGAACAAGATCGGCACGGCGGCGGTGGGCCAGATGGCCGCGGACGTCCTCAAGCAAATGGGCCATCCGCTGCCCGAGCAGCAGCCGAAGAGCCACGATGAAACCGACTCCGCCGGCGGCCCCGCAGCCGCAGATCCCGCGGAGTCAGTCTCGGACAACGGCAGGTACTTCGTGGTGGTCAAGCGCGATGTGCAGGTGTCGGTCAACGACCGGTTCGTCGACCAAGCCAAGGCGCAGGCCTTGGTCGCGGCGATCGCGGCCAAGATCTGAGGGGCACGGGCGCGCCGCAGCCAGATACAGGAGGGAGAAACCCGATGCGTGCTCTGAACTTGATGCTCCTCGCCTCGCTCGTGAGCCTGAGCGCCGAGGCGGGATCGGTGCTCAAGGTGGACACCAAGGACGCTGCCGGCAAGACGGTGCCGAAGGAGGTCTACTACGCCCAGGACGGCATGATGCGCATCGACTCGTTGGACGCACAGGGGAGCGTCACGCGCACTACCCTGGTGCGGGACGGCGTGGTCTGGGAGATCGACCCCCGGGAAAAAACCTTCACCCGCGTCGACGCAGCGAGCCTCAAGCAGCTCTTCGGCGGCAAGGAGAGCCAGATGGAGGCCATGCTCGCCCAACTGCCGCCCGAGAAGCGCGCGCTGATGGAGCAACGCATGGCGCAGATGAAGCAGAAGTCAGCCACCACGGAATACACCTTCATCGACACCGGTCGCAGCGACCATGCCGGGCAGTACTCCTGCCGCGTGTGGCAGGAGCAGCGCCAGGGACAGCCGTTCGCGCAGTACTGCGTGGTGCCCGCGTCGAGTCTGCCGGCGGGCGCAGAACTCGACGCGGCGATGAAGAAGGCCACCGCCACCGCCAGTCAGATCGTCTCCAGCGTGCCCCAGATGGCCAAGCAGGCCGAGCACCTGACGCGGCTCGGCAAGCTGAACGGCTTTCCCGCCAGCTCGCGCGTAGGGCACGGGGAGGAGCACGTGCTCGCCTCGGCCCAGGCGCAATCACTCCCGGCCGACAAGTTCGCCATCCCGCAGGGCTTCACGGAGAAGTCGCTCGGCGCGCACGAGAGCGACTGAGGGCATGACCGGCCGGCTTGCCGCAGCGGCGTGGCTTGCGCTGGGCGCGGTGGCGCCGGCCCTGGCGCTCGATGCCACGGACGTAAAGCCGCTGCCGGGCCTCGTCATCACGAACACCGTGTTCGCGAGCGTCGTGGCCGGGGGCAAGGGCTTTGGCTACATGGACACCGAGGATCACTTCACGCTCCTGACCTCCGGTGCCGACGGGCTCGGCTACCAGATACGCATGAGCGCGCCGGGAAACGAAAAGGTCGAGGAACTGGCGCGGCGCCTGAAATGGCCGCGGCACGTGCGGCATGAGGATCTCGAGGAGTCCTCGCGCATGACGCTGCTCTACTCGAGCAACGACCCGGAAAACTACGGCGGCCAGACCTTCGCCGAGACCTCGCGCAAGGTGCTTACCGGCCTGAAGAGCGGGGGCGAGACGCCGTTCGTGTTTGGGCCGTACGCGGGCATCAAGGGCGATGCGGGTGCGCTCGGCGCGCTGGCGCAAGCCGGCAACAGCAAACCGGCTCCCGACCCAGCAGCCGCCAGTGGCGCGCCACCGGTGCCGAATCTCGGGCAGCTGTTCAACATGCTGCTCGGGTCCGCTCGCCACTACTACCGCGGTACGCTGCACCGCGTTGAGCCCGCGGACGTGCCGGTATCGGTGCTGGTGAACGGGGTGCGCATGAACCTGCCGGCGGTGCATGCCGCCGGCACGTTCAGCTTCACCCCGGATGAGACCGCGAAGGCCGAGGTGTGGTGGCTGGACAATCCGGACTGGCCGGTCACGCTGCATTGGATCTTCGGCCCGGCGAGCAGCCTCGTGACCCGCATCGACTGGCCCACCGGCGGTGGCGGCGGTGCAGCCGCCGGGGGCGGTGGCGCCATGGCCTCGCAGCTCGCCAGCAAGAGCTGCCACGTGGAGCTGCACGGCATCTACTTCAATTCCGGGAGTGCGGTACTGCTGGAAGAGTCCGAGCCGATGCTGAAGCAGGTAGCCGGGGTCGTGAAGGCGAGCCCCGAGGCGACGCTCACCATCGAGGGGCATACCGACAACCTCGGCTCGGCCGAGTACAACCAGAAGCTCTCGGAGCAGCGCGCCGCGGCCGTGCGCGATGCGCTCGTGAACCGTTACGGCATTGCGCCCGGCCGGCTCAGTGCCAAGGGCTACGGCCTGACGCGACCGGTCGAGACCAACGCCACCTTCGAGGGACGTGCCCGCAACCGCCGCGTCGAGCTCGCGCGTCCCTGTCCGACCCAGTGAATCTGCGGCGGCGCCGGCACACCCGCACGGCGGCACCTGAGGCAGGCTCAGATCTCGCAGGCCTTCACCGGCGGATCGAGCTTCTGGGTGGTGGTGTTGAAGATTTCCTTCTTGGTCGTGAGCGCTCCGGCGACGGATGAGGTGTCCACGAACGGCAGCGGAATGACGTTGGTCTCGACCCCGACGTGGCCCACTGCATTGTAGGTCATGCGCTTGCACTGCGGCAGGAGGCCCGCGCCGACCACACCGGCCTGCGTCATGGTGATGACGTTGATCACGTCCATGTAGGCGACCGAAGAGACGCCGAACACGCCGAGCCCCAGGCCCACGCGCGGCAGCTGGATCGCGAGCACTACTGCGGATACTCCGGGGCTCATGCCCTTGTAGTTGGTGATCTGCGGATCTCCGGAGGTGGAGAAACTGCTGTCATAGTTGGCCTTGCCCTTTGCGTAAGTCAGGCCGCTGTCGCCCTTGAAGGCGACCTGGCCCTCGGCCGTGAGCGAGGCGTGCATGCCCGAGAGGCTGAGCGTAATCAGGAAGTCCGAGCCCAGCTGCACGACAAACGGCACGCCGCCGACGGGGATCGGCACGTTGAACTCCACCGGCACGTGCATGATCGGGATCTTGGTGGCTTCGTTCCCGGGCTTGCCCAGGCGCCCGATCAACTCCGCCTGTACCTTGCCGTTGAGGTTCTTGAAGTGGGTTGCGGCGACGTCGATGTCGCCGTTGACGAAGCCCAGTTGCTCACCGATGGTGAAGCCGTCCAGATCGACCCGCCCGCGCAGGCGCGCATCGAAGTTGTCGTCCGCGATCTGGTAAAGCTGCGTGGCGACGCCCTTGGCCACCTTGAAGGCACGCTTGCGCGCCTCGAGCTGGTCCTTCTTGATGCGCCACTCGCCGAGGATCTGCTCCTTCGCCTGCAGCTTCTGGATCTCGACGTCGTGCTTTTTCTGCCACTTGTCCTTGAGCAGCTGCTGCGCCGCCTTGTCGGTGATCGGCTCGCCGTACTTGTTCACCTGGTGCGGCAGCGTGGGACCGCTGTAGTTGGGGTCCTTGCGGTTGGCCTGATCATCGAGCAGCTGCTTCATCTCCTGCTCGAAATCCTGGTCGGTCTGGGTGACGCCCTTCTCCTCCTCCTTGATCTCCTGCTCGGCCTGCTGGATCGCCTTGTGGATTTCCTCGCGGTCCTTCTCGATGGCCTTGTACTCGGGGATGAGGCTGTGCTCGCCCGAAGCGGTGCCGCCCTCGAGATCGCCCTTGCGCGCCTGCAGCTCGACCGTGATGCCGCCGGGGCGAACCTGGTAGCCCACCGAGTAGGCCCAGCCGTTCTTGGTGCCGTTGAAGCCGTTGGCGCTCATGCCCTCCTCGTACCAGTCATCGTCGTCGCTGTCCTGGGGCGAATCCGGATCGGGCAGGTTCTCGGGCGGCAGCGCCGCCGGATCGTCCCCGCCGTCCGGCTGCTCGCCGGGTGCGGGCTCGGTGAGCAGAACGTACCTCAGGCCGGGTGGGCGCACGCCACGGTGCGCGGTGGCGGACGCCGGAGTCTCCGCCTTGCGCTGCGGGAAGTAGTTCTGCAGCTTCACGGGTGCTTCGAATTCGATGCGCGCGTTGGGCATGGCCTCGGTGAGCTTCACCAGGCTCGTGTGCACGTGGGTCACGGCGCCGAAGGTCTCGAAGCTGTCGACCTTGCGCACTGCCAGGTCCCACACCCACAGGATGCTGCCGGGCTTCAGCTTCGTGAGCGCCGGCTCGTCCGAGGCGAACGTGAAGGTCGCGCCGTCGCGGCTGATCGCGCGCAGCGAGCGCAGCGCGGCCGCCTTGTCGATGGCGACGGTGGCCGGATTCCACTGCACCTCGAAGCGCTTCGGCTTGATCTCCTCCACCGTGGTCAGATAAGCACGCAACGCCTCGGTGCTGTTGCCGCGCAGCGGCACTCCCGACCACACCGCCGCACCGGGGGGCCTAGCGGCTCCTGCGGCGGACGAGGCGGCCGATGAGGACGGCCCGGCGGAGCGACTGCACCCGGCTGCCAGGGACAGCGCGATGCCCAGGGCAAGCAGGCGCGCTCCACGCGCGGACAGACGCGCGCAGCCGCCAGCGTAGTGGGATGATCTCGCGCGCATGGCCCCCTCCCGGCCGCGACGACGGGACTCGCGATCGTTGCCCAAATGCTACGCCGGCGGGGGGCCGCCGGCTACTTCGGGGCCAGCGCGCGGCGCATTGCTTCCATCATCGACGCGCACAGAAGCGCCTAGCAAATGGCGGGTACTCGAGCGCACGTAGATAGTGTTCGCTCGGAGGGGGAGCGCGTGCCGCCCGGTTCACTCGCTCCGGGTACTACGTTTGGGCGCCATACCACTAGACATATGGTGCTCAAGCGGCCATGCTTAACCAAAGCACGATCTTGAGAATGCGATCCTGTCTGCGAGTCTCGAAGGGACTCCAACCGGACGCCTCCTGAGACCGGGCTGGGCACAAGGGCAAACCCGTTCGAAAGGCGGGGACGCAAAGCTACCGGTCTAAGGGCGTGACAGCCTAGGACAGCGGGGTTGCCACTCCACTCCCCGTGTGAGCGTGCAAGCCTCGCTGCATTGGTTCTGGCGCTCTCCCGACCGGATTCGAACGTTCGTTTCAGGGAGAGAGCCTTATGACCTCAACATCGGCAGAGTCCGCCGCGTCGTCGCACCCCAATTCCGTGCGGGCGCAGTCGGGTACTGGCCATTTCATGCTCACGCTGTGCCGGCTGGCTGCACCGGTGTCCATTCGGCCGCCCCAGTCACCGCACCTGAAGCCTTTCACGTTCTTCACGAGTTGTGCGCGTCAGCCGGACGGCAGCGAGTGGTTGTACCTCAACATGGGGTACTTCGAGACGCTGACGGATGCTGAGAGATGGGTCGAAGCCGTGCGCGGCCGTTATCCCAACGCGTTCGTGACCATCGCACCGGCTGCGTTTCTGCGAGCGGCCCACTCCGCGGCGCCGTCGCTGCCGCCCACTGATTCCAAGCCGCTGCTTCCCCAAAGCAGCGATCCTGCGCCGGCCAAGGAGTCGTTGACCGACACCCAGGTCATGAAGATTCTGGAACAGCGCGATGTTGCCGCGGCTCAGGACGACGTTGCCGAGAGCAGTTGCGATCAGATCGCGTTGCTGCGCCCCGAGGACACAAGTACTCGGCACGCCTTGAAGGAGGCTGTCGTCAACGGTGCACCGGTTTCCTTTGCCGTGCAGCTGCAGTGGTCGGCGCAACCGATCGACCTGAGCCGCGTGCCAGCGCTCGGTATATTCAAGGCCAATACGCTCTACGCGACAGAGAGTCGCCGGGAGGGGCGTTCCCGCTATTTTCTTCGGCTGGGTTTCTTTGCAGATCCGATGTCTGCGAAGCAGGTCGCTGCTCAGGTGCGTTCGAACTTCGCCTCCGCAGCCGTGGTCCCTGTTGCCGAGCAGGAGGTCACACGTGCACGCGAAGCCGGCCGGGGCGCCTCTTCAATCCCGTATCTCGTGGAGCAACCAGTCGATCGGGGGATCGCTTCCAACGGCACCCCAGAATCACCGGCAGGGTCAAAGCCCTCGAGTGGCGTACCGCGCCGCGTCTCCCGGGACGCCGAGACGCTCGAACAGGCACTCAGGCGGCTGGCCAGGAGGGCACTCTGGACGGACTCCGACGTACTCAGCGAAAGCGGCGTGCGTCATCTGAAGGTTGAGGTGCAGAAGCACACGTCGCGCCGTTCCTAAAAGAACGGCTCGCGAAGTCACGCGTGGCAGAGAAATCTGTTGCCGTTGCAGGTTGTCGGATGTGTCCCGCAACGCCTTTGGGTACCAAAGTGGGCGGTTTTGCGGAAGCAGCGCCCGCGCTTCATTGGGGTTCGGTTGCGCTGTGGTCCGCTGACGGGTGAGCCGAACTCCAGCCCTCCACAAACAGCGCCTCGGCATTCCCCCGGTAGAGCTTGTCGATGACCGCGCGCGGCAACTGCAGCCCGCGGAATGAGGCCTCGAAGTCGCTCGAGTGCATGCTGTGCGAGGTCACCAGGAACTCCCAGTCCTTGAGCCACACGGCATGCACGTCCGCCACCGGGGCGTCATCAGCATCCAACGGCCCATAGGCCTCATCACTGCCGTAGAGGATGCGGTCCTGGTAGCGCAGCAGGAACCGCCGCACCTTCTCGCGGTTACGAGCCGCCTGGTATTGCAGGTGCACCATGCGCGCGGCCAGATCGACCCGGGCATTGGGGAAGCGATCCAGGAACGCCGCCACCTGATCCACGTCCCACTCCAGCGAGGCCAGGTGTACGCCGTCGAACGCCAGCGCCGGGTGGCGGCTCAGCATCCGGTCGCGGGCGCCCAGGATCGCATCGTGCGAGGGCATCTCCGGGTGCTCATACATGTAGTACTGCGGGTGCTCCCTGAAGTAATCCCGGTCCGAACGCACGGTCATCTTCTCGTACGGCAGCCAGCAGTTGAGCGGCTCCGCCTGGTGACCAAGCAGCACCATGTGATCGCGCTCCAGTGCGGCTATCACAGGCTCAAGGCGCGCGTCATCAGGCATGACGTAGCTGCCGTCATCGTTCTGCAGCGCCATGCCGATGTTCTTCCACATCTTCACTCCGACCGCCCCGTGATCCCGGGCAGTCGCGATAGCCTTGAGGGCGGACGTCGCCCAGCCGGGCGCGTTGAAGTTCGCCACGGAGAAGGTCGCTGCAAAGGCCACTCTGCCCGGATAGCGCCGGCGCAGCGACTCCGCGGCCGCCTGCTGCTCGGGAATCGCCGGAAAATCCGGGTAGTCGGTGTTGATGGTCAGGATGCGAAAGTCATCCGCAATCACCTGCGCCATGAGCCGATCGGCAGCCCCGATGACATGCATGTGCGCGTCAATCTTGTCGACATGGGGGAAGTCCGCCATGGTGTAGTAACGGGCCGCGCTATCCGCCGTTGCCGCAACCGCGGTCCCCCCGCACGCGGCGAACAATCCGAGGATCCCGAGGAGGCGCCGAAGAAGCCGCCCGTTCATACCAGGCGCACCTCGACCCCCCGCTGCTTCAAGGCCTCCACGGCATCCGCCGGTGCGCCCCGGTCGGTGATCAGCATGTGCAGCTGCTCCACCTTGGCGATCAGGGAGACGTTGCGGCGCCT
>Ga0207693_10003496_pt1 | contig 13408 bp, 16 predicted proteins | sample LARL81metaG_FD_184347 | JGI IMG/M metagenome (GOLD analysis project Ga0207693, IMG submission 184347) | Corn, switchgrass and miscanthus rhizosphere microbial communities from Kellogg Biological Station, Michigan, USA - LAR L8-1 metaG... | ecosystem: Host-associated > Plants > Roots >...
CTCGACGGTCTTGCCGTCGGCGCGCTCGTCGACGAGCTTGATGTGCAGGCCCTTCGTCAGAAACGCGGTCTCGCGCAGGCGCTGCGTGATCGTGGCCGCATCGACGTCGAGTTCCTCGAAGATCTCGGAGTCGGGCAGGAAGGTGATCGTCGTCCCGGTGGCGTCGTCCTCGCCCATCTTCCCGACGACCTCCATCTCGCCGGTGGGGTCGCCGCGCTCGAACTCCTGCCGGTAGACGCTGCCGTCGCGGCGCACTTCGGCGATCAGATGCTCGGAGAGCGCGTTGACGACGGAGACGCCCACGCCGTGCAGGCCGCCCGACACCTTGTAGCCGTCGCCGCCGAACTTTCCGCCCGCGTGGAGCTTCGTGAGGACGACGGTCAGCGCCGGCAGGCCCTGGTCCTTCATCACGTCGACGGGGATGCCCGAGCCCCAGTCCTGGACCGTGACCGAGTTGTCCGGATGGAGCATGACGTCGATCCTGTCGTTGCGCCCCTGAAGCGCCTCGTCGACGGAGTTGTCGACCACCTCGTAGATGAGATGGTGGAGGCCCCGGAGGCCGGTCGAGCCGATGTACATGCCCGGCCGTAACCGGACCGGCTCGAGTCCTTCGAGGACGGTGATGTCCCTCGCGGTGTAGTCTGTTTCAGTCATGAAAAAAGCCCTGCAAATTCCGCATTTGCGGGCACCGGGAAGTCTATCAGACGGGCCGGTCGTTCGGGGCGCGAGCGAGCGCCGCTTTTATGGCTTTCGCGACCGACTCACGCAGGCTTGGATCCACAATGCCGGCCGTTAGCTCGGCCGCCTCTTGCGCCTGCTCCGGCGAGGCCTCGACCGCGGGAGGCGGAGGCGGCTCGGGGGTCGTCTCCGGCAATGGTCCGAGCGTGAAGCGAAGGCTGGGCTTGCCCGGCAGACGAGCGGTGATTTCCGCTGCGCGCTGGGTCAGCTCGAAACCCCAGATCGCGTCGCGCACGTGAACGACGAGCGTCCCGTCGGGCTGCGTTCGCGCCGGCCACGCGTTGCGCGCAATCTCCTCGCCGACCGCGGCGGGCCACGCCGTGACCGCGTCTCCGGCGCCGCTGTCGGCGCCGACGCGGCCGAGTTCCACCCGGATCTGATCTCCGACGGGCTCCACTAGGCTGCAGCTTCCAGCACGCTGCCCGGCGTCACCTCGAGCAGCTGGTCGGGCTCGGTCGGCAGCATCGCCGCGTCGGTCGCCGTGACGAGCGCCTGCCCCACACTCCGCACGCGAGAAGCGAGGATCCTCCGGCGCTCGGGATCGAGCTCCGACAGGACGTCGTCCAGCAGGAGCAGCGGCGGAACGCCGGTCCGGTCGGCGATCGTCTCGGCCTCGGCGAGGAGCAGGGCGAGCAAGGCCAGGCGCTGCTCTCCCTGCGAGCCGAAACTGCGCAGATCCCTGTCGCCGGCGGCGATCACGACATCGTCGAGATGTGGGCCGAGTGAGGTCACGCCGCGGTCGAGATCACGTTCGAGCACGGCTGCCAGGCCCTCGGGCGTCGGCGGCTCGCCGTCGTACCGGAGCGACACCGCGCCGAGGCGGAACTCCTCCGCGCGGGCGCCGAACGAGGGCTCGAGCAGTGCGAGGGTCTCGCCGCGCGCCGCCACGAGCTCGGCCCCGAGCGCCGCCACGCGTTCACTCCACGGTACGACGGCTTCGCGACTCGATGCGCCGACCGACACGCGCCGCAGCGCGGCGTTCCTCTGCGCGACCGCCGCGCCGTACTCTGCCGGCAAGGCTGCCCGCGCAGGCGCGAAGCGGCCGAGAACACGATCGAAGTAGGCGCGGCGCGCAGCGGGAGGACCCTTCACGACGCCGAGCCGGTCCGGCGTGAACACGAGCGTCGACGTCATCGTGCGAAGCTGCTCGGCCGCGCGCAGCGGCGCACCGTTCAACCGGGCCCGCTTGCCCTCACCCCGCCGCACCGTCACCTCGAGCTCCAGCCCGACCTCGCCTCGCCGGCCCGAGACCGCGGCCCGTGCTCCCTCGGCGCCGAATCGCACGACCTGCGAGTCGGTCCGCGTTCGCGGAGAGAACCCCTGGGTCGCGACGTGCACCGCTTCGAGGAGATTCGTCTTGCCTACGCCGTTGGGGCCCACCACGAGCACGAGCCCCGGCTGCAGAGCCAGCTCGAGCCGCTCGTAGGAGCGGAAGTCGCGGAGCGAAGCGGTCTCGACGATCAGGCTCTGCCAGCGCCGTCCGGCTTTTAGCCGGGAAGGCGGATCGGCATGACGAGGTACGTGAAGTCGTCGGCCTCGTCGGTGAGGATCGCGGGGCGCAGCGGGCTGATCAGCTTCATCTTCACGTCGTCTCCCTCGACCGACTCCAGCCCCTCTTTCAGGAACTCCGCGTTGAAGCCGATGTCGAGCGGCTCGCCGCTGTAGGCGACCGGCATCGACTCCTGCGACTCGCCGACCTCGTGTGTCCGCGCCACGACCGTGACCTCGCCGTCTGCGAAGCGCAACTGCAGCGGAGTCGCGCGCTGGATCATCACGGCGGCACGCCGCACGACATCGAGAAGCTCGGTGCGCGAGATCGTGAGCTCGTGCTCGAACGCCTCGGGCAGAAGTTGCCGGTAGTTCGGGAACTGACCGTCGATGCGGCGTGTCGTGAGCCAGACGCCGCCGGTCGAGAAGAGCACCTGGTTCTCCTGCACGCCAACCGCGATCTCGTCGCCGTCGCCGGGGATGCGCGAGAGCTCCTGCAGCGCGCGGCTGGGGACGATCGCCTCGAGCTCGGGGGCCGGCGAGTCGAGCTGCGTCTCCTTCACGGCAAGCCGGTACGAGTCCGTCGCGGCCATGACGAGTTTGTCGCCGGTGAACTGGACGAGGACGCCGGTGAGCACGGGACGCGCCTCGTCGCGTGAGGCCGCGCGCGCGACGCGACCGATCGTCTCGAGCAGCGCCTCGCGCTCGACCGAGAAGGTCTCCGTCTCGGTGAACTCCGGCAGCCGCGGGAAATCTTCGGCGTTGTAGGTGTTGAGCGTGTAGCTCGCGCTGCCCGAGCCGATGTGGACGACCGATTCGGCTGCGCGATGCTCGATCGTGACGTCGTCTCCGGGAAGAAGCCGTGCGATGTCCACCAGGGTGCGCCCCGGAAGCACGACCGAGCCGTCGCCCTCCACGCGGGCCGACACGGCAGCGCGCAGCGAAAGCTCCATGTCCGTCGCGGCCAGCCGCAGCTCATCGCCCTGAGCCTCGAGCAGGATCCCCGACAGGATCTGGATGGCCGTCCGGCTCGAAACGGCGCGGCCCACGAGCGTGAGGCCCTGCACGAGCTCGTCCTTTGCGCAGGTAATCCTCAACCCGGCACCGACTGCGATGTCACTCTCGATCATCTAAGGGTCCTCGTAGAAGTCATAGGGAGTGTGGACGATGGGGAAGACGTGTCCGTGCCGGCTTCCTTCCTGCGGTTCGCATGTGGAGCTTCATTGTGGACGATCCGGAGGGTCCCACAGGTGGCAAGCGTCAGCGGACCTGCTTCACACGTGCGGTGAGCTCTTGCACGAGGTTGTACACAGACCTGTCCTCACGAATCAGACGGGAGATCTTGGAGGTCGCGTGGATGACGGTGGTGTGGTCGCGGCCGCCGAACTCCTTGCCGATCTTGGGCAGGGACGAGTCGGTGAGCTCGCGTGAGAGGTACATCGCGACCTGTCGCGGATAGACGATGTTCTGGGAGCGCTTCTCGCCACAGAGCTCGTCGAGCGTGAGCTCGAACCGCTCGGCGACGAGGTCCTGGATTCGCTTGATCGAGACCTCGGCGGCCTCACCCTGGGGGAAGACGTCGCGCAGCACGTCCTGCGCGAGCTCGACCGTCATCGGGCGTCCGGTGAGGGAGGAGAACGCGACGACGCGGGTCAGCGCGCCCTCGAGCTCCCGGATGTTCGTCGACACACGGCTGGCGGTGAACGTGAGCACCTGCTCGTCGTGGACGTGGATCCCGTCGACCTTCACCTTCTTGCGCAGGATCGCGATGCGGGTCTCGAGGTCAGGCGGCTGGATGTCGGTGATCAGCCCCCACTCGAACCGGCTGCGCAGGCGCTCCTCGAGCGTCGCGATGTCGCGCGGCGGCCGGTCGGACGACAGCACGATCTGCGAGCCGGCCTCGTACAGCGAGTTGAACGTGTGGAAGAACTCCTCCTGAAAGCGCTCCTTGCCCTCGAAGAACTGAACGTCGTCGATGAGGAGGACGTCATAGGCGCGGTAGCGATTCTTGAAGCCCTCGATCCGCTTGTCGCGCAGCGAGTTGATGAAGTCGTTGACGAAGGCCTCGCTCGTCACGTAGCGCACGGACAGCTCGGAGGAGTGCTCGGCGACGTACTGGGCGATCGCCTGGAGGAGGTGCGTTTTTCCGAGGCCCGTGCTGCCGTAGATGAAGAGCGGGTTGTACGCCTGCGCCGGCGCCTCGGCGACGGCCAGCGCGGCCGCGTGTGCGAAGCGATTCGACGAGCCGATCACGAAGGAGTCGAACGTGTACTTCATGTTGAAGCCGCCGCTCTCGGGCCGCCCCTGAGCGCGTTGGACCACGGCAACGACGCCGTCCGACCCCGCGCGGGCCTCCGTTCCGGAATGCGCGCTCTCTCTCACCTGGAGCTCGAGCACGCGTTCGCCGCCGAGGATGTCGCGCACGGCCGCGCCGATGAGGCCGAGGAAGTTGCTCTCGATCCAATCGCGCGTGAACTCGCTCGGGACGACGACCACGAGCGTGTCGTCGTCGAGCTCGAGACCGTGGACATCGCCGAACCACTTGCTGTACGTCCCGTCGCTGAGGGCCTCTTTGAGCCGCCCGGAGATTTCCTCCCAGAGGTTCTCTGCAGACAGCTCGACTTGGTGCTCCACCGACGCCTTGATCCTCCCGGTCTCCGGCCCGGCGGCCAGCATAACAGCGGCTTTGGCGCGGGCAAAATCACCGCACTTGCAGGGAGTTTCTGAGCCCCACGATCCCTCCACAGCTGTGGACAGACGTGGGGGCAACCTGCTGCAGCCGCATCCCTTAGCCACCGGCGGCTGTGGACAAGACGGTGGACGACTCGCGGCTATACTGACCGCCGCGCCCCGCCGCCGGCGGGGATTTTTCTGGCAAAGACGAGCCTTTTCACAGTCGTGAAGCGCACCTATCAGCCCAACGTCCGCCGCCGCAAGCGCAAGCACGGCTTCCGTGCGCGCATGGCCACGAAGGCCGGTCGCGCGATCTTGAAGCGGCGCCGCGGCAAGGGCCGGACTCGCCTCTCGGCGTAGCTCCGTCAGCACTAAGCTGGTCACGTGAAGCGCGCCAACCGCCTGTCCCGCTCCCGGGACTTCGACGCGGTACATCGCCGTGGTCGGTCGGTCTCGTCCCGTTTTCTCGTTCTCTACTGGCTGCCGCAGGACGAGCCTGCGGACCCGCGCATCGGGTTTGCGGTACCGCGCGCGGCCGGCGGGGCTGTCGAGCGAAACCGGATCAAGCGACGTCTGCGGGAGGTCTGGAACGAGCGGCTGGAGCGCGTGCCTGCGGGCAACGACTACGTGCTGATCGTCCGCCCGGGCCTCGTCGAGGCAGCCGAGGCCAACGGTTTCGCGTGGCTCGGCGAGCGCGTGGACGAGCTGCTCGAGCAGACCGGGGTGCTCGCAGCGTGAGTGCCGTGCGGCGCGCCCCCGCGATGCTCGGAGTCGGGCTCATCTGGCTGTACCGCCTGACGCTCGGCGCGTTGTTCCCGGCCACCTGCAAGTACCACCCCTCCTGCTCGGAGTACGCGATCCAGGCCGTGCGCCGCCACGGTCTCCTGCGCGGCAGCGTCCTCGCCGGCTGGCGCCTGCTTCGGTGCAACCCGTGGAGTCGCGGAGGCTTCGACCCGGTCCGATGACGCTTTTCGCGATCCCGATCATCAGCCAGCTCGAGACCGTGATGCAGCACGTTCTCAACTTCTTCCACACGAACCTCCATCTGCCGTGGGCGTGGGCGATCGTGGCGACGACGGTCCTGGTGCGGATGCTGCTCGTGCCGCTGACGATCCGGCAGATCCACTCGATGCAGAACCTGCAGCGCTACGCGCCGCAGATGAAGGAGATCCAGAAGAAGTACAAGCACGACAAGCAGAAGCAGAACCAGGAGCTCATGGCGTTCTACCGGGACAACAACATCAACCCGGCTGCCTCGTGCCTGCCGATGCTCCTGCAGCTGCCGGTCTTCATCGCTCTCTACTACACGCTCAAACACTTCGACGCGAACTTCCATCCCGGACCGAACGAGAACCTCTCCTGGCTCCACTTCGTCCCGAACATCACCTTCCACACGACGGCTTTCTGGGGCGGCTACATCCTGCTCGTCGTCTACGTGGCGAGCCAGATGGCGTCGACCCTGTTCATGGCCCCGACGGCGGACAAGGCGCAGCGCACGCTCTTCATGCTCATGCCGCTCGTCTTCGTCTTCGTGATCGCGCGCTTCCCGGCGGGGCTCGTCCTCTACTGGGTGACGACGAACCTGTGGACCGTCGGGCAGGGACTGATCACGCGGCGACTGGTTGCACGGACGCCGGCACCGGCACCCGAGCGGCGCAGCTCGCGGACGCCGCCGAAGGACGACGGCTCGAGCGGTAACGGCGCGAGCCCCGAGGAGCCGTCTCCGAAGCCTGCCCCGTCGGCCTCGCAGCAGCCCCGCCAGGTTCGGCGGAAGAAGAAGCGCACGAGCCGGAGATGAGCGAGCTCTCGGCGGACCTGACGGCCGAGGCGACCGGGGAGACGGTCGGAGAGGCGAAGTGGGCTGCGCTGCGCGAGCTCGAGCAGCGGCATCCCGGGCTCGACAAGGCTGCGGTGCAGTTCGAGGTGGTAGCCGAAGGGGAGCGCGGGATTCTCGGCGTCGGCTACGAGCCGGCCCGCGTGGTCGCACATCTGCCGGCCGAGGCCGCTGTGGCAGCGGCTGAGGCGGAGCCGGCGGCCAAGGGTGGCCAGGCGGGCGAGGCGCGGGCGCTCGTGGCGCGGATTGTCGAGGCGATCGGCGTCGATGCGGAAGTGGTCGCACGCGACGAGCCGGAGGCGATCGTCGTCACGTGCTCGGGTCCCGACGTCGGCCTACTGATCGGCCGCCACGGCCAGACGATCGATGCGGTGCAGTACCTCCTCAACGTGATCGCCTATCGCGCCTACGGCGACGACAAGAGAGACGTGGTCGTCGACGCTGCCGGTTACCGCGCCCGGCGGCAGGCGACGCTCGAATCGCTCGCGGACCGGGTCGCCGAACGGGTGCTCGAGTCGGGCGAGCCGGAAGAGCTCGAGCCGATGACCGCAGTCGAGCGCAAGGTCGTGCACCTGCGCCTCAAGGAGGTCGCGGGCATCGGCACGACCTCCGAGGGCACGGAGCCGAACCGCTACGTCGTCGTCGTTCCCGACTGACGACTGGCTCGCCGCCGTCCTCGCGACGCCGGGCCTGACGGGTCTACGCGATCTCGAGAGTGCTCGCGAGATGCTGTTCGAGGATGCGCTACGTGCGCTTCCCCTCATCAAGCGGTACGACGGCCCGTTGATCGACGTTGGCTCCGGCGGCGGCTCACCGGGGATTCCGATCGCAGCGTCACTGCCGGGACGCGAGGTGACACTGCTCGACGCCGACCAGCGCAAGTGCGACTTCCTCCGCCGCTGGGCGACGCCGAATGCGCGCGTCGTCTCGGGGCGCGCCGAAGAGCAGTCGCGCGAGATGTGGGGCGTTGCGCTGGCGAAGGCGCTTGCACAGCCGGCCACCGCGGCGGAGTGGTGTCTGCCGCTCGTCCGGGTCGGCGGCGCAGCGATCCTCTGGCTCGGAGTGAGCGCCGACGTGCCGAGGCTCGGGAGAGTCTCCGCTCACCTCGGCGGCGGCATCCCGGAGTTGTATGACGGCCTCGCCGTCCTGCCCAAGGTCGCGCCGACCCCGCCCAGGTTCCCGCGCCGAGTCGGCGTCGCGAAGAAGCGTCCGCTGGCCTAGCGACAATGGCTGCGGCCATGAGCCGTATCTACGCCCTCGCGAATCAAAAAGGTGGGGTCGGCAAGACCACCACCGCCGTCAATCTCGCCGCCTGCCTTGCGGAGGCCGGTGAGCGCTCGCTCGTGATCGACCTCGATCCGCAGGCGAACGCGACCTCGGGGCTGGGGATGCGCGCCAACGGGACCTCGAGCTACGACCTCCTCGACGGCGCGCCGCTGGCCGAGCTCGTCCACCCGACCGCGTTCGCGAACCTCGACCTCGTCCCCGCGAAGCCGGATCTCGCCGGCGCCGTGGTCGAGCTCTCGGGCCGCTCCGACGGCGAGCGGTATCTCGCCCAGGCTCTCGCCTCCGGCACCGACCGCTACGACTTCGTCTTCCTCGATTGCCCGCCGTCGCTCGGGCCGCTCACGGTCAATGCGCTCGCTGCATCCGACCGCGTGCTCGTGCCGGTCCAGGCGGAGTACTACGCGCTCGAGGGGCTGACCCAGCTCCTCCACTCGGTCGAGCTGATCCGGCGACGTCTCAATCCGAGCCTCGGCATCGGCGGCCTGCTGCTCACGATGGTCGACGGCCGCACACGTCTCGCGCATCAGGTCGAGGAGGAAGTGCGGCGGCACTTCGGCGACCTCGTCTTCCGCACCTCCGTCCCGCGCTCGGTGCGCCTCGCCGAAGCCCCGAGCCACGGACTGCCCGCAATTGCCTACGACCGTCGCTCCGCCGGAGCCGACGCCTACTGGAAGGTGGCGATGGAGCTTGTCGAGCGCGCCTGAGTCCTCCCCACAACGGCGGGGCCTCGGCCGTGGCCTCGAGGTCCTGATCGGAGGCCATCCGGTCCCGAGCGAGCTGCTCGAGATCCCGGTCGACGCGATCCATCCGAACCCGCGCCAGCCGCGGCGCCGCTTCGAGCCCGAGGCCGCCTCGGGGCTTGCGGAGTCGGTGCGGCGCCAGGGCGTGATCCAGCCGCTGCTCGTGCGGCCGCGCGGCGTGGGCGGCTACGAGATCGTGGCGGGCGAGCGCCGCTGGCGGGCGGCGCGGGAGGCCGGCCGCGAGACGGTTCCCGCCGTCGTACGTACCGCCGACGACCGCGAGACGCTCCTGCTCGGTCTCGTGGAGAACGTGGCCCGCGAACAGCTGACGCCGATCGAAGAGGCTCGCGCCTACGCCGTGCTGATCGACGAGTTCTCGCTCTCGCTGGGCGAGGTTGCGGAGCGGGTCGGCCGCTCCAAGCCTTCCGTCTCCAACCGGATCCGCCTGCTCGAGCTGCCCGACGACGTGCTCGGGATGGTCGAGCGCGGGCAACTCACGGAGGGACATGCCCGGGCGGTCCTCGCTGTCCCCGACCACGAGGGCCGGCGCCGGCTCGCACGCGAGATCGTGCGCCGAGGGCTCTCGGTGCGCGCGGCCGAGCAGCGGGCGAAGTGGGCCGGCGCGCGGCAGCGGCCGCGGACTCGTTCGGCGCCGGTCGACCCGGCGCTCGCCGACCGGGTGCGCAGCGCGGTCGAACAGCTGACCGGCAGGCACGCGCGTGTCGTTCCCGGACGCGTCGAGCTCCCGTTCGGCGACGAGCACGACCTCGCCGAGCTGGCGGAGGCGCTCGAGGTCGTCGCGGCTACAATCGACCCCCGCAGTTCCGGTTAGTTGGGGGCGATTAGCTCAGCTGGTTAGAGCGCCGCTCTGATAAGGCGGAGGTCCCTGGTTCGAATCCAGGATCGCCCATCTCTCCGCGGTCGTAGCTAGTGCAGGCGATGGGTGCGGACGAGGTACTCCTCGACCGCCAGCAGGAACGACTCGTCCTGGGCGAGCTCGACCAGCCGGCCCTTGGTCACCGCGTCCAGTTCCCCGTCCAGCGCGACCTCGACGACGAAGCTCGGCGTGCGTCCCGTTTGCGACAGCGCGGCCATCCGGAGAAAGATCCGGCGGGCGTCCTCGTTCTGCGAGATCGCCTCCAGGGACTCGATGTCGTCCAGCCAAAGCGGGCGCACGTGTGTCCAACGCCACCCGCCGGACCGGGGATACGCCGGGTTTTCGGTCCCGGTGGCTGAGCTATATTCGAGACGAGGTTGCCGCGGATGCAAGAGATGCTCATCTACGGAGTCAGCTTCGATCTGGTCGGCAAGCAGCCGATCGTTCTGCTGAAGACCTCTGACGGGAACAAGTTCCTCCCGATCTGGATCGGCCATCCGGAGGCCGCCGCGATTCTCATGAAGCTGCAGAGCCAGACGTCCGTGCGGCCGATGACGCACGACCTCGTGAGCGACATGCTCGAGCAGCTCGGCGCGTCGATCAGCCGCATCACGGTCACCGAGCTGCGCGAGAACACGTTCTATGCGCAGATCACCGTCATCCAGGACGGCCAGGAGATCGAGGTCGACTCCCGCCCGTCCGACGCGATCGCGCTTGCCATCCGCGCAGAGGCTCCGATCTTCGCTGCCGACGACGTGATCGCCGAGTCGGCGATCGAGTTCGAGGGCGAGGAGGTCGACGAGGAGCAGCTCGAGGCCGAGGTGCTGCGCTTCCGCAGCTTCCTCGAGGACGTCACGCCGGACCAGTTCGTCGTCGAGAACGGCGACGAAGAGGACTAGCTACCTCGCGACGATCAGGACGAGTGCCGACGCGTTGAAGAACGCGTGCACGAACATGCCGGGCACGACGCTGGTCGTCCGGTCGCGCAGCCAGGCGAGCGCGATGCCGAACGGGACGAGCACGAGGAGCGCCTCGACCAACCCGTGCGAGAGGCCGAAGGCCACGCCGACGATGAGGATCGACTGCCGGCGGCCGAGGAAGCGCAGCAGCGACTGGCCGGCGCCGCGAAAGGCCAGCTCCTCGACGAACGGCGCGATCGCGGCGAACAGGAAGAGGTTGGCGGCGAAGGCGCCGGCGTGCGCGGGCTCCCAGTGGACGTTCGTGATTCCCTGCTCCTTGCCGGGGCTCTCCGGAAGCGGTAGGTACGAGACGACGCCCTCCCACACGAGGTTCGCGGCTACGACGGCGGCAGCGAGGCCGAGCGCCCTCCCCCACTTCGGCGGCGCCCGCAGCGCGAGCAGGTCGAAGCGATCGATGCAGATCAGGAGAACGATCCCGAGATAGACGGCGTAGACGATCGTCCCGCTGGCGAACGTCGAGTACGAGTAGACACTCAGATGCGAGGAGCCCTTGCCGCCGCCTCCGCCGCTGAAGCGGGCCGCGTAGTTCACGAGCGCGATCGCCCCGACGAATGCGGCCCAGACCGCGAGGCGGACGTACAGCGGGTGTGGTGGACGGGGCTCGGCAGCTTCGGCGTCCACGCGGCGCAGCATAGGGTTCCGGCCATGCGGCACTTCACGCCGGAGGAGGCGAACGCCGAGCTCGAGCACGTCCGGCCGCTGGTGGAGCAGCTCGTCGCGACCCGGCTGGAGCACACTGCGGCGCTCGAGCGTCAGGAGGAGCTCGAGACGAAGATCCGCGGCAACGGCGGAGGCATCCCTCCGGCGGAGCTCGCCCAGGCGACCGCGGAGGTCGACGCCGTCGCCCGACGTCTCGCGCGCCTGGTCGACGAGATCACGGAGCACGGCGCGCAGGTGAAGGACCTCGACAGCGGTCTCGTCGACTTCCCTGCGCTGCACGAGGGCGAGACCGTGCTCCTCTGCTGGCAGCTCGGCGAGGACGAGATCGCCTGGTGGCACCGCGAGGAAGACGGCTTCGCCGGCCGCCGGCCGCTGCCGCTCGACTGAGGAAACGCAGCCCTCGCGGCGAATCCGGCGGCGATGCCTTTCTGGCACCGCATCGTCATCGCTGCCGTCGTGCTGCTCATCGTCATGCTCGTGGCGCGACTGGTCGACTGGTGGCTGGCCCGGAAGGCGGTGCCGCCGGAGATCGAGACGCGCTATCGCGTCCTTCGCCGCGCGATCACCACCACGATCATCGCGGTCGGTCTCTTCTCGGCCCTGCTCGTGATCCCCCAGGTGCGCGCGGTTGCCGGCGCGCTGCTCGCTTCGTCGGCGATCCTCGGCGTCATCATCGGCCTCGCGTCGCAGCAGACGCTCGGGAACTTCATCGCGGGCATCCTGATCGCGATGACCCAGCCGGTTCGGATCGGCGACCGGGTCAGCTATGCCGGCGAGCACGGCATCGTCGAGGAGATCGGCCTCACCTACACGTTCATCCGCACCGTCGACCGCCGCCGTCTCGTCGTCCCGAACAGCAAGCTCGCCTCCGACCCGATCATCAATGCGTCCATCCGCAGCCGCGAGACGTTCGCCGAGATCCTCGTTCCCGTGCCGCTCGCGGCTGATCTCGACGCCGCGGTCGACGCGCTGCGCGAAGACCTGACGGGGGAGCGTGACGCGAGCGTCTACATCAGCTCCTTCGACGGGACGGCGACGGTGGCTGTACGCGCCGCTGCGTCCGACGAGGTCGCAGCCGAACGCCTCGAGCATGAGTTGCGGCTGCGCGCCCACCGGCGGCTGCGCGCGCTCGGCGTCTGGACGTGAGCCGCAAGCGCAAGGCCAGGCCGAGGCGGCGACCGAGGCGGAAACGGCGCCTGCTCTTCCTGCTCGCGATCGCCGTTCCGCTCGTGGTGCTCGCCGCCACGGCGGCCGGCGGCGCCGTGTACTTCGGCTCGAGCTGCGACCTGAGCACGCTGCGGCCGGTGCGTCAGGCCGACAACTCGCTGGTCTATGGAGCCAACGGAGACCTGATCGGAGTCCTACCTGCGGTCGAGAACAGGACGGCGGTCGTGCCGAACGCGATCAGCCCGTGGATGCCGAAAGCGACCGTCGCGATCGAGGACCGGCGTTTCTACCACCACGGTGGAGTCGACCCGGTTGGGATCCTCCGCGCACTCGTCGCAGACGTCAGCGCGGGTCACATCGTCCAGGGCGGCTCCACGATCACGCAGGAGCTCGTCCGCAACCTCTACCTCTCACGCGAGAAGACGCTGCAGCGGAAGGTCGTCGAGGCCTGTCTCGCCGTCAAGCTCGCGCGCGCCTGGCCGAAGGACAGGATCCTCACCGCCTATCTGAACGACGTCTACTACGGGAACCACGCCTACGGGATCGAGGCTGCGGCCGAGACGTACTTCTCGGTTCCGGCGAGCCGGTTGACGCTTGTACAGGCGGCGCTCCTCGCCGGGCTGCCACAGGCTCCCTCCTACTACGACCCGCTGCACAATCCGGCGGCGGCGCGGGCGCGCCGTGACGAGGTGCTGCACGCGCTCCGCCGCAGCGGCGACATCACCGGGGCGCAGTACGAGGCCGCGACCCGCGACCGTACTCTCCATCTGCGGCCGAGCCCGGCCTACGCGAGCCGGGAGCCGTACTTCGTCGGTTACGTCGAGAACCTGCTGCAGCAGGCCTACGGCGCGGCGACGGTTCGCGCAGGCGGGCTGAAGATCTACACGACGATCAGGCCGCGCCTGCAGCGCGCCGCCGTGCACGCGCTGTCGGAGGAGCTGCATGCACGGCACGACCCGGCCGG
>Ga0207693_10003498_pt1 | contig 13403 bp, 18 predicted proteins | sample LARL81metaG_FD_184347 | JGI IMG/M metagenome (GOLD analysis project Ga0207693, IMG submission 184347) | Corn, switchgrass and miscanthus rhizosphere microbial communities from Kellogg Biological Station, Michigan, USA - LAR L8-1 metaG... | ecosystem: Host-associated > Plants > Roots >...
TCGGTCCGCCTGCGGTCTATGTACCGGAGGCACGCCAAAAGCAGAAGCGCGCCAGATCTAGACATTGATCAGTTCATCGCCCGTCGCATCGCCAATCGGAACGCCGAGCTCGTAGTTGAAGCCGCTACTTCCCGCGCCCGGCGGCTTCGAGGGCCTACGCCGGACCGCAAGAGTGAGGAACCCTCACGAAGGCGCTACACGACCACGCGGTCCCGGTCGGGGAGGAAAGGCGGCGGCCCCGAGCCCGCGCACGAGCGCGCCGGTGAGCGCCGCGCCGGCGGTCCCGTCGGGATCGAGGGCCGGGTTGTAGATCGTCACCTCGACGCCGGCGACACGGCCGGTAGCCGTCGCTGCGGCGAGGAGCGTCGCGAGCTCGTCGAGGGATAGTCCGCCGGGCTGGCGGTAGTCGACCGCGGGCATGACCGCGTCGTCAAGGACGTCGGCGTCAACGTGGACCCAGAAGCGGTCGGGAGCGCCTGGTCGGGTCAGGTGGGCGAGGGCGCGCTCGGCGACGGCCAGCGCGCCGACCGCGCGGACCGTGGCGAGGTCGAGCGCGAGAAGCGCGCCGGGTAGTGGCTGGCTGCCGTCGCGGGCCTGTTCCTCCGCGTCGCGGAAGCCGACGATGACCGCATCCTCGGCGCGGACGAGGGGCGAGCGACCCTCTATGTCGCCGACCGTGGGAGGCCCGTGGCCGGTGACGAGCGCGAGGTCCATTGACGCCGCTTCGCCCCAGGACTCGGCCGACGGCTGGTAGAAGTCGGCGTGCCCGTCGAGGAACAGGAGCCCGGCGCGATCCCGGCGACGCAGCGCGAGCGTCCCGCCGAGCAGCACACTGCAATCGCCGCCGAGGACGAGCGGAACATCGCCGGCGTCGAGCACCGTGCCGAGCGCGTCGGCGAGGGAGAGTGCGTATGCGACCACCTCGGGCCCGTTGAGCACACCACTCGCCGGGTCGCGCACCCCGGAGGCAGGCAGGGGTGCGACGGTTGTGGCGGTCCGTGCGTCGAGCGCCTCCGCCAAGCCGCCCCCGAGTAGCGCATTGCCGAGTCCCTCCACCCCGGCGGCGCGCAGCCCGAGTCCCGAGGGTGCCTGAACGACGGCGAAGCGGGGGGCACCGGGGGGCGGGTCAGGCATGGCGCCCCCGAGCCTCCCACGCGCCGCCCCCCGGCGGGCGGCGAGCCTCCCGGCGCGTAGCCGCCCGCCTGCACGAGCACCATCGGCAAGCCGCAGGGCCCGAGCGCCCGGCCCGCCTCGCGAAATCCGCCCGGCGTCACGCCCAGCTGGCTCTCGGGGTTACCCGCGGCCGCGTCGACTCCCAGCGGGACGACCAGCGCCGAGGCGCCGCCCTCACGGGACGTTCCTCATCGCTGGCCCAGGACTAGTCGAGGTCGTCTATCTCGCCCTGGTACTGGGCCATACCGCGGGCGATGCCCTCGCCGATCGCGGCATCGATGACGCCCTGGGACTCGACGATCTGGTCGGCCCGCGTGACACGGCGCTGGAACTCCTCGTCGGTGCGCAGTGCGCTGAGCTGATCCTCGCTGCCGCGCAGCAGCGCGAAGCCCTGAAGGTCGCCGCCGTGGGGCGTCAACAGGACCACCTCGAAGTCCTCGATCTTGCCGTCGCCCTGGAGCCCTCCCCAGTACTCGACGCTCTCGTTGAATACCTGCACCGCGCGCTTCTCGCGCCCGCGAACTACCTGGCCCCACCCGATGAATAGCGCTGCATCGGCCATCCGATTCTCCTTCCGTGATCCACCTAGCCTGACCTCGCCTCGACCCTACTCCCCCTTTGGCGAGGCGGCAAGTCACGATTGACGGCGTGGTGGCATCGAACGAGTGGGCTAGGACGAAGGGTGTCGCGAACCCGCCTCGTCAAGAGAGGGGCCTACCGCGTTTGTGTCCCCCGACCCCCGGCGCCAAGCTCCTGCCAAACACGCACAACAGGACGCTATCCGTTCAAGATATTTCCGCAAAAGCGCGAGTAGATCACGGTCGCGCCGCCGGGAGACGGGGAGTAGATCCTCGCCGACGGCGCGGATTGCGCATCCGCCTTTTCATGGTTCGCGTGAAATCAACGGCCGGTAGGGCCGCCTAGTGCCGGCCGCTCGCATACGCTAGGTCGCGAGGGCCATGGACCAGTGGGTAAGCGCAGAGGCGGGCCACGTCGCGGCGCGGTTCGAGCGCGATCTCGCTGCGTTGGTCGCGGTCTCCTCACCCAGCGGCGACGCCGCGGCCTTCGAGGAGTGCGCGGCGGTGGCGATCGCGCTGGCCCCGGAGGAGGCGTCGGTCGAGCGCCCGGCCTGCTCGTCGCCGGATCACGCCCCTGACCTGCTGCTGCGGGTCGTCGGCAGCGGCGACGCCCGCTTGCTGCTGCTCGGTCACCTCGACACGGTGCACGCGCACGGCAGTCACCGCTCGCTCGAGCGGACGGGCGATCGATGGGTCGGCTCCGGATCGGTCGATATGAAGGGCGGCGACGTGCTTGCGCTCGCTGTGCTGCGGGCCCTGGCCGATCGGCGCACCGACTTCGCCGAGGTCGCGCTCCTGCTCGTGGGTGACGAGGAATGGCGGACGTCACCGTTCGTCCACGTCGAGCGGTTCGCCGGTTGGGACGCGTGCCTGTGCTTCGAGGCGGGCCAGTTCGCCGACGGGGAGGAGGGGGTGGTGGTGAAGCGGAAGGGCGCCGGGACGATCCGGGTCAGGGCGACCGGCCGTGCCGCGCACTCCGGGTCGGCCCCCGACGCTGGCGCCAACGCGCTCCTCGCGCTGAGCGCGGCCGCCGAGGCCGTGGCGGCGCGACACGACCCAGCGGGACCGGATCGACTCACCGCCGTGCCGACCGTGATCCGAAGCGGCGACGCGTTTAACGTCGTCCCGGATGCCGGCGAGCTGCTCTGCGACGTGCGGGCGGACTCCCTGGCTGCGATCGACACGGTTGCGGACGCCATCCCCGGCGAGGTCGGCGGTGCGCGGCTCGAGGCCGAGCTGCTGCGCCGGTGGCCGCCGATGGACTCGCGCGAGGCGACCGCTGGGTTGCTCGCGCGCGCGGCTGACGCGACCGGGCGGCGCATCCTCGCCGGCGGCCGCGGCGGCGCCAGCGACGCGAGCCACTTCGCGCCCGCCATCGCGCTGACCGTCGACGGGCTGGGACCGCGGGGCGGCGCGGCGCACAACCCGGAGGAGCACGTGTTCGTCGATTCGGTGCAGCCGCGCGCCGAGGTAGCGCTGGCGATGGCGCTCGCCGCGCTCACCGGCTAGCGCGAGGCTGATCTCACGTTTTCGGGCTCGGCGCCGTTTCATCTGCGACGGTCCGCGATCGAAAGGATGTTCCGAGATGACTGACACGAACTGGACGATCTATGAGAGCCCGATCGGGCCGCTGACCCTGCTCGCCGGGCCCGACGGGCTCAGGAGCCTGAGCTTCCCCGGACGCGGGCGGCCGCCCGCGGGCGCGGCGCAGGGGCCGATGCCGGCGGTCACGGATCAGCTCGAGGCCTACTTCGCCGGTGAGCTCCAGGACTTCGAGCTGGAGCTCGAGCTCCACGGCACGCCTCTGCAGCAGGCCGTCTGGCGGGAGCTCGCCGAGATCCCCTACGGGACGACGACCAGCTATGGCGACGTTGCCGCGCGGATCGACGAGTCGCTATACCGGTCCGACGTCGAGCCCTACCATCGCGCCAGGGCCGTCGGGGCCGCGAACGGACGGAACCCCGTGGCGATCATCGTTCCCTGCCACCGTGTGATCGGCGCCGATGGCTCGCTCACGGGCTACGGTGGTGGCCTCCAGCGAAAGCAGGCGCTCCTCGACCTCGAGCGCGGGGTCGCGGGCGGCACCGGCCCCGACCCCACCTGGGCGACGCGCCAGACCTCGCTGCTCTAGCTCGCCCTGCTGTGTCGGCTCGTGGCCGGGGAGGGTGCCGGGCTCGGCCCTACCCGGCCCGCAGCCCGGGTAGGGCCGGGGCGGCCTATGGTTTCGATGAGTTTCTGAGCGGTACCGGGTCTCAAGATGTGATCACCAGACCGAGGAGGCGAGATGGCTGAGCACAGGACCGGAACGCGCGAGGAGTGGCAGGCGGCCCGCGACGAGCTTGCGAAGCTCGAGGCGGAGCAGGCCGAGCGGAACGAGGAGATCAAGAAGAAGAGGCGCGAGCTCCCCTGGGTGCCGGTGGAGAAGGAGTACGTCTTCGACACCGCGGAGGGGAAAAAGAGCCTCGCCGACCTGTTCGACGGGCGCTCCCAGCTCCTGGCCTACAACGTCATGTTCGGGCCCGACTACTCCAAGGGAGCCTGCCCGGGGTGCACCAACCTCGCGGACGAGCTCAGCGGTTCGACGGTGCACATGAACCATCGCGACGTGACGCTGATGTGCTTCTCACGGGCACCGATCGACCGGCTCACGGCCTATAAGCAGCGCATGGGCTGGGAGTTCCCCTACGTATCGACCTATGACACCGACTTCCCGTGGGACTTCGGCCTTGCCATGACCGAGGAGCAGGCAGGGCAGATCCCCGAGGTCCAGGAGATGATCAAGAACCCGCCCGACTGGCTCCAGGACTGGTCGCAGCAGGTCGGCGCCGAGCTTAAGGACGGGCTGCGGGAGGGCCCGGGCTGGATCGCGTTCGCCCGCGAGAACGGGACGATCTACCACACGTACACGGTGATGGCGCCCGATCCGTTCGTCGCGCCGTACCACGCCTTCCTGCTCGCCCGGGCGCCCGATCCCCCGGAGCAGGACTTCAGGGCCTGGCGCAAGGACGAGTACCCGGGCTAGCGCGAAGTGTCGTCCTGAGTCGAGCGGCGGAGCGCGTCCTCAAGTCGGGCCAGCCGCTCGTCGCCGGCTCCGAGCAGGCCGACCAGCCGTTCACGGACCGCGTCCACGTCAAGGTTGCCTGTGGCGAGCATCGCCTCGATGTCGGCCCAATCGCGAGTGCGGTCGAACATCGCCTTGAAGACGGCCAGCTCGACGGGCCCCAGGACCGGGATCTCCTCGCCCTCGAACGGCACCATGCGCAGGTTGCGAGCGGCCTCCTCGTGAAGGGGCTCGTAGCTGAAGAAGAGGTCGATCGGCGTGTTGCCCCACCAGAGGCGAACCTGACCGTCGCGGGCGATCGCCACGGCGGTGTCCTCGTCGCGGGCAACCGCGTCGGGGAGGGCGACGAGCGCGGGCTCGGCCTCGGTCGCCGGAACGAACAGGTTGAGGTCGATATCGCGGGTGCCGCGCGGCTCGAGCGTCCAGTAGGCGAGCGCGACCGCTCCTCCAAATGCGTGCGGGATCCCTGCAGTCGCCAGCGCTTTGTGCAGCTCGAGGATCCTCTCGGCGAGGGTCACGGTCAGGTGCTTCTGGGGGACGGCAGGCGCGGGAAGCGCAGCTTCGGCGAGTGTCTGGCGGGCAGGCGCTCCGCGAGGTCCAGCACCTGTGCCAGAAGGCGTGAGCGCCGATCGAGCTCGCCGGCCCCCGGCACGCGCACCGGGGCTGAGGCCGGCACGGCGGTCAGGCGCATGCCCGCCGCCGCAAGCACGCGCGCCAGCGTGTCCGGGGTGGGGATCTTGGCTCCGTGCTCATAGGCGGAGATGGTCGCCTGCGACGTCCCGCTCGCCCCCGCGAGCGCTGCCTGCGTCAGGCGCGCGCGCGTGCGTGCCTCGCGAATGAGGTCGGCCGCGTTCACGCAGCTGAGTATATCCACTCGGATATGTCCTGGACCTCAGGACGAGGGGAGCGCGGGCCAGTGCGGTCGAGAAGCAGGTGTTCGCCGGGGCGGCCGAACCGATCGCTCTCGTGATCTACCGCATCAAACCGAGGGCGGGAAATCGGCACGACGCCGGCCCCGGCGAGCCCGGTAACTCGAATGGGAGCCGTCCTACGCTAGTTCGTATGCGCCTTCGCCCGGCGGCGGGCCGAGCGAGTCATTGGGCGGATTGCGGACCCACCCGCCTCTCCGTCCTCGCGCTCCATGTCGTCCGCGTCATGAACCGCCCATCCGACCCGCTCGATCAGCCGAGCGGAGTCATGACCACTTCGCAGATTTGCGGGCGTGACCCGCTCGTCAAGGGTGATCGCGCTTTCAGGCTCTGCGTTCGGCTCGCTCATCACGATGATTCTCGGCATAACAAACTTCCTTCCGGTGGCTGGACCCCTGGGGACCACCGGGAGGCCGATCAAGGCGTCGATGGCGATGCGAGGCTCTTGATCAACGTAGCTGACCGTGTCCACAGGTATCGATCAGTGCGCTGATGGAGGCTCGTGTTGGCTCCCGCACGGCGACCGCGCCGCCGGCCGCTCCCGACGCGCCTCCTCTCGGGGCTCATGTCGACTCGCTGGGCTCTCTCGCCGCGCCAATTAAGACCTTGAGCAGATCGCCCACCTCCCGCCCATCGACGAGCGGATGACGCAGGGGAAGGTCGGGCTTGACCTGGTAGCGATTCCGCCGGCCCTGCCGCTCGCGCAGCACGTAGCCCTCCTCGACCAGCTCGGAGAGGATCCGGTGGGCGGCCCGTTCGGTAATCCCGACCGCGGTGGCGATGTCGCGCAGTCGGATGCCCGGATCATCGGCCACGCAGATAAGGACGTTGGCGTGGTTGGTGAGGAAGTCCCAACCGGCTGCCCCAGAGCCTGACGTTGGATACTGATTTCTAGAACGAGAATTCATGAATAGATGGTACATTGTGGTCCCATCCACCGCAAGGAGGCCAGCCATGGCCGCAACCGAGACCCCCACACAACCGTCGATACCGCCAGCGCGGTCGGTGATGCCGCCACCACCGTGCGTGCCGATCGCGTCGCCGATCCCACCGGCGTCGCCGATCCCCGACCGTTGGCCAATCCCGGAAGGAGCACTGCGAACATCGCGAACGGAGACGGGCCGATGATGATCTCAGGCGTCCTCGGTGATCGGGCCTCTGGCAACGGATTACCCGCCGAGCTCACCGGCGCGCTCGTTTCGCTTTGGACGCGATATGCGGGCAAGCCGCCGAGCAGGGCACGAACCGAGATTCACGGCAACCTAGTCACCTGCGTGCTCGTTGACGCCGTCGGCGACTACAACCGGAGCATCATCACTCCGCAGACCGGGGACACCGTCGGCGGCGTCGGGAAGCTCACCCATGCGGGCTACAGGCGAGACGCCGTCGCGGCGGTCGTGAGGCTGACGCGCCAACGCGTTACCTCGTTCGTCAGCAGCCACGACCGGGACACGGATGTCGCCACCGAGGTATTCACCCTGGAGCCATCGTTCAGCCGGGGAGCACCCTCACTCGCCGACAGGCGAATGGGAGGGGATTTCCGGCTCTTCGCGACGGCGCGTGTCTGAGCATCGGACGGACGGCGATGAACCCTGAGAGGCCAGGCACGCACGAAGCCGCAGACGCGAGGCTCGTCGAGCTCGAGGCGGAGGAGCGATACGCGCGTGAGCGTTACCAGCTCTACAACGCCAGGGTCTACAGCTCGCGACCGACGACTGCGGGGCGCCTGCGCGAGCTCGAGCGGAGGTCAATCCTGGCCAAGAGGCGGCTCGATAGGGCAAGGGCCGCGGGTGACGCGGCCTGCGGCGTGCCGATCGCGGTCACTCCCGCGCCGGGCGGTACGCCACCCGCACCGGAGCAGGGATCAGGGCTGCGCCGGCGATGACGAGCCCGAACGCGATCATCCGGCCGCTGATCCCGAGCGGCCCAGCCCCGATCGAGTCACGGAAGACGAGGATGCCGCCGATGATTGCGGTGAGGTTGGCCGCGACCGCAGTGAGCGCGATGACCTCGACGCCCGGGCCGATCTGCAGGCCACGCGCCGAGGCGTAGAAGGCGACCACCGAGGCGGCCAGCGCAGCGAATGTCCAGGGGCTTACCAGCTCGAGCACCCCGCCTCCAACGGCGTGGGTGAGGAACTTGAGCGCGATGTCGGAAACGCCGAACAGCGCGCCGGAGGCTGCGCCGAGGAAGAGGCCCTGCCTCGCGCGCAAGGTTGGTAAGTGGCTCGAGAGCACGGCCAGCCCGGTGGCGAGGACGAAGACCGTGCATTCGACGACGATCAACGCGGTCAGCGCGTAGCCCGGAGCGTCGTCACCGCGCGGCCCCACGGTGAGCGCGATGATCGCAAGCCCGATCGCCGTGATGATCACGCCGATCCACTGGCGGCGTCCGAGGGCGAAGCCGAAGAAGCGCTCGGCGAGCACGGCGAGGAAGACCAATCCGGCCGCGAGCACGGCCTGCACGACCGACAGCGGCGCAAGCGCAAGGGCGCCGACGTGAAGCCCCCAGGCGCCGACCGCCACCACCCAGCCGAGGGCGAACCATCTGGAGCGGAAGAGGGCGACGGCGCTTCGCAGCGGGTGCCTCACACGCACCGACGGCGCCAGGACTGCGCCGCGCTGCTTGAGCAGGAAGGCGACGCTGGTCGCGAGCGAGGAGGCGAGGGCGAGGGCGAGGGCGAGGATCATGCCGGGTCATTGTGCCCGGCGTGGCGCGAGGCGCTTCGCACCCGCGAGGAGCCCTCCTAGCCGGGCGATCGTGCGGCGCGCCGCGACGAGGCCGACATGGCTCCCCGGCTCCCCGGTCTCCAGCCCCTCGGGTTCTACGTCGCTTGCTCGGGATCGAGCACGAACATCTCCACCGCGAGATCTGGGTCCTGATGGTTGGCGCTCATGAACGCTGTGACGCTGCCTCCCGTCAGCCGTTCGATCGTCTCGACGAACCGCTCCTTCATCGTGTCCTGCCAGATCTGTCTCGCCTGGCGGACCTCGTACCACTGGCCCCCCTCGAACAGCGTTTGCTCGGCCGCCGTGTAGCCCTCCCCCAGGACGACTATCACCAGCTCGGGCTGCAGATAGGTCCGGCAGCGGGTCGGCCCCTTGCCGAAGTGCTCCTTGTAGAGGCGGACGATCTCGTTTGAGATGTCCTGGCGCAGCACGCCGTTTTGCCCCTCACCGGACTCGTGCATATCCCCGGCACCCTCAGGATGTAGCTCCTCGTCTCCCATCAGCGCTCCTTCCTCGTCGCGGCGCCGTGGTGGGGCGTGCGCCACGCCAACTTGGGTCCAGGGTGCGGCGGGTCCGCGTCCGTCTCGCCCCCGGCTGTCCGAAGAACGTCCATTCGCAGCACCGCCACACCGAAACGCAGCGTAGCGCCGTTTCCACCCCCGGGTGAGAGCGTCGGATGGTCGTCGGGAGCGTCTATCGCGAGTCGATTCGCGCTCGGTCCACTGCATTGGCGAGCCACTGCAGGAGCTGTGCGGATGCGTTCCGCTGCCAGACGCTGCCCTGCCGCGACCACGCGTACAACCACAATCCGGATCGCTCGTTGTCGACGAGGCCGGGGATGAGCTGGATCCGGTCCTCGATCGCATCGAACGGGGTGCCCGAGTGGACCATTCCAGTCACTTCGCGCTGCGCTTCCATGAGGCCCATGGCTTCCCTCCTTTCTGGTTGGAGCCATGTACCGGACCGCAAGCCCTACCACCTCGGCCTTGGGCTGTGAGGAATATTTGGCAGGTGCCGGGATGTTTTGCCGCATCTTGCGGGGATTGGGTCGCCGGAAGGCGGCGTGCCGCGGCAGCGACCGAGCTGATCGCCCAGGTCCTTGGCCGCGCGCCGGGTTGGAGCAGCCAGCCCGTGGGACTCACTATTCAGCTGCGAGGCGATGCCGTGCGCCTTGAGGCAACAGGGCCGGTTACGCCAACGATCGAAGCGCTTTCTTGCCTGAGCTCTTCGCGTCCGCCCGGCCGAGCTGAGCCGGCCGCGCGAACGTCATCGAGTCGTCGACAGGCCCTCGCTTCAGCATCCGCACGTCGCGGAAGTAGTTCTGGTGCAGCCGCCATGGCAGCGAGGGGCCCTGCCTCGGGAGCCTGTCCATCGCGCGGTCGACGTACCCCGACTTGAGGTCGATGAGCGGCTCGGTGGGGAGCGAGGGGTCGGGTCCCTGCGGCGTGCACATCGCGTAGCCGTGGCGGTCCATGTAGTCGAGCAGCCGGCAGACGTGCTGCGCGACCAGGTCGCACTTGAGGGTCCATGACGCGTTCGTGTACCCGAGCGCCATCGCCATGTTGGGCACGCCGCTCAACATCATCCCCTTGTAGGCGACCCGCTCGGAGAAGTCGACCTCGGCTCCGTCGACGACCAGGTCCATGCCTCCGAGGAGCAACAGGTGGAATCCCGTCGCGGTGACGATGAGGTCGGCCTCGAGCTCCTTCCCGGCCTCGAGCTCGAGCCCCCGTTCGGTGAAGGTTTTGATCCGGTCGGTGACGATCGAGGCGCGCCCGCTCGCGATCGCCTCAAACATGTCGCCGTCCGGGACGAGGCAGAGGCGCTGGTCCCATGGCTCGTAGGTCGGGTTGAAGTGGGTGTCGACGTCGTAGCCCTCCGGAAGCTGCTCACTGACCATCTTGCGGACGAGCCTCCGCGAGAAGCGCGGCCACCGGCGCGCGACGTGGAACGCGAGCATCTGCCGGAGAACGTTCTTCCAGCGCACGATCGCGTAGGCCGCCTTCGCACCCAGCCGTCGGCGCAGGGCCACGGCGATGCTGTCCTTTTCGGGCAGCGAGACGACGTAGCTCGGCGAACGCTGGAGCATGGTCACGTGGGCCGCCCGCTCCGACATCGAGGGGAGCAGGGTGACCGCTGTCGCCCCGCTGCCGATCACGACGACGCGCTTGCCGTCGTAGTCGAGGTCCTCGGGCCAGAACTGCGGATGGACTATCTCGCCGCGGAAGGAGTCCATGCCCGCGAAGTCGGGCGTGTAGCCCTCGTCGTAGCGGTAGTAGCCCGTGCAGGCGAAGAGAAAGTCGCAGGTCAGCGTCAGGGGCTCGCCGGTGTCGGTCCGCTCGGCGTGTACGGTCCAGCGCGCATCCGGCGTCGACCACTCGGCGCGCACCACGCGGTGGCCGAAGCGGATCTTCTCCTCCACGCCGTAGTCGCGGGCCGTCTCGTGGATGTACCGCCAGATCGCCGGGCCGTCCGCGATCGCCTCGGCCTGGGTCCAGGGGCGGAACGAGTACCCGAGCGTGAACATGTCCGAGTCCGAGCGGATCCCGGGGTAGCGGAAGAGGTCCCAGGTGCCGCCCATGTCGTCGCGCGACTCCAGGATCGTGAACGACTTGCCCGGGAGGTTCCGCCGCAGGTGGCATGCGGCGCCCACGCCCGACAGGCCCGCACCCACGATCAGGACGTCCACGTGCTCCGTTGCCGTCGCGCCGTTCGTTGTCACTGACTCGAGAGTATGGCTGTGAGCGACGTCACGGGTGCGGGGGTCGTCACGCTGGGCGGCGGCGGGCCGCGGCTCAGCGAAGAATCTCGATCAGCAGGACCCAGGCGTTGGCGACGCCGCCGACGATCGCGAACACGATGCCGGCGACCGCCCAGTACAGCCCGCCGCCGGTCTCGGCGAGCAGGCTGGCTCCCGCGACGATCATCGGAAGGGTCGCCGCCGTGGCCAAAATCAGCCGCGAGATCAGCCAAGAGCGCGGGTGGGGCCCACTCGGAAGGCTTCGCCTCGCGAGCCGGACGATGACGATCCCGAATCCGAGGCCGAGTGCCAGCAGCTCGGCGCCCAGGGCCGCGGTGCTCTGGCCGGGTATCAACCCGACGATTGAGACCAGGACCACGCTCAGCAGCATCAGCACCGTCTCGAGCGCCCTGTCCGGAAGCCCCTCGAACTTCAGGATGCGGTCGACGTTGATCGAGACGGCGACGAAGACGAGGCCGGCGAGGGCGGCCGAGGCTCCCGCCGTCGCGACGAAGAAGTCAGTCCATTCGCTTGCGTCGTAAGCGGTCAGGCCGCTTGATATAGCGGATCAACCGGCGCACCGGCGGAGGAGCCGCCCTGCGATCGCCTGCTTGCGAGTCGCCCGTATCAGCCTCGCCGCGACAGGCGAGCCCCTGCTGCATCGGCCGATGGCGATCGACACGGGCGCGCCGATGGCGCAGCTCACCTCAAGCGGAGTGGCCATCGCGCAGCACACGGTCTTCGTCGAGGCCACCGGAAGCGGGAACGAGGGCTACCTGATCGCCTACGGCGCCGGATCCGGATAGCGCAGTAGGGCACAACCGACTAGAGTCGTGCTCGATGGCGAAGGAACCGCGCTCACTGCAGGGCAAGGTGGTCGCAATCACGGGCGGCGCCCGTGGGATCGGCAAGGCTACGGCGAAGGCGCTGGCGCGCGAGGGCGCTGTCATCGCGATCGGCGACCTCGACGCCGAGCTCGCCAGGGCGACCGCCTCTGAGTTGGGGGAGGGGTCCGTTGGGCTCGAACTCGACGTCACCCGCCGCGACTCCTTCGAAAACTTCCTCGATCAGGTCTCCGAGCGCCTCGGCCCGCTCGACGTGATCATCAACAACGCGGGAATCATGCCGATCGGCCCCTTCGCCGAGGAGGACGACGCGACCGCGAAGCGGATGATCGACATCAACCTCCACGGCGTCATTACCGGCACCAAGCTCGCGATCCCGCCGATGGTCCAGCGCCGCACCGGCCACATCGTCAACATCGCCTCGCAGGCCGGGAAGGCCGGAGTCCCCGGCGGAGCCACCTACTGCGCCACCAAGCACGCCGTGGTCGGCCTGAGCGAGGCTGTGCGCGCCGAGCTCCGCGGGACCGGGGTGGAGGTCTCCGTCGTCATGCCGGCCGTCGTCAACACCGAGCTCGGCTCGGGTCTGCCCGACACGCCGGGTGTGAAGAAGCTCGAGCCCGAGGACGTCGCCAACGAGATCGTCAACGCCTTGAAGTTCCCGAAGTTCGACGTCTGGGTCCCACGGTCGAGCGCGGCCATCAGCACCGTCATGCAGCTCCTGCCGCGCCGGGGCCGTGAGGCCATCGGCCGCCTGCTGAACGTGGACAAGGTGCTCGCCGAGCCGGACAAGGGCGCCCGCGCGGCCTATGAGGAGCGCGCCGCTCGCTCGGAGCCGGGCCTCGAGCCCGGCGAGGGCGAGAGCGGATCGGGCAAAAAGCGCACTAAGTCCGCCGCGCCCCGCTAGCCCCGGCGATCGGGCCCTCGTGACGGATCCCGAGCTACCGATCGAGGGAGCCACGGAGGTCGCGATCTCGGCCGAGCGGATGTGGGAGACGTTCGCCGACGTCCGCCGCTGGCCGGATTGGAACCCGTGCATGTGGTGGGCTCGGGTCGGCGGGGGAGAGCTGCGGGAGGGTGCGACGCTCTATTGGGCCTTCAACCCCATCCGGCCCGGCTACCTCTACAAGATGCCGGCAATGGCCCGGATCGCCGAGTACGAGGTAGGGCGCCGGGTGGCCTGGGAGGTCTCGACTCCCGGCTTCCACGCCCTCCATCGCTACTCGATCGAGCCGGTTGAGGAGGATCGCTGCCGCTTCGGCTCGTGGGAGGTGGCGGAGGGAGCCATGTACCGGCGCCTGCGCCGTTTCTGGCTGGCCCACTTCCGGTTCGTCTGCCGAGCTTCGCTCGC
>Ga0207693_10003500_pt1 | contig 13400 bp, 8 predicted proteins | sample LARL81metaG_FD_184347 | JGI IMG/M metagenome (GOLD analysis project Ga0207693, IMG submission 184347) | Corn, switchgrass and miscanthus rhizosphere microbial communities from Kellogg Biological Station, Michigan, USA - LAR L8-1 metaG... | ecosystem: Host-associated > Plants > Roots >...
CCGGGATACATGGATCCCGGCTCTCGCTGCGCTCGGCCGGGATGACAGCCGAGCTACGCCCGTTTGATGACGCCGATCTTCTCGCGCCCGAGCGCTTCGAACACCTTCGCGACAATGCCCTTACCAGGCGCGCCCCCGAAAGAGTCCGTGCCCAAACCGCCTGGGATCAGCGTGATCACCATCGACGCGCAGATGATGAGCAGAAGGCCGCCCAGGATGTACTTGGTCGTTTGACCAGCCGTTTGCAGAAACCGAATCATGTTCTTATCACTCCAGAGTAGAAAGGCGAATTTTTAATTATAAACTAGCCATACGGCGCGGTCCGGTAATGCAACGACGATGAAGTTTCGAAATTGAACCCTTGCACTGCCTGCACCCTAGACATTCCGTCGGCGGCATCTACAGCGTCTCCGAGCTTCTGCCGACGTACGGCCTGAAGCCCGGCAAATCCACCATGTAAGAAGTCCACTATTGAAACGAATTAATAGAAGTGTTATCCATTTTGGCGGAGTATTCTCACCAATTCCGTGCCGATCTAATTGTGCGACGGCAAAGGAGCATCATGAAACTGTCCAGGCAGTTGGCCGCGACATTCTTCGTTCTTTTCGTACCCTTCATTCTTAGTTCCTCATCCCAGTCTCGGGCAAAACCCTCCGCCGCGCCCAAGACGGAAGCAAAACTGCCTCTTAGCGATGGATGGGCTCTTCAAACCTCCGCTAAGGTAGAGGCGAAAGGCGAAGTCATTTCGACGCCGCAGTTCTCGCCGAAGGGCTGGCACGAAGTGACCGTTCCGACCACGGTCGTCGCGGCTTTGGTGAAAGATAAGACTCTGCCCGAGCCCTTTTCCGGGATGAACCTACGCAGTTTTCCCGGCGTGACCTATCCGATCGGGGGCAATTTTTCGAATATCGCGATGCAACCCGACAGTCCTTACGCGGTATCGTGGTGGTATCGCAAAGCCTTTACCGTTCCAGCTTCTTACAAAAGCAAGACGATCTGGTTGAAGTTCAACGGCATTAACTACCGCGCAAATATCTGGCTTAACGGCAAGCAGATCGCCAGCGCGGACGATGTCGCCGGAGCTTGGCGCACTTACGAGTTCAATATCACGGCTGCCGCAAAGCCAGGAGCGGAGAACGTGCTGGCCGCCCAGGTCTTTTCCCCAACGGAGCACGATCTGGCAATCACCTTCGTCGATTGGAACCCCGCGCCCCCCGACAAGAACATGGGCCTGTGGCGGGAGGTCTATCTGACCACGAGCGGCCCTGCGGCATTGCGCTTTCCCACCGTCGTATCGAAGGTGAGCTCGCCTGCGAACGACAGCGCCCAGCTCACCGTAACCGCACAGGTCAAGAACGGCACGAATCAAACCGTCAAGGGCAAACTCAAAGGAATGATCCCCGAGATGACGGCGGGCGCGGCTTTTGAACAGGATGTCGAACTCGCACCGAACGAAGCCAAAGACGTTACATTTACACCCGACAAGTTCTCCCAGTTGGTTTTCACCAATCCCCGTCTATGGTGGCCCGCGCAGATGGGCACGCCCAACCTCTACAAACTCAACATGCAATTCGAGGTGAACAGCGCGATCAGCGATGAATCACACACAGAGTTCGGCATCCGCGAAGTCACCTCAGAGGTGAACTCCGCCGGCGGGCGCGTGTTCCAGATCAACGGCAAGAAGATTCTGATTCGTGGAGCCGGCTATACGCCCGACATGATGCTCCGCGAAGACTCAAAGCGCATGCATGACGAATTCCGGTACGTAGAGGATATGGGATTGAACACCGTCCGGCTCGAAGGAAAACTCGAAACCCAGGAGTTCTTCGATGTAGCGGACAAACACGGGATCCTCGTCATGGCGGGCTGGTGCTGCTGCGACTTCTGGGAGCGCTGGCCACGCTGGCAGCCAAAAGATTTTGATATCGCGAAGGCATCGCTGCGCGATCAGATTTATCGCCTCCGCAGCCATCCCAGCCTTGTGATGTGGCTGAATGGCAGCGACAATCCTCCGCCGCCAGATGTCGAGCAAATGTATCTCGATGTCGAGAAGGATCTGTTCTGGCCGAACCCGGTCGTCTCCTCGGCAACCGGAAAGAAGACGAGCGTCACCGGGGACAGCGGCATGAAGATGAGCGGTCCGTATGAATATGTCGCGCCCAGTTATTGGCAAGTCGATACGCCCGAGGGCCAACCGGGCCGCAAGCTATGTAATCCCGGCGGCTGCGGGGGCGGATACGGATTTGACAGCGAAACGAGCATGGGCCCGGCCGTTCCGCCGGTCGAGAGCATCCGAGCCATGGTCGGGAAAGACCATATGTGGCCGGTCGATGATGTGTGGAACTATCACGCAGGCGGTGGAGAATTCAAAACCATCAACGTGTTCAGCGAAGCTCTCTCGAATCGTTACGGCAAGTCTGACAACGTGGAAGACTTCGCCATCAAATCGCAGATGCAGACCTATGAAGGCGTACGCGCCATGTACGAGGCGTACAGCCGGAACAAGTATCAAGCTGCCGGTGTGATTCAGTGGATGCTAAACAATGCCTGGCCTTCGATGATCTGGCACTTGTACGACTACTACTTGCGTCCGGCGGGCGGATATTTCGGCGCGAAGCGTGCACTTGAGCTGCTGCATCCTGTTTACGGCTATGACGACCATTCCATCTGGGTGGTTAGCAGCCAGTACACCGAAGCGAAGGGACTTAAGCTCGTCACCAAGATCTACAACCTCGACGCGACCGAGAAATTCTCGCAAGACAACTCGCTCGATGCTGGCCCCGACAGTACGGCGAAGATCTTCACCCTGCCGGATGTCTCGGGATTAAGCAACACGTATTTCCTCGTGTTACGGCTCGAGGATTCGACAGGGAAACAGGTCGGATCGAATTTCTACTGGCTCTCGACCAAGCCGGAAACTATCGATTGGGCCAAGAGCACTTGGTATATGACCCCCACGTCGTCGTATGCCGACTTCACCGCTATTTCACAACTGCCTGAGGTCAAACTGAAGTACACAGACCACACGGAGCGCAAGGGAGAAGATTCAGTCACGCACCTCACTATCGAAAACCCGAGCAAGAACCTGGCGTTTTTTGTGCGGTTGAAGGTGGATAAAGGGCCCAAGGGAGAAGAGATTCTTCCCGTCCTTTGGGAAGATAACTACATTTCACTGTTGCCCGGCGAGAAGCGCGAGATTACCGCCACGTATCGCACGAGCGAGTTGGGCGCAGCAAAGCCCGTAATCGAAGTCGGCGGCTGGAACGTGCAGTGAGTGGACTGAGCAATTGAAGGAACGGGCAAGTGAGATGGGTGCCCCACTTCTGTTGGATTTTGCCAGAAGTGGGGATATTTTTGTTCCCGCAAAAACGTTGGCCGAAACTTGTGGTCTTTTCTACGAGCTAATGTGAAGGTGAAACTTTCTATTCCTGCGTCACGTTGTTATCGGAGCGCTTCCATGACTTCATTCTGCAAGCGATTAACCTTGACAGTCTTACTCTCCGCAGCGATATGCACGAACGCCCAGGACACGAAGTTCGCGCCCGAGGGCCAACAGATTCCGAGCCCGTCTTGTCTCACTATGAAAGGGGCGTGGGAAGGGGGAGGTAGTGCCTGTTCACAGTCGGAGCATGAGAGTTGGCTCGCCGACATTAAACATTGGCGAACAGAGCGTCGCATCCGCATCGGGTACGACGACTCGCGGTATGACCTCCCAGCGCTGAAGTGGACCCAGTCAAGCTACTTCCAGCCGCAAATGATGGTGCATGACCGCTACTTATACGATCCGGTTGCGAATCATTACACAGTCGACCGCTACATCGATGATCTCGAAAAGCGCTACGGCGGCGTCGACGCCGTGCTGATCTGGGCGACGTATCCAAACATGGGAATCGACAATCGCAATCAGCATGACATGGTTCGCTCGATGCCCGGCGGTGTTGCTGGGGTGAAGCAGATGATTGCGGACTTTCACCGCCGCGGAGTGCGCGTACTTTTCCCGATGATGATGTGGGATCAGGGGACGCGCGAGCCCGGAATGCCTTGGCCCGACGCAATCGCAAAGCTGATGGCCGAGGTCGGTGCAGACGGAATTAACGGAGACACGCAGGACGGAGTGCCGCTCGCATTTTCGACCGCTGCCGACAAAATCGGACACCCTCTTGCCTTTGAGCCAGAGGGTGGTCCTGCCGACGAAGCTCTCGCTTGGAACGTGATGACGTGGGGTCAGTATGGGTTTCCTTTCGTGCCAATGGTCGACAGGTACAAATGGCTCGAATCGCGCCACATGGTGAACATCTCCGATCGCTGGAATCGCGACAAGACGAACGACTTGCAATTTGCTTTCTTCAATGGTGTTGGCTGGGAAAGTTGGGAAAACATCTGGGGCATCTGGAACGGGATCACGCCTCGTGACGCGGAAGCCACGCGCCGCATAGCAACGATGGAGCGCGCCCTCGCGCCGTTTCTCGTTAGCAAGGATTGGGAACCGATGGCGCCGACACTCCGTTATGGTGTCTTCGCAAGCCGCTGGCCTCGGGGCGACAAGACTGTATGGACCATCGTGAATCGCAATGAGTACGAGGTTGACGGGCCGCAGATTGAACTTCCAGCCGAGACTGGCGTGCGCTACTTCGACCTTTATCACGGAGCTGAAATCACTCCGACAAAAGCAGCAGCGAAAAGGAACGTTCTCAGCTTTCCACTCGAAGCACACGGCTATGGTGCGCTACTAGCCACGCGCAGCGCACCCGATGAAAGCATTCAAAAACTGATAACTAGAATGAAAGAGCTGACGGCAAAGCCTCTGGCAAGCTATTCGCACGAATGGAAAGTCTTACCGCAGCAGATCGTGCAGATTGCCGCGACCAAGCCGCCTGCTGTTGCTCCAATCGACATGATCAGTATTCCAGCAGGAGAATTCCGATTTCGCGTGGAAGGCATCGAGATCGAAGGCATGGACGACATCGGCGTCGACGCGCAGTATCCCTGGGAAGAGTCGCCTCGCCGATTCCACGATCATCCCATGCACGTGAAATCGTTTTGGATCGACAAGTATCCCGTTACCAACGCACAGTACAAGAAATTTCTCGAGGCGACACATTATCATCCGCACGATGATCTGAATTTTCTCCGTGATTGGAAAGATGGAAACTATCCTTCCGGCTGGGAAAACAAGCCTGTCACATGGGTCTCTCTGGAGGACGCGCGCGCATACGCCTCGTGGGCGGGAAAGCGCCTTCCACACGAGTGGGAGTGGCAGTACGCCGCGCAAAGCAATGACGGACGTTCTTATCCGTGGGGAAATGAGTGGCAGGCATACGTCGTGCCCGCGCAGGACAAGAACCGCAGCATGCGTGGACCGGATGCTGTCGATGCGCACCCGCAGGGCGCCAGCCCCTTCGGCGTGATGGACATGGTCGGAAATGTCTGGCAATGGACCGAGGAATTTCAGGACGAACACACTCGCGCGGGCATTTTGCGTGGAGGAAGTTACTATCAGCCGCAGGGATCCATCTGGTATTTCCCGCAAGCCTACAAACTCAATCAGCATGGAAAGCTATTGCTGATGGCGCCCAGCATTGATCGCTCTGGCGCCGTCGGATTCCGCTGCGTACAAGAAGCAGAGTGATGCCTGGAAGCACCCTTTTCACCGTGCGAGCGAAGATGCTCCCCTAAATCGGCTACGACTTGATCGCAAGCTCTTCACCCATATAATGCTCTGCCATGCGACGCCTGATGCCTGTGACTTGCTCCTTCCTGCTGCTGTGCGGCTTTGTCTCGGCACAAACCCTAAAGTCTGCTGAGATCTCGAAAATCGACGAAGTCTTTAGCGACTACGCCAAGCCTGATTCGCCCGGATGTGCTCTGGCCATTTATCAAAACGGCTCTATCGCCTATTCGCACGGATACGGAATGGCGAGCCTCGAACTGGGAGTGCCGATCACGCCGCAGACCGTCTTTGATATCGGCTCGACCTCAAAGCAGTTCACCGCTTTTTCGATTCTGCTGCTGCAACAGCAAGGCAAGCTTTCAGTCGACGATGACATCCGCAAGTTCATGCCCGAGATCCCGGACTACGGACACCGCATCACTCTTCATCACCTTATGACCCATACCAGCGGCATGCGCGACTACGCGGGTCTTTTTGATCTGGCCGGCGTGCCCGAACAGAGTCTGACCAATGATAAGGACGCTGTCGACCTGATCGTTCGCCAAAAGGCCCTCAATTTCAACCCCGGCGATGAATGGGACTACAGCAACACTGGCTTCTTCCTGCTCTCGCAAGTTGTGAAGCGTGTCACCGGGAAAACTTTGCGCGACTTCGACCAGGAGCGCATCTTCACGCCGCTCGGGATGACCAGCACACAAATTTTCAACGAGCATAGCCTTGTCATTCCGCACCGCGCCACCGGCTACAGGTACGACAGCGAGCAGAAGACCTTCGGCGTCGAGATGTCGAACTTCGAGCAGACTGGCGACGGCTCAGTCCAGACCAGCGTAGAAGATCTCCAGCGATGGGACGAGAACTTTTATACCGCCAAGCTCGGGGGGCCGGAGCTGATCAAGCAGATGCAAGTGGTGGGCAAGTTGAACAACGGGGACGAGCACGGATACGCCGCGGGACTTGAGATCACCAAATATCGCGGACAGCCGGTGGTCAGGCACGGCGGAGCGTGGGCGGGATACCGGGCCGAGTTGATGCGTTTTCCCCAGCAGCACACGTCCATTGCGGTGTTGTGCAACGTTGCCCAGTCGGTTCCAGAAACGCGCGCCAATCACGTGGCAGACGTCGTTCTCGCAGGTTCGCTGGGACCGATGCCAGAAAAACGAGCGGATAAAGGGGCCGTGACCCTCGCGTCAGAACGCCAGCAGCAATACGTAGGAGTTTATCGGAATGAGAAAGACCAATATCAACGCATTGAGCTCAAAGATGGGAATCTTTGGCTGGCCAATTACGGTATTGAGTTGATTCCTCTATCGTCCACCAAATTTGGTCTGAAGGTCACCGATGGCACGGTGTCGTTTTCTGTTGGGCAGATGATTTTGCAGCTTTTGGCGACCGAAAAGGCAGAAAAATATACGCTTGTCCAGACGCGCGCGCCGAAAGACCTTGCGCAATTTACCGGAGATTTCTATAGCCTCGAACTCGACGCAACCTGGCAGTTACGTGTGCAGGATGGTCAACTCACCGCGCGCGTGAAACATAGCGACTCTCCCGATATCACCCTTCGTCCTATCAACGAAACGACATTTACTCTCGAGGGGGGCTCACTGCGATTCGAGGATAACGGCGGCAGTCCAAAGCGAGCCTTCCTTACGGTGGATCGCATTCGCAACATCGAGTTCGTGAAGAACTGATCGCGCTTGCGCTGGACGCTTCTTCCATCGCGTACAGGGACCGTACCAGGCCGGCTCACTGAATATCGCCCGTGAACTTGACGCTACTCGATTCCCAGTTGCCGTTGTATCTGCTCGAGAGGCACGCCCTTGGTCTCCGGAACCATCATCTGCACCCAGATCAACTGCAGGATCATCATCCCGGCAAAAAACGAAAAGATGTATCCGGGCGGGAAGGCGTCGACCATTTTCGGGAAAAAGGTTGTAAGCAATGCAGCGAAGATCCAATGCGTGAAGCTGCCGAGAGTCTGGCCCTCGGCGCGATGGCGGTTCGGAAAAATTTCTGAGATAAAGACCCAGATCACCGCCCCCTGTCCAATCGCGTGTGCCGCAATGAACGCAAAAATGCAAACCGGCACGATGGCATAGTGCGCGTTGAAGAATGCCCACGCTGTGAGTCCCAGTGAGCCGATATATCCGAAGGACCCAATGTAAAGAAGCGTCCGGCGTCCAAGCCGATCGATGAGCCATAGCCCCACGAATGTGAATACCAGGTTCGTGACGCCGATACCAATCGACTGGAGCAACGCGACTTTTGCGCCAAGCCCGGTGAGTTCGAAGATTCGAGGGGCGAAATAGAGAATCGCGTTGATCCCAGACAACTGGTTGAAAAACGCGATAAGGAAGGCGAGAACGATAGGCTTCCGCAGACGCCACGACCAGAAGTTGCCAGAAGAAGCTTGCTCACTCGATGCCGCTACGATCTCGTCGGCTTGTGTTTTGATCTCTTGCTCCGAAACATCGGGTTCAGTCCGCCGAAGTACATCCAGAGCTGCATCGCGGTCATTTTTTCTAGTGAGCAACCAGCGAGGGCTTTCCGGCAATCCGAGGCAGAACAATGCATAGAGAAGAGAAGGAAATGCTGCGACGCCCAGCATCCAGCGCCATGCATTCTCACCAACTCCTGCCAAGGCCGCATTCGAAACAAAGGCGATCAGAATTCCAAAGACAATGTTGAACTGGAACATGCCCGCCAAACGCCCACGATGTTTCGCTGGAGCAATCTCGGAAATGTACATGGGCGCGACCACGGTCGATATGCCGATACCCAAGCCGCCTATAACGCGTGCTGCAATGAAAACCGCGACGCCGGGGGCCAGCGCCGATCCCACCGCACCAACAAAATAGAGAACTCCGATCCAGAGGAGAGTGGCCTTGCGTCCAAAGCGATCGGCAGGCCATCCGCCCATCAGCGAGCCGACGACCGTTCCGTACAGGGCAGAGGCCATCGCGATGCCGTGGACTCCCGGACTGAGTCCCCATAGCGCTTGAATAGTCTTTTCCGCACCCGAGATGACGACCGTGTCGAAGCCGAACAGAAATCCGGCGAGAGCCGACGTCAGCGACCAGAAAAAGATGCGACCGTTCATAAGTTGGGATCGGCGCAGCTTACCACAGAACCGAGGCGGTCACTATGATCAGGCGCGTGGCCGTCTGGGACCTGACGCAAGAAAGAACATCCCACCGAAATATTCCTGGACTTCCAGTGCTCCGAGCCGTTGCTCCATCAGTCTCCACGGCTCATAGTCGAGTTGGGGAGTCGAATCGAATGTTGCACGGGCAAAGCTTTTGCGAAAAAGTTGGTTCGACCACACCATCGACGGCTGATGCGTGAGCTTTGCGCTGAAAATCACAATGCGCCCATTCTCCTCAAGATGCGGAAGCAGGTTGTCGAGCGCTTTGGGCGATGCAAAACAGTCGGGAGCGCCAAGAAAAAGCATTCCGTGGTATTTGCTCTTCAAAGGCACGGATTCACAGTTGCCAACGACGACGTTGGCGTTCGTCCATCTTCTTGCCGCGATCCTGTTACGCGCATTGACTGCGACCTCTGGACTAATTTCAATTCCGGTTACTTCACCGGAGGGGCCAACCGCTTCTGCAAGGTAGGGGAAGCTGCCACCGGGGCCACAGCCCGCATCAAGGACGCGATTGCCAGGTTTGAGTTCCAATAACTCGACAGCTCGGCGGCGGATCGATTTTATGAACCAGAGATCGAAGTTCGGAAATGGGCGGATGAGACGCGCCATCACCCGAAAGTACGGCGGTGTGAGATCTCGATTGGTAGTCGTGCTCAACCGACTTACCTCATCTTTAGCGGCTTAAATCGAACGAATACAGATTTAGTGCTCCAAGGTCAGTCTTTCGTCAGGGGAAAATTTTTCTCCCGCCAGTCGCGGATACCGCCGTCCATCGAAATCGCATTTGTGTAGCCCATCTTCTGAAGATTGTCTGCGGCAAGTGCCGAGCGGAATCCTCCGCCACAGTACAAAATCATCTCGGCTTTGAGGTCCGGCACACGGGCTTCGATATCACGCTCTATGATGCCTTTCCCCAGATGGATAGCGCCCGGGAGATGGTCCTTGGCGAACTCACTTTCTTCACGGACATCGATGAGCAGAAACTTATCCCCACGATCCATTCGTTTCTTGATTTCGTCCACATTGGTTTCGCGAATACGCGAACGGGCATCGTCAACAATCTTCAAAAATCGAGGCGGGTGCTGGTGCGCCATACGGATCTCCTTCAACAATTAATTAGTCCAACATGGTACCAATTCGCCAACGCGGACCTCTACTCCCGCCTCAGCCGTCGGATGCCGGAGCATGTCGGGTGCTGCAGCGTCCTTTCTGTTCGAGTAGCATGAACGCTTGCTACAAAAGAACAAGTCGCGACGCATCGGGCTGGCCCGGGCAATGTCAAAGCTGGGTTATTGTTCGCGCTCACAAGCGGAGGAACTAATTCGTGCAGGGAGAGTCCGCCTGAATGCGAAACTTTATCGGAATCCCGAGACACCGGTCGCTCCAGATCGCGACGTAATCGAAGTTGATGAAACGCGCATTGAGCCTGGAGAGAAGATTTACCTGATGATGAACAAACCGCGAGGCTTGGTGACGACGGCTTCGGATGAGAAAGGCCGCGAGACCGTTTACTCCGTCTTGCAGAAAAGTGGCGAGCCTTTGCCGTGGGTTGCTCCCGTCGGGCGCCTCGACAAAGCCAGCGAAGGATTGCTGCTGCTGACCAATGATTCCGAGTGGGGAGCCCGAATTGCCGATCCCGAAACTCACCTGGACAAGATTTATCACGTGCAGATTGACCGCGTGGCTGATGAAAAACTCTTGCGTGCCCTTGAAAGGGGTGTCCGTACAATCGATGGAGATTGTCTGCGGGTTTCGCGTTGCACGCTGTTGCGGACCGGTGATAAGAACTGCTGGCTCGAAATCGTGCTCGATGAGGGCAAGAACCGGCAGATTCGCAGAATCCTGGACGCATTGCAGACCGAGGTCCTGAGACTGGTACGAGTCGCCATTGGACCTCTTCAACTGGGGACGCTTCCGAAAGGAAAATTTCGGCAGCTTGTGCCAGAAGAAAAAAAATCTCTGGACTTTGCTGTCAGGAAAAGACCAAAAGCTATTATTCACCACATAGATCACAGGGTTACACAGGGCTGAACCGAGCGATAGCGCCCACCTTTATGAACGACCTTACCTTTTTACCTGCAGTTGAAATCGCGCGTCGAATCCGCGAAAAGAAGATCTCCCCTGTGCAAGTTGCCGACGCACATTTGGCGAAGATCGAGCGGCTGAATCCGAAGCTGAATGCGTTTGTGCATGTCGATGCGGAACGCGTTCGTCGCGAAGCGCATATTGCGGAATCAGCCGCGATGCATGGCGCGTCTCTTGGGCCGCTGCACGGCGTGCCCGCCAGTATCAAGAGCTCGGTGGATGTTGCCGGCTTGAGGTGCGAAGCTGGATCTCGTCTGCGAATCGGTCACATCCCGGAAGTTGATGCTCCCCTCGTGGCACGGCTAAAGCGGGCAGGCGCGATCATCCTGGGTGTGACGAATACGCCCGAAATGCTGATGGCGTGGGAGACAGACAATCTCCTTTACGGAAGAACCAACAGCCCCTGGGAGCTCGAGCGCACCCCCGGCGGCTCCAGCGGCGGTGAAGCGGCGGCAATCGCTTCAGGAATGTCCGCTGGTGGCGTCGGGAGTGACGGCGGTGGATCGATCCGCGTTCCCGCCCACTTCAGTGGTATCTGCGGCCTGAAGCCGACGCCCGGACGCATTCCTTCAACAGGGCACTATCCCGAATCCGGGGGGCCATTTGCCCTTCTGGGTGTGGTGGGTCCGATGGCACGCACGGTCGCCGACCTCAAAGTTCTTTTCGAAGTTATACAAGGTCCTGACGATGGTGATCCCTGCTCGGCTCCAGTCCCGGTGCAATGGCGCAATGACGCCGAAATCAAGAGACTGAAAATCGGCTATTTTGAAGATGATGGCCGCACGCCGGTCACGCCAGAGCTTCGCGATGCGGTAAGAACGGCCGCCGACGTTCTGAAACGGGCAGGATTTCAGGTCGAACCGTTTCGGCCCGAAGGCCTGGATCAAGCGCGCGAGATCTGGCGAAAGTTGTTTGTGAAGGTTGGCGGGGATGTAATTGGGCCGATGTTCCAGGGGAGACAAGGCGACCTGAGCCCGACGTTGAAGCAGTTCTTGGATATGGCAGGTCGCGAGCCAGCTTTGATTGGCGATGGTGCACTGCAAGCCTGGTTTGCCCGAGACAGCCTCAGGATCAGATTCGTCGAGCAGATGCGAAAATATCCGATCCTGCTGTGTCCATCGGCGGCTATACCGGCCTTCCGACATGGAGAGCGTAATTGGAGCATCGAGGGCAAAACAGTTGAATACCTCGATGCATGGAATTACACGGCATGGTTCAATCTGCTGGGGAATCCAGCTGTTGTCGTTCCAGTGAGCCAATCCAACGACGGCCTACCCATCGGTGTGCAGATTGTTGGGCGCCCTTGGCACGAAGAGGAGGTGCTGGCGATAGCTGCGGTGCTTGAGCGAGAGTGCGGCGGCTTCCGAATTCCGCCGATTACTTAGAGAAAGCGGGTGAATCAAAGCGACTAGTATGTTTCAATTATTCCGTCAGCATGCTGGTGCCGATAACTTTGTTCATGCGGTGCGCCAGCCACTGTGGGCTGACGTATTTTATTTCCGTCCTGACCGCGCATTTCGGCAATGCCTACTCCCGGGGGAATCATCGATCGACTTTTGTGGTGGCTGGTCGTATTTCTAGCCATATCTGCTGCCTACCTCTTTACCTTCCCTCAAGCGAATGTGCCGTACGCCGGAGTCGTTTTGCTTCACGCTCTTGCAGGCGCAGTGGCGACGCTCTTGTTTGTGCCCTCTCTGGTTCGGCTTCTGCGAACCGGAAATCTCAGTTCCCGTGCTGGATGGCTGTTGATTGCCGTGGGTGCTGTGATTGGGATTGTTCTGATCAAAACCGGTACTTCTCGCAGTGAGTGGAACAAGCTTTATTTTCATATCGTTGTTTCGGCCGCTGGTCTCGCATTGCTGGTCGCCGGATGGTTAACTTCGCGCGCGGCGGAACGAAAAATTGGACGTCTCCCACTGCGCGCGGCGGTTTTACGCGCTGCTCTTTGCCTGGCGTTGTTTGCGGCCCTCGGTTTCGGCTCGAACTACATTCGCGGAAGCTGGCAGAGTCGCAACCGCATCCAGAATCCAACCATGCCGCCCGACACGATGAACGGCGAGGGTGATGGCCCTCAGGGGTCATTCTTTCCGAGTTCGGCGCAGGTCTATGGCAACCAGAAGATTCCGAGCAAATTCTTCATGGAATCTGACTCCTGCAAGCGCTGCCACGAGGACATTTACAACCAGTGGTTCAGCTCGGCGCACCATTTTTCATCATTCAACAATCAGTGGTACCGCAAGTCGATCGAGTACATGCAGGACACGATCGGCACCAAGCCCTCGAAATGGTGCGGAGGCTGCCACGACCCAGCAGTGCTCTACGCCGGGCTGATGGATACACCAATCAAGCAAATCGTGCACCGCCCAGAGGCGCAGGCCGGTCTAGGCTGCATGATGTGCCACTCGATCGCCAACGTGAAGAGCACCATGGGGCAGGCGGATTTCTATCTGGAATATCCCAAGCTGCACGAGATGGCCGCAACGAAGAATCCCATCGCCC
>Ga0207693_10003501_pt1 | contig 13400 bp, 13 predicted proteins | sample LARL81metaG_FD_184347 | JGI IMG/M metagenome (GOLD analysis project Ga0207693, IMG submission 184347) | Corn, switchgrass and miscanthus rhizosphere microbial communities from Kellogg Biological Station, Michigan, USA - LAR L8-1 metaG... | ecosystem: Host-associated > Plants > Roots >...
CCTGGCCGCCGGCGGCAAAACCGGCGGTTTCTCCGCCTCGGGCGGTGTAGTCACCAAACTGCGCCTTTTGACCATTGAAGGCGCGCAACCGGGCGGCCCGATTTTGTTCGACCGGCTACCCTTGCAGACCCGTCGCCGCTAGCTGCGCGGAATTCGCCAGACCCACTTGTCGCCCGGGCCATGCACCGCGGCGAACAAGAGGCCGGCGAGAAACGTGAAGTGGTCGACGAAAAAACCGAACTCGGCCTGGTTGCCGCTCCAGTTCGACGGCCCATGAAAGGCAAAACCAAGGAACACGACGTAGACCGCGGCGAGGTAGGCAGCGTAAGTAAAAAAAGCGCCCGTGAGGAACGCCACGACCAGCGCAACCTCAAAAATTGCCGCCAGCCACGCCAGCACGAGTGGAATCGGGAAGCCGGCAGCGGCGATAAACTTCGCTGTCTCTCCCATCCCCATGAACTTGAAAGCGCCCGCCATCAGGAAGACGGCGGCGAAGATCAAGCGGGCCACGAGAATCGACACGGTTTTTGTCATGGCCCTCTGCCCCTTTCGTTTCATTGAGCGTCAATCAATAAGTTCGAGCGGCAACGCGCGTCCAGTTGCGGTCTCGTAGGTATAGCGCGTCGGCCTTGCTAACCCTCACCAAAGCCCGCCATCGACGCCGGCATCGGACTCATGTTAATGCCCTTCACATGAGGGGAATCGCATGAGTTGGGGCCGGCGCAACAGCCCGCGCGGCTATCACCACGGCAATCTCAAGGAAGCTTTGGTGCGCGCCGCGCTTGAATTGATTGCGGAGAAGGGTCCGGCCGGCTTCACCTTTGCGGACGCGGCGCGTTGGGCCGGTGTCAGCCCGGCCGCGCCTTATCGGCACTACCGCGACCGCGACGCGCTCTTGGCCGACGTCGCGCAACGCGGCTTCGAGGCCTTCACCGCCGCGCTCGCCAAGGCCTGGGATGACGGCCGGCCCGACGTGCATTCAGCCTTCGACCGGCTGGGTAAGGCTTATCTCGATTTCGCCAAGCGCGAGCCCTCCTACTACTCGGCCATGTTCGAAGCGGGCGTGCCGCTCGACGCCGATCCGAAGCTGCGCGAGACCGGCGAGCGCGCTTTTTCGGTGCTGCGCGATGCCGCCGAAAGGCTGGTGGCGCTGATGCCGGCCAAGGGGCGGCCGCCGGCGCTGATGGTGGCGCTGCACATCTGGTCGATGACGCACGGCGTCGCCTCGCTGTTCGGACGCGGCGACGCGGCGCGCCGCGCGCTGCCGATGGCGCCGGAGGAATTATTGGAGGCGGCCGTGCTGATTTATCTGCGCGGGCTCGGGCTATCCAACGAGGCCCGGTCGGGCGCGCCTCTCGCAAAGCCGCCGCCGCTGCCTATCTGAAAATTTCCGAAAATTCCGATGTGAAGGGTGTTGACATCGGAGCCCGCCGTCCTTACAGATGTAAATGTTATTTACATTCACACGAGGCCCGCTATGCCTATCACCGCCAAGCTCGATGAACTCGGCAAACCCGCCTGGATCGCCCTCATCGTGGTCGCCTTCTGGGTGTTCTGGCCGCTCGGCCTGGCGATCCTCGTGTACACGATATGGAGCGGACGCATGGGATGCGGATATCACGGCGGCTCCGACCGCTGGCAGCACAAGATGGAGCGCATGCAGAGCAAGATGGATTGGATGCGCGCCAAAATGAGCGGTGGCGCCGGCGGTTGGCCGCACGCGCCTTCGAGCGGCAATCACGCCTTCGACGAATACCGCGCCGAGACCCTCAAGCGGCTCGAGCAAGAGCAGCGCGAGTTCCGCGAGTTCCTCGAGCGGCTGCGCTTTGCCAAGGACAAGGCGGAATTCGATCAATTCATGACCGAGCGTCATAAAAATCACCCCGACGCGCCGCCCCCGCAGCACTGATCCGTCGCGGCGGAACAATTCTGCCTCCTGCTCAGCCGTCCGCTTTCCCCGAAGCGGGCGGCTGTTGCTTGAGACGGCCGCCGCCGCTAATGACTTCTTAACCACAATCAGCGCTGTTTAGACCGCAAAACCAAGGTTCGGCGCGCGGCCGCGCCCAAGTTCGGCCAAGTTTCGCGCGGATTTGCTGGGTCCGGACGGTGACGGGCTCAAGCGATTTTCGCGACGGCCGAGTTTGCGGCGGAGCGCGTGGCGATCGCCGCGGCGCTTTTTCCATTCGAGAAGTGCGCCGTTAGCGGCCGCCCACACCGGACAGCGGAAAGGACGTGCTCATGAATCCCGACGTGGCACAGTCGGTGTTGCCGCTCACTTCTTCCGATCTCTCGCTGTTCACGCTGTTCTGGCACGCCCATTGGATCGTGAAAACGGTCATGGTCGGGCTGTTGATCTGCTCGGTCTGGGTCTGGGCGATCTTCATCGACAAGACGGTGCTTTACGCGCGCACCCGCAAGGCGATGGACCGTTTCGAGCAGATTTTCTGGTCGGGGGAATCGCTCGACGAGCTCTACCGTTCGCTCTCCTCCAAGCCGAACCATTCGATGGCGGCGCTGTTCGTGGCGGCGATGCGTGAGTGGAAGCGGAGTTTCGAGAACGCGCCCAAGTCCTTCGCCGGGCTTCAAATGCGCATCGACAAGGTGATGGAAGTGTCGATCGCGCGCGAGGTCGAGCGGCTTGAGCGCAGGCTGCTGGTGCTCGCGACCGTCGGCTCGGCCGGCCCCTTTGTCGGTCTGTTCGGCACCGTCTGGGGCATCATGACCAGTTTCCAGTCGATTGCCGCCTCCAAAAATACTTCGTTAGCGGTTGTGGCGCCCGGCATCGCCGAGGCCCTGTTCGCGACCGCCATCGGCCTTGTCGCCGCCATACCGGCGACCATTTTTTATAACAAGTTCGCGGCCGAGGTGAACAAGCAGGCCCAGCGGCTGGAAGGCTTCGCCGACGAATTCGCCGCCATCCTGTCGCGCCAGATCGACCAGAACGGGTAGCGCATCATCATGCGCACAGCGGAGTAGGGGGTTTCAGTGGCCGCTAATGCCGGCACGCCGGTGATGGGAAAACGGCGGCACCACCGCCGCAAGGTCATGAGCGAGATCAACGTCACGCCCATGGTGGACGTGATGTTGGTGCTGCTCATCATTTTCATGGTGTCGGCCCCGTTGCTGACCGTCGGTGTGCCCATTGACCTGCCGCAGAGCCAGGCCAAGAGCCTGAACCAGGACAAGGAGCCGCTTGCCATCTCGGTCAATGAGAAGGGCCAAGTCTATCTGCAGAATGAGGAAATTCCGGTCGACGATCTGATCCCCAAATTGCAGGCGATCGCGCAGGCGCGCGGCGGGACTGAAGCCAGTCTCTACGTGCGGGGCGACAAAAAGGTGGATTACGGTACCATGATGAAGGTCATGGGCCGGTTGTCGGCCGCCGGCTTCCACAAGGTCGCGTTGGTGACCGAATTCGAGCAGGGCTCGAAATAATGCAGATGAAGACCGCATCGGCGATTTCGGTCGGGCTGCACGTCGCGGTGCTGGCGTGGGCGACGCTGTCCTTTGCCGGCAAGAGCTTCGAGGCGCCGTCGCCCGATCCGCTGCCGGTCGATCTCATCAGCGACAAGCAATTCTCCGAACTGACCAAGGGCATGAAGGACGCGCCCAAGCCGCTGGAGAAGCCCAAGCCGGTGGTCGAGAAGAAAGCCGAGGAGGTCAAGCCGATCGAGGAGCTCAAGCCCAAGGTGAGCGAGAAGAAAGAGATCGCGCCGACCCAGGAGAAAGCGCCGCCTCCGCAGCCGCAGCCGAAGCCCGATCCGATCGCCGAGAAGCTCAAGTCCGAGCCCGACCAAAAGCAGGTGAAGTCAGAGCCGACGCCGCTGCCGCCGCACAAACCGCCGCGGCCGCAGCCCAAGTTCGACTCCAACAAGATCGCCGCGCTGATCAACCAGCGCGATCCCGAACGCAAGGCCGCGCTCGGCGCCGACCTGAACGCCTCGCCTTCGCTCGGCGCCCCCACCGGCAGCGCGCTGACGCTCTCGCAATCCGAACTCGACGCGTTGCGCGCGCGTTTGATGGGCTTGTGGAATCCGCCGGTCGGCATGCAGGACGCCGAGCGGCTGCAAATCACGATCCGCATCGCGTTTACCCGCAACGGCACGCTCGCCTCGCCGCCGATCGTGCTGACCAGCGGCAACGGCGTGCGCTTCAACGCCATGCGCGACAGCGCGGTGCGCGCGGTGCTGGTCGGCCAGCCTTATACGATGCTGCGGCCGGATCATTACGAAAGCTGGAAGGAAATCGACTTCACTTTCGATAGTTCGCAAATGTACAAAGATATTCCCGCGCGATGATTCGGCCGACCAATTCCCCTTTTCCGCCTCTCAGCCGCCGCCGCCTGCTCGTCGGCGCCGGCGCGCTCGCTTTGATAGGCGCGCGGCCGGCCGGCGCCCGCGTCAGCATCGACATCAACCGCGGCAATCCGCAGCCGATGCCGATTGCGCTGCCCGATTTCGTCGCCGGCAGCCCGGCCGAAGGTGAAACCGCGCGCAACGTCACCGCCGTCATCAGCAACAATCTGCAGCGCAGCGGCCTGTTCGCGCCCATCAGCCCGCAGGCCTTCACCGAGCGCATCACCAACGGCGACGCGGTGCCGCGCTTTCCGGACTGGCGCGTGATCAACGCGCAGGCGCTGGCCACCGGCAGCATCACGCGGCAGGGCGACGGGCGCCTGCGCGCGCAATTCCGGCTGTGGGACGTGTTCGCCGGCGCGCAGCTCGACGGCAAGCAGTATTTCTCCGCGCCCGACAATTGGCGGCGCATCGCCCACATCATCTCCGACCAGATCTACCAGACGCTCACCGGCGAGAAGGGTTATTTCGACAGCCGCATCGTGTTCGTCGACGAGACCGGACCGAAAGACCGCCGCGTCAAGCGGCTTGCCATCATGGACCAGGACGGCTTCGGCGTGCGCTATCTCACGCGCGGCGACGAACTGGTGCTGACGCCGCGCTTTAATCCGTCGACGCAGGAAATCACCTACATGTCCTACGGGCAGGGTGAGCCGCGCGTCTATCTGCTCAACATCGAGACCGGCCAGCGCGAGATCGTCGGCAACTTCCCGGGCATGACCTTTGCCCCGCGATTTTCGCCCGACGGCCAGCGCGTGATCATGAGCCTGCAACAGGGACCGAACGCCAACTTATTCGTGATGGACCTGCGCTCCAAGCAGACCACGCGGCTGACCGATACGCCGGCGATCGACACCGCGCCCTGCTTCTCGCCGGACGGCAGCCAGATCGTGTTCGAAAGCGACCGCGGCGGCTCCCAGCAGATCTACGTGATGGCGGCGAGCGGCGGGGCGGCAAAACGCATCAGCTTCGGCGAGGGGCGCCATTCCACGCCGGTCTGGTCGCCGCGCGGGGACTACATCGCTTTCACCGGCCAAAATGGCGGCAGCTTCGCGATCGGGGTGCTCAAGCCGGACGGCTCGGGCGAGCGCATCCTGACCACCGGTTTCCACAACGAGGGCCCGACCTTCGCGCCGAACGGGCGGGTGCTGATGTTCTTCCGCGATCTCGGGCCCGGGCCGTTTCTCTATACGATCGACATCACCGGCCGCAGTGAGCTCAAGCAGCCGACGCCCAGCTACGCCTCGGATCCGGCCTGGTCACCGCTATTGTCCTGAGCGGTTGCATTTTCTCCCCACAAGCGCCTTATTTTCACGCGCTCTTAACCATCACAGAAGGTATCCGCGGTTCCGTCAATTTTAACGGTGCTGCGCAAGGTCGCATCAAGGTTGATGGAACGTTCGTTTAACGAACGGGGCGTTAGACCACGGGCTAGCTCCGGTCAGTGTGTGAGCGAATGGAGGCACCGGAATGATGCATCTGAGAAAAATCCTGCGCGGCGCTCGGCTGGCCGCCGCGCTGACCGCGGCGCTCGCTATCGCGGCTTGCGCCAGCCAGAACGCGGACAATACCCAGGCCAACGCCAACAATGCGGCGCCCGGCAGTCAGCAAGACTTCGTGGTCAACGTTGGCGACCGCGTGTTCTTCGAGACCGACTCGACGGATCTCACGCCGCAGTCGCGCGCTACGCTCGACAAGCAGGCGCAGTGGCTCACGCGTTATGCGCAATACGCCTTCATGATCGAGGGCCACGCCGACGAGCGCGGCACGCGCGAATACAATCTCGCGCTCGGCGCGCGCCGCGCGCAGACCGTGCGCGACTATCTGATCTCGCGCGGCATCGCGGCCAACCGCATGAACACCATCTCCTACGGCAAGGAGCGGCCGGTGGCGATCTGCGACGACATTTCCTGCTGGTCGCAGAACCGCCGCGCAGTCACGGTGCTCAACGCGAGTTCGTGAGCCGTCTGTGGATCCGTCGCCCTGGGACGCTCGGCGCATAGCGCCGGGCCTCGCAGGGCGTCGGCTGCGGGTTACGGCCCCGTTTCGCCGTAGTCACAATTTCGACGCAGCCGCCGCTATGCTGTTGCACCCGGATATTCGGGCCGGACTGTCACCCATGAATTGCTCACGTCATTTATTCCGCAACGCCATGCTGGCGGCGCTTCCCGCGCTTGTCATCGCGGGTGGCGCGCTGGCGCAGGACCGCGGCGGGCTGTTCGACAACATGTTCAATCGTGGCGAGCCGCAGCAGGACCAATCCCGCCGCGCGCCACAGAACGAGGATAGCGAGCTGTCGGCGCGGGTCGCCCGCCTGGAGGGCGCGCTGCGTCAGCTCACCGGCGCGATCGAACAGTTGCAGCACCAGAACCAGACGATGGAGATGCAGCTCCAGCAGCTTGGCGCCAGGAGCGGCAATCCGGTGCCGCCCGCGGTGGCCGCGCCGCCCGGCGGTTCACCGACCATGGGCCCGCCGACGGCCTTGCCGCCGCCGCGCCAGCGTTCCGACGTCTTCGATCCCACCGCCAACCCGAATGCGCCAGGCGCGCCGCGCACGCTCAGCGGTGAGGTGCATATGGCCGCGCCGCCGGGCGCCGTCGCCTCGGCCGAGCCGGTGATCGGTGCGCCGAACGGCCGCGACGCCGGCGCGCCACTCGATCTCAATGCTGTGGCTGCGCCGCCGGCCGCGCCGGTTGCGCCGCCACCCGGTGTCCCGCCGCCGCGCAACGTCAATCCGAGTGGCGTCAATCTGGCGACGCTGCCGCCGTCGGCGCGTCCGCAGGACGAATACGACATGGCCTACGGCTATGTGCTGCGCAAAGACTACACGCTGGCGACGCAAGCCTTCCGCGACTTCCTCAAGAAGCATCCCGACGAGCGCCTGGTGCCGGACGCGCAATATTGGCTGGGCGAGAGCCTGTTCCAGCAGCAGCACTACCGCGACGCCGCCGAATCCTTCCTTGCGGTCTCGACCAAATACGAGCACGCCGGCAAGGCGCCGGATTCGCTGCTGCGGCTCGGCCAGTCGCTCGCCGCCATGCATCAGAAGGAAGCCGCCTGCGCCACGCTGGCGGAAGTCGGCCGCAAATATCCCAAGGCATCGGCCAGCGTGAAGCGCGGCGTCGCGCAGGAACAGAAGCGCGTGCGCTGCTGAGATCTAGGGCATGATCCCGGAAGGTGGGAACCGGTTTCCGGATAAGATCATGCCAACTGAAAAATCTTTGCCGGTCTCGGCATCGGAAGCAAACGCGCTCTTCTCCGATCTCTCCGACTTTCCTGTCTTGCTGCTGGCGGTGTCGGGCGGGCCGGATTCGACGGCGCTGATGATGCTGATGGCGCGCTGGCGCGCCGCGCGCAAATCCGGCCCTCGGCTGATCGCGGTGACCGTCGACCATGGCTTGCGCCACGAGGCCAAGCGCGAGGCGGCGGCCGTCGCGCGCCTTGCCCGCAAGCTCAAGCTGTCCCACCGCACTTTGCGCTGGACCGGCGTCAAGCCCAAGACCGGCTTGCAGGAGGCCGCCCGCAACGCGCGCTACCGGCTGCTGGCCGCGGCGGCGCGCCAAGCCGGCGCCAGCCACATCCTCACCGCGCATACCCGCGACGACCAAGCCGAGACCTTCATGATGCGCATGAGCCGCGGCAGCGGGCTGACCGGCTTGGCGTCGATGCGGCGGCTGTCCGAACTGCCGGCGGCGCCCGGCCTTCGTCTGGTGCGGCCGCTGCTCGGCATCCCCAAAGCCCGCCTGCTCGCCACCCTAAAGGCGGCAAAGATCCCCTATGCCGACGATCCCTCCAACCACGACCCGCGCTTCACCCGCGCGCGCTTTCGCAAGCTGATGGAGGCGCTCGCTGCCGAAGGTCTCGGCTCCGACGCGCTGGCGCTGCTGATCGATCGCCTCGCGCGGGCGGCCGACGCGCTCGCGGCCGCGGCCGAACGCCTTGCCGACGAAATGTTTATTGAAACCGCCGGCCCGCCACGGATCGCCGTGGAAACGGCGCGTTTTGCGGCGCTGCCGGACGAGTTTCGCCTGCGTCTCATCGGCCGAGCCATCGACCGGGTCGGCGATGAAGGGCCGGTCGAGCTCGGCAAGCTCGAGGCGCTCAAATGCGCGCTGGATGCGGCGCTTTTGGCCAAAACGCCCTTCCGCCGCAGCCTGGCCGGCGCGCTGGTGACGGTGTCCGGCGGGACCATCTTGGTCGAAACGGCCCCGCCGCGGCGTTCGAAAACCTTAACCACGCGTCGAGCCGGCGCGGCGGCCGCGGCAAAAACGCGCTAGAATACGCAGAATCGGGCCTTTGCAGGCCCGCTTGCGCTGCCTACATTGGGATGAGCTTGCGACGGGAATTCGCCCCGAATGCCGGGCAAGGCTAGACTATCGAAGCCGCGGCGCATCCGCTCGCGGCCTGGGAACGCCTGATGAACGCCAACCTTCGGAATTTCGCCCTCTGGGTGATCATCGTCCTCTTGCTGCTGGCTTTGTTCACGCTGTTCCAGAACCCCGGCCAGCGCACCACCTCGACCGACATCGCGTTCTCGCAGCTGCTCAGCGACGTCGATCAGGGCCGCGTGCGCGACGTCACGATTCAGGGTCCGGAAATCCACGGCACCTACCAGAACGGCACCAGCTTCCAGACCTATGCCCCGAACGACCCCGGCCTGGTGCAGAAGCTCTACAACAAGGGCGTCACCATCAACGCGCGGCCGCAATCCGACAACGTGCCATGGTTCGTGTCGCTCTTGGTTTCGTGGCTGCCCTTCATCGCGCTGATCGGCGTGTGGATCTTCCTATCGCGCCAGATGCAGGGCGCCGGCGGCAAGGCGCTCGGCTTCGGCAAGTCGCGCGCCAAGTTGCTGGCGGAGGCGCACGGCCGCGTCACCTTCGAGGACGTCGCCGGCGTCGACGAGGCCAAGCAGGATTTGCAGGAGATCGTCGAATTCCTGCGCGATCCCGGAAAATTCCAGCGCCTGGGCGGACGCATTCCGCGCGGCGTGCTGCTGGTCGGCCCGCCCGGCACCGGCAAGACGCTGATCGCGCGCGCGGTCGCCGGCGAAGCCAACGTGCCGTTCTTCACCATTTCCGGCTCCGACTTCGTCGAGATGTTCGTCGGCGTCGGCGCTTCCCGCGTGCGCGACATGTTCGAGCAGGCCAAGAAGAACGCGCCCTGCATCATCTTCATCGACGAAATCGACGCGGTCGGCCGCCATCGCGGCGCCGGCCTCGGCGGCGGCAATGACGAGCGCGAGCAGACGCTGAACCAGCTGCTGGTCGAGATGGACGGCTTTGAGGCCAATGAGGGCGTGATCCTGATTGCGGCCACCAACCGGCCGGACGTGCTCGATCCGGCGCTGCTGCGTCCCGGCCGCTTCGACCGTCAGGTCGTGGTGCCGAACCCGGACGTCGTCGGCCGCGAGCAGATTTTGAAGGTCCACGTGCGTAAGGTGCCGCTGGCGCCCGATATCAACCTCAAGACCATTGCCCGTGGTACGCCCGGCTTCTCCGGCGCGGACTTGATGAACCTGGTCAACGAGGCGGCGCTGACGGCCGCGCGGCGCAACAAGCGAATGGTGACGCAGGCCGAGTTCGAAGAGGCCAAGGACAAGGTGATGATGGGCGCCGAGCGCAAGTCGCTCGTGATGACCGAGGAAGAGAAACTGCTCACCGCCTATCACGAGGGCGGCCACGCCATCGTCGGCCTCAACGTCGTCGCCACCGATCCGATCCACAAGGCGACCATCATCCCGCGCGGGCGTGCGCTCGGCATGGTGATGCAGCTGCCGGAGCGCGACAAGCTGTCGATGTCGCTGGAGCAGATGACCTCCCGCCTTGCGATCATGATGGGCGGGCGCGTCGCGGAAGAACTGGTGTTCGGCCGCGAGAAGGTCACCTCGGGCGCGGCCTCCGACATCGAGCAGGCGACAAGGCTCGCGCGCATGATGGTGACGCGCTGGGGCCTGTCGGAAGAGCTCGGCACGGTCTCCTATGGCGAGAACCAGGATGAAGTCTTCCTGGGCATGTCGGTTTCGCGCACGCAAAATGCGTCGGAAGCGACCGTCCAGAAGATCGATTCCGAGATCAAGCGGCTGGTCGAGGAAGGCTATAACGAGGCGAACAAGATCCTCACCGAGAAGCGCGCCGACCTGGAGACCCTGGCCAAGGGCCTGCTCGAGTTCGAGACGCTGACGGGTGACGAGATCACCGATCTGCTCAAGGGCAAGAAGCCCAACCGCGAGTCGGTGCTGGAGCCCTCGACGCCGCGCGCGTCCGCGGTGCCACCGGCCGGCAAGCCGCGCCCGCGTCCGGATCCGGATGCCGGGCTGGAGCCGCAGCCGCAGGCGTAACGCCCGGGCGTCAATGGCCGGTCATCCCGGTAGATCCGTTGTGCAAAAGCTCGGCATCAAGCCGGGCTTTCGCATTTTTGCGACCGGCTTTCGCGGCGATTATGCCGAAATGGTCGGCGCCTTGCCGGCTGGGGTGACGCTCGTGCCACGGCTCACGTCCCCGCTCGACATGGTGCACGTGTTTGCGATGGAAGCAGCCGGGCTTGCCAAACTCGGCCGCTATCGCGAGGCCGTCGCGGACGACGGCATGATCTGGGTGTCGTGGCCGAAGAGGTCGTCGGGGGTTCCGACCGGCCTCAGCGATGTCGTCGTGCGCGAGACCGCGCTGCCGCTCGGCCTTGTCGACGTCAAGGTCTGCGCGATCGACGCGACCTGGTCCGGACTGAAATTCGTCATCCCCAAAGAGCAAAGGACCCATCGCGCGAAGCGCTAGGCCTGGGGGCGGATGCCGGAGCCAAACGCCCGATGGTGTTCGTGGCGGCGGCGTGGCATGGTCCCGCCACAACAAGGACGGGTGAGGCCTGCGTTCTGCCAAGCGTCATCAACCGTTCCATGCGGGAGGATGCGATGCGCCCTCTGACGCGGCTTTGCGCCGCGAGCGTGCTTGTCTGGCTGGCTTCGACGATCGCGGCGGGCGCCGAGATGCGGGGCGTCACCGCGACCGACATCAGGATCGGGCAGACCATGCCCTATAGCGGTCCGGTGTCGGCCTTCGGCGCGCTGGGAAAGGGCGAGCTCGGCTATTTCAGGATGCTGAACGAGAAGGGCGGCATCAACGGACGCAAGGTCAATCTGATCTCGCTCGATGACGGTTATGCGCCGCCGAAGACGGTCGAGCAGACGCGCAGGCTGGTCGAGAGCGAGGAGGTGGCGCTGATCTTCTCGTCGATCGGTACCGCGCACAACACCGCGATCGCAAAATATCTGCAAGGCAAGAACATCCCGCAGCTGTTCCTCGCCTCCGGCGCCTCGAAATTTTCCGACATCGCGCAATACCCGCAGGCCACCATGGGCGTGCAGGCGCCGTTCCGCTACGAGGCGCGGCTCTATGCGCGCTATGCGCTGCTGAAGAATCCGGATGCGAAATTCGCGGTGATCTCGCAGAACGACGATTACGGGCGCGATTATCTGCTCGGCCTGAAGGACGTGCTCGGCGACAGATACGATTCCGTGGTCACCGGCGTGACCTATGAGATCTCGGATCCGACCATCGATTCGCAGATCGTCAAGCTGAAGGCCTCCGGCGCCGATGTCTTCATCATTGCGGCGACGCCAAAATTCGCCGCGCAATCGATCCGCAAGGCCTACGAGATCGGCTGGCGGCCGCTGACGTTTCTGTCCAATGTCGCGGTCTGGATTTCGACCGTGATGCAGCCTGCCGGGCTGGACGCATCGACCGGCATCCTCTCCACCGCCTATGTCAAGGATCCCGATGATCCGTCATGGGCCGACGATCCCGGCGTGAGGGAGTGGCACGCGTTCATGGTCAAATACGTTCCGGACGCCGACCTGCACGACACCAACTATGTCAACGCCTATAACAGCGCGATGGCGCTGGTGGCCGTGCTCAAAGCTTGCGGGGATGACCTTTCGACCGAGAACATCCTGAAGCAGGCGTTCTCGATCCACGATCTCGAACTGCCGATGCTGCTGCCGGGCATCCGCATCAACACCAGCCCGACCGATCACGTGCCGGTCGACCAGATGCAGTTCATGCGCTTCAATGGCAAAACCTGGGAGCGCTTTGGCGATCTCCAGACCGGGAATTGACCCGGTCAGCCCATGGATTGGGAAGCGCCGACCCCTGATCTCTTCGGCTCGCGAAGCTCGCTCAGGACAAGTCCGATGAGAGCAAGCGTCAGCAGTGGTGCAAACCGCGCTGCCATGACGAGGGCAGGCGGGCTGATCAACGGCACCAGCCATATGCCGAAGCCGAGCAGCCAATGCGAACGGTTTGGCGCCTCGATTTCGCCCGCGAGCCAAAGCGCGACTGCGGCCACGAGCAGGGTCGCGTCGTAGGGACCGGAGTGGGGCGCAGCCAGCACCGCAGCCGCAAGCAGGATCGCAAGCTGCTTGTCTCTGCCGAGCGACGAGCGAAAGGCCACAAAGGTTGCGCTCGCCGACACGACAATCGCCACGAGCTGCAGCAGCGATGCCAATCGGTCCGGCAACCCGAGCAGGAAAGCGCACGCCCAGACGCTGTGACCCCAGATGCGGCCGTACTCAATCCATTTCGGCTCCGGACTGCTGAGACTTGCAACGGCCTGCGGGACCCACCAGGTCCAAAGCTCTGCGCCGAAGACGAGCGCACTCGCCACGGCCAGCGCAAGCGCGGAGCAGGCGGCCGCGAGCAGGCTGCGCCATTGACACCCTGCAAGCAATGCGACCGGAACGAGCAGCAGGAATTGCGGCTTGAAACTGAGAACACCGAGCACGGCCCCGGCCAGCACCGGCCGGCGCTCGAGCCAGCGAACACCAAGGATCATGAGCGCCGCGACCAGGAACGCGCACTGGCCATCGGCCACGTTGATCGCGGCCGCGGGCGAGATCAGGACGGCTGCGATCACGTGGCGGCTCGAAGCGGCATCGGCGCCCTTCTCGAGGGCGGCTGCGAGAAGGCCTGCGCTGGCGGCCTGGAAGGCGAGATATGAGCCGAGGAAGCCGAGCGGCGCGAAAGGCAGCAGCAGGACGAGAAAGCTCGGCGG
>Ga0207693_10003506_pt1 | contig 13396 bp, 14 predicted proteins | sample LARL81metaG_FD_184347 | JGI IMG/M metagenome (GOLD analysis project Ga0207693, IMG submission 184347) | Corn, switchgrass and miscanthus rhizosphere microbial communities from Kellogg Biological Station, Michigan, USA - LAR L8-1 metaG... | ecosystem: Host-associated > Plants > Roots >...
CGAGGGTTGCCGAAGCGCCCGTGCCGGAACAGGCTCAACAAACGCAAAAGCCGCAACAGCCGCAGGCGGTCTACGGCTTCAAACTTCTGCCTACCTCGTGCTGGTCCGGCGGCGCATCGCGATGGCGGTGGTGGGCCCCGGGCCGCGAACCTGGATGCAAGTGAGCGCGGTGAGATTGAGCGCGGACGAGCAGGATTGCTGCCGCCACCGCCACCGGCCAAGTCCTGCGGCTGCGTCCTGCCGCTGCGCCTTGTCGGCGACAGATGTCGCTCTTGATGACGAGCAGCTTGCGCCTCGGCCCGCGCGGCACCGTCCTGGAGCCCGATGAGGTCGGGATGAATCGTCACCCCGATCCAGCGTGATCTCCTCGCAAACGGGCCTAACCGGACTTCGCCCCTTGTTAAGGACAGGGCGCTATCGCGACAGCCACTCGGTGACGAGCTTCTCGGAATCGGCGCGCGCATCGGGATCGCCGCCGACATGACCGCGCTCGGGGACCGCCGCATCGGATGTCCCGCTGACCGCGTGCAGAGGCAGATCGGCGCGATCAAAATCGTGATAGGCGTCGGGATAGACCACATAGCGCGTATAGGCGCTGCGGCCGTGCGCGCCGTCGATCATCTGGCGGCAGGCGGGCGGCGAGAACACGTCGTCCTTGGCGCCGATCAAGACCAGTGTGGGAATCCGCGTGCTCCAGCCAAGCCCTGCGGAGACGCGGCAATCCGGATAGAAGGCGATCGCCGAGCGGAAATCCGGCGCGATGTCGCGCGTCAGGGATTGCGGGCGGACCGCCCACAACAGCGCGCTCGCTCCGCCTGCCCAGCCGATCAGGCTGATGCGGTCGCGGGCGACCCAGGCCTGTTGCAACAACCATCGCCTGGCCGCCATGATGTCCTCGACGCGTTCGCGCCGTCCACGCACCGTGCGTTCCTTGACGCGGCATTGCGGGCCGAGTTCACGCGAGCCGTAGCTGTCGGGCAACAGCACGGCATGTCCGTCCTTCAACAATTGTTCGGCCCAGTCACGATAACGCGGCAGCACCGCCTCGGAATGGCCAGCGAGTCCGCCACAGCCATGCAGCCCGATCACGGTCGGAAACGGGCCGTCGCCATCGGGCTTGTAGAGCTGCGCGTGCAGCGTTCCGCCGGGATAGGGAATGTCGACCTGGCGAGGTGCGGGCGAAGCCGCGGCCAGCCCGGGCAGGACCGCCACCAATAGCATCACGAATGCGGTTGCTGACGACGCACGCATCAGGCTTCGAATGATGTCGGGGAAACAGCGATCCATGCAGAGCAAAACTAACATGCGGCAATGTCCGCAAAACATCACAAATCGGTGGGTTTAACGGGCGGACAGCGCCGCCTATCTATGTTAGATTGAGTAGGCCTGCTGGCCTGACTAGCCGGGAAATCATCGGAGCTTTCAAGTTGCTGAACAAATTCGGCCCGTCGGGCCATGGCGAAGCACAGGTGCAGTATCTGGATGGCGATTTCCGCGTAACCTCGCCGGGGACTTATGTCCGCTGCGCGATCAGTGATGTACGGATTCCGCTCGACGAGCTGAAATATTGGAGCGTCGATCTGCAGGAAGCCTATGCTTCGCCAGGCGCCGTGCTGCAGCGGCATTTTCCGAGTGCATTGAAGGAGCAGGATTAACTGCTTAAGGGCGGGTAAGTCCGCTTTGTCGTCCCTGCGAACGCATGAACGACATCGACTATGCGCCTCTGAATTTCTTCGCGCGCGCCTTGAACAGGCACTCCGACAGAAATTTTCGCACCTGCGAAAGGTCGTTGAATTCCAACCCGACCGCGAACGGCACGACGCCCTCAGCCCAGTCCGGGAGCGCGGCGCCCGATTTCAGTCGCGCCAGATCCTTTTCCGTCGTCACCAGGGTGAGTGCGTCGCGCTTTGCGTCGGCGATCAATGCATCGGCCTCCCGCGCTGAAAAAGCATGGTGATCGGCGAAGGCGCGTTCTTGCGTCACTTCGATTCCGCTCGCGCGCAGCGTTCGGAAAAACCGCCGGGGATCTCCGATGCCTGCAAAGGCAAGCACACGCGTGCCGGCTAGCCGCGCCAGCGATGTCTCATGGGGCTTCAAATACGCCGCGAAGACCAGCCCTCCCCGTGCCGCGATCTCGGCGGCGACGGCATCACTCGCCGTCCCCTCGCCGACGACGACCAGCGCATCGGTGCGCGCAAGCTGCGGCGGCAACGGCGCACGCAATGGTCCCGCAGGAAACACCTTGCCATTGCCGATGCCTCGCGCGCTGTCGATCACGATCAGCGAGGCGTCCTTGGCAATGGCCGGGTTCTGAAAGCCGTCATCCATCAGGATGACGCTGGCGCGTTGCGACCGGGCCAGCGCAACGCCGTCGACGCGGTTACGCGCCACCACGACCGGCAGGTAAGCCGCCATCATCAGAGGTTCATCGCCGACATCGGCCGCATTGTGCCGTGCCGGATCGACCATCACGGGGCCGCGCAGGCTTCCGCCATAGCCGCGGCTGAGCACGACCGTTGTCTCGCCGATCTCACGCAGAATTTTGGCGAGCGCGAGCACCGTCGGCGTCTTGCCGGCGCCGCCCAGATGATAATTGCCGACGCATAGCACGGGGACGCCGGCATCGAATCCCTTGCGCTGCAACCGCCGCGCTGCAACCGCGCCGTAGAGCGCGCCGAGCGGACGGAGCAGATGCGATTTCCACGACGATGGCCGGTGCCAGAAGGCCGGCTCACGCATCCGCGGCTCCCATTTCGAGCCGCAACTGCAACAAATAAGGCTCGAGCGCGGCAAGCGTGCGTTCGAGCGCACCGCCGAGATCGCTGACCACGCGAGCCGACGCAGCGGCCATGGAATCGCGCGCTGCGGGATCGGACAGCAGCTGTCCGATCTGCTTCATCAGCGCTTCCTGGGTGTCGGCCCTTCGCGCGCCCCCGGCGCCGTCAAGCGCTTCATAGACGTCGGTGAAGTTGAAGACGTGAGGGCCATGAACGATCGACGCGCCGAGCTTGACCGCCTCGATCGGATTCTGGCCGCCATGCTCGACCAGCGATCCGCCCATGAACACGATCGGCGCCAGCCGATAGAACAACCCGAGCTCGCCCAGCGTGTCGGCGACATAGATGTCGGTCACGGCCGTCGGCAAGTCTTCATGCGAGCGCTGCGCCGGCATCAACCCGGCCGCGGCGATGGTCTGCACGATCGCCCCGCCGCGGCTCGGATGCCGCGGAACGATCACCGTGAGGAGCGACGGAAAATACCCGGCCAGCGCCTTGTGCGCCTCGATCAGCATTTCCTCTTCGCCGGGATGCGTGGACGCCGCGATGATGATGGGACGGCCGCGCGTGATGAACAGCAGCTTATCGAGCTTGTCCGGATCGGCGGGTGGCGCCGGTACATCGAGCTTCAAATTGCCCGTCGAGATGACGTTACGGCAGCCGAGCGCGGCAAAGCGCTTCGCGTCGGTCGGCGATTGCGCCAGGCAGATGTCGAAGGTGCCGAGCAGCGCCGAGATCGTGCTTGCGACCTTCTGCCAGCGCGGGAACGAACGTTGCGACATGCGGCCGTTGATCAGGACCATGGGCACCCGCCGCGCCGCGCTCGAGAGAATGAGGTTGGGCCACAGATCGGATTCGATGAACAGCGCCAGCGACGGCCGCCAGTGATCCAGGAAGCGCGCCACGAAACGCGGCGAATCATAGGGCACATATTGATGGATGACGTCAGGCGGGAATCGTCGCGCGACGATCGCGGCCGACGTCACAGTGCCCGAGGTCACGAGGATGCGCAGGTTCAGTTGGCGCAGCCGCTGGATCAAGGCCGCCGCGGCAAGGACTTCGCCGACGCTCGCGCCGTGAATCCAGACCAGCGGTCCCGGCGGCCGCACGTCGCGCGTGAGACCGCGCCGTTCGGCGCTGCGCTCAGGATCTTCCTTGCCAACTCTCAGCCGCTGCCTGATCAGCGCCGGCGCAAACGGCACCACCGCTGACGACAGGCTGCGGTAGACCCGCAACGTCATCGGCAGCGAATCAGCCACGATCGGCGCCCTCGGGACGGCCGACCATGGCATAAGCGAGCCGGGTCGCCTCGTTCAGGGTCGCCTCGAGGTCGAGGCGCAGTTCCTCCATCATCGCCGCGTCCGCGTCCGGCGGAACGTTGATCTCCTTGATACCCACGAGGGCGCCGCGGCCGAATGGCAGATTGATGGTAGTACGATCCCAGTTCTTCAACCGGACGAAGCGGCTGGTCACCATTGCAAAGGGCATGATCGGGCGTCCGGTTTCTCGCGCCAGCATGATGATGCCCAATCCCGCGACGCGGGAACGTTTCGGCACGTCGGCGGTCAATGCAACATTATAGTTGTCATTAAGCGCCCGCACCATCTCCTTGAAGGCGCCGACCCCGCCTTTGCGGTGGAAGGCCGAGCCGTGGTCACCGGAACCGCGGATCGTGCCGATCCCCAGCCGCTCCGCGGCGATCGCATTGTACTCGCCATCGCGGTGCCGCGAGATCAGGACCTTGGCGCGATAGCTGTCCTTGATCTTGACGAACGGCGTCATGAAGTGCTGGCCGTGCCAGAACGCGAAGATCGCCGGCATGCGCGGCTCCACCCGCGCATAAACGTCGAGCGGCTCATAGGTGAATTTGTTGGTCAGCCAGACCAGCCGCAGATATTCAGCCGCGAGGAAACCCACAGCATGCTGGAGCCAGCTGCTGCGCAGCGTATTGCGAAGCAGATGTTTCAACGGCCGGATTTCGTGTCTGGCTTGGTGTCCTGGGCAGGATCCAGCAGGCGGTGCAGATGCACAATGAAATAGCGCATATGCGCGTTGTCGACGGTCTGCTGCGCCTTGGCCTTCCAGGCCGCATGCGCCGTCGCGTAGTTCGGGAACACGCCGACGATCTCGACATCGTCGAGGTCCTTGAACGTGTTGTGTTCGAGATCGATCAGTTCGCCGCCGATGACGAGGTGAAGCAATTGCTGCGGAGCATGGTCTGGCATGTCGTTAATTCCCCAAGAAAAATGCCCGGCAAGCATCGTCTGCGACGTGGATCGGCGATGGTCAGGACAGCGGACGGTTGCGAAAGTGCGAGACGATGCTCGCATGACGATCGCGCCCCGCTGCCACAAGCACCCCGTGCGCCACTTCCCGTCGATTGTAGAGGATCGTCTCGCCGGAAAGCGCGGTCATGTTACCATCCGCTTCCTGCACGATCAAATTCGCCGCTGCAAGGTCCCAGTCGCGGCTTTGTCCGCCGGCAAATGCCGCATCGAGACTGCCTTCCGCGACCCGGCAGAGTCGCAGCGCCAACGATCCGATTCGCGGATGCAGTGTGATCTCGCCCGGGGATTCCTTGAGCCGCTCGACCAACGGCTTCGGCCCGGCAACCCGCGAAAAATCCATCGCAGTGCCGGACGTCGCGTGGACCCGGATATCGTTGAGCGTCGCGCCCTGCCCGCGGCTCGCGAAGAAGAACTCCCCGCTGGCCGGCGCAAACACCGCCGCAAGCAGCGGCGCTGCGTTTTCCACCAGTGCCACACTCACACACCAGTCCTCGCGGCCGGCAAGGTAGGCGCGCGTCCCATCGATCGGATCGACGATCCACACCCGCCGCTTCTCAAGGCGCTCCTCGTCGTCGACGCTTTCTTCAGAGAGCCAGCCATAGTCGGGCGTAGCGGATCGGAGCCGCTGCTCCAGGAGATCGTTGACCGCGATATCGGCCTCCGATACCGGCGAGGAGGCTCCCTTGATCCAGTTCTTCAGTTCGGTGCGGAACAGCGACAGCGCTAGCGCGCCGGCTTCGCGCACGGTCGCTTGCAACAACTCGGCATCATGCGATTCGGGACTAGCGTCCACCAAGCGTCAGTCCCTCGATGCGGAGCGTCGGCGCGTTGACGCCGAAGCGGAATTCGAGGTCGTTGGCGGCGACCAGCGACGTGAACATCGGGAGCAGATGTCCTGCGATCGTGACTTCGCTGACCGGATAGGTGAGCTTGCCGTTCTCGATCCAGAAGCCGGATGCGCCGCGGCTGTAGTCGCCGGTGACGCCATTCACGCCCGAGCCGATCAGATCGGTGACGTAAAAGCCCTGCTTGATGTCTGACATCAACTCGGTCGGCGTCACCTCGCCGGCTTCGAGATGCAGATTGTACGGCCCCGGCGACGGCGCGGAAGAGACGCCCCGATGAGCATGACCGGTGGTGGTCATTCCAAGTTCCCGCGCGGTCGCCGAATCCAGCAACCAGGTGGTCAACACGCCCTCGTCAATGAGGGCGATCTTCTTGACCTTCACGCCTTCGGCGTCGAAGGACTGCGAGCGCAATCCGCGCCGGCGCAGAGGATCGTCGATGATGCGGATGCTCTTCGAGAAGAGCTGTGCACCGAGACGGTCCTTCAGGAAGCTGGTCTTGCGTGCGATCGAGGCGCCATTGATCGCACCGACGAGATGGCCGACAAGCGAGTTCGAGACGCGCGGATCGTACATCACCGGCACCTCGCAGGTCTCGACCTTGCGCGGATTGGCGCGTGCGACCGCGCGTTCGGCGGCGCGACGGCCGACTTGCTCCGGAGAGTCGAGATCAGAGGCGTGCGGCGCGGATGTGTAGTCGTAGTCGCGCTCCATCCCGGTGCCTTCGCCGGAGATCGCGGTCATCGAAATGCCCTGGCTCGAACGCAGATATGAGCCGTGAAAGCCGCTGCTCGTCACCAGCACCATGCCGCCAATGCCGGCGGAAGCCGACGCCCCGCCCGATTTGCTCACGCCTTTGACCATCATCGCTGCGGCCTCGGCCTCCTGCGCTCGGCGTTCGAGCTCTGCCACCGAGGGAACCTTCGGATCGAGCAGGTCGAGATCGGGAAACTCGGTGGCCAACAGCGACGGATCGGCGAGCCCGACATATTTGTCGTCCGGCGCGACGCGAGCCATCGCGACCGCGCGCTCGGCAAGCTTCGCAACGCCGTCGCCGCTGACATCGTTTGTCGACACCACGGCCTGGCGCTGCCCGACCAGCACGCGCAGGCCGACATCATCGCCTTCGGAGCGCTCGGACTCCTCGACGCGGCCATCGCGCACTTCGACGCCTTGCGAGATGCCACGCACCGCAACGGCATCCGCCGCGTCCGCGCCCGCGCGCCTGGCCGCCTCGACCAGACGCTCGGCAAGCGCACTGAGAGCCGTTTGGTCGAACAGATCGGAATGCGCGGACTTGGCCGAACGTGGCGATGCCACTGATGGTGAAGAGATCACGAACGAAATCCCCGGTTTGGAAGATGAAGGGCACGCCAATCAGCGAAACCCACCAGATGTGCCCGATCGGCGCGGACTTCAAGCATTTTTGTGGCGCGAAACCGCTAAGAATTTCGGCAGTCCGGCAAGGTCTCGTCAATCATGCGAGCCAAGGTCTTGTCAATCATGCGCTCAAGTCTGCCCTTGGTGAGATCGGATTAACCAGCCTTTTTAAGTCAAAACGGACAGAGCCCAGCTAAGGTCTCACCCATCGACCGGAAACATAATTCCGGCGGGGAGATAAAGCCGTGAGGCGTCAAACAGCAATAGGCGGAAGCGATTCCGCCGGGTCGAGCCGCGCGCTGCGGCTCGACCCTCTTTCTCTGCCCGTCAGCTTCCATGCGCATGACACGCGCGCGGACGGCGGCGTGCGGCAGATCGAACTTCACCGCGAACGCGTCGTGCTGCGCCGTGCCGTCCTGGGCATGCGTATGTCGGTCAATCTGCGCGTCAGCGATTTCCTCGGTGTCGCGCTGCGCGGGATCGACGATGCGCAGACCTTGGTGCTGTTGCATCGCGATCCATCCTTGACCATTCCCCTCTGCACCTGCGCCGATCCCGATGACCTGGCAACCGCCTGGATGATGTGGAGCGATTTGTTCAGGCTGCCGCAAATCTGGGACGACGAGCCAAGCGAGCCCGCGCCGCGGCGTCGACGCCACAATGCGATCCGCGGCCGCCGGCCGAGATTCCTGATGCGGCGACGCATCGGCGATCCGCTCGACCCCGCAAACGTTCATCGCGACGAACGCGAGATCATCGCACGGAACTGATGTGATTTCGTAGAAGGCAGATCGCAGCGTCCCGACCATCTCGGGAGTTCATGCCTGGCGGGCACGCTTCGCTTTCCTTCCCCACACGCTACGCACTGGCACGCGCAATCGCGTCGATCAGCAACCCCGCGAACAGCAATAGTCCGGCATCGCGGTTCGATTTGAACACCCGCAAGCAGAGCGCGGCATCGCCGATGTGAAGCCGGCTGATCTGCCAAACCAGATGGGCCGCGAATACGCCTATCCCGATCCATGCGGCCAGGCCACTTCCCGCGAGCACGAGCGCAGCGCCGATCAGCACCACCGCCAGGCCATAGAAAGCGACCAGCGCCTCGCGGGTCCGGGCGCCGAAAAGGCGTGCGGTCGACTTGATGCCGATCAGTGCATCATCCTCGGCATCCTGGTGCGCGTAGATGGTGTCGTAACCGATCACCCAGGCGATCGAGCCGGCATAGAGCACGAGCGCAGTCGCATCGATCCGCGCGAAGGTCGCCGCGAATCCCATCAGCGCGCCCCAGGAGAAGGCAAGGCCAAGCACGATCTGCGGCCACCACGTGATGCGCTTCATGAAAGGATAGATCGCGACGATGATCAGCGAGGCGATGCCGGTCGCGACCGCGAAGCGGTTGAACTGCAAAAGCACCACAAGTCCGATCAGCGCCTGCGCGATCAGAAAGACCAGCGCCTGCGATACGCTGACCTGCCCCGCAGGGATCGGCCGCGATCGCGTCCGCTCGACCTTGGCGTCGAGATCGCGGTCGGTGATGTCGTTCCAGGTGCACCCCGCCCCGCGCATCAGGAACGCGCCGACGAAGAACAGGGCGATCTGTAGCGGCAATTGCGAGGGGCTGCGTGCGGCACCGGCGGCGAGCGCCGCCGACCACCAGCATGGCATCAAGAGCAGCCAGGATCCAATCGGCCGGTCGAAACGTGCAAGCCGCAAATATGGACGGGACCAGGGCGGCGCGTGAGTGTCGACCCAGTTGCCGGTCGCATCCGCAACGCGTGCCGCCGCGTCGCTCATGGCGACGCGATCATCGCGCGAGCACGTTGCCGTTCAACGTGTCGAAGGTGCTGCCGCCCTTCCGCGAGGCGGTCGCTTCGGGCATCTGTGCCGAAGATCCCAGCACGTCGCTCAGGGTCGGGCCGGCCGGGCCACGCTGCTGCACCTGCTGCGCCACGTTGCAGACCTTCTTCTGCAGGGCCTCGGTGCCTTTGTGACCGTTCTTCAACTGGTCGGCGACCTGCGCTGGGATGCCGCACTGCGCCGAATGCGTCTCGACATATTTGAGCATCTTGAATTCGGCCTGACCGTAGCTCGTGATCAGCTTGCAGGCTTCATCCGGCGGCGCGTGGCGGTCGCTGGCTGCCTTGATCAGCTTGCCGCGCTTTTCCGCCTCTTCGCGCATCGGCACGAACTCGCTCATACATTTTTCGGCCGCGCCACCCGCGCCCGGCGGCGGACCGGCCGGACGCTGCTGCAATCCCGCTCCGGCAAGCGGGGCGGCACCGGTGCTCGGAAATGGACTGGCCGGCGCCGCGCCGACCGATGCGCTCGGCGCAGCACCATTGACCGGCGGAAACGGCGAGGCATTGTTCGAAGCCTGGCCCGGCAGCGGCGCTGGGAATCCCCCTTGCGCGCCGGCCTGACCGGCATGAAGGGACACGATCGCGAGCGTCAACGGCATCAGCAAGCGGCGGATGATCAAGGCTTTATCTCCGGCAAGGCCCAACGGGGCGATCCTCACCTATTCGCTAACGGGGAGCGCAGTTCTTTGGTGAGCCCCTTTTACGATTCCCGCCTTTCCTTAACAACCCGTGGAATTTGGCAGGAGCGCGACATAAGGCGCGCCGGGAGGGCGACAATAAGGCGCAATTTCCGGGCGTTTCCGGTAAAAAGCTGAAACCACGGAACATTACAAATTCGCAATGCCCAGATTCGACTTTCGCGCTCCCCGCCTATTTGTCGATATCCCGCTTCGTGCCGGGCAGGCGGTCGCGCTCGAGCGCGACCAGAGCAACTATCTCGGCAACGTGCTGCGGCTGGGCGACGGCGACGCGATTCTGGTGTTCAACGGGCGCGACGGCGAGTGGCAGGCGTCGATCACGGGCCGCAAGCGACCGGATCGACTTGCCGTCACCATGCAGACCCGGCCGCAGGATCACCTGCCCGACATCGTCTATGCCTTCGCACCGCTCAAGCATGCCCGTCTGGACTACATGGTGCAGAAAGCGGTCGAAATGGGCGCGTCGCGCCTGCAACCGGTCCTGACACGCCATACCCAGGCGGCGCGGGTGAACGGCGACCGCATGCGCGCCAATGTGATCGAGGCGGCAGAACAATGCGGCATCCTGAACCTTGCCGACGTCGCCGATCCGGTTCCGCTGGCGCGCTTTCTGGCCGAGCGCCCGCCCGAACGCGTCCTGGTATTCTGCGACGAATCGGCTGACGTCGCCGATCCCCTGCTGGCGTTGCGCCAAGCCCGCGCGACCTTGCAAGGCCTTGACGTCCTGATCGGCCCTGAGGGTGGCTTTGCGGAGGAGGAACGCACTCTGTTGATGCGACAACCGCAAATCTTGAGACTTTCCCTGGGCCCCCGGATCCTGCGGGCCGACACCGCGGCCGTCGCGGCGCTGGCGCTGGTTCAGGCCGCGCTCGGTGACTGGGCCGGGCAGCAGGCCGGTTGACCGCCAGGCCTTGGGCGGGCCGATTTTCGGTCCTGATGTCAGGCACATGTCATTAAGCGACTTGGACAATCCTTGGCCTGTTCCCGCCCAATCCCTGTCGAAACCGAAGGCGCGCCGTGCTAAGGGCAGCCCAATTCAACGGAACCCCGCAGGAACCCTGGGACGCCTATGACGACCGCCGCTCCTATCGCTGCGACTGCCTCCGCCGCTTGGGCGGACGCGCTGCTGCTGTCGTTCACGCAGGCAGGCTATCTGCGGGCGGAGCCGGCGATCCTGCAACCGGCCGAGCCGTTCCTGGACCTGTCCGGCGAGGACATCCGCAAGAGCCTGTATCTGACCACGGACGCCAGCGGGGAGGAACTCTGTCTGCGTCCCGACCTCACCATTCCCGTGGCGCGGGACTATCTCGCCTCCTCCCGCGCCGGCCAGCCCACAGGCTTCAGCTATCTCGGTCCGGTGTTCCGCTATCGCGGCAGCCAGGCGAGCGAGTTCCTGCAGGCCGGCATCGAATCGTTCGGTCGCCAGGACCGCGCCGCGGCGGATGCCGAGATGCTGGCACTGGCGCTGGAAGCGACCGCGGCCTTCGGCGTGACCGACGTCGAGGTCCGCACCGGCGACGTGGCGCTGTTCAACGCGCTGATCGATGCGCTCGGCCTCTACCCGGTCTGGCGCCGCCGCCTGATCAAGGATTTCAACCGCAAGGTCAGCCTGACGGACGATATCGAACGATTGACGCTTGCGACCACCCATAACGAATATGAAGGCGTGCTCGCGGCGCTAGCCGGCTCCGACCGCAAGGCGGCGCTCGCCCTCGTCACCGACCTGATGTCGATTGCCGGCGCCAGCACGCTCGGCGGACGCACCGTCTCGGAGATCGCCGACCGCTTCCTCGAACAATCCACCTTGAAGGCCGGCGCGCTGCCGCGCGACGCCGTCGCGATCATCAAGCGTTTCCTCTCGATCTCCGGCGATCCGGTCGATGCGGTCGCGCAGTTGCGCGCTCTGGCCAAGGGCGCCAAGCTCGACATCTCCGGCGCGATCGATCTGCTCGAGAGCCGGATCGACTTCATGGCCGCGCGCGGCATCGAGATCAGCAACACGCGCTTTTCGACCGCGTTCGGACGCGGGCTCGACTATTACACCGGCTTCGAATTCGAGCTGCACGGCAAGGACAATGGCGTCGAGCCGCTGGTGGCCGGCGGACGCTACGACGGGCTGATGACACAGCTCGGCGCCGCAAGCCCGATCCCGGCCGTCGGTTTCTCGGTCTGGGTCGAAGCATTGACGAAGATCGGTCGCGCGCCCGTTGCACCGCAGGGTGGCAAATCATGAGCACGCCTTTCGTCCTCGCCGTTCCCTCCAAGGGCCGTCTGCAGGAAAACGCAGAAGCCTTCTTCACTCAGGCCGGACTTGCGTTGGCGAAGCCGCGGGGCGCCCGCGAATATCGCGGCGCCATGATGGGCTACGACAATGTCGAGATCGCCTATCTCTCGGCGAGCGAGATCGCGTCGCAGCTTGCCAGCGGTGCGGTGCATCTCGGCGTCACCGGTGAAGACCTGTTGCGCGAGTCGATCACCGATGCCGACAGGCGCGTGCTGCTGATCGACCAGCTCGGATTCGGCAACGCCAACGTGGTGGTCGCGGTGCCGCAGGCCTGGATCGACGTCCGCACCATGGCCGATCTCGACGACGTCACCACGGGCTTTCGCGAACAGCATAACCGGCGCATGCGGGTTGCGACCAAATACATCAATCTCACCCGGACATTCTTCGCTGCACACGGCGTAGTCGATTACCGCATCGTCGAAAGCGCAGGCGCCACAGAGGGCGCGCCGGCGGTCGGCACGGCCGAAATGATCGTCGACATCACGACGACAGGCGCAACGCTCGCGGCAAACGGGCTGAAGGTGCTCGACGACGGCGTGATCCTGCGCAGCCAGGCCAATCTGGTGGCCTCGCGCGAGGCCGACTGGTCGGTCGAGGCACGCGAGACCGCGCGCGTGATTCTCGACCACATCGCCGCCCGCGCGCGCGCCAGGAATTACCGTGAGGTCCGCACACGCTTTGCCGGTTGCGATGCCGCATTGCTCACCGAAGCGCACAATCGCTTCGGCGTGGTGTCGCCGTTCGGCGGCCCGACGTCCTCAGGCATGGTGACGCTGCATTGCCCGCCGGCGCAGCTCTACGCGCTCGGCAGCTTTCTGCGGGCTCATGGTGCAGATACCGTGTCGGTTGCGTCGCTCGACTATGTGCTCGACCGCGAAAATCCGCTCTACGCCAAACTTGAGGCGTTTCTGGCCAAATGAACGGGCAGTGAACGGGTTGAATGAATCGGGCGTGCCGCTGAAGCCGTGGCGACAAGCCGTCGCGATTACCATATGCTTGGCATAGCGTAACGGGAAACCTGATCGATGATGCTGGGTACCGATGTTTCGAGCCTGACCACGACGACGGCGACAGCCGCCGCGCGCGGGCTGTCGATCGTCGTCCCCGTCTACAACGAAGCGGCGGGACTCGCACTGCTGCATCAGCGCTTGCGCGATCTCGCCGCAACATTGCAACAGCGCCACGGGCTCGGCTGCGAGGTCGTCTATGTCGACGACGGCTCGACGGATGCGACATTGTCAGTCGCGCGCGGACTGAAGGCC
>Ga0207693_10003507_pt1 | contig 13396 bp, 15 predicted proteins | sample LARL81metaG_FD_184347 | JGI IMG/M metagenome (GOLD analysis project Ga0207693, IMG submission 184347) | Corn, switchgrass and miscanthus rhizosphere microbial communities from Kellogg Biological Station, Michigan, USA - LAR L8-1 metaG... | ecosystem: Host-associated > Plants > Roots >...
AATCGGCGTCCGCGGCACGGCTGCGCGGCTGAAGGGGCATGCGCTCGCGGGTCGCGCCGGCGAGGCCGCGCACGAGGCCCGCGGGCTCGCCCGCCTGCCGCTCCACAAGCTTCGCGGCACCGATCCCAACTGGCGCTTCACGGAGATCGCCGCCGAGGAGCGCGCACATGGCGCCCGCTCGACGTTCTTCGTCATGGCGGGTCACGGCCACCGAGCCGACGGCGCCGCGCCCGAGACGTACGACCGGCTGCGGCCGGAGCTCGTGGAGACGCTGCTCTCCGCCGACGCGGAGGTGGGGCTCCACGGCAGCTACCTCGCCGCGGAGGATCTCGACCGGCTCGCGCGCGAACGTCTGCTCCTCGCGCAGCTCGACGGGCCGCTGATCGGGCAGCGCTACCACTATCTCCGCGTCGATCCGCACCGGAACCTGGTGCCCCTGGCCGGAGTCGGCTTCCGCTACGACACGTCGCTCGGCTTCCCGGACGCGCTCGGCTTCCGCGCCGGCATCGCGCATCCGTTCCGTCCGTGGGACTTCGCGCGAGACCGTCCCGCCGATCTCGTCGAGGTGCCGCTCGCCGTGATGGATGCGACGCTCGCCGAGGAGCGATACGACGGGCTGTCGGCGGCCGAGGCGAAGCCGCGCGTGCTCGCGCTCCTCGACTGGGCGGCCGAGCACGGCGGCGCGTTCTCGGTCCTGTGGCATCCGGAGCGCTTCGACGGGCCGAGCGCGCGCGGGTGGGACCGCCTCTACTTCGAGCTGATCGAGGCCGTGCGCGAGCGTGACGGCATCTGCCTGGCCGCGGGCGAGCTCGCGGGTCTGGCAGCGGAGCGCTTCGGGCTGCCGCGCGACTAGCCTTGCCTGATGGCCAAGCGCGTGCTCGTGATCGGGCTCGATTGCGCGGCTCCCCAGTTCGTCTTCGACCGCTGGCTGCCGGAGCTGCCGACCATCCGCTCGCTCACCGAGCGGGGCTCGTTCGGCGTCCTCCGTTCCTGCGATCCGCCGATCACCGTGCCGGCGTGGTCGGTGATGACGTCCTCGCGGAGCCCGGGCTCGCTCGGCTTCTACGGCTTCCGCAACCGGAAAGACCACTCGTACGACCAGCTCGAGTTCGCCGACTCGCGCGCGGTGCGCGTGCCACGGGTCTGGGACATCCTCTCGGCGAAGGAGCGCGACGTGATCGTGCTCGGCGTGCCACAGACGTATCCGCCGAGCCGGGTCAAGGGAGAGATGGTCTCGTGCTTCCTGACCCCCGACACGCGGACGAGCCGCTACACGTATCCCCCCGAGCTGAAGGACGAGATCGAGCAGCTCGTCGGTCACTACATGGTCGACGTGGAGAACTTCCGCTCCGAGGAGAAGGACCGCCTGCTCGACCAGATCGAGGAGATGACGGAGAAGCGGTTCCGGCTCGCCGAGCACCTGCTCGAGACGCGGCCCTGGGACCTGTTCTTCATGGTCGAGATGGGCACCGACCGCATCCATCACGGCTTCTGGCGTTTCACCGACTCCGGGCACCGGCTGTTCGAGCCGGGCAATCCCTACGAGCACGCGATGCTCGACTACTACAAGCGGCTCGACTCGAAGATCGCGAGCCTGCTGCGGTTCGCGGACGACGAGACCGCGGTGCTGGTCGTCTCGGATCACGGCGCGAAGCGGATGGACGGCGGCATCTGCATCAACGAGTGGCTACGGCGCGAGGGCTATCTCGCGTTGCGCGAGGAGCCGACCGAGCCGACGCGGCTCACGCCCGACCTCATCGACTGGTCGCGCACCGTGGCGTGGGGCGAGGGTGGCTACTACTGCCGCCTCTTCCTCAACGTCGAGGGGCGCGAGCCGGACGGGGTCGTCTCCCCGGACGGCTACGAGCGCGTGCGAAGCGAGCTGAAGGAGAAGCTCGAGGCGCTCGGCGACGACCAGGGACGGCCGATCGGCACGGTCGCGCACCGGCCCGAGGACCTGTACGCGGAGGCGCGCGGGATCGCGCCCGACCTGCTCGTCTATTTCGGCGACCTCTACTGGCGGAGCGTCGGCCAGGTCGGGACCGGCACGGTGCACGTGTTCGAGAACGACACCGGGCCCGACGACGCGAACCACGCGCACGAAGGGCTGTACGTGCTCGTGGCGGACGGCGTGCCGGCGGGCGCCGGGCCGCAGCGCGCGTTGCACGACGTGGCGCCGACGCTGCTCGAGCTCCTCGGCGAGCCCGTGCCGGCGGAGATGGAAGGCCGGAGCATGCTCGGCTCCCCGGCCGGCGACGGGTCGCAGCCGTCAACAGATCGCGACGAGCCCGTGACGGACCCGCGAACTCTTTCCCGTTAGGCTCGAAAGTGGGTGGTGGCGCGGGGTGGCCCCAGGGGGGCACCCCGGCGACCGGGTCACGCGCGACCGTACACTCCGCCGCGTGTCCGAGCTGGATGCGTCGCAGGCAGAGCCCGTCCTCGAGTGGGACACGCACCTGTTCCGCATGGCGCGCGCCCAGTACGAGCAGGCGCTTCCCTACGCGGACGTCTCGGACCTGGTCGCCGAGCGGCTCAGCTACCCCGAGCGGGCGGTCATCGTCAGCGTCCCGCTTCGTCGCGACGACGGCTCGGTCGAGATCTTCCCCGGCTACCGCGTCCAGCACTCGACCCTGCTCGGCCCGACGAAGGGTGGCATGCGCTACGACCCCGACGTCTCGCTGGGCGAGTGCGCCGCGCTCGCGACCTGGATGACGTGGAAGTGCGCGCTCCTGAAGCTCCCGTACGGCGGCGCGAAGGGCGGTATCCGCTGCGACCCGAAGGCGCTGTCGCAACGCGAGCTCGAGAAGCTCACCCGCCGCTTCACGTCGGAGCTCATCCGCGAGATCGGCCCGCACACGGACATTCCCGCACCTGACATGGCCACCAACGAGCAGACGATGGCGTGGATGATGGATACCTACTCGATGCAGAGTGGGTATGCCGTGCCCGAGGTCGTCACGGGCAAGCCGATCTCGATCGGCGGCTCCGTCTTCCGGCGCGAGGCCACCGGCGCAGGGGTCGTGATGGTCACCGAGCAGGCCACCAGGCGGCTCGGCTATGAGCTCGCCGGACACTCGTGCGTCGTGCAGGGCTTCGGCAACGTCGGCGGAGTCGCCGCGTCGGAGCTCCACGAGCGCGGCGCCCGCGTCATCGCGGTCTCGGACGTCTCGGGAGGTGCGCACTCCGAGGAGGGCCTCGACATCCCGGCCCTCCACGCCTACGTCGCCGAGCATGGATCGCTCGCGGGCTACGACCGCTGCGAGCGGATCACGAACGAGCAGCTGCTCGAGCTCCCGTGCGACGTTCTCGTTCTCGCCGCGCGCGAGGACCAGCTCACGAGCGCGAACGCCGACCGCGTCCAGGCATCGCTCGTCGTCGAGGGCGCGAACGGGCCGACCACGATCGAGGCCGACGAGATTCTCGGCGAACGCGGCATCCCCGTCGTGCCGGACATCCTCACGAACGCCGGCGGCGTCACCGTCTCGTATTTCGAGTGGGTGCAGGATCTCGGCCGCCTGTTCTGGGACCGCGACGAGATCCGGCGCAAGCTCGCCGACAAGATGACGGACGCCCTCGATCGGGTCTACTCGGTGTCCGAGGACAAGGGCATCACGTTGCGCCAGGCTGCGATGGTCGCGGCGATTCGTGAGGTCGCCGGGGCACTCGAGGCTCGTGGTATCTACCCCTAAAGCGCGAGAATGCGCACCATGAACCCCGAGACCGTCCGCGACGCGATGGTGCCCGAGCCGACCACGCTCGCCGCCGCCGCCAGCGCGCAGGATGCCGGCCGCTGCCTCGCCGAGAGCGGCGAGGTCCGGGCGATCTTCGTCACCGAGGACGGGGGGCGCCTGCTCGGCGTCGTGACGCGAAAGACGCTCGTGCGCGAGGTGGTGGCGGCCGGGCGCGAGCCGAGTGCGGTGTCCCTCCGCGAGATCGCCGAGCCGCCGAACTTCACCCTCGACGCAGGCCTCGAGCTCGAAAGTGCCTTCCGCTTCCTCGAAGAGCAGGATCTCGAGCGCGTTCCGGTCGTCGAGGAGGGCGGCCGTCTGGTGGGCGTCCTCTCGCGCGCCGTCGTGCAACGGCGCCTCGCCGAGGACGAGCCATCCGAGGGCGAGCCCGACGCGGGCTCGCTCGTGCTCTAGCCCGGCCTCAGCAGCAGGTATAGGCACCCGGAGGTGCCGCGCCCTCTTCAGGCTCGGGGAGCTCGGCCGCGGCGAGCGCGGCGCCGTCGAGGAGATCTCGCTCGCTGACGCGGATCGAGTCGAGCTCATAGGCGTCGAGGATCGCGACCAGGATCGCGGCGCCGGCGACGATGACGGGCGCGCGCTCCGGCTCGAGCGCCGGCACCTGCCGCCGCTCCTCGAGAGGCAGGGCGGCCAGCCGCTCGAGTTGGGCGCGAGCGCCGTCGCGCGTGAGGGCGTGTCCATCCACCCGCGAGCGGTCGTATTCGTCGAGGCCGAGATCGAGCGCGGCGAGGGTCGTGATGGTCGCCGCAACGCCGACCGCGCTTTCAGGCTCGAGCTCCGGAAGCAGCGCACGGGCCGCCTCGACGCTTGCCTCCACGCCTTCCCCGTGGCGTTCGGTGAAGCGCACCGAGCCCAGCGGCAGGCTCGTCCGGAAGCCGTCGAGGACGAGCTCGGTCGAGCCGCCACCGATGTCGACGAGCAGCGTCGCGGCGCCGAGCTCGCCGACCCCTCGCTGTGTCAGCTGCGCCTCCTCGTCGCCCGACAGCAGTTGCGTCGCGAACCCGTAGCTCCACTCGATCTCGCCGAGGAACGCCTCGCCGTTCTCCGCGTCCCGGACGGCGCTGGTGGCGACGAGCAGCGTCCGGTCGGCGCCGAGCGACTCGGCCGTGCGGCGGTAGTCGGTGAGGACGTTGCGCACGCGCGCGATCGGAAGGGGGAGGAGGCGACGGCGGGAGTCGACGCCCTCGCCGAGACGCGTGATCCGGCTCTCGCGGTGCAGCTCGTCGACGCGTCCGTCCTCGACGCGTCCGACGAGGAGCCGGGTCGTGTTCGAGCCGAGGTCTACCGCGGCGACGATCACTTGCGGGGGAGATAGGCGGCCACCCGCCCGACGGTACCGGTCGCCTCGTCGAGCGCCGCGCGCAGGACTGCGAGTTGCGCGAGCGAGATCCGCAGGCGCTCGATGCTCCCCTCGAGCTCGACAGTCGCGTCGCCCGCCGCGGCGATCTTCTCGGCGACGGCCTCGGCCTTGCGGGAGAACTCGTCGAGGCGGCGCAGGACGTTCTGGGGTGTGTCCCTGGCGGCGCGCCATGCTTGTCGCGCGCGCACTGCGAACAGCGCGAGAGCCGCAATTCCAGCGCCCGCGACGACGATCAGCGCGCCCCAGATCGCCCAATCCCACATCGGGGCGATCGTAACGAGGGTGCTACAATTCGGCCCACGCCGCGGGGTGGAGCAGTCAGGTAGCTCGCCGGGCTCATAACCCGGAGGTCGCAGGTTCAAATCCTGCCCCCGCTATGGAAAGGCCCGCTCAGGCGGGTCTTTCTCGTTACGCTGGCTCGATGGACGAGGCGCCGCGCGATTTCGGGTTCAACACGCGCGCCGTCCACTCCGGCCAGCGGCCGGATCCGTACACCGGGGCGAGCGCGACGCCGATCTACCAGACCGCGGGCTTCGTGTTCGAGGACACGGAGTCGGCGTCGGCGTACTTCAACCTGCAGGAGTACGGCAACGTCTACAGCCGGATCATGAATCCGACAGTCGCCGCGTTCGAGGAGCGCCTGGCGAACCTCGAGGGCGGAGTCGGCGCCGTCGCGTTTGCGAGCGGCCTCGCCGCCCAGGCCGGCCTCTTCTTCGCAGTGCTCGAGCCGGGCGACCGGATCGCGGTCGCGAAGGCGCTCTACGGCGGCTCGACCGCGCAGCTCAACCACCTCGCGCGCAAGCTCCAGATCGCCGTCGACTGGGTCGACATGGACGACCCAGACGGTTGGCGCCGCGCGGTCACCGCCGAGACCAAGGCGCTGTTCGCCGAGACGATCGCCAACCCGGGCGGCAACGTCCTCGACATCGAGGTCGCGGCCGCGGTCGCGCACGAGGTCGGCGCTCCGCTCGTCGTCGACAACACCTTCGCCACGCCCTACCTCTGCCGGCCGCTCGAGTTCGGCGCCGACCTGATCGTCCATTCCGCCACGAAGTTCATCGCGGGGAACGGGACGACGATCGCGGGTGCCGTCGTCGACTCCGGCTCCTTCGACTGGTCGAACGGACGCTTCCCCTCGATCGCCGAACCGTCGAGCGCGTACCACGGGCTCAAGTTCCACGAGACGTTCGGCGTCTACGGGCTGCTGATGAAGCTGCGCTCCGAGACGCTGCGCGACTTCGGCGCGGTGCTGGCGCCGTTCAATGCCTTCCTGCTTCTGCTCGGGATGGAGTCGCTCGCCGTGCGCATGGACCGCCACGTCGCGAACGCGCTCGCCGTCGCCGAGTGGCTGTGCGAGCAGCCCGGCGTCGCCGCCGTGCGGCATCCGGCGCTCGCCGACAGCCCGTATCGCCCGCTCGTGGAGCGCTACCTGCCGCGCGGTGCCGGCTCGGTCTTCTCGTTCGACCTCGAGAGCGGCCGCGACGGCGGGCGGCGCTTCATCGAGGCGCTCTCGCTCTGGAGCCACCTCGCCAACGTCGGTGACACGAAGAGCCTCGTCATCCACCCGGCCTCGACGACGCATCGCCAGCTGTCCGACGAGGAGCTCGCCGCGTCCGGCGTCGCGCCGGGGACGGTGCGGCTGTCGGTCGGGCTGGAGGACGTCGACGACCTGATGTGGGATCTCGAGCGCGGCCTGCAGGCGGCGCGCAGCTCGGCCGTCACGGCGTGAACGAGTTCCAGGACCGGCGCACGATCCAGGAGATCGTCCACAACGCCCGCACCGTGGCGATCGTCGGCCTCTCGGCCAGCGAGCTGCGCGCGAGCCACTTCGTCGGCTACTACCTGCAGCGGCACGGCTACCGCGTGATCCCCGTGAACCCGAACGAGGAGCGCGTGCTCGGTGAGCAGGTCTACCCGAGCCTGCGCGACGTGCCCGACCGCGTCGACGTCGTCGACGTCTTCCGCGATCCCGCCGCTGTGCCCGAGATCGCGCGCGACGCAGTCGACGTCGGCGCCGGCGCGCTGTGGCTGCAGTTCGGCGTCATCAGCCCGGAGGGGGCGCAGATCGCGCAGGAAGGCGGGCTTGCGGTCGTGATGGACCGCTGCCTGAAGGTCGAGCACGCGCGCCTGCTCGGCCGCATGCACTGGATGGGCTTCGACACCGGCGTGATCGCCGGCTCGCGCTAGCCCAGCCCTGCGGCCTGCGCGAGCAGGAAGACGTTCAGCGCGCTGATCAGCGCGGCGAGCGTCCACGCGGTCCACGTCGTGAGCCGCTTGTTGACGTGGACGCCCATCACGTCCCGGCGGCTCGTGAGTTGCACGAGCGGGATGAGGGCGAACGGAATCCCGAACGAGAGCACCACCTGGCTGAGAACGAGTGCGCTCGTCGGGCTGACGCCGACTGCGAGGACCACGAGGGCCGGAACCATCGTGACGATCCGCCGGATGTAGAGCGAGATGTTGATGTTGACGAAGCCGGCCATGACCACCTGCCCGGCGTACGTGCCGACGCTCGACGAGGAGGCGCCGGAGGCGAACAGGGCGACGGCGAAGGTGAGTGCGGCACTGCCCCCGACGAGGTTCCCGAGCTCGTGGTGAGCGCCCCCGATCGTGTCGACACCGGTGAGGCCGGAGCCGTGGAAGAGCTTGGCTGCGACGGCGAGCATGCTCATGTTGATCAGCCCGGCGAGGCCGAGGGCGATGACCACGTCGAGCCGCTCGAAGCGGAGCACGCGGGATCGCTCGGCATCGTTGTGAACCGGCATGCGGCCCTTCGTGAGCGCGGAGTGGAGGTAGATGGCGTGCGGCATGACCGTCGCGCCGATGATCCCGACCGCGAGGTAAAGGGCCTCGGTCGAACCGAGCCGGGGCGGCAGGAAGCTCTGGATGCTGTCGGACGCCGAGGGGCCGATCTTGAGGGTCTCGTAGAGGAAACCGAGGAAGATGATCCCGAGCAGCGCCGTGATCGCGAGCTCGAACGGGCGAAATCCACGGCGGCGCAGCTCGAGGATGCCGAACGCGACGAACGCGGTCATCACCCCGGCGATGAGGAGCGGGACGTGAAAGAGCAGGTTGAGTCCGAGCGCCGCGCCGAGAAACTCGGCGATGTCGGTGGACATCGAGATGATCTCGGCCTGCACCCACATTCCCCAGGACATCCAGCGCGGGTAGTGCGCCCGGAAGCTCTCGGGAAGGTTGCTGTCGGTGACGATGCCGAGCTTGGCCGACAGGTACTGGATCAGCATGGCCATCAAGTTCGCCGCAAGCACGACCCAGAGCAGGAGGTAGCCGAAGCGGGCGCCGCCCGCGATGTTGGTCGCGAAGTTGCCCGGATCGACGTAGGCGATCGAGGCGACGAACGCCGGCCCGAGCATCGTCAGCGTCGCGCGCAGCCGGCCGCGGCGGAGGAGCGCCTCGAGCGGGGTGATGCCTGCTTCGCGTGCCTCGACTGCGAGAGCCTCGGCGGGGGTCACTCAGCCTCCACGTGCATGGCCCGGGCGAGCACGCTCCCGAGAGCGTGCACCTGCTTGCCCACCCGGACGAAGATCGGGCCGTCGAACGGCTGCCGGTCGACGAGCTCGAGCTTCGTGCCCGGCACGATGCCGCGCTTCCCGAGGAACCGCAGCATCTCGGGGTCGGCGTCCGAGATGCGCATGAACGTCGCCTTTTGACCCGGCTCGAGCTCCGCCAGCGCCGTTTCCGCCGTCTCGGCGAGCTTCAGCTCGCGACTGGGAATCGGGTCGCCGTGCGGGTCGACCGTCGGGTTGCCGAGCTTCGCGGCGATCAGCTCCTCGAGCTCCTCCGAAAGCGCGTGCTCGAGCACTTCGGCCTCGGCGTGCACCTCGTCCCAGGTCATGCCGAGGCTCTCGACGAGGAACAGCTCGACGAGCCGGTGGTGCCGGATCACCTCGAGCGCGACACGCCGCCCGCGCTCGGTGAGACGGACTCCGCGGTAGCGCTCGTGCTCGACGAGGCCCAGAGCGGACAGCTTGCGCAGCATCCCCGAGACGGAGGCGGGGCGGACCTCGAGCAGGGTGGCGAGCTCGGTCGTGGAGGCGGCCCCTTGACGGGACTCGACCGTGTAGATCGCCTTCGCGTAGTCCTGCACGGCGGCAGTGAGCTCGCGGGTCTCGGACAGCGGAAGTTGAGCCATGCCTAAATTCTAGTTTAGGTGCGGTGTTCGGGCAAGGGGGTCAGTGTTCGCACCGATGTGGCACCGCCTGAACCGCGCGACCGTACGAAGAAACGACCACAGGAGGTGCGCGATGAGATCGCTCGTCGTCTACGAGTCGTGGTTCGGGAACACGCGGCACATCGCGGAGAGGATCGCGCGTGCGCTGCAGGAGGAAGGCGAGGTCGAGCTCCTCTCGGTCGACGACCCCGTCCCTGCGCTGGAGGACGTCGACCTGCTCGTGGTCGGAGCGCCCACCCACGTCCACGGTCTCTCCGGCAAGCGCTCGCGCGAGGCGGCGGTGGATCAGGGCGGTCTCGGCGAGACCGGAATCGGCGTCCGTGGCTTCATCGCCGAATTGCCCGACGGCGCGGGAGGCCCGCGCGTGGCGGCCTTCGACACGCGCGCGAACAAGTCCGTCCTGCTCGTCGGCTCGGCGGCGAGGGGCATCGCCCGGCGGCTGCGCGACCGCGGCTACAGGCTCGCCGTCGAGCCCGAGAGCTTCTTCGTCAGGGGCACTCCGGGGCCGCTGGAGGAAGGCGAGCTCGAGCGGGCGATGGAGTGGGGGACGAAGCTTGCAAACGGGGTGCTGAGCCCGACGGCATGATTCGTCCGTGCACGACCACGCGCACGGTCACACGCATAGAGGCGACGACGCTCGCCGCCTCGCGCTTGCACTCGCGCTGATCCTCGCCTTCATGGTCGGCGAGGTCGTCGCCGGCATCCTCGCGGACTCGCTCGCGCTGCTCTCCGACGCGGCGCACATGCTCACCGACGCCGGCGCCCTCGCCTTGTCGCTCGTCGTGCTGCGGCTCGCGGCTCGGCCGTCGGGCGGGAACCGGACGTTCGGCCTGCGCCGCTCGGAGATCCTCTCCGCGCAGGCGAACGGCGCTGCGCTGCTCGTGCTCGCCGGACTGATCGTCTACGGTGCCGTGCGGCGCCTCGTCTCGCCGCCGGACGCGGGCGGCGGGGTGATGCTCGTCGTCGCCCTCGTCGGGATCTGCGTCAACCTCGTCGCGACGTGGCAGCTGTCCGGCGCGAACAGGCGCTCCCTCAACATCGAGGGGAGCTTCCAGCACCTCCTCACCGACCTCTTCGCGTTCATCGCCACGGCGATCGCCGGAGCGGTGATCCTTGCTGCCGGCTGGGTGCGCGCGGACCCGGTGGCGGCGCTGCTCGTGGCGGCGCTCATGCTGCGGGCGTCGTGGGGGCTGCTCCGCGACTCGGGCCGCGTCCTGCTCGACATCGCGCCCTCCGGGCTGTCGGTGGAAGAGATCGGGACGGCGATGGCGTCGCACCCAGGCGTGGTGCAGGTCCACGACCTCCACGTCTGGGAGGTGACGACGGAGTTCCCGACCCTGTCGGCGCACGTGCTGGTCGACCCCGGGGCGGACTGTCACGGCATCCGGCGCGAGCTCGAGGCTCTCCTTCGCGACCGCTTCGCCCTCGAGCACACGACGCTCCAGGTCGAGCACGCGCCCGCCAAGCTCGTCCAGATCAGCTAGTCGAGCGGGCGTGCGCGGCCGTGGCCTCCGCGCGCTCCTTCCTCGCGTTCGCGAGGCGATCGTCGACAGGCTGCCTCGGCGTCTCCCTCCACGCTGCGAACGCGGCTTGGACGCTCAGCGCAGCCACGGGTCCAGCTCGCGCTCGAGCTCGCGGCAGCCGCGCGGCGCGACGACGCGGCGCCGCAGCTTGCGGTCCTCGACGATGCAGATCGTGGGCACCTGCTCGATCCCGAACTTCTCGGCGAGGTCGGGACGCCGGTCGACCGAGACGCGGACCACGTCGAAGGTGTCGTGGTTGCGCCGCCGCTGCAGCACCTGGGCGATGAACCCCTCGACTCGCCGGCAGCGCCCGGACAGGGGCGAATAGAAGACGACGAGGCGTGGTCGTTGCGCCGGCCGAGTGACCGGCTCGGTCTGCGGCACGCTGGACACGTCCGTCCCAATACCCGCGCCGAAAGCAGATTGAACCTGCCGCGTGTCGGCTCCGTGCAACGCGGGAAGCTGCGGGTCATGACTAGGTTCTCGGCGTGGCGACGGTTCCCCGGCGGCTGACCTTCGGCGCGCACGCCGGTGCCTACGAGCGCGCACGGCCGGAGTGGCCGGCGGAGGCGGCGCGCTGGCTCGTGCCCGAGGGCGCGGAGCTCGTCGTCGAGCTCGGCGCCGGCACCGGGAAGCTGACGCGGGCTGTCGCCTCGCTCGGGCCGCGCGTCGTCGCGGTCGAGCCGGATCCGCGGATGCTCGCAGTCCTTCGCGGGCTCGGCCTCGAAGGAGTGGAGGGCTCGGCCGAGGCCATCCCGTTCGGCGACGGCGTGGCGGATGCGGTCGTCGCCGGCTCCAGCCTGCACTGGTTCGAGCTCGAGCTGGCGCTGCCGGAGATCCACCGCGTGTTGCGTCCGGACGGCCGGTTCGGCTTCGGCTGGAACCATCGAGACGACCGGCACCCCGCGATCGCCGCCATGAGCGAGGCGATCTACGAGGCGCAGGCGCGCGCACCCCGCGGTCCGCGCTGGCGTAGCCGCGACTGGTCGACTGAACTCGGCGCGGCTGGACTGTTCCGGGACGTCGAGCGCGCTCGGTTCGAGCACGTCCTCGGTTTGCCGCGGGAGGCACTGCACGACCACCTGATGTCGTACTCGGGCGTCGCCGCCCTATCCGAGGACGAGCGCAGGCCTGTCTTCTCGAAGGTCGCAGCCCTGCTCGACTCCGACGAGTCCGTGAGCGCCAACGGCACGCTCGAGCTGCCGTTCGTCGTCACCGCCTACCGCGCGACGCGCTGCGCTTAACTGCGGCAGAAGTCGGTGCGACTCTTGTTGAGACAGAGGAGACCGAGCAGGCTGCCGTTCTCGTCGAGCACGATCACGCGGCGGTTGGGGCTCGCCGCGGTGCGCTCGAACGCCTCGCCGTCGGAGGCATCCGGCGAGATGACTTCGATGTCCGTGTCGACATAGTCCACGGCGCGCTCGCGCGGCGAGGCCTCGTCCGGGATGTGCGTGACGGCGCCCTTGAAAGCCGACCCGTCGGCCAGCAGGACCATCTGCACCTTCGGGTTGGCGAGTAGCTCGCGTGCCTCGGCCACCGAGGCCTCCGCGGTGAGCGTTTTCGGATCGCGGAGCATGAGATCGGCGGCGGACACGTAACCTGACTTTACCTAGGCGTCTGGTTGCCGGACGCGACGCTGTAATAGCTCTTCCGATCTATATGCTTCGAATAGTGACTAGGCATTGCACCGGCATCCGCAGGGCGGACCTTCTGCGCCGTGGTGCCGTCGGCGGAGGCATGCTGCTCGCATCGGCCTCGGGGCTGGCGACGGTCGCGCCTGTGGCAGCGTCGGCAGCCGATGCGCCCCCGGACTCCGACCTCGCGTATCTGCGCTTGCTGGTCGCGGCGGAGCTCCTTGCCGCCGACTTCCAGACGAGGGCGCTGGCCGGCGGAAAGCTGCGACGCAGCGGCGCTCACGCGCTCTTCCACCGGATTCGGGCCGACGAGAAGGCGCACTACGCGAAGCTCGCCGGCTTGCTCACGGCGGCCGGGCAGACGCCTGCGACCTCCCACGACATCGACTTCTCCTACCCGAGCGGCAGCTTCACGTCCCAGGACTCGATCGTGCGGCTGGCCGGCCGGCTCGAGCACCTGATGGTCGGCGCGTACGTCGGTGCGATCGAGAATGTCGAGACGCCGGAATGGCGGCTGCCGATCGGGCAGATCGCCGTGAACGAGGCGCAGCACCAGGGTGCGTTCGCCGCGCTCCGCGGCGGGTCGGTGGTCGGGAGGACGTTCGCGCGGGGGCTGCAGATGAGTGCCGTCTCCGACGCCCTGGACGAGTTCGAGAGCTGACGATGGCGAAGCAGCAATACACGGCGAGCGAGGCGGCGGCTGCCCTCGGGATCAGCCTGGACACGCTGCGCCGCTGGGACCGGGCCGGCCGCATCCACGTGGCGCGTGATCGCAGCAACCGCCGGGTCGTGGCGGCGGCCGAGATCGACCGCCTGCGCGGCGACGGTCAGGGCACCCACATCTCCGCCCGGAACCGCTTTCGCGCCACCGTCACCGAGGTCCAGGTCGAGGGGCTGATGGCACAGGTGGAGTTCGTGGTCGCCGAGCCGGTGCGCCTGGT
>Ga0207693_10003509_pt1 | contig 13395 bp, 9 predicted proteins | sample LARL81metaG_FD_184347 | JGI IMG/M metagenome (GOLD analysis project Ga0207693, IMG submission 184347) | Corn, switchgrass and miscanthus rhizosphere microbial communities from Kellogg Biological Station, Michigan, USA - LAR L8-1 metaG... | ecosystem: Host-associated > Plants > Roots >...
AGCTCGGCGGAGGCGCTCGGGCAGACAACGGCAAAAGCCGCGCCGAGCGCTGCGAGCAGAGTGGCAAGCCAAAGGCATCCGAAGCGCTGGCTCAGCAGAGGGTTAAATACGACCGGCAAACTACCTCCTCAGATCGCCCGCACTCTCAGTGTGCTGGCGCCCATTACGACGCGCCTTTCGCCCGCCGGGGCCCATACGAAACGCGGTTACCTCATCTGCCCTGCGTGGGGGCCGCGCGATTACCACGTTTCGGGGACCGATTTCCGAACCGGGGCGATGGGCTGGTAGTAGCTAGCGCGGGAGGGGACCGTCCCGCGAGGCGCCGGTTCGGGCGCGGCTATTAGGGGTGAGCGACCGGATTTGAACCGGCGACCGCCTGGACCACAACCAGGAGCTCTACCAACTGAGCTACGCTCACCGCGCGCTCTCCAATGTACCTACGGGCGGGCTACTTGTCGAAGCTGGTCGACCGGGAGGCCCGCCACCAGCTCGCGCGGCTCCAGCTCACCCGCGAGGGGTCGATCTTCGAGAGTAGGTCGGCGCACTACTGCTGCGCCGTGGCGATCTCGTCGGACGACCAGCTCGCTCGGCTAGAGCTCGCCCCCGACCAGCTCGCGCGAAGCGGCTCGGCCGCGGTGCCCCGGCCTTGATGCCTCACATTTCTTGCGATTCCATCCCCCGCGCGATCCGCTAGTCTTCGCTATCTTGAGTAACTTGATCTACAAACTGAAGAAGGCCTCTGGGATGAGGAACGGTGACTGAGGCGGGCGCGATCTTCGGCGCCTGCATGTGGGCGGCGATGGTCTGGTTCTTCGCCGGCCCGGCGGTCACCAGGCGGTTGCGGCGCGTTGGCACAACGTTCCGCCGGCCGATCTTTGCGCCGCGCACAGCTTCCGCATCGCGGAAGGGCTCGGACACCACCGAGCCGGGGATGGCAGGCGGCGTCGCAGGCTCGGTCGCAGCGGGTACCCCACGTCCGCGCGACTCGAGCCTGCGATCCGCCCTTAGGCGGTTGGACGCCCCCGGCAGGATTCGAACCTCAGCGAGGCCGGAGGCCGAGCGGTGTCGCAGGTGAGATCGCTGACGGGGGCTGGACGCCCCCGGCAGGATTCGAACCTGCGACCCTCGGATTAGAAGTCCGACGCTCTGTCCACTGAGCTACGGGGGCCCGTCGGCGGAGCGTAGCGCCGCCACGGGGTCCGACCGGTGGGCCGCTTGCCTGGATGAGAGCTCCCGCTCGAACGTGGTCTCGAGGCGGGTCTGCTCGGGGTCTCCGCGCTTCGTCTTCTCGAGCTTCAACCGCGATGCCCTCCCGTCCAGGGTCATGCTCGCGACCTGGTTGTCGAAGTACGGGCCGTCGAGGAAGCGCCACTGGATCTCGGGGTCGCCGGCGCCGGCGGCGCGAGCCAGCGCCCGGGTCAGCGCCCAGACGGGGCGCGACCAGGCCATCTTCACCTCCCGCCGCTCACCGGCGTCGAGCGGATTGCGGAACGGCGAGCAGACGGCCTGGTAGACGTGGCTCTCGACGCCCGAGCGGCGCGGGAAGCCGACCTCGCAGAGGTAAGCGTGGTGGACGTCACCCGAGACGAGGACGATCGATCCCGGCGCGGTCCCGAACTCACCGGATCCCACCTGGCGGAGCAGGCGCGCCACCCGATCGAACGACACGTGGAACGAGGCCCAGTGGTCGAGGTCCACGGACCGCCGAAGTTTCTCCATCCACCTCGCCGCCAGGGGGCCCCACGCCCCGTCGCACACGCGCTCGCCCCACGCCTCGGCGTAGTGCATGCCATGCGACAGGAGATACGGGTCCGATGTGGCGATGATGAGGTTGTCGAAGTCGCCCTGGGCCTGGTCCTGGATCCATTCCCACTCGGGCTCGTCGAAGATCGAACGCCGGCCCTCCTCCAGCACCCGGCCCACCCGCGAGTCCATCACGATCACGCGGTTGCGCCCGAGGTCGCGGTGAAAGCTCCACCGGGAGCCGTCGCGATGCTCGTCGGCCTCCTCGGCGTACCCCCGGACGATCTCGCCGGCGTCTCCCTCCGCCTCGCAGACCCGCCGGTAGACGGAGTTCTCGGCGAGCTCGCGCGGCGAGAGGTTCCCCAGGTGCTGGTAGAGCCAGTACGACATGTATGCGCCGACGATCCGCTCGTGCCACCAGGGCTTGGCCCGCATCTCATCGAGCCAGGAGCGCGAGATGTTCCAGTCGTCGCGGACGTCGTGGTCGTCGATGGCCATCGACGTCGACACGGTTGAGAAGAGCCACCTCACCACCGGGTCGCGCCAGGACTCCTGGTAGAGGCGCGTGTACTCCTCGAAGTCGGCGATCTCCTCGCCGGGGGGCTGCGAGGTGTCCCGCCGCGAGCGGATGAACCCACGGGTCTTGGGCGCGCCCTCGTCCGCGTAGACCTGGTCGCCCAGCATCAGGAGCAGATGAGGCCACCGGCCCTCCGGGTTGCGGACCATCTCACTCGCGAGCACGCGGAGCGCGTCGACCTCCTTGCCCTCCGGGTGCTCGGTCTTCGTGAGCGTGTACGGCTTCTCATGGGGGACCGCAACACGGCATGAGCCGAACGAGATGTCGAAGGGCCCGTCGGGATCGAAAGTGCGGATACGGCTGGGTGGAAGGTCGCCCTCGGACTCCGGCCACCTCACGTCCCCGTCCAGTGTGACCTCGTACTCGTAGGTCGTCCCCGGCTCGAGGTCCTCCATGGCGACGATCGCGTAATGGTGGCCGTAGACCTCGAACGTGCGCGCAGAGTGGTCGAGGATCTCCACCTCACACGGTCCATCGGTCTCGACCCAGACCGTCGCCTCCCGCTCTCCGAGGTAACGCAGCATGGGTCCGACGATGAGCTCAGGCATCCAGCCTCCTTCCTCCCATTCGTTCCTGGCGGGTGCCCGAGAGGCGGTGCGGCAAACGTCGCAGCAGGGCAGCCGGGCCGAAGCCGGGGCTACACTCGGCGCATCGGGGCGTGGCGCAGCCTGGTAGCGCACCTGCTTTGGGAGCAGGGGGTCGCCGGTTCAAATCCGGCCGCCCCGATAGCGGCAACGAGTTCGTCGTGCTGGTCAAGGACACGGTCCCGCCGCTGATCGCGCTGATCGCGAAGAACGCGCCGGATGACCCGGAGAAGGTCTGGGACGCGATCCTCGGGGCGGTTGAGGAGACACCTCCGACGACGGCACGCTCAAGTTCGCGAATCGGGTGCTGCTGGCAGTCGGGCGTGCATAGATCACCCGCGAGCGACGCGAGCGTCGCAATCAGTCGTGATGGTGGTCCTGACGCACCGTCTCCCACGACTGCCAGGTGATCCGAAGGATCACCCCTGTGATGACGATGGCAATCACCGGGTCGGCGAGCGGAATCCCGAGCGCGACCAGTGCCGCGCTGAGCATCACGCCCAAGCTGACGAAACCATCGGTGCGAGCGTGGTAGCCATCGGCAAGCAGCGCCGGGCTGTCCAAGCGGCGCCCCGCTCGTAAGCGGATCTGCGCCGCGAGCTCGTTACCGAGGCAGCCGATTGCGCCCGCGATCCCGAGCGCGAGTAGATGCGTTGGCGCCTCCGGGCTGATGATCTTCTCGATCGCGAAGACCCCCGCGACGCAGGCGCTGACGAAGATCGCGAACACGACCGCAAGGCCGGCGTACCGCTCGGCCCTCCCGGAGCGCAAGAGGAATGCGGTTCCGAGCGGAACCGCAGTCAGGGCGTCGCCGAAGTTGTGGATCAGGTCGGCGAGAAGGGCAACGCTTCCGGTCGCGACGTAGATGACCACTTGGGCCGTGGCGGTCGCAGCAAGCACCCCGAGCGAGAGGCCCACGGCGCGCAGGCCGGCCCGGGAGCGCTTGATGCTTGGGTCGACCAGGCCGTGCGCGTGGCCATGCCCGGCTTCATCGTGCGAATGTGGCCCGCCGTGCGGGTGTGCGTGGACGGTTCCGTCGCCGTGGCGGTGACTTTCACCGCCCAGCTCGAGGTAGCCCGTCGTCACCGCCATGGCCTCCAAAACTAGTGGGGAGTTGCATCAGAACGTCCCCTTCATCGGGACCTGGGCCGGCGGGGCGGGCAATGGATGGATTCCGGCGCCTATATCGCCGAAATCCATCCATCGTTGATCCGGTGCGCTGGGGGCTCAGTGAGTCACCTTCACCAGCCGGAAGCCCTCCTTGCTGCCCTTGACGTCCTGGCTCTTGATCTCGCCGATGCCTGGCGCGTACCACTTCTTCTCGACGACGCCGGGCTCGAGTCGTGAGATCTCCCGGGTGCCGATTGTATGCCCGTACGTGCCGGCCGGCACCTTCACCTGGCCGGTGTCGCCGAGCACCTTCGCCTGATCCTCGGCGTGGCCCCGGTAATACTCCTGACGGTAGGCGTCGCCCTGCTTCGGGTGGGCCATCATCATCACCCCGGGCTGCGCGCCGTTGACGCCGCCCTCCCACGAGCCGTCGCTCTTGACCCAGTGCCCGTGACGGTAGTCCTTGGAGTTCTCGCCGAAGTACCAGACGTTTCCGTGCTTGTCCTGCGTGTACCAATCGAAGGTTCGCTCGACCGGCTTCCCGCGAGACGAGATCGTGTCGCGGACGACGACGCACTTCACCCCGTTGACCTTCCGCTTCCGATCGGTGACAACCTGAGCGTCGCGCTGGGGCGTCTTGCCGTTCTCGGCGACGCCCTTCGCGATCGTCCGGGTCCCCGGCTTGAAGGGCAGGTACCGGTTGTCGATCTTGCGGCCGAAGTCCGCAGGGTTGATGTGCGGGTGGTAGTGGCGCTTGACCGGCGCCGGATTGCTCTGCCCCCACGCGGCCGCCTGGCCGCCGACGGCGATGACGCCGGCCACGCCCAGCGCGAGGGCTATCCGTTTGCTCCTGAGTCTCATGGGATGACCTCCTGTTGGTTGTGCGTTCGCGCCAGGTCCTACGCGGCGTAGATGACAGGGGTCTGAAAGACGCCATCCCTGCGCGAACCGCGGCCGTTTCGTTCATCGTTCTCTCATCTGCACGCACGATGCTCCACTCCGGGTGCAGCTGCGATGCGCGTTCTGATCGTCGAAGACCACGTCAAGATGGCCGGCCTGATCCAGCGCGGCCTGCGCAAGGAGGGCATGGCAGTCGATGTGACGGGCGATGGCGAGGAGGCCCTCTGGATGGCCGCCGCCACCGAGTACGACGCGCTCATCCTCGACGTCATGCTCCCGGGCGCCGACGGGTTCGAGGTCTGCCGCGAGCTGCGCTCGAAGGGGGTGTGGGCGCCGATCCTGATGCTCACCGCCCGCGACGCCGTCAGCGATCGCGTCGCCGGCCTGGACAGCGGCGCCGACGACTACCTCACCAAGCCCTTCTCGTACGCGGAGCTCCTGGCGCGCCTCCGCGCCCTGGTGCGCCGCGGGCCGGTTGAGCGCCCCGCCGAGCTCGAGGTCGGCGACCTCCGGCTCGACCCCGCGCGGCGCAGGGTGTGGCGCGGCGACACCGAGATCCAGCTCTCGCCGAAGGAGTTCTCGCTCCTCGAGACCTTCATGCGACGCCCCGGCGAGGTGCTCTCGCGCTTCCAGCTGCTCGAGCACGCGTGGGACTACGAGTACGAGAACCGGTCCAACGTCGTCGACTCCTACATCCGCCTCCTGCGCAACAAGATCGACCGGCCGTTCGGCACCACCAGCCTCGAGACGGTGCGCGGAGCCGGCTACCGTCTGAGAGAGGACGGCGGCGGGTGAGGCGCATCCCCATCAAACTCCGAGTCACGCTGGTGTTTGCCGCGGTGATGGCGATCGTTCTCGCGGCAACCGGCCTCTTCCTCTACCTGCGCCTCGAGTCCTCGCTCAACCGAACCATCGACCAGGACCTCCAGTCGCGAAGCCAGCAGCTCATCAAGGAGATGCGGGTCAACAACAAGGGCATCGGCGAGGCTGCCTACAGCCTGCTCGACAACCGGTCCGAGGAGTTCGCCCAGATCCTCACTGCGAAGGGCCGACTCTTCAACCCGCCCTACAACCGGCCGCAGCCCACCGGCCGACCGGTGCTCCCGCTCGGCAAGGTCGCCGAGGCCAAGCGCGGGGAAATCACGTTAGAGCGCCCCGGGGGCGGCGCGAGCCCCGAGCCCGAGCGCTTCCTCGCCCGCCCCTTCGAGTTCGAGGGCCCCACGCTGATCGCGGTCGTCGGCGCCTCGCTCGGCGATCGCGACGAAGCGCTCTCGAGCCTGCTCCGACTGCTTCTGATCGGGGGCCCGATCGCGCTCCTCCTCGCGTCCCTGGCGGCATACGTGACGGTCGGCGCTGCGCTGCGCCCGGTCGAGGCCATGCGCCGGCGAGCCTCGGAGGTGTCTGCTTCCGGCGCGGGCCAGCGCCTGCCGGTCCCGGTCGCCCACGACGAGCTTCACCGCCTCGGCGAGACCCTGAACCAGATGCTCGACCGGCTCGAGACCGCGCTGGAGCGCGAGCGCTCATTCGTCGACGACGCCAGTCACGAACTGCGCACCCCGCTCGCCGCCCACAAGGCGGAGCTCGAGCTCGCACTTCGCTACGGCGCCAGCAGCGAGGAGCTGCGCGCCGCGATTGCCTCGGCGATCGAGGAGGCCGACCGCCTCTCGCAGCTCGCCGAGTCCCTGCTGGTCATCGCCCGCTCCGACAAGGGGAGGTTGGCGTTGAAGATGGAGCCGATCGAGATCACCGACCTCTTTGCGACGATGCGCGACCGCTTGAGCGACCGCGCCGGGCGCGATGGACGCGAGCTCCGCTTCGACGATGAATCGGACGCCGCCGTCGAAGCGGACCGGATGCGCATCGAGCAGGCGCTCGGAAACCTCGTCGAGAACGCCCTCCGTCACGGTGACGGCCCGGTCCGCATCTGGTCCAGCCAGTCAAATGGACGGATCCAGCTCCACGTCAGCGACGAAGGGCCCGGGTTCCCACCCGAATTCCTGCCGCACGCGTTCGAGCGCTTCCGGCGCGCCGACACCTCTCGGTCCACCGATGGCACCGGCCTCGGGCTCGCGATCGTCAAGGCGATCGCGGACGCCCACGGCGGCAGCGCGACCGCTAGAAACGCGAACGGGGGCGGCGCGGACGTGTGGATCGAGTTGGCGGCCGTGGCTCAGCGGCAGGCGGCAGCGGCGCGCGTCTGAGCCGCCGCAACCCGCCCATATACTCGCGCCCGTGAGGAGCACGGGCGTTCGGCGAGGGGCGATCGTGGCCTGCGCGGCATCCGGCGTGATGCTGCTCTCCGCGGCGCCCGCGGGCGCGGGACCAGGTCATGGACCCAAAGCAGGCGTCCCCGCTTCCTCGAAGCCCGCCCGCGGCAGCGTCCGGTTCGCCACCACGGGGGACAACTCGGAGATCCGCAGGGTCGTCCCCATCGCCCGTCGCAAGTGGGCGAAGAAGCGGGTCGTGATGTCCATCGGCCCCGGGGCGCTTCCGACCTTCCACAGACACGACATCCTCCGGACCGACGGCGAGGTCCAGATCACGACGACCTGCGTCGATCTCGGCACGCCCCGCTGCATCGGCCGCCACTACGGCTTCAGTCCGCGCGAGGATGCGCGGATCGTCCTGGCGAATCGCCGCGAGGCGAGCGGCGGCGAGGGCACGAAGGTGATCGCCGAGACCCACTCGCTCCGCTGCCATCAGGAGCGGCCGCAGCGCAACCACCACTGCGTTCTCGTCTTCACGCCGAAGCCGACCACGATCCGCCATCCGCACCGACTCCCCTGCCGCCCCAGCACCTGCCGCCTGAACCTGGTTGTGGAGGCGGACCACAAGCACGCGCGCGACGGCCAGGTGATCGTCATCGGGGCCGATACTCCCGAAGGGACCGTCCGCCAGGACAAGGGGCGCCTCAACGCGATCACGCTGCACAAGCACGTCCCCCCGCCCAAGCGGTACCGGACCGCCAACGTGCGGTCGCACTCGATCCCGATCGCGCCCTCGGGCAAGGCCGGGCGCCGGGTCATCTACTCGGAGCGCATCAACAACCTGCGAAAGGGCGACGTGATCGAGGCGAGCGCCAGGCACCTGGTGACGATCGCCTCCCTCCCCTACCCGAGCTTCGTCGGGACCGACCTGATCCTCAGCCGTGGTCCCCACTCCGTCTCGCCGACCGGCGTCGCGAAGGGAGCGGTCAGCACGAGCGGTCACCTCACGGAGGCAAACGGCTTCAACTGCACCCATGGCGCCAGCGCGTACAGCAGTCCCTGCCGCACCACGAAGGCCGGCGCCGTGCGCATCCGTCACACCATCGCCCAGAACGGGCACTCCATTCCGCTCTATCTCAACGTTGTCTGCGCCGGCAAGGCGAAGCGCGCGCAGCCGCAGCCAAACGACGCGATGCACGTTCTCTCCGACGGCGCGTTGGTCGTACGGCGCTATCGAGCCCCGTAGCTACGACCCGCCCGCGCCAAGGCGGAAGAACGAAACGGCGCGCGCGTAGCTGCCGACGAACAAGGCGGATCCGTCCGGGTCGACCGCGATCGACTCGGGCGACCTGAGCGAGTCGAGCCGCGGAGCGCGGCACCCGTACCTCCCCTGATCGGCGAAGCACCCCTTGTAGCCCAGCGATCCGTCGGCGCGGCGCTTGAAGTGAGTGAGCGCGCCGGCCCCGCCGTTGACCGTCGGGCCGGTCATCGAGGTCACGTACACGGAACCGCCATCCGGGCTGACCGCGACCCCGTCGGCCGCGTGGAGCGAATTCACCTCCGGCGCCCGGCAGTCGTGCCCGACCCCGTTCGCGTAACAGCCGCGCGGCGTGATCCGCCCGCTCGGCGAGCGCTTGAAGCCCGTGATCGAGTCGCCCCCGAGCGCCGTCGCGTACACCGATTTCCCGTCCGGGCTCACCGCGACGGCGTCCGCGCCGCCGAGTGAATCGTGCTTGAGCTGCCGGCACCCGTGCGCACGGGCATTCGCGAAACAGTTCTTGTAGGTGAGGGAGCCATTGGAATGACGGTCGAAGCGCGTGATCGAGTCGCCGTCGAGGGATACGACGTAGACCGACTTCCCGTCCGGGCTCACCGCGACGGCGTCCGCGCCGCCGAGTGAATCGTGCTTCGGCTTGCCGCAGCCGTGAGCGCCCCGATTGGCCACGCAGCCGCGATAGGTCAGGGCCCCGTTTGCCTTCCGCTCGAAGCTGGTGATCGAATCGCTGTCCGACGAGGCGACGTAGACGGAGTGGCCGTCGGGGCTGACCGCGACTGCCTCGTTCGAGTCCAGCGAGTTCCGCGGCACCTTCCTGCAGCCCGCGATGCCGGCGTGGGCCCCGCCGTTGGCGATGCACCCGCGATAGACAAGCGTCCCGTCAGGTTCCTGCTTGAACCGGGTCACGGCGTTCGTCGGCTGCGCCGAGGTGACGTAAACGGATCGGCCGTCGGGGCTGACCGCCACTCCGGTCGCCGCGTCGAGCGAGTCGTGCGGGATGTCCCGGCAACCGCGCCGCCCCCCGTCGGCGAAGCAGTCCTCGAACGCCAGCCCGCCACGGGTTCCGTGGCGCAACTCGGTGAGCGTCCCCTCGACTGCCGCGACGTACACCGTCGCGCCGTCGGGGCTGACCGCGAGGCCCACGTTGTTGCCGAAGGAGTCATGGAGCGGTGCACGACAGTCGTCGTTTCCATGGTTGGCGATGCAGCCCTTGTAGGTGAGCGATCCGGTCGCGCCCAGGGCCGCGGCGGCCAGCGCGGGCAGGGCGACGGCCGTCCCGATCGCGAGCAGATGCCGTCTGGAGGGCCTCATCGTGAGCCGCCCGAGCCCGAGTCCATCGTCACCCTCCCGGTCTCGGTCTTCAGGTCAAGCGTCCCGCTGACTCCCTTCTCGCCGCTGAAGCGAACCGCGGCCGCCGGGTTCCTCAGCGCCGCCCTGCCGCTGCCCCCCGAGGTGTGCCTGAGTCGCAGCGGACCGGCGCCGGGCACCCTGACGACCCGCTGGGACTGGCTGACCCGCACGTAGTTCTGGCGGAAGATCCCCAGCACCCCGGTCGATGGGTGCACGGGGTCCGCCCCGGCCTCGACGGCGATGAAATGGCGGTGGTCCGACGCGACCCACGCGTTCCGGACCGGATAAACGAGGCTCGTCGAGAAGAACGGCTCAGGGCCCGGCACCAGATGCGGCGGGATCATGCCGGTCATCGGGCCGCCGAGCGTCGGGCCCCGTGCCGCCTCGGTGCCGCCCCCGGACGCCCGCGAGCCGGCGTTGCGGATGGTGATCACCTCTCTGCCGACGTGGTCCGCGCGGCGCTTCAGCATGGTCCAGCCCTGCGACGGTGTCAGCGGCTCGATCGGCGACCCGGTCACGCCCTCGAAGGCGTAATTGCCCGGCCACTGACGCTGCACCCTGGCCCACTGGGTCGCCTCGTAGGAGCGGTAGATCTCCGGCACCGCCAGCGACCGGCCGTCCACCGAGACCTCGCCTAGGTCCCCGACGTCCCAGCCGTTGTAACAGCCCTGCGAGCCCGGCTGGCCCGGGCAACCACCGGCGTTCCCGAAGTCGTAGTACGGGGTACCGCCGTTTGCCCCCTCGACGAGCGCCTTGCTGACACCGGGGAACCCGAACCCCGGCTCGATGTCGCCCGCCGACGCCGCCGACTGGTGCCGGTAGTGCCGTTCCTTCTTCTGGAATCGGATGAGGCGCTTCACCGTCAGGGCCTGGTGAAGGCCGGCCTCGCGGGCGTCGGCCTTGCTCATGTAGCCGGGGATCGAGTTCGTGTTGCCGTAGGCGATCGTCACCGACCCTTTGCGATGACAGCGGTGATACGACCGCGCGGCCGCCTTCAGCGACTTAAGGATCCCGCCGTTGCGGAAGCGGCGCACACCCCTGAGGGACGCCCCAAACGTGCCGTCGCGGTACTTCTGAGCTGCCCCGAAGTCGAGGAGCAGGAGCCGCGGGCTCTTGGGCTGGCGCTTCGCGAACTCGCACGCGCTGTGTTTGGCCTGACGCGCAAGGTCAGTGACGTTGCCGGCCGTCATGTACCAGGCGGGAACCGGCTTCGGCGGCCTGACCTTCGCATCCGCGGTCACCGCGCCGAACGCCCAGAGTCCGGCGAGGAGCAGCGCAACCGCCGTGCTCGCCGCCACTCGACTGCGAGATCGGGCGCCGCGCCGCTCGCGCGTCATCTCCCCTGCGGAGCCTGCCACTCCCCCTTACTGTGACAAGGGAGCGCCCGTCTTGCCTACTGGCCCACGGGGAACGTGTACCGGTAGACGCCCCGTCCGAGGCTGGCGATCACGAGCTGGCGGGGGTGGCCAGGCACGAGCTGCATGCTGAACACAGGTGCCGCGGGCAGGTTGCGGCCGAGCAGCGCGTAGTGGCCGCCCGAGGTGCCGTGGGAGATGAACACGCCCATCGTGGTCGCCACGATCAGCTGCCCGTGGCGGACGACGGACCAGAGGGCGGGGACGTGCTCGAGGTTCCCGGAGATGTCGTGGAAGTGCCGCCCGCCGTCCGTCGACTCGTAGATGTGGCCGCCCGCGGCGGACTCGCCGCTCGCCCCGGTGGCGTTCGGCGGCGCGTAGGGCCGCAGGTCGGAGGCGCCCAGCGTCACGTAGACGACCTTCGGGTTGCGCGGGTCGATCGTGACGTTGGAGATGAAGCGCTGCGGAAGGCCGTGCGCAGGCACCTTGTGCCAGCCGTTCGAGGTCCCCGGCTCCGGCGGCTTGGAGCCGCCGACGTTCGTCGCCAGGCCTGAGAAGAACTTCAGGTGGTCGCGGACCGGGTCGCACCCACCGCAGTACCCCGCGTAGACGTTCCTGCCGCGGACGCCGATCGCGGAGACCTGGTTGTCCACGCCGTGCTTGCTGTGTCCCAGGCCGAACACGGTCTTCCAGTCAGTGTCGGACGAGGAGCCGGTCTGCGCGCCGCTCGTCGTCTCGACGATCTGGCGCCCGCCCGTGAGCAGGTGCTTCGGGTTCGACGGGTCCATCACGAACGGCGCGTAGAAGGACGCGTTGTCGACCAGCGGGTCGATGCTCCGCCAGGTCTTGCCGCCGTCCGTGGTCACGTTGAGGCCGGCCGCGGGCAGCTCCTCGTAGGCGATGTTGCTGTGGTTCGGGTCGACCTGCGTGAAGACGCCGTCGCCACCGAACACCTCAGTCTGGCGGCCGTTGGGGGCGATCCTGATCTCGCCGTTGTCCTGGAGGCCGGCGTAGACGACTCCGTCCTTCGCGGCCGCGATCCCATACGGAAGCAACGTGTGGAACCCGGACTGCGCGCCCTCCCCGAATCCCTGCGCCGTGAAGTCCGATCCCGGGCCGCGCACGTGCTGCGTGTAGTTGCCGCCGTCGTTGCCCGCGACCAGTGTCACGCCGCCCTTGCCGTCCGGGATGAAGATCCCCGCGTGCTGGTCGGGATGGGTGGTCGTCTTGCTCGGGTCGGCGCCCTGCGCCTCGGAGCATGCGGGCGTGGCCAGGACGAGGAGGCAGGCGCCGCCGTTTGCGTTGTATGGCCCGATCGCCTTGAAGTCGGAGTGCCCGTTCTGCGGCACCGGCGCCCGGTTCTCGAACAGCTCCTCCAGCCCGAAGACGAGGCGGGTGGGAATCCCACCGACCTGCTTCGTGGGATCGGGTCTGATCCACTCGTCGTACCACGACTGGATGCCGGGCCCGAAGCCGAGCGGGGAGAGCTGCGCGAGCACCGAGCCGCTGGACGGGGAGAGCATCTGGTTGTCGTCGGCCATCTGCGTCCAGGTCCGCCCGAAGTCCTTCGAGACGTAGATCCCGTTGAGGTAGGTCGGGGTGGCGGTCGGCTTGACGCCGAACGCCCCCTTGTTCGGCGTGTCGAGCCCCTCGACGGTGCCCTTGTTGAAGAGGACCGCGTCCTGGACCTCGGCGTAGATGTAGCCGTGGTTCTGCTTCGGGCCGGTGGCGGCGCCGAGCTCGACGCGTCCGATGTGCTGCTGCGGCGCGAACCCGTTGGCGTTCACCGGGAGGCGGTTGAAGGTGCCCCGGCGGCCCGACGCCGAGCGGTAGAGGCCGTTGGCGGGCGCCTCCGGGACGCCGTTGAAGTTCTTCCGCGTCCCGTCGCGCCAGCCCACCGCTGCCAGCACCATCCCGCCCTTGTGGCCGAAGTGGTCCGGCGCCTGGACCGCGACGTCGGTGACCACGTTGGCGAAGAAGCAGTTCGGCTCGGCGAACGAGTTGCCCTGGCAACGCTTGCCGGTGGGCAGGTCGACGTTGTTGAACGAGCGCCCGTCGTTGCTCGAGCGGAACAGGCCGGCGCCGGTCGCGGCGTAGATGACCCTCGGATCGGTCGGGTCAACGGCGGCCTTGAAGCCCTGGGCGCCGCTGGGCGGCCCCTTGGCGCGCTGCCAGGTCCGGCCGTTGTTGGTGGACCGGTACACGCCCAGCCCGCCGTAGGTGTTGCCGCCGAAGGCGTTGTCTCCGGTGACCGCGATCAGCGTTCCGCCCTGGGCCGGCGAGTACGCGATCG
>Ga0207693_10003510_pt1 | contig 13388 bp, 9 predicted proteins | sample LARL81metaG_FD_184347 | JGI IMG/M metagenome (GOLD analysis project Ga0207693, IMG submission 184347) | Corn, switchgrass and miscanthus rhizosphere microbial communities from Kellogg Biological Station, Michigan, USA - LAR L8-1 metaG... | ecosystem: Host-associated > Plants > Roots >...
TTGTTGGCGTCGCCGGTGTAGCTGGCGACCCAGCGGTACGTGCCGGCTTGGCCGGCGACGAACGGTGTGGAGCGGTAGTCGCCGTTGCCCATGACGGCGGTGGTGGTCGTGAACAGCGGCGGCCTCGAACACGTGGTGTCATCGGGACCGTAGAGCGAGAACACGATCGTGCCGAACGGGGCGATGGCGCCGCTCAGATGGGCGACGTCGTACATCGGCGCGCCGAGCCCTGGCGACACCGACGATGTCGTCGAGAACGTGGGTGTCACCGGCGTGATCGCCGGCGACCGGACGATCGCGAGTTCGGCGCTGTCGCCGCAGGCGGTAGGGCCGGCCGACTTGTTGCGACTGTCGCCGGAGTATGCGGCCACCCAATGGTAGACACCGGCCTTCGTCAAAACGAACGACTCGGAGTCGTAGTCGCCGTTGCCGGACACCTTCACCGTCGACGTGAACACCGGGTCGCCCGAGCAATCGCTATCGCCCGCTCCATAGAGGCGGAACGTGATCGTCCCGGTCGGCGCCGCGCCGCCGCTCAGATGCGCGGTGTCATGGACGGCGCCGCCGGCGGTCACCGCCGCCGACGCGGAGGTGCTGAGCTCCGGTTGGGCCGGGACCGTGACGTGCACGATCTCGGCGTCATCTCCGCACGCGGTCGGCCCGGCCCCGCGGTTGTTCTCGTCGCCGGAGTAGGTCGCGACCCACCGATAGTCGCCCGAGACGGTCGCTGTGAAGTGCTCAGAGTTGTACACGCCGTTTCCGTTGACGGCCGTCGCGGTCGTGAAGATCGGGTCCCTCGAACAACTCGAATCGTCCGGCCCGTGCAGGGCGAACGTGATCTCACCCGTCGGTATGAACGCGCGGCTGAGCGTGGCTGCGTCGTAGATCGCCTTTCCGGCCTGCTGCGCGCGGGGCGCCTTGCGGCGCAGGTTGGCGGGCGGGCTTGCCGACGTGGTCAGCAGCGGGTGTCGCGGCCGCACGACAACGGTCTCGTGCGCATCGCCGCAGGCCGTCGCAACCCGTTCGTTGTTGCGATCGCCCGTGTAGGTTGCGACCCACCGGTAGATGCCGGCGCGCTGCGGCGCGACCGTCGGGGAACGATAGAGGCCGCTGCCGTGAACCTTTTGGACAACGGTGAACGCCGTCGGCCGGGCGCACGTACCGTTGTCGGGTCCGTAGAGGCGGAAGATGATCACGCCGTGGGGATCGACGCCGCCCGTGAGCCGCGCCGCGTCCAGAACGACCGCGCCGATCGGCACCACCGGCAGGGCGACCGTGCGAATCGCAGGGGTAGCCCTGGTGACGACGACGCTCTCGTTGGCGTCGTTGCAGGCGGTGGCGACCGCGCCGTTGTTGTCGTCCCCCGAGTAACTGGCGCCCCATCGGTATGTCCCTGCGGCGCTGGGGATGAACGGGTGGGAATCGTAGGAGCCGTTACCATGCGAGACCGCGACGGTCGAGATCGCCGCCGGCGCGCCTGTGCAGTCGTCGTCGTTGGCGCCGTAGACGCGGAACGTGATCGTGCCCGTCGGGTCCGAACCGCCGCTCAGCACCGCGGTATCGTGCACGCGAGAGCCGGCGGGAGCGCTCGGCGAGGCGGTCGTCGTCAGGTCCGGCGGCGGTGGAGGCGCCTTTGACGTAACCACGACCTGCTCGCCCACGTCGCCGCAGGACGTCCTGGTCGACTCGTTGTTGCCGTCACCGGAGTAGATCGCAACCCAGCGATACGTTCCCTCGGCGGTCGGCGTGAACGGTCTGGAGTCGTACGTGCCGTTCCCGGAAACGTCGACCGTCGAGCTGTCCGCGGGGTTGTCGTTGCAGTCGGCGTCGTTGGGACCGTAGACGTGGAACGCGATCGTGCCCGTCGGGTGCGCTCCGCCGCTCAGCGTCGCGCTGTCCTTGATCGAATCGCCGAGAACCACGGCCGGGGAGGCCACCGTCACGATCGTCGGCGTGGCGGGCTTGACGTCAACGGTCTCGGCGGCGACGCCACACTCGGTCAGACCGGCGGCTTCGTTGTTGTCGTCGCCGGAATAGCTCACCCTCCAGCGATACGTACCGGCCCGGGTGGGCGTGAACGGGTCGGAGTTATGCAAGCCGCCGGTCGTAATGAGGATGTCCGAGGTGAAGATCGGCTCACCCGAGCACGTCGCGTCGTTGGGCCCATAAAGCTTGAAGTGCAGTGTGCCGGTGGGGGAGATGCCACCGTCGAGATTGGCGGTGTCATAAATCTGCGCAGGCGCCTTCGCCGTGCGCACAGCAGGGGCGACGCGCCGGTGACGGCGTCCGCCCGGACGACGACCGCGTGGCAACTGCACCGCCCCAGAAGCCGTCGAGGAGAGGGTCGGAGTGGCCTTGGCGACGACGACGGTCTCGGTGTCCTCGCCGCAGCCGGTTGGGCCCGCCGCCTGGTTGTTCTGATCGCCTGAGTACTCGACGCGCCAGTGATATGTCCCGGCGGCGGCCGGGGTGAACGTCCCGGACATGTAATCCCCGTTGCCGACGACCTTTGAACTCGACTCGAAAACGGGAGCGCGCGAGCAGCCGGCGTCGTTGGGACCGTAGAGCCGGAACGTGATCGTCCCGGTCGGGTCATCGCCACCGCTGAGATGCGCGGTGTCGAAGATCGTCGTCGTCGCGCGCAGCGACCGGTGACGACGCAGGCGGTGCTTTCCGCGCGCCTTGCGGTTGACGGCGCCCGAGGCCGTCGATGAAAGACTCGTGTCCGCCTTGCACGTGCGCACCTTGAACGCCTCGGGCGCGACGTAGTCCTTCATGTCAGACGTCACCGAGTCAGAGGACCGCGAGTGCGCCCAGGTCGAACCGAACACCGCGCACGGATGATTGAGGCCGCGCAGCACCTCAGACACGTTGATCGCCGCCTCACCAAAATTGAGCTGGGGGATCGACGACGTGTAGAAGCCAGGGAGGAAATTGTTGATGCCCGCGTCATTGTTGAAGCTGGCCTGCACGACGCTCGAGCCGAGGTCCGCGCTCTCAAGATGGCCGTCGGTCGCGCAACCATTCGAGGCCGCGTGGTCGGTGACCCAGCGGTTGACCTGAATGCTCGCGCCGTTGCCGTGGGGTTCGTACGAGATCTGAAGGTCACCCGTGGTCCGGCACGGGATCCGCGCTCCCTGGGAGTTCGTCCACAGCCGGGGGTCCTGGTTGAGCTCGAACGTCACGAACACCGTCCCGTTGCTCGCCTCGCGCGTGAACGCGAGATACAGGAACACGTCGCCCCCTTGCGGGTGGTCGACCGCGCGGTAGATGTCGAGAATGTTCGCGCTCGAGGGATTGGCCCCGCCGTTCTGGGTGGTCAGATCCCAGTCGCCCGGATTCAGCTCCTCAGAGCCGCCGTGGAAGATGTTGTCCTGCGCATTGGGATCGGACGTATGGTCGACCTGGCCGTCGGCCTGCAAACCGTGCCAGTCGATCAGGCCGGTGGCGTTGTCCTGATTTCCGTCCCCTCCCTGGAACTGGCTTCCGAGAAGCGGGTCGCTAGTGGTCGTGGTGATCGTCTGGGCAAGCGCCGTCCAAGCACCGAAGCCAAGCGAGCACACGACCAGCACGACGAAACAGGCTCGCCACCAAACCGGCTGATTGACCCGACCGCTTCTGCCCAGTGGACGCCTGCGCAAAAGCACATCCCCTTTCTTTCTCGCGATCGGAGGCTAATGCCTGAACCCCGGATTGCAATGGCAACGTGACTTTGTTCACGTGGTCGTCGTGGACCGACGCCGGTCGAACGTCCCGCGAGATCTGACTCGCGCTCCGTGAGCGCACCACTGGCTAATCGTTCGTGTAGCGATGCCTGGTCGTTGCCCGGTAGCACTCTCGGCGCTCTGCCTACGTCGCCTGGGGAAGCTCCTGGGAGAGCTCGCCGAAGATACCCATCAGCTGCCCAAGCGCGTCACCGGTATAGGCGGACACGACTCCAACGTTGTCGACGACCGATCCGGCACGACCCAGGAGACGTATGAACTCCTTGCTCGCGCGGATGGAGTCCAGAGAGGATTGTTCGCCGTGCATAAGAAGAAAGCCGGCCAGGTCTCCGCCGTGTGGAGCAAGCAGGGTTGCGTCAAAGCTTGCAATGCGCCCGTCTTCCTGCAGTTTCGTGTAGTAGGCAATGGTCTCCTGAAACACCTGTAGCGCCCGCTGCTCGCGACCGCGCACAACCTGCCCCCAACCAACAAACAGCGCTTCTCCAGCCATTCGAACCTCTCCTCTGATCGACGGTATTGCACGCGACCGTAAACCGAAACGGACTCACGCGTCCACTGCTACGCCCCCCCGTGGATCGCGATGCGGACGAGGGCGCGGATCGCGTGCCACGGACCTTCTGGCATCGCGGCTGATGGCGAGGCGCCGGGATGCTGCGGGGCGATCCGTACCCGGAGGGCCTGGGGTCTGGTGCGAAACCGCAGCGGGGGGTCGAGCTTTGCCGCTTCGCCGTCGATCCCGGCCGCGACCGGGCCGTCGGAGCGGACCTCAAACGACGGTGCAGACCACTCGTCGATGCGCTTCTTCGGGCCGCCGGCTGGGTCTTCGCCGGCGACGGTGATGCCGAGCGTTCCGGTGTCAAGCCGGGGGCGTGTGCCGGACCCGAGGACTCGGCCGAGCCGGTAGGGGTCGTTTGAGACCATCACGACCGCGCCGGTGTTGTGCTCGCGGCCGTCGGCGCCGGTGAAGCGCAGGTCGAGCGCGTCGCCGGCCGGCCCGAGGACGGTCGGCACCGTGTCGGCGAGCGTCTTGAGCTTCGCGTCTCTGTAGCCGGCGCTCTGTACCGCTTCGGCGTAGACGCCGAGCGACACGTTGTTTACGAATACGCGGCCGTTGACCTCGGCGAGGTCCACGATCCGCTCGCGACCGTTGGTGAACGCGTCGAGTGCTCCGACGACGTCGTCGCGGTCGACGCCGAGATCGAGCGCGAAATGGTTGCGCGTTCCGGCGGGGACGCACACGTACGGCAGGCCTTGTTCGGCGGCGATCGCCGCGACGATCGCCTGCGTGCCGTCCCCACCGGCCACGCCGACGGCGTCCGCGCCGCTCTTGATCGCGTCGCGGACCAGCTTGCCGAGGTCGTCGCCGAGATGCAGCTCCACCGGCTCGACGCCGCGAGCGCGGGCCTCGCGCGCGACCTGGAAACGCTCCGCCTTGCCGCCACCGGACTTTGGGTTATAGAACAGCACCGGCCGTTTCGGTGGCGAGCCGTCCGGGAGCTCGGCGCGCACCGCGAACGCTCTGCTCGCCGCCGCGACCGCCAGCACAAGCCCGGCCAATATCAGCGCGTCCGCCAGCACCCGGCCCTCGAGCACGACGAGTACCACCGCTCCAACCAGCAGCGCGGCGGCGACCGCCGCGCCGACGACACGCGCGAAGCCGCGGTGAAGCAACGCCCACCATGCGGCCGCCAACGCAACCAGCACGCAGGCTAGGACCGACAAGCCACGCGGAAAGCTCTGAGCGCCAACGACTACCGCCAACACCACCGCCGCCGCGAGCAACACGAGCGACAGGACGGCTGCCAACCGCCGATTGACGGTCACGAGTGGGTTGGTGGGTTGGCGTGGTCGAGTCCTGGCGGCACGACGTTCCCCGCGTCGATGTCTTGTGAGAGCTTGGCCTTCTCCTGCGCCCGCGGGAGGTCGTGAGTTGAGAGGTCTGGGTGTTCTTGGACAGGCATGACTTCGTGAGCTAGAGGCCTGTTTGGGCTTTGATCCTGCCCGAGGCAACAGCCTCGGTGAGCGCCTGGTAGTCGCGTTCGTTCTGGTCGGCGTAGGCCTTGGAGAACTCGACGATCGCGCGGTCGAAGCTGTCGCTGTTGCCGAGGTAGGCGGCGATCGCGATCCGGTCGCCGGTCCGCGCGTGCGCGCGCGCGAGCGTCCAGCCGCACAGCTTGCCGTAGGCGGCCATGCCCTCCGGGACCATCTGCTCGATCTCCGCGGAGCCCTTCCAATCCTTCAGTTGGCGGACGTAGAAATCGCGAGGCTTGCCGTCGAGCCCGGTGTCGACGTGCAGCCAGCCGAGGAAGATGTCGCTGACGGCCTGCATCAGGCGCTGCCCGACGACGACTCGTTGGCCGTGGCTTGAGAACTCGCTGGGGCCGAGGAACTCCTCCAGCACCGACGCGTCGGCCTCTTTCATCTGCAAGAACAGCGGGTCCTGACCGTCGCGACCGAGCATCAGCGCGATATACGCACGCGTGCCGACGCTCCCGACCCCGACGACCTTGCGCGCGAGATCGGTCAAGTCGAACCCCTCGAGCAGCACCCGGCGGTCGAACTCGAGCGTCTGACGATAATCGCGCAGCAGTTGGTGAAGCGACTCGACGATCTCGTCGAGCTCGCGGCCGGCGGCCAGCTGATCGATCGGGACGATCAGCGGCGACTCGTCCACGATCCGCACTTTCCCGTCAACGACGTGGGTCAGCTTCGAGAACGCGGTCATGCTGTCCTTGGTGCGAGCCTTCGCGAGCGATTTGTCGGTTCGCTTGACCTGCTTGGGCTTGAACTGCGACGCGTGTTTCTCAAGCTCGCTCTGGATATCGAGGTGCGCGTACCACACCTCAAGGTTCTTCATCCCCGCGAACTGCGCCATCGCCGCCCGGTACTGACCGACCGTGTCAAGCACGATCCGGTCCTGCTCCTTGGCGCGAAAGCCGTTGGCGCGCGCCGCGATCAGCATGCTCGCGGCCAGGCGTTTGACGTCCCACTCCCATGGCCCGGGGAGCGTCTCATCGAAATCGTTGACGTCGAATACCAGCGCCCGCTCAGGCGACGCGAACACCCCGAAGTTCGACAAGTGCGCGTCCCCGCAGCACTGCACGGTCAGCCCCGACCGTGGCGTGGCGGCGAGATCGTGGGCCATGATCGACGCCGCGCCGCGATAGAACGCAAACGGCGAGACCAGCATCCGCCCATAGCGGATCGGCACCAGCTCCGGCACGCGCGTCTTTGCCTGGCGCTCGAGCAGCTCGACCGGATCAGCCCGACTCGGGAGCGACTCGAATAGCACGTGGTCCGCGCGCGGTACCTCTTGGCGCGCCGCCTTACCGCGCGCAACTCGCTCGGCCACCGACAGATGCGGCACAGGAGGGGGCGGCTTCGCCTTCCTCGCCGTCGCCGCCCTCCTGCTCTGCGCCCCAGCGCCGTTCTTCGCTGTCGTCCTACCGGTAGTCGTCATCGCGTGTTGCTCTCTCTCGGTCAGTTGCCGTTGTTCATGGCGTATGCCTTCTCGGCTTGGTACTCCTCGTCGGTGATCGCGCCGCTGTCTCTGAGCGCCGCCAATCGCTCGAGCGTGTCGACGCGGCCGCTGGTCGCGGCAGGCGCGGCGGTGCTCACGCCCGACCCAGCGATCGTCGCGTCGGCGGCCATGGCCGGTGGGGGTGCCGTCTTGCGGGCGTGGTGTCTGGCGCGCCGGTCTCGGAAGTCATGCAGCGCTTGGCCGTGCTGGATTCCCGCGAACTCGACCGCGGTCTGGCGTCGCAGCATCGTGACGCCGAACGCGAACAGGACGGCGAACAACAGCACCCACACGATGTTGCGAAACGCAGGTGTCGGACCGATCAGCACGAGCAGCACCAGCAGCCCGCCGACGGTGCAGTAGGCGATCGCGGGACTGTCGCGCAACGACGGCGCCATCGCCTTGCGGATCTCGGTCGCGGGGCGGGTCGGGCCGGCCAGCCACGCCGACGCGACGATCACGATCCCGTAGGCGATCATCGCGATCGCGATGTCGCGCAAAAGCGAGGTGCCGATGTTCCACACGTCGTGTGCAGCGGGCTTGTTTCCCTGGATCTTGACCAGGCCGTTGACGACCGCGTCACCCGCGACCCTGCGGATCAACAGCAGCGCCGCGCCGATCAGCACAAAGCACCAGCCGGTCGTTCGCAGCGTCCGCCGGCGCCGACCGCGCGCCAGGTACACCGCCAGCGCGAACAGCAGAATCCCGAGCGCCGGCAGCACGATCGCCAAACCCTTGACGGCCTTGGCGATGTCCTGCGCGGTCTTGAGCTCATTGGAGCGCAAGATCACCACCTGGCCGCTGGCGGGCGGCAGCGTGACCCCAAGCTTCTGCTGGGCCGCCGCCCGGACCGACGCGCCGGTCGAGCCCTGCAACTTCGAGCGGACCGCAGCAAGCTGGCTTGACAGACCGACGCTCGCGGCAAGCTGGGTGACGAGCGTGTGCAGATTCAGGCTCACGACCCCCGACCGCGTCGAGGCGACCGGCCCACCACCATTGAGCACCCGCAACAACTCCCGGTGCGCGGCGACGTTGGCCTGAACCCACGCGCGCTGCACCACGGGGCCGGCAAGAACCCTTGGAGCCAGCTGCCCGGCGAGCTGCTGCACCCCCGCCGCAGCCGGACCAGACAACGGCTGCAACTGCTTGGGCAACACCGACTGCAACTCAGCAGAAACATCGACATTGGCAAACAGCTCGCGCACCAAATACGCGCTCAGCGCGGTCTGGACCCGCTTGTCCTGAAGGACCTTGCCGCTGGTCGCAGACCAGTTCGACGTATTCAGCGCCTGGCGATTAACCCACACCGAAAACGTCGCCCCAATCCCGATCACCGTCGCCAACACCAACAGCCCCGGAACCAGGAACCGATGAACCCTCCCGGCACGAGGCGCAGCTCCGGCTGTCGGCTGAGCGCCGGTTCCAGCGGCCTCAGGGGTGCCCAGCGAAGCGGCGGTGCCCTGGTCCGACGGGCGGTCGGCGTCGGCCGGAATGCCAGCGTCGGCAGGCTGACCGCTTTGTGCTGCGTCATCAACGGAGGGATTCACTGTGACCTCGCGATCTGCCCATTAGGGTGAGGCGATCCGTGGATTGCGATGCGGGTGATGGCGCGGATCGCGTCCCAGGGCCGGCAGGCACCGCGGCTGACGGCGAGGCGCCGGGATGCTGGGGAGCGATTCGCACCGACCCCGCGCATCTGGAGGCGGCGATCAGCGGGGTTGTCAGCGACGGAACCGTCGATCTTCGCGTCGATCACCCCGGTCGTCTCGCCGGTCCTCGCGCCGGTCGCCTCGACGGCGAACGCCTCGCGTGACGACCGCGGCTGTTCCGGCGACGGCGGCGGTCCGCGCCACGGGCCGGCCTCCGAGCAGACCGGGTCTGCCAACTCGACCTCTTCCAAGCATTTCAGACTCCTTCCGTGATGGTTTGCTCTTCTGCTTCGAGTGCGGCCGCGAGTGCCTGGATCGGGATCCGCCCGCTGGCGACTAGCTGGCCGCCGGAGTGCCGCACGGCGGACCCGAACGGTGCGGCCCACGCGTTCTCCCAGACCAACACGGCTGCGACGCTTCCTGGCTCAAGCGCGGCCCCGATCGATTCGATGTCCTCCTCTGCGAGCAGCATCGCGAGTGCGGTCTCGAGCGCGCGCAGCTCCTCGAGCTCGCCGTCGCCGAAATCGTGGGTTTCGAAACCCTCCACGGAGCCATCGAGATTCTTCTGAAGGAACAGCAGATCGAGCAGGCGAACAACGCCGCTTTCGATCAGGGCGCGCAGCTCAGTTGCCATCTGACCTGAGAAATTCGCCGCATCAGCGGGGAACTCGACCACCAGGTAGTCGACTGGTCCGAGTTCGTTTACGTCTTCGTCGTTCATCGCGCTTCCCTTCGGTTGATCGTGATAGTTGACATCTCTGATCCGACTTGCCCTCAGGCACCGACGCCTTGCGCAACGGCGTTGAGAGCCGTGTGCTGGTGCAGTGCGTGCTCGTCGTTGTGGATGGCGGGTTTGAGGTCGAAGATGACCTGCTTGACGGTTCCGGTGAAGGCGTATGGGGCTCTGGGTTCGTAGTCGAGGTCGACGACGAGCCCGTTGTCGCGGCTGATGTCCATGCCGGCGTAGGAGGAGAAGGCGACCGGGACGGTTCGTGGCATCGTGCCTTCGCCGATCTGCTTGCCGTCCGCCCAGAGGCTCACGTTGCCGCCGGTTCCGGGCTTGTTCTCGTCGGCCTCGAACAGCATCTTGACGGTGACCTTGCCGGTTGGGATCGGCTCGCTTGACACCTGCTTGTAGGCCTCGACTCCGAGGAACGAGTAGGTGTGGTGGAGCTTGCGGTGCTCGTCGAGCCACAGCGCGAACCCGCCGATGAAGTCGGCGTTGGCGACGATCACTCCTTCGGCGCCGCTGTCGGGGATCTCGAGGTCCGCTTCGATCGCGTAGGAGCGCCCCATGATGCGGGGGACCATCCCGCGCTGGACGTTCTGGACGTCGCCGTTGAACGCATATCGCGTGATCGTTGGCAGCGGGGGGAGGATGCCGAAGAAGATCGACATGGATCCCATCAGCGGCAGCACGCGGTTGCGCTCTGCCTCCTGCCAGAACAGCTCCTTGAGCTCGTCGAGCTTTTCCGGATGCTCGGCCGCGACGTCGTGAGCCTGGGAGAAGTCTTCTGTGAGGTTGTACAGCTCCCACTTGTCGTTCTCTGGGTCATACGCCCCGGGGGCGAACCGTTTGATCGTCTCGGGCGAGAAGTCCCAGGGGATCCGGTCGAGCTTCGCGCACGCCCACCAGCCGTCCTTGTAGATCGCGCGTGAGCCGGCGAACTCGAAATACTGGACCGTGTGCCGCTCATCCGCGCCGGCGTCCTCGAGCGTGTACAGGAAGCTGGTGCCGTCCATCGGCTCCTGCTCGATCCCGTCGACCTTTTGAGGCTCGGGAATCCCGGCCGCCTCAAGCACAGTCGGTGCGATATCGATGCAGTGCGTGAACTGGGTGCGGACGTCCGTGTCAGGTTGTAGCCGGCGCGGCCACGCGACGACCATCGGGTTGCGCGTCCCGCCGAGATGGCTTGCCATCTGCTTGCCCCATTGGAACGGGGTGTTGCCGGCGTGCGCCCAGGCGGCGGCGACGTGCGGGGCCGTGTGCTCCCCGCCGATCGCGTCGATCCCGCCGTACTGCTCGTTGATCAGCTTGAGCTGCTGCTCGGGGTCGAGCACGACGCCGTTGAGGAATGTCATCTCGTTAAACGAGCCGGTGACCGTCCCCTCCATGCTGGCGCCGTTGTCGCCCCAGACGTAGAAGATCAGCGTGTTCTCGAGATCGCCCATCTCCTCGATCGCGTCCAACAGCCGCCCGACGTTCCAGTCGGCGTTTACCTGGAAGCCGGCGTACACCTCCATCTGCCGGGTGTACAGCTGCTTCTCGGTGTCCGAAAGCGTGTCCCAGGCGGGGAACAAGTCGGGCCGCTCGGTCAGCTCGGTGTCCTGGGGGATGATTCCGAGCTTCTTCTGGCGCTCGAACGTCTGCTCGCGGTACTTGTCCCAGCCGTCGTCGAACGTGCCCCTGTACTTGTCAGCCCACTCTTTGGCGACGTGATGCGGCGCGTGCGCGCACCCGGTCGAGTAGTACATGAACCAAGGCTTCTGAGCATCCTGGGCGCGGACGGCGTGCAGCCACTCGATCGACTTGTCGGTGAGGTCGTCAGGGAAGTAGTACGGCTTGCCGTCCTTGCCCGGCTGGACTCCCAGGGTCGTGTTGTCCTCGGTGATGATTGGGTCGTACTGGCCGGCGGCCCCGCTGAGGAATCCCCAGTAGTGGTCAAATCCCCACGACTGCGGCCAGTGGTCAAACGGTCCCGCTGCCCCCTGGACGTTGTCCGGGGTCAGGTGCCACTTGCCAAAGCCGCCAGTGACGTACCCGTTCTCGCTCAAGATCCGTGGCAACCCGGTACAGCTCCTGGGGCGTGCCGCGGTGTATCCCGGGAAGGGCCCCGGATACTCCGCGATCGATCCGAACCCGACCCGGTGGTGGTTGCGCCCGGTCAGCAGTGCCGCCCGTGTGGGCGAGCACAGCGCGGTCACGTGAAAACGGTTATACGCGACACCAGCCTCCTGCACGCGCGTCAGGTTCGGGGTCCTGATCGCGCCGCCGAAGGTGTCCGGCTGGCCGAAGCCGGCGTCATCGATCAGGCAGATCAGGACGTTCGGGGCGTTATCGGGCGCCTTGGCGCCGGTAACGATCGTCCAGTCCGCGACCGACTGATCCATCGTGCGCCCGATCGTTCCGCCGAAGCTGCGATCGGGAATCGGAAGCACCGTGCGGTCGGGGCTGAACTTCCCCATCGCCTCCGCGAGCGAATCCTTCAGCGCCTGGACGCCCTCCTTGTCGCTCTGCACGACCGACTTCAGCAGCGATGCCGCGAGCGCCTGCTCAACCGCGAGACGCTGTTCCTCGTCGAACACCGCGATGATCCCCGCCGAGCCCGGCGGCAGGTTCTCGCCGATCTTGTCGTGGATCTCGTGCTCGACGCGATGATCGACGAACTTGCCCATCACCCCGCCCGCGACCGCGCCGACCGCGACCGACGCGAGGAGCGGCGGCGCGAACAGACCGACCGCCAGACCGACGCCGCCGCCCCAGCCCGCGCCCTTGCGACCGAGATGATCGCCCGTCTGCTGAACCGAGACGCTTCCATCCACGGCGTGCGTGACGAGGATCACCCCATCGACGTCGAGTTTCCCGTCCTTCACGAGCGCCACCAACGACTCGAAGTCACGGTTCGCCGTGTCGACGTCCTGATAGCCGGCGACCAGCACGTCAGTGGGTGTATCTGACATCAGCTCATTCCCTTCAAGATGGTCATCGTGTGACAGCGTGAGTCGAGGTGCGGGTCCTTTATCCGCAGGATCGTTTGGCGGTGCCCAAACACGCCTACGCCCTGGCGGCGGCGGCCGGTGTCGGTGCGATGAATGCGCCGACGATCCAGAGAATTGGGAAGAAGAACCCGATCCAGAACAGCCAGTAGTGCCCTCTTCGGAACGTCGCCATGCCGAAGTAGATCCAGCACGCTAGGTAAACGATGCCAAGCAAAATCCAGAGAAATGTCATGTGTTCACGGTCCGTTCGGACGTAATGCCGGAGTCGTTGTCGAGGACCCCGGCTGGGGGTGTGTGCGGCTGCGCGTCCGTTTCGGCGTCTTCGGCCTCGAATGGGCCGAGGCTGCGCAGCGTGAGTCCAAGGCTCGCGATCCGCTCGATCAGCCCCTGCAGATGCGATTGGTCGATGACCGGCCCTGTTATCTCCGTCTCGCCATCATGGGCGCGGATCGTCATCCCGGCGAACGCCGAGGCGTAGCGTGGCCCCAGTTCTCCTTTGACGACGAGGCGGTAGCAAGTATCTGACATGCGAGTCTCAGCATGGCTGAGTGTGGCTGTGCTTTGGGCGTGCCGGAGGACGATCACCCGGGTGAGTGAGTGACACGAAGCCAGCCTGTCGTTCACGCCACCGCCGTCGATGCCGGCGGTGCTTTGGGCTGGAACGGGTGAATCTCCACGCGGTCTGGGCCGACGACGCCCCAGGTCGACTCGGGCACCTCGTTCCAGACCCCGGGGACGTCACCGAGAGGCTCAGAGACGATCAGCCGCGCGTCG
>Ga0207693_10003511_pt1 | contig 13387 bp, 11 predicted proteins | sample LARL81metaG_FD_184347 | JGI IMG/M metagenome (GOLD analysis project Ga0207693, IMG submission 184347) | Corn, switchgrass and miscanthus rhizosphere microbial communities from Kellogg Biological Station, Michigan, USA - LAR L8-1 metaG... | ecosystem: Host-associated > Plants > Roots >...
GTTGTTCTCGGGCTGAAAGGTGGCTCGATGATGAGGCGACGGGACTTCATCACGCTCCTTGGCGGTGTTGCTGCCGGCTGGCCATTCACAGTACGCGCGCAACAAACAATGCCAGTGATCGGATTTCTTCGCAGCGCGTCGCTCGCCGATGCCACAAATCTAATTGACGCATTTCGCCAGGGCTTGCGAGAAATTGGTTATGTCGAGAGGCAGAACGTTGTAATAGAGTATCGTTCAGCTGAGAATGATCCTGATCGGTTGACCGCTTTGGCGACTGATTTCGTCCGCCGGCCGGTCGCCCTGATCGTCGGAAACGTCGTTTCGGCGATCGCGGCCAAGACAGTGACGGCAACGGTACCAATCGTCTTCGCGACCGGGAGTGATCCGGTCCGGGACGGCCTAGTCAGCTCCCTTAACCAGCCTGGTGGTAACGTCACCGGCGTGAGTTTCTTTGCTGCTCGGCTGGGGGCGAAGCGACTGGAACTCTTGCGTCAGCTCGTGCCCACAGCGACAAACATAGCGGTGCTCGTCGCCCGGGCTCTCGACGCCACGTGGGAACGGCAGGACTTGGAGACGGTTGCGCAGACCATCGGTCAGCGACTCACCATTTCCGAGGTTGGCACTGACCGGGAGATCGAGTCCGGCTTTACAACATTCGGCGTGCTCGGCGCGGGTGCGCTGATGGTCGTTGGCGGCGCGTTCATGTTCAGCAATCGGGAGCGGATCGTTGCGCTTGCGGCTCAGCATAAGCTGCCGGCGAGCTATCCTGTGCGCGAGTATGTCTCGGCGGGCGGTCTGATGAGCTACGCACCGAGCATTGCGGAAGCCTATCGCCAGGTCGGTGTCTATGCCGGGCGGATTCTCAAAGGCGAAAAGCCGGGTGATCTCCCGGTCACGCAATCGACCAGGTTCGTGCTGGTTTTGAATCTGAGAACCGCTAAGGCGCTCGGCGTTGAGATTCCGGAGAAGCTTCTCGCGCTCGCCGACGAGGTGATCGAATGACCCGCCGCGAACTCATCGCGCCCCTCGGGGGCACAGCGGCGTCCTGGCCGGTGGGGGTTCGTGCGCAGCAGCCCGAGCGGATGCGGCGCATCGGTGTGCTCCTGCCGGCAGCCGCGGACGATCCGGTGTTTCAGGCTCGCGTCGGAGCGTTCCTGCAGGAGTTGGCGCTCTTGGGCTGGAGCATCGGCCGTAATGTGCGAATCGATACGGTCTGGGCCACGGCCTGCTGCCGAGATTCGCAGACACGCAGCGGAATTGGTCGCACTCGCGCCGGACGTCATCCTGGCCGGTGGCACTTCGCCCACGGGGCCGTTGCTGCAGGCGACCCGCACCGTGCCCATCGTGTTCACGATCGTCATCGACCCGGTCGGCGCCGGCTTCGTCGAAAGCCTGGCGCGGCCGGGCGGCAATGCCACCGGTTTTATGGAGTTCGAATACAGCATCAGCGGGAAATGGCTGGAGCTGCTCAAAGAGATCGCGCCCGGCGTAACGCGCGCGGCGGTCCTTCGGGATCCCGCCCAATCCTCCGGCATCGCTCAGTTCGGCGTTATTCAGGCCGTAGCGCCGGCACTCAGGGTGGAGGTCAACCCCGTTAATATGCGTGACGCAGGCGAGATCGAGCGCGCCGTCGCGACATTCGCGGGGGGCTCAAATGGCGGTATGATCGTGACGGCGAGCGGATTTGCAGTGGTTCATCGCGATCTGATCATCACGCTGGCGGCCCGGCACAAACTGCCCACGGTCTACTTCGAACGCTTCTTCGTCACCGCTGGTGGCCTGATCTCCTATGGACCTGATCCGGTCGAGCAGTTCCAGCGCGCGGCTGGCTACGTCGATCGCATCCTCCGGGGCGAGAAGCCGACCGACCTGCCGGAAGCGGACATGCCGAGAGCGTCGGGAGCGGGTCTGACGAAAATGACCCGGAGCGGTCATACGACAGACCGAAATCCCCCACTGCAGCGAGCCCCTGACTTGATCCTCGCCAATCCGGTATGATGCGACGGAGTCCCTGGCTGAGGCAGCAGATGCAATTCGATCACTTGAAGCGCCGCGAGTTCATTACGCTGCTTGGCGGCGCGGCTGCATGGCCGCTCGCCGCGCGTGCGCAGCCGCCGGCGATGCCGGTGATTGGTTATCTCAGCAGCTTGGGGCAAGCAATTTCCGTGCGCTTCGATGCTGCGTTCCGCCGCGGTCTTTCGGACGTGGGTTATGTTGAGGGTCAGAACGTATCCGTCGAATACCGCTGGATTACTGACCGTTATGATGCATTGCCGGCAATGGCGGCCAATCTCGTGCAGCGCCAAGTGGCTGTGATCTTCGCCCTCGGGCCGCCAGCAGTGCTTGCGGCCAAGGCTGCTAGCCCAACGATCCCGATCGTCTTCGTCACCGGCGCCGACCCGCTCAGGTTCGGCTTTGTCGCCAGTTTCAACAAACCCGGCGGGAACATCACCGGAATTTGGATGGTCCTGACGGCCTTAGCCGAAAAACGACTGCAGCTCATGCACGACCTGCTGCCCAAGGCCGAATTGATCGGACTGCTCATCAACCCTGCCAGCCCGGTCGCTGAGCCGCAAATACGGGAGGCGCAGGCCGCGGCGCACGTCCTCGGTGTCAGGCTCACAGTCCTGAGCGCGGTCAGCGAAGACGATTTCGATCAGGTTTTCGTCAGCCTCGCCCAGCAGCTTGCCGATGCGCTGTTCGTAAGCGCCGATCCGTTCTTCGCCAGCAAACGTGAGCACCTTGTCGCACTCGCCGCACAGCATGCAATGCCTGCGACTTACGAGTTTCGTGAATTTGTCGAAGCCGGCGGACTAATGAGCTACGGAACGGTCCTTAGCGATGGTTTTTACAAGGGCGGTAATTACATCGGTAAAGTTCTCAAGGGAACGAAGCCGGCCGACTTGCCGGTCGAACAGGTGAACAAGTTCGAATTGGTAATCAACCTCAAGACGGCGAAGGCGCTCGGCCTCACCGTGCCTGATAAACTACTCGGGCTTGCCGACGAAGCGATCGAGTAGGGATCGCTTTTGCTGCGACTGCTCAAAGCCGCTATTGGCACTTAGCTACCACAGCCGATCAGACGCTATGTCCGCTGGTGGTGAAAGCTGACGCCGCATCCCCGGCGCATCTGTTGGCCAATCGATAAAACTCTGCTTAGCTGATCTCCGCTGGAGGGGCCTTGCCCAGGAGCCGCTCCAAGGCCTTGTCCACAGCAGCATCGCAGATGCGTGTCGCGCGCCAGCGATAGAGCCATCCATGCGCGATCCAGATTGCAAAAAACGCGAATACGCCGGCAAATACGATGTCGGTGAAGAAATGGGCGCCGGCCGCCATGCGCAGCAACCCGACCGCTGTGCCGAACACGAGCGCTGCAGCATAGGCAGGCGCTCGCCATTGCGGAGGTGCGACAGCGGCTGCCGCCATGGTCCAGAACGCCCCCGACGGCTCGCCCGCAATAAAGGAGCAATTCTTCGGGCAATCGCCGCGCGGGTCCCACCAGGGGCGAAAATGCTCCTCGCCTCCGAACTGCGCGATATCGATCGGGCGGGGGCGCCCCCAGTGCTCCTTGAGCACGAGATTGGCGAGGACTCCCGGCACAAAAGCAAGCGTAAGCAGCATCAGCAGGATTGCGCGTCCGGGAATTATCAGCGGGCGGCGCGGGCGGATGAGCTTGAGCGAAAGAGCCAATCCGGCAGGCACCGCGACGAGCGCAATCAGCCAAGTGCTGCTATCGCGAGCAAGCAGATAGAAGGGATCGTAGCTGCGCCAGAATCCGCCACGCTGGGCATCGAAGAACGGCGCCGAAAGCTCGACATCGAGTTCCGGCCATAGGGCGAAGATCAAACCCACTGTTGCGGCGACCGTAACCGCGATAGCAAGCCCAGCACGATTCATGCTTCCGGCTTGTATTTGTATTGAGCAGCAGCCGCTTCGGGCGAGAGATAGCCGTCCTCGATGTCCTTGCGCACGAGCTCTTTTGAGCGCTCCAACGGATCGCCATAACCGGCACCCCCGGCCTGCTCCAGGCGCACCACTGTGCCAGCGGGGAGCATGCGAGTTTCCATGCAGTCCATTTCCTCGGCCTGCGGGGTGTCCGGACTGATCACCGCGCGCGACAGCCTCGGCGGTTGGCCACCATCGAGGCCCCAGGCGCCTTGCCGATGATTGGAGGTGCGAGCCGTGAGGATACAGTCGACGAGCAGTTGATATTCCCGAACATTACCCATCCCGCCGCGATAACGACCCGCTCCCGCGGAGTCGCGCCAGATGTCGTAACGCCGCACCATGACAGGGTATTCGGTCTCGATGATCTCGACCGGCGTGCCCGGGGTGAAATGGTTCATCGCGAGCACGATCGAAGTTCCGTCATGGGTGCTCGTGCCGCCGAGCGAAGTCACCATCAGCTCGTATTGCACGGTCGGCTTTCCCGTGCGCCCTTTGGTGTAGCCGATCGCGATCGCCCCAGTGCCGAATCCGGCCGGTGCCACTGCGCGCGCCGGGTTGAACCTGCCGAGCGCCGCCAGCACGCAGGTGTAGACCACATGCGACGTCGGAAAATAGTGATTGACGCTTCCTGGGAACTGCGGATGGACCAGGGTGCCGGCCGGCATGATGAATTCGACCGCGTCGAGCACGCCGGAATTCATTGGAATGGTCGGGTCGCACGCGGCAATGACCGCGAGCAGCGACACTGCCTGCGCAGTCGGCAGCGGCGTATTGACGGGTCCCTTGGCCTGCTTGTCTGTTCCGGAGAAATCGAGCGTGAGCCGGTCTCCTTGTTTGCGTGCGTTGACCCTGATGCGCACCGGCTTTGAACGATCGGCTCCGTCGTGGTCGAGCAGCGCCTCTGCCGAGTGCTCTCCGTCGGACCAGCGCGCAAATTCGCCACGCACGCGTGCCGTCGTGCGCTCGATCAGGCTCGCCATGGCCGCGCGCAGGGTATCGGCACCATACTCGTCGCACAGTGCGCACAGACGCTCGGCGCCGAGCCGAGTGCTGCCGACTTGCCCGCGCAGATCACCGACAACGACCTCCGGCACGCGGCTGTTATTGCGGAGGATCGCCTCGACCTCGCGATTGACCCCATCCCTGGTCCAATAGCGGACCGGGGGAATGAGGATGCCGTCATGAAAAATCTCGCGCGCGGCCGCACCCGAAGACCCCGGAACAAGGCCGCCGACATCGGCCTTGTGTGCGACGCTCGCGCCGAACGCGATGAGCTCGCCGTGATAGAACACGGGAGTGATCACCACGATGTCCGGCACGTGCGAGTTGCCGGCCTTGAAGGGATCGTTGGAGATGAAGCTGTCCCCATCGCGCATGTCGGCAACGGGGTAGCGCTCCACCACGCTCTCGACCGCGCGGGTGTAGAGGAGCGAGTGATACTGCAGCCCGCCGCCCACCATGATGACGCGTCCCTCGGCATCACACAGTCCGGCCGTGCCGTCCTGGGACTCGCGCAGAATCGGCGAATAGCCGCTGTGAAACAGCGCATGCGCCATTGCGGCGGTCGTCTCGCGGATGCGGCTGTTGATCACTTCGGTTGTGATCGGATCGAGCTTCATGACGCGCCCTCGGCGATCAGGAGATTGCCCACCTCGTCCACCCGAAGTGTCTGACCGGCCAGCACGACGGTGGTCGAATCGTACTGCTCGACGACCGCAGGCCCGACAATGCGGTCATCGGCGCCCAGGCGGCTGCGATCATACACGTGGGCGTCGACAAATTTGCCGGTGCCAAGATCATACAGTGGCCGCGTTTCGATGCGCGCGCCGGCACTCCCTGCTCCTGCTGCGATCCGCGGGACGCGCAAATGCTGGACCGGCACTTCTGCCACGAGCCGCAGGGTCACCAGCTCCGCATCCTCCTCAGGCGCGCTTGCACCGTAGGTGCGCCGGTGCAAGGCGTCGAAGCCAGACTTTATCGCTTGCTTGTGCTCCTCCTTCACGTCGCCCTCAGGGGCGTCGACGGTGAGATGATAGCCCTGATGGAGATAGCGCAGATCTAGCTGCTGTGTCAGCCGCAATGCTGTTGCGTCGAGCCCCTCCTCTTTCACGTCCTCCAGCGCTCGCCGGCGCAGCTCGGCAAAGATCCCGTTGATCTCGTCGACGGGATAGGAGGAAAGGAGCCCGACCGCGGATCGCAGATAAAGGTGGCGCACGTCGGTCTGCAGCAGACCCATGGCGCTGGTCAATCCGGGGTGGGGCGGCACGAACACTTCGGGAATGCCGAGGTCGCGCGCGAGGTAGGCGGCATGCAGCGGGCCTGCGCCGCCGAAGGCGAGGAGCGCAAAACGGCGCGGGTCCTCGCCCCGGCTCTGGAAGGCGAGGCGCAGATCGACTGCCATGTTGGTGTTGACGATCTTGAGGATGCCGGCCGCAGCCGTGATCAGATCGAGCCCGAGCGGGCGCCCGAGAGCGTCCATGATCGCGGCCTTTGCGGGCCCATGGTCGAGCGCCATGCGGCCGCCGAGCACGCTCTTTGCTCCCAGTGCGCCGAGAACGAGGTTGGCATCGGTCACCGTCGGGGCGGTGCCGCCGCGGCCGTAGCACGCCGGACCTGGAACGGCACCGGCGCTCTGCGGGCCGACTTTCATCAAGCCATCACGGCCGATCCAGGCAATGGTGCCGCCACCCGCGCCCAGGGTGTGCACCGCGAGCATGGGCGTGCCGATGTCCTGACCGGCGATGCGGCCATTCGCGGTCTCGCTTGCTCGCCCATCGACGATGACGCTGATATCCGTGCTGGTGCCGCCGATGTCGAGGGTGACGAAGTTGCGCCGCCCCGTCGCCTCCGCGAGCGCGACGCCCGCTACGACCCCGGCCGCCGGCCCCGAGGTCAATGTCTGGTTGGGAAAACGCGCGCCCATGGTGATGCGCATCAGCCCGCCGTTCGACTGCATCAGAAAAACCTGGGGGGTCGCGATCCCGTGCTGCTTGAGCTGACGGTCGAGCTCGACCAGATAGCGCTCCATGATCGGACCGACATAGGCATCCACGACCGTGGTGGAGAGCCGGGGATATTCGCGGATCACGGGAAGGACGCGCGAGGAGAGCGAGATGCGCCAGCCCGGCTCCTCCTCCGCGAGGATCTCGGCGGTTCGTTCCTCGTGTGCAGGGTTGCGGAAGCTGAAGAGATAACAGACCGCCACCGTCTCCACGCCCTTGGCCTTGAGCCGCTGCGCGGCTTCCTGTACGCAACTTTCGTCGAGGGGCTCGATCACCTTTCCCTGGTAGTCCAGGCGTTCGGAAATCTCTTCTGTGCGCGACTGCGGGATGAGGAGCGGGGGCTTGCGAAAGAATGGATCGAGCAACTCGCCCGGCTCGGGTCGCACCCAGCCGCGGGCCTCATAAACCGCGCGAAAGCCGCGGGTGATCAGAAGCCCGGCACGCACCCCGGCGCCCTCCAGAACCGCGTTGGTGGCCACCGTGGTGCCGTGCACCAAGAATCCGATGTCGCGCGGCGACAATCCCTCGCGGAGCAGCTCGTCCAGACCGTTGATTACCGCCCTGGATGGGTCTGCCGGGACGGAGGGCACCTTGATGGTGTGCAGCTTTCCGGAGCTCGGCTCGAAGGCGACGAGATCGGTAAAGGTGCCCCCCGTGTCGACTCCGACCATCCACTCGGCCATGCGCCCCTAACCCTCCCCTTGTTCGCGCCAGGCGCCGACGCGGCGATCAAGGCGAGTGAGCGCGATGTTCACCCCCACCGCGACGAGGAGCGCGAGCAGCATGCCGAAGTAGACATGACCCGTATCGAAGAGTGTGCGGTGATACGAGATCAGGAACCCGACCCCGCCGAGCGAGGCGAGCATCTCCGTCACGACCACGCCGATGACGACGAGCCCGGTGCCGACCCGCAGCCCCGAGACGATTGCGGGCAACGCGAGCGGAAAGATGATACGCGCATGGGTCTGCAGCGGCGTTGCTCCGACCGAGCGCGCGAACACGATGTAGCGCTGCTCGACAGCGCGCACGCCGTCGATGGTGTTGAGCGCGATGGGAAAGAAGCCGGAGAGAACACCGAACACGATCTTCGACAGCGCACCGATGCCGAGCCAAGCCATCAGAAGGGGATAGATGATGATCAAAGGTATGGCAAAGAGCGACGACAGGACTGGCGCGGCTGCCGCCGCCCATGCATGCGAGCTGCCGAGGAGTATGCCAAGGCCGACACCGAGCGTCCAAGCAATGAGGATGGCCGTGCCGATCTCGAACAATGTGGTCGCGAGCGCGCGCGCGAACACGAAGCCGTCCTTCGCCGCTGCAAGCGCGATGTCGCTCGGCGCAGCTAGGATAATCGCGCTGATCAGCCCAAGCCGAACGATCAATTCCCAGGTAGCGACAGCAGCCGCGAGGATCAGCAATGTCTTGAAGGTACGGAGCCGGATCATTTCGGTGTATCCGCGATCAGATGCCAGATGCGGTTGCGGATGCGGCCAAAGCGCTCGGTGCCGATAAGGTCAAGCTCGCGCGGCCGGGGAAACTCAATGGGAATAGTATCGAGAATGCGCCCCGGCCGAGCGCTCATCACCAGCACGGTCTCGGAGAGATAGATCGCCTCGGTCAGACTGTGGGTGATGAAGAACACGGTCTTGCGCGTCTTCTCCCAGATCTCGAGCAGGTCGTGCCCCATGCGGGTGCGCGTCTGCTCATCGAGCGCGGCAAAAGGCTCGTCCATCAGCATCAACCGGGGGTCTGGCGCAAGGCCGCGGGCGATCGCGACACGCTGGCGCATCCCGCCCGAAAGCTCATGCGGGTAGTTGGCCGCGAACTCGTCTAGTCCCACAAGCTTGAGCAGCTCCGAGCAGCGTTTGCGCCGTGTTGCGCGATCTATCCCTCGCAGGTCGAGGGGAAACTCGACATTGGCAAGCGCCGTCTTCCAGGGCAGCAATGTCGGGTCCTGGAAAACCATGCCGATCTTGTCCGGCATCGGCGCGCGAATGGGTTCTCCGGCAATGCGCACCTCGCCGCGGGTCGCGGAAATCAGGCCGGCGAGGATTTGCAGCAACGTGGACTTGCCACACCCGCTCGGTCCGACGAGAGTAACAAACCGGCCCTCCTCGACCGAGAACGACACATCGGCAAGCGCATGGACGACCGCGCCTCCGGTGCGGAAATCCTTCGCCAGGCTGGTGACTTCAATAATGGGCATCAGGCGATGGAGGTTCTGCGGTAGAACCGGCCGACGTGCAGCTCGGCAAGCCGCATCGTCTCATTGACGGCAATGGTCAGGATCGACACCAGCATGATCCCGGCCAGAAGCTCGGGTATCTGGGCGCTCTCGCCCCACCCGAAGATGCGGCGGCCGATGCCGCTGCGCGACGCGTACATCTCGGCCAAAAGCACGCCGATGATGCACAGCACCATCCCGATGCGCAGTCCCGTGAGCACGAGGGGCAACATCGCCGGCAGATAGATGCGCGTGTAGATTTGCGCGGGTGTGGCGCCGAACACATGCGCCACGGCGATGAGGGGGTGGGGAATCGAGCGCACCGCGGCAAAGCTGTTCACCAGAATCACGAAATAAGCGTGCGTAATTCCGAACAGCACTTTCTCAAGAAAACCGATGCCAAAGGCGAGAATGAAGACCGGCAGGAAGATCGATTGGGGCACGGCCAATATGAAGTGCACCACCGGGTTGAAGGCTTCGGCGAGGAGAAGCCGCTCCCCGAGAAGAAACCCGCTGGTCACAGCCAAGGGGGCGGCGATCAGGAAAGCAACTCCCACTTCGCCGGCGGTGACTCCAAGATCGGCAGTAAAACGTGGATCGTGCATGAACTGCCAGAGAATGGCGCAGACCTGCGAGAACGGCGGAAGAAGTTCGGGATCAACGAGATCCAGACGGGCGATGAGCTCCCAGCCGCCGAGGAGAATGACGGCAAAGATCACATATCCCAAGAGCGCAGCGCGCATCGCCCGGAGCGATGCTCGTCAATCACCGTTCACGCCACTGAACCGATCGGTGAAGATCACGTCGATAGGGGGAAGGTCAGTAATGCCGCCCAGTGCGGCGAGTGCGAGCGAAGCTTCGAGCCAGGGCCGCTCGATCTTCGCGGACGTGGGCCGTTTCGAGAGCACGTCGTTGTAATCAAGCTCGACGACCTTGTCGTCCTTCTCGCCGGTGAACTTGCGCATGTAGTCGATGCCGTAGGCGCGGTTCTTTTTCATGTATGCCGTCGCCTTGTAGATGGAGCGCAGCGTGCCTTCGATCGCTTGCGGATTGGCATCGATGAGCGATTGGGTTGCAACCCACACGTCGGGAAGATTGGCGTCCATTTCCTTGCCGAGGTCGGCGAGGGAACGGCCCTCCCCGGAGAGGATGAGCCGAAACGGCACCGGCGGATTGAGGACGGCCGCCTCGATCTGCCCCGACTTGAGCGTAGGCACCTGTGCCGGCGCGCCGAGTGGAATGGTCTCGACCTGCACGCCTGCGCGCTTTGCGGCCCAGAGGGCATAGAAGTCGGTTGTGGCGCCTTTGGCCGTGATCCCGACCTTCTTGCCTGCGAGATCGGCGATCGTGTGAAACGGCGAGCTCGCCATCACGACGATGTGCCAGCCATCGGGCCTTGCCGATCCGATGCCCACAATCTTTTCCTTGATGCCTTTCTTTGTCGCGAGCGCGACACCCGGCGGGAAGAAGTTGATGATGTCGGCCGCGCCGGCAGCGAGCGCCTCTTGCGCGGCAGGTCCGCCACGGTACGCGGTGATCTCAGCGGCTATACCGTTTTCCTTGTAATAGCCCAGCTCGTCGGCCGCATAGAGCGGCGCGAATGGTCCGTAATTGGGAACGGCAAGCCCGATCCTGATGGTGGTCTGGGCGTGCGCGCCCTCCGCCCCGGCGAGGAGCAACCCGATGGTCGCAAAATGCGCCGCAAGACAGCGAAGACGATTTTTCACGCGGTTCCTCCCTGGCTTCGTGTACTCGGGTGATGGGAGGAATGGTAACAGATCGCGTCGCGGTATCCGAGTCTGCGCTGCTAATGCGGCTGCGGCGCCTCTTTGCGGCAGACCTGAGCGTGGCTGATCGGCGAAATGAAGTCCCCGCAGCTGTCACAACCGGTGAGCAGGAGCGTGAAGGCGATCATGGCGGCGGCGCGGCACGCCTTCACCCGCACACCTGTTCGCCGCGCATCTTTCACTCGCCCCTCAGCGCGCATACCTTCCATATAATCCCATGTCTTTCATGTAACTTCGTCAGCGCCGGCGCCGGCGCGCATCATCGGCCCTGTGCGTAGCGCGATTTCTTAGCGGATTTAGGGCGGAGGTGGGGCCGGTCTCGGCAGCATCGATCGGTCGGCCGGCCCGAACAGCGGTTTCCAGAACCCGGCATTCCAGCCGGCAACGGCCCAATAGGCGAGGCCGCCCGCAAGGCCCGCGGCGATGACCGCCAGGGGCTGGTTGAGTGGAAGGCGGCTGTCGTCCATGGAGCCGAACAAGCTCCAGGCAATCCAGGCCGAGAGCGCGCCATTGCCGGCGTGAAACATCCAGGAGCGCAGCGCAAGGACTTCCGAGAGCAGGATACCGATCGCCGTCGGCAGCCACATCACGCTGAGCAGAATCACGAGCAGGACCGGCGCCGCGAACGCGTAGCCGTAGATCGCAATCGCCCGCGCCTCGACGTCGAAGGAGTCGATCCGCCCGATCTTCCAGGACCCGAACAAAATCACCAGCGTGCCCGCGAGCACTCCGGCGAAATAACCGACCGGCACAATGAGGAACCGCAGCAGCAGACGGGGGAGGGCATCCACGGCAAATCAATCCGTGATTGCCATGGCGCGCAGCGCAAGCCGCTCTCGGGCGGACAGTTTTTCCGTGGCGCTCTTGAGCTGGCCGCAAGCGGCAAGAATGTCGCGGCCGCGCGGCGTGCGCACCGGAGAGGCGTAGCCGGCGTTGAAGATGATTTCCGAGAAGGTCTCGATCTGATCCCAGTCGGAGCACTCGTATCCGGTCCCAGGCCAGGGATTGAATGGAATGAGGTTGATCTTGGCGGGAATGCCCTTGAGCAGCTTCACCAACGCCTTGGCATCGGCGACGGAGTCGTTGACGCCCCTGAGCATCACGTATTCGAACGTGATGCGGCGCGCATTGGACAGTGCCGGATATTCGCGGCAGGCCTGTAACAGGTCCTCGATCGGATATTTGCGATTGAGGGGGACAAGCTCGTTGCGCAACTCGTTGCGCGCCGCATGCAGCGAAACGGCGAGCATGCAGCCGATCTCTTTTCCCGCGCGGGGAATGTTCGGCACCACGCCGGAGGTCGAAAGCGTGATCCGGCGCTTTGAGATCGCAATGCCCTCGCCATCCGCGGCAATAAGGAGGGCGTCGCGTACCGCCTCGAAATTGTAGAGCGGCTCGCCCATGCCCATCATCACGATGTTGGAGACGAGCCGGACGCCGCTCCCCTTGCAGGCCCGCTCGGCGCTTGGCCAATCGCCCAGACGATCCCGCGCGACCATGATCTGGCCGACGATCTCCCCCGGGGCCAGGTTTCGTACCAGGCGCTGGGTGCCGGTGTGGCAGAATGTACAAGTCAGGGTGCATCCGATCTGGCTGGAGAGACAAAGCGTGCCGCGGTCGGGCTCGGGAATGTAGACGCACTCGACCTCGTGCGGCCGTCCGCCCGCGTGCCCGCCCGGCAACCGCAGCAGCCACTTGCGCGTGCCGTCGACGGAAGTCTGCTCGGCCACGACCTCAGGCCGCGCCAGCGTGTAATGGGCATCGAGCTGGGCGCGCAATTCCTTCGACACGCTCGTCATCTCGTCGAAATGACGGGCACCGCGCACATAGAGCCATTGCCAGAGCTGCTGGACGCGCATCTTGCGCTGCGCCGTGGGTACTCCAATTGCCGCAATGGCGTCGGCCAGCTCGGCGCGCGAGAGCCCTACCAGCGAAGGTTTGCGCGGCGGGACGTAACGCTCGAGCGAGACCTTTTCCACGAGCCCAGGTGGCGCGAGGGACTGGGTTGAAGCCATGTCGGGTTGAAGCAGCGGATTGTTCATCGATCCCTAAAATAGGGCGCGCGCGGCCGCAGCGATAGATCAACCGAGGTGCTCGATGAGCGCCATGGCGGCCGCCGGGGCTCGCGACTTCGCGCCCGCTATCATATAGATGAACACGTCCCGTTGCTTTTTCATTGGGGCTTGACCCGCGACGGCAGGAAGGTCATCGGGCACGCCGCCACCGGCCCAGATCTTGGCGCGCTTCGCCCAAAGATCGAGCATGGATGGGCTATAGCCCGTCTTCAACTTTTCGGACGTGCGCTGCAGGCGGGCATAGACAAAATCGGCGGTGACATCCGCAATCAGCGGATGCTTGTCGGAATCGACCAGCGCGATGGCGGCCGCGGTCTTGCGGGCGAGCGCAACGAAAACCGGATCTACAAA
>Ga0207693_10003512_pt1 | contig 13384 bp, 11 predicted proteins | sample LARL81metaG_FD_184347 | JGI IMG/M metagenome (GOLD analysis project Ga0207693, IMG submission 184347) | Corn, switchgrass and miscanthus rhizosphere microbial communities from Kellogg Biological Station, Michigan, USA - LAR L8-1 metaG... | ecosystem: Host-associated > Plants > Roots >...
GCTTCATCAAGCCCGACGCGGGCAGCATCGAGATCCTCGGGCTTGACCCGGTCACCGACAACGCCCGCGTGCGTGAGCGCATCGGGGTGATGCTGCAGGGCGGCGGCGGATATCCCGCGGCACGGGCGGGCGAGATGCTGAATCTCGTTGCCGCGTATGCCGCCAACCCGCTCGACCCGCAATGGCTGATGGACACGCTCGGCCTGACGGAGGCGGCGCGCACGACCTATCGACGGCTCTCCGGCGGCCAGCAGCAGCGGCTGGCGCTCGCGTGCGCGGTGGTGGGTCGCCCAGAGCTGGTTTTCCTCGATGAGCCCACCGCGGGCATGGATGCGCACGCGCGAATCGTGGTGTGGGAGTTGATCGACGGATTGCGCCGCGACGGTGTCACGGTGGTTCTGACCACTCATCAGTTGACCGAGGCCGAGGAGCTGGCCGACCGGATCGTGATCATCGACCACGGTGTCGCGGTGGCCACCGGCACACCGGCGGAGCTCATGCGCAGCGGCGCCGAGAACCAGCTGCGGTTTCGCGCACCACGGAAGCTTGACCTCTCATTGCTGGTGTCGGCGCTGCCTGAGAGCTACAACGCCAGCGAGACCGCACCGGGCGAATATCTCGTCGAGGGCCACATCGACCCCCAGGTGCTTGCCACTGTCACCGCGTGGTGTGCGCGACTGGATGTACTGGCCACCGACATGCGAGTCGAGCAGCGCAGCCTGGAGGACGTCTTCCTCGACCTGACCGGCAGGGAGCTTCGATCGTGACGAGCGCTTGCGCGTGGAGCCGACAACTATGACCAATCGGTTTGCGCCAGGGACGTTTTCGCCCGATCCCCGTCCCGCGACAGTGCAGAAGATGCTTGCCGCTCAGTTTGGGCTTGAACTCAAGCTGCTACTGCGCAACGGTGAACAGTTGCTGCTCACCATGTTCATCCCGATCACGCTGCTGGTCGGCCTGACGCTGCTGCCACTTGGCTCATTCGGTCCGAACCGCGCGGCCACGTTCGTGCCTGCGATCATGGCGCTCGCGGTGATCTCGACGGCGTTCACCGGACAGGCCATCGCGGTGGCGTTCGACCGTCGTTACGGTGCGCTGAAACGACTCGGCGCGACCGCGCTGCCGGTGTGGGGCATCATCGCGGGCAAGTCGCTGGCCGTGGTGACGGTCGTGTTCCTGCAGTCGATCTTGCTGGGCGCCATCGGTTTTGCACTGGGCTGGCGGCCGAACATCGCCGGGCTGTTACTCGGGGCGGTGATAATCGCGCTGGGCACAGCGGGTTTCGCAGCGCTCGGCCTGCTGCTCGGAGGCACACTGCGCGCCGAGATTGTGCTGGCCGTCGCCAACCTGTTGTGGTTCGTTTTCGCAGGGCTCGGTGCGCTGACGCTCGAGGGCGGGATGGTGCCGCACGGCGTGCAATGGGTAGCCCGCCTGACGCCGTCGGGTGCGTTGACGGAGGCGCTGACGCGGGCGATGACGCTGTCGGTGGACTGGTTTGGGATCGCGGTGCTCGCGGTGTGGGGTGGGATCGCCGCGCTATGCGCGCTGCGCTGGTTCCGCTTCACCTGACGACTTCAGATGCGCCAGCAGGTATTCCAGCTGGCCCACCTCTTCGATGTTTTGCTTCACCCATGCGTGCAGCATCTCGCCGGGAAATTGCCCTTCTCATCGAGCTTTCTCCACCCTGTCGACGACGGCGACCTTGAATTCCAGCCGCCCACCGAACGCTTCGACGATTCGGAAGCTCGCGCCTTCGGCGGCGCCACCGCCCGGGGCCGCGAAAACCTGACCGCTACTACGGTGTGTAGTTGCGGTCCTCTACGATCGAGGCCGTGCCCGTCGGACGACTCTTCCTGCGACTCGTCGACCTGCTGCCCATGCCGAGCCTGCGTGCTCAGCGCATCATCGCGTTCCTGGTCATCCTGACCCAGGGCGGCATCGCGGTGACCGGAGCGATCGTCCGCGTCACGGCGTCCGGCCTTGGCTGCCCGACCTGGCCGCAGTGCTTCCCGGGCAGCTTCACCCCGGTCCCCCACGCCGAGGTGGCAGGCATCCATCAGGCCGTCGAGTTCGGCAACCGGATGATCACCTTCCTGGTGGTGCTGACGGCGGCGCTGGCGGTGCTGGCCGTCACGCGGGCGCGCCGTCGCCGCGAGGTGCTGATCTACGCATGGCTGATGCCGGCGTCGACGGTCGCGCAGGCCGTGATCGGCGGCATCACCGTGCTGACCGGATTGCTCTGGTGGACGGTCGCCATTCACCTGCTCGCCTCGATGACCATGGTGTGGCTGGCCGTGCTGCTCTACGTCAAGATCGGCGAGCCCGATGATGGAGTCTCGACGCCTGTGGTACCAAAACCGTTGCGCCACTTGACTGCATTGACGGCCGTGGTGCTTGCCGCGCAACTCGTGAGCGGCACGCTGGTGACCGGCGCAGGACCGCACGCGGGCGACAAGAGCATCACCCAGCCGGTGCCGCGGCTTCAGGTCGAGATCACGACGCTGGTCCACTTGCATTCGTCTCTGCTGGTCGCCTACCTGACGCTGCTCGTCGGCCTCGGCTTCGGCCTGCTCGCCGCGCACGCGCCCCGGCCGGTGATCATCCGGCTGGGCGTGCTGGTGGTGCTGGTGTGCGCCCAGGGGCTCGTCGGCACCGTGCAGTTCTTCACCGGCGTGCCCGCCGCGCTGGTGGCTGTACATGTGCTCGGGGCGGCCTCATGCACCGCCGCCACCGCGGCGCTATGGGCGTCGCTTCGAGAGCGGTCCAAGCCCGAGCCGCTCCAGCGCTGATTCGACGCCCAGGGCGAACTCGCGCTGCTGTCGGGTTCTCGTGGTCCCGTCGAGTTGCCGCCAGCCGAGCGACGGCTCCACCAGTTCGAGCTCGAGAACATGGGCGTCTCGGCGATCACCGATGACGTCGACGCGCGCGTACAACAGATCGCCGGCGTCGATGCGGAGGTGGGCGGCCGCGGCCGCCAGCGCGGCATGGCCGACATCCCACACCTCGAAGTCTGGATCGGCCGGGGTGAGGGTCTCCTCCGCGTACGTGCCGGACTCCTCGAACACCGGCGCCTGCCCCGGCGGCGGCAGGATCGGGCCCTTGGTGAACGCGTGCGACTGCCTGCCACCGAGAAAGACCAGCGCCGTCTCGCCGTCCTCGATCCGCTGGTCATAGGGCTGCACCAACACCGTACGGCCCTCAGCCTGTAATGCCCCTGCATGGGCGCGCGCCTGATCTGAATCGGAAAACCTCAGTGCGCCAACGGACCCCATGCCAATTGCCGGCTTCACCACGACCTCATCGGCCGTGGGCACGCGTATCGTCTCGCCGGGCGCAAAGAACCGGCTGGGCACCGTCGGGACGCCGGCGTCGAGTAGGTCGCCCAGGTAGCGCTTGTCCGCGTTCCACGCCACGACCTGGGGCGGGTTCAGCAGATTGTGCACCCGGGCCGTCCATGCCAGAAACTCGTCGAACCGGTCGATGTAGTCCCACGTCGCGCGCAGGATCACCAGATCGGCGCCGAGGGTGTCCGGGTCATCCCATGAGCACCAACGAGCCTGCAGCCCGCGCTGGCGCAGCGCCCCGACCAGCCCGTCGTCGTCACCATCACCTTCGGGCAGTGCAGGGCATCCCGCAAGCACAATGCGCGGATGGAAGAGGTCGGGCCTAGCCAGTTTCACCACCTTGGCAGGATAGTCAGCATGAAGGCCATTGAAGTCGCCGAGACCGGCGGACCCGAAGTCCTGACCTACATCGACAAAGAGCAGCCCTCCCCGCGCCCGGGCGAGGTGGTGATCAAGGCCGAAGCCATCGGCGTCAACTTCCTCGACACCTACTTCCGGTCCGGGCAGTATCCGCGGGAAGTGCCGTTCATCGTCGGCGCCGAGGCATGCGGCACCGTCGAGGCCGTCGGTGAGGACGTCGCCGCGCTCAGCGTCGGAGACCGGGTCGTCACCGCGCAGGCCAACGGTGCCTACGCCGAATACTGCGTCGCCCCAGCCGATTTCTGCGCCTACGTGCCCGAGGGTGTCAGCCCCGACGCGGCGGCCGCATCGCTGCTCAAGGGCATGACCGCCCACTACCTGATCACGTCGGTGTATCCGGTTCAGGAGGGCGACGCCGTGCTCGTGCACGCCGGTGCGGGGGGCGTCGGACTCATCCTCACGCAATGGGCCACCAGCCAGGCGGTACGCGTGATCACCACCGCGTCGACATCGGATAAAGCCGAGCTCTCACGGAAGGCCGGCGCCGTTGAGGTGCTCGACTACCCGGAGGACCCCGAGGAGTTCGGCGCCAAGATCAAGGAAATGACAGACGGCGGTGTCGCCGCGGTATACGACGGCGTCGGCGCGGACACGTTCGACGCGAGCCTTGCGAGCTTGCGGATCCGCGGCACGCTGGCGCTGTTCGGCGCGTCCAGTGGCCCCGTTCCGCCATTCGACCCTCAGCGGCTCAACGCGGCCGGTTCAGTGTTTCTGACCCGGCCGACGCTCGTGCACTACACCCGCACACCGGATGAATTCGCTTGGCGTGCAGGTGAACTGCTCAACGCGATCGCCGCAGGCACGATCAATGTCACGGTCAGCGAGCGCTACCGGCTGGAACACGCCGAGCAGGCCCACCGCGACCTGCAGGGCCGCAAGACCGTCGGCTCCGTCGTGCTGGTGCCCTAAACCGGCTGGGCTTGCGGGAACGTCCACGACCCGTCGAGGACCTCGGCCCGCGGCCGGTACAGCCGCACCAGGTAGTTCCAGCCGGGCGTGATCGGCAGGCAGTTGGCCCGAGACCCGTCGCATCCGCCGAACTGGATCTCCACCGATCCGTCGGATTCCTTCGCGACGACGATGTTGTTCAGCGAGTACGCGTTCTGCGGGTTCTCGGTGAAGTACCCGTCCTTGTTGTAGACGGTGACCGACCAGAACCCGTCGACCGGGACGTCAGGCACGGTCAGTCTGTGCACGGTGGTGCGGTCGTTCTGCGGCGGGTTCACCGTGAGGTACAGCGCGTCCTTCTCGGGGTTGCCGCCCCACGCAGCCGCCGCGCCGATAAGTCGCCGCACTGGATCCACTTCGCCCTCGGGGCCGAACATGCCCTTGGAGTCGGGCAGGGTGGCAAAGAGCGCGATCAATCCCTCACGAACCTGCTTCTGGCTCACCGGATCCCAGTCGGGGATCTCGAAGCTGCCCGGGCTGTCCTGCCGCACGGTCACCGCGTCCTGCAGGGCGTGCACGGCGTCCAGGTCGGCCGGATCGTTCGGGTTGACGAGAATCCGCAGCGGCAGCGCGACGTAGCGGGTCCCGATGTCCTCACCGGTGAAAGTATGGCTGCCTGCTGTATAGATGACCTCGGGCACATAGTGGTCCTCGGTGATCACCTGCATCGACATGAACCGGTCGCCCGCGTCGGGCAGCGTAACCGTCACCGGGCCGGCATCGAGGTCGAAGAGGACAGGCGAGTACAGCGTGTCGCGGTTCTGGCGCACCACCAACTGATTGTCGAGTGGGCTGAGTTCGCGAAAGTGGACGAATTGCCCCAATCCGCCAGTGCCGGCGATATTGCCGAAGTACATGTCGGTTTCGGCGCGAATGAAGTTGTCGGGCGAGACGTGGATGGGCACGTTCAGACTGTAAACAGCGTCGGCAGCGCCAGGGCCGAATCCACCGCCAACGCGCAGAAGACCACGGCGAGGTAGTTGTTCGACTGCAGGAACAGTCGCAGTGGCTTCACCTGCTCACCGCGGCGCACACCGGCATACAGCTGGTGGGCCATCACCAGGAACCAGGCGCCTGCCAGGACCGCCACCGATGCGTACAGCCAGCCCGTCGCAAGCGCCAGTGCCAGCGTCGCCAGCACCGTCAGCCAGGTGTACACCAGGATCTGCTTGGTGACCTGCCGCTCGGTGGCCACGGCAGGCAGCATCGGCACCCCGGCCGCCTGGTAGTCCTCCTTGTAGCGCATGGCCAGCGCCCAGGTGTGCGGCGGTGTCCAGAAGAAGATGATCGCGAACATCACGAGCGCTGGCCACTGGATGGTGCCCGTGACCGCGGACCAGCCGATCATCACCGGCATGCAGCCGGCCGCCCCGCCCCACACGACGTTCTGCGAGGTGCGCCGCTTGAGCAGCAGTGTGTAGACCAGCACGTAGAACGCGATGGTCGCCCCCGCCAGATGCGCGGACAGCATGTTCGTCGTCCACCAGAGCCAGAAGAACGAGGCGACCGACAACGCCAGCCCGAACACCAGGGCATGACTTCGCGACACGGTGGCCTGAGCCAGCGGCCGACGGGCGGTCCGCTTCATCAGCTTGTCGATGTCCGCGTCGGCAACGCAGTTCAGCGAGTTGGCGCCCGCCGCTGCGAGCAGGCCGCCGAACAGCGTGTTCAGGATCAGCAGCGGATCAACAGTGCCGCGGTGGGCCAGCAGCATCGCGGGAATCGTGGTGACGAGCAGCAGCTCGATCACCCGCGGCTTGGTAAGCGAGAGGTAGCCGAGGAGCTTCGTGCGGATTCGGTTCGGCGCCCCATGAACAAGGCTGCCTTCGCGAATGCTCACGCAAAATCTCCTAAGGATCGCCGCAGCGCGCAGCTTCTACTACAGACGATGGTAGACCGCGTGTAAACGCCGTCCTAATCGTCCCCCACGGACCTGCGGCGGCCCAGGTTCGCGCACTAGGGTGGGACGAAGCGGATTGCGAAGCTGGTCCTATCAAAGGAGTTCGCCACGTGACCACTCTCGACGAGATCTCTGCCCTTACCCGCCCGAACCACCCCGACGACTGGACCGAACTCGACTCGGCCGCGGTGGATACCGTTCGGGTGCTGGCGGCGGACGCGGTGCAGAAGGTGGGCAACGGCCATCCCGGCACGGCGATGAGCCTGGCGCCGCTGGCATACACGCTGTTTCAGCGGCAGATGCGCCACGACCCCAGCGACGAGCACTGGCTGGGCAGGGACCGGTTCGTGCTGTCGTGTGGGCACAGCAGCCTGACGCTGTACATCCAGCTCTACCTTGGCGGCTTCGGCCTGGAGCTGTCCGACATCGAGTCGCTGCGGACCTGGAAGTCCAAAACTCCCGGCCATCCGGAGTTCCGGCACACCAGGGGCGTGGAGATCACCACCGGCCCGCTGGGCCAGGGCCTGGCCTCTGCGGTCGGGATGGCGATGGCATCGCGCTACGAGCGCGGTCTCTTCGATCCCGACGCCGCGCTGGGCACCAGCCCCTTCGACCACTACATCTACGTGATGGTCTCCGACGGCGATATCGAGGAGGGTGTCACCAGCGAGGCGTCCTCGCTGGCAGGCACGCAGCAGCTCGGCAACCTCATCGTGTTCTACGACCACAACCAGATCTCGATCGAGGATGACACCAACATCGCGCTGAGCGAGGACACGGCCGCCCGGTATCGCGCTTATGGGTGGCACGTGCAGGAGGTCGAGGGCGGCGAGAACGTCGTCGGCATCGAGGAGGCCATCGCCGAGGCCAAGCGCGTCACCGACAAGCCGTCGTTCATCGCGGTCCGCACAATCATCGGCTATCCCGCACCGAAGCTGATGAACACCGGCAAAGCGCACGGCGCCGCACTCGGCGACGAGGAGGTCGCCGCGGTCAAGAAGATCCTCGGCTTCGACCCCGACAAGACGTTCGAGGTGCGCGACGAGGTCATCGAGCACACCCGCAGGCTGGTCGCCCGTGGCAAGGAGGCCCACGAGAAGTGGCAGAGCGAGTTCGACGCCTGGGCCCAGCGCGAGCCGGACCGTAAGGCGCTGCTGGACCGGCTGACCGAGCAGAAGCTGCCGGACGGCTGGGACGCCGACCTGACGTACTGGGAGCCGGGCTCCAAGCCGCTGGCCACCCGGGCTGCGTTCGGTCAGGTACTCAACGACGTCGCACCCAAGCTGCCCGAATTATGGGGCGGCTCAGCGGATCTCGCGGGCAGCAACAACACCACCATCAAGGGCGTGAAGTCGTTCGGCCCGGCGTCGATCTCCACCAAGGAGTTCACCGCGGAGCCGTACGGCCGCGTGCTGCACTTCGGCGTCCGCGAGCACGCCATGGGGTCGATCCTGTCCGGCATCGTGCTGCACGGACCGACCCGCGCGTTCGGTGGCACCTTCCTGCAGTTCTCCGATTACATGCGTCCGGCGGTGCGGTTGGCGTCGCTCATGAACATCGACACCATCTACATCTGGACACATGACTCGATCGGCCTTGGCGAGGATGGTCCCACCCACCAACCGATCGAACACCTGGCGGCGTTGCGGGCCATCCCGAACCTGTCGGTGGTGCGGCCGGGTGACCCGAACGAGACCGCCTACGCGTGGCGCACCATCATTGCGCGCGGCGCGACCAGCGGTCCCGTGGGTTTCATCCTCACCAGACAGGGAATTCCTGTGTTGGAGGGCACCAGCGCCGAAGGGGTCGCCAAGGGTGGCTACGTGCTCGGCGGCACGCCCGACGAGGATCCTGACGTCGTGCTGATCGGCACCGGGTCGGAGCTGCAGCTGGCCGTGGCGGCGCAGAAGATTCTGGCGGACAAGGAAATCACCGCGACGGTGGTGTCCATGCCATGTGTCGAGTGGTTCGAATCCCAGTCGGCGGAGTATCGCGACAGTGTGCTTCCTCCGGCGGTGTCAGCGCGCGTAGCCGTCGAGGCAGCGGTTGCGCAGAGTTGGTACAAGCTGGTCGGCGACACCGGCGAGATCGTCTCGATCGAGCACTACGGCGAATCCGCCGACGACAAGACGTTGTTCCGCGAATTCGGTTTCACCCCCGAGGCCGTAGTGGCCGCCGCGGAGCGATCACTAGAGAACTGATTCCGAAACGTTTGGAAAGGCAACAGCAATGGCTCAGAATCCCAACCTTGCGGCCCTGTCCGCGGCGGGTGTCTCGGTATGGCTGGACGACCTGTCCAGGGACCGGCTACAAACCGGCAACCTGCAGGAGCTGATAGACACCAAGAGCGTGGTCGGTGTCACCACCAACCCATCGATCTTCCAGGCGGCGCTTTCGGCGGGCACCGCCTACGACGATCAGGTCAAGGAACTCGCCGAGCGCGGCGCCGACGTGGATGCCACGATCCGCACCGTCACCACCGACGACGTCCGCAACGCCTGTGACGTGTTGGCCAAGCAGTATGAGCTCTCCGGCGGCGTAGACGGCCGGGTGTCGATCGAGGTGGACCCCCGATTGGCTCACGACACCGACAAGACGATTCTGCAGGCGGTCGAGTTGTGGAAGATCGTTGACCGACCCAACCTGCTGATCAAGATCCCCGCGACGATGGCCGGCCTGCCTGCGATCACCGCCGTGATCGCAGAGGGCATTTCGGTGAACGTCACGCTGATCTTCTCTGTCGAACGCCACCGGCTCGTCATGGACGCTTACCTGGCGGGCTTGGAGAAGGCCAAGGAGGCCGGACACGATCTGTCCAAGATCCATTCGGTCGCTTCATTCTTCGTCTCGCGCGTCGACACCGAGATCGACAAGCGGCTGGAGAAGATCGGCGGCGACGAGGCGCTTGCACTGCGCGGCAAGGCCGGTGTGGCCAACGCGCGGCTGGCCTACGCGGCCTACGGGGAGGTGTTCGTAGGCGGTTCACGCTACGAGGCGCTCAAGGCCGACGGCGCCCGTCTGCAGCGGCCGCTGTGGGCATCGACCGGCGTCAAGAATCCGGACTATTCGGACACCCTGTACGTCACCGAGCTGGTCGCCCCGAACACTGTGAACACCATGCCGGAGAAGACGATTGACGCGGTGGCCGATCACGGTGTCATCGCCGGCGACGCGGTCACCGGCAAGGCGGAGGAGTCTCAGGCTTTGTTCGACGAGCTGACCGCGGTCGGCATCGATCTGCCGGACGTCTTCAAGGTGCTCGAAGACGAGGGTGTGGAGAAGTTCGAGAAGTCGTGGCTTGAGCTGCTCGACGCCACACAGGCTCAGCTCGACGCCGCCAAGAAATGAGCTCCGACTGGGTCAATCCGCTGCGGGAAAAGCGCGACAAGCGGATGCCGCGCATCCCGGGTCCGTGCGGTGTGGTGATCTTCGGTGTCACAGGCGACTTGGCCACCAAGAAGCTGATGCCGGCGATCTACGACCTGGCCAACCGCGGGCTGCTCCCGGCGACGTTCGCGTTGATCGGTTTCGCCCGACGGGATTGGGCCGACGAGGATTTCGAAAAGCTCGTCTGCGACTCAGTCAGACAACACGCGCGTACGCCCTACCGGCAGGAGGTGTGGGACCGGCTGGCCGAGGGAATCCGGTTCGTCCAAGGCACTTTCGATGACGAAAAGTCGTTCGAGCGGCTGGCCGAGACACTTCAGAAGCTCGACGCCGAGCGGGGCACCGGCGGCAACCACGCGTTCTATTTGTCGATTCCGCCCAAGGCCTTCCAGCAGGTGTGCGAGCAGCTACAGAAGTCTGGATTGGCCCGCCCGCAGGAGGGCGGCTGGAGCCGGGTGGTCATCGAGAAACCGTTCGGCCACGATCTGCAAAGCGCCCAAGAGCTCAACGGAGTGGTCAACAGCGTCTTCCCCGAGGAGTCGGTCTTTCGCATCGACCACTACCTCGGCAAGGAGACAGTGCAGAACATCCTGGCGCTTCGGTTCGCCAACGAGCTGTACGAACCGATCTGGAACAACAATTACGTCGACAGTGTGCAAATCACCATGGCCGAGGATATCGGCCTCGGTGGCCGGGGCGGCTACTACGACGGCGTGGGCGCGGCCCGCGATGTCATCCAGAATCATCTGCTGCAGCTGTTGGCGCTGACCGCCATGGAGGAGCCGGTCAACTTCAGCCCGCACGAGTTGCAGGCGGAGAAGATCAAAGTGCTGTCCGCCATCCGGCTGATACAGCCCCTCGACGACACCACCGCCCGGGGACAGTACGGGGCAGGTTGGCAGGGTAGCGAGAAGGTCGTCGGTCTCCTTGACGAGGAAGGCTTCTCGAAAGAGTCCACCACCGAGACTTACGCGGCGATCACGCTGGAGATCGACACCCGCCGCTGGGCGGGTGTGCCGTTTTTCCTGCGCACAGGCAAACGGCTGGGGCGCAGGGTGACCGAGATCGCGCTCATCTTCAAGCGTGCGCCGCATCTGCCGTTCGACAAGACGATGACGGAGGAACTCGGCCAGAACGCGTTGGTGTTCAGGGTGCAGCCCGACGAAGGCATCACCACGCGGTTCGGCTCCAAGGTCCCCGGCAGCGCGATGGAGGTCCGTGATGTCAACATGGACTTCTCCTACGGCTCGGCGTTCGCCGAGGACTCCCCGGAGGCCTACGAACGGCTGATTCTCGACATGTTGCTCGGCGAGCCATCGCTCTTCCCGGTGAACAGAGAGGTCGAATTATCCTGGGAAATCCTAGATCCCGTGCTGGATTACTGGGCGTCGCACGGCAAACCTGACACCTACGAATCAGGCACCTGGGGACCGGCGTCGGCCGACGAGATGATGCACCGCATGGGCCGGGAATGGAGGCGACCGTGATTCGCGAAGGCGACAACGAGTGAGCATCGCAGCGAGTACCGGAGCGACGAAGTCGCGAGGAACGCAGCGAGGAGGAGCCGAGCAATGATCGTCGACCTGCCTGACACGACGACCAACGACATCAACAAAAAGATCACGGGCCTCCGCGAAGAGGGCGGCGCGATCACATTGAGCCGGGTGCTCACGCTCGTGATCTCACTTCATTCCGACGACCTGCTGGAAGACTCCATCGAGGCGGCCAACTTCGCGAGCCGCGAACACCCGTGCCGTGTGATCGTGGTGGTCCATGGCGATCGAAGTGCCGCGGAGCCGCGACTAGACGCGCAACTGCGGGTCGGCGGTGATGCGGGTGCCGGCGAGGTCGTGGCGCTGCGCTTGTACGGTGAGCTGGCCGACCACGCCAGCAGCGTCGTGCTGCCTTTCCTGCTGCCCGACACCCCGGTTGTGGCGTGGTGGCCGGCAGGGGGCCCGGACGTTCCGGCACGGGACCCGTTGGGCCAGTTGGCGCTTCGCCGGATTACCAATGCGACGGATTGTGCCGACCCGCTGGCCGCGATCAAGAGCCGCCTGCAGGGCTACACCGCGGGCGACACGGATCTGGCGTGGGCCCGCATCACCTACTGGCGCGCGCTGCTTGCCGCCGCGGTCGATCAGGCTCCGCACGAGCCGATCACGTCGGCGGTGGTGTCAGGCCTGAGAGATGAGCCGTCGCTCGACGTCCTCGCGGGCTGGCTGGCCACCCGGATTGACGGTCCGGTGCAGCGCGCAGTCGGCGAGTTGAAGGTGGACCTCGTCAGAAGCAGCGAGACCATCACGCTCAGGCGGCCCCAGACTGGGGTTACCGCGACGCTATCCCGAACCAGCAGGCCCGAGGCACTGATTCCGTTGGCGCGCAGGGAAGCAAAGGAATGCCTGGCCGAGGACCTACGCAGACTCGACGCCGACGAGATCTATCACGAGGCGCTCCACGGCATCGAGAAGGTGCAGTACGTATGACCCCGATCATCGAGAAATACGCCGACACCGATGCACTTGTCGCCGCGGCGGGCGATCGGCTGGTCGACGCGATAACTGATGCGATCGACAAACGCGGCCAGGCACACATCGTGCTGACCGGTGGCGGCACCGGCGTCGGGCTGCTCAAGCGTGCCGGTGAGCATGCCGACAAGATCGACTGGTCGAAGGTTCATCTGTACTGGGGCGACGACCGGTTCGTCCAAGAAGACGATGATGAGCGCAATTACAAGCAGGCCCGCGTGGCGCTGCTCGACCACGTCAACATCCCGGCCGCCAACGTGCATCCGATGTCGGCCAGCGGCGGCGAATTCGGCGACGATCTGGAGGCCGCGGCGGTCGCCTACGACCACGTATTGGCGGCCAACGCCGACGACGGCCAGCCCGCGCCGGATTTCGACGTGCACCTGCTCGGCATGGGTCCCGAGGGCCACATCAACTCGCTCTTCCCCGACACGCCTGCGGTGCGCGAGACGGAGCGGCTGGTGCTCGGTGTACCAGACTCCCCGAAGCCACCGCCGCAACGAATCACGTTGACGCTGCCCGCGGTTCAGCGTTCTCGGGAGGTCTGGCTGGTCGTTTCGGGTGCGGGCAAGGCCGATGCGGTGGCCGCCGCGATCGGCGGCGCCAAGCCCGTCGACGTCCCAGCCGCGGGCGCGGTCGGCCGTGACGCGACGGTGTGGCTGCTCGACGAGGACGCCGCCTCCAAGCTCTGACCTGCCGGCCCATGGACAACTACTCCACTTGTCGGGGGGCATGGCGGTATCGCATGTATGTTCGAGCTCGTTCCGGATGGCGACCGCGTTGACTCGTCGGAAATGCGCGCGAAATGGTGATTCGTTGCCTCATTGAAAATGCGCGCATAGGCCCGAGTGATGGGGTTG